>JAEEGG010022675.1_pt1 | contig 12335 bp, 8 predicted proteins | sample 9134161 | NCBI WGS metagenome assembly JAEEGG01 (sample SAMN16246543, study PRJNA631951) | gut metagenome | biome: gut microbiome; feature: rumen; material: CR-attached | host: Bos | place: Iran: Karaj | collected 2018-10
GATGTTCTGTTTGGTAATCTGGCTCCAGCGGCGGGCACCATCAGAGTTCATCTGCATCGATACAGAGGGGTGACCCATCTGATCGAAGTCGTCCTTGGAGTTGGTGATAACGTCACCCTCCAGCGGAGCGCGGCCGTTAGGCTCGGTAATCTTCAGGGCATAGAGGGCGAAGATGTCGCCGTGAGTATTCTCGCCACCGAAGTCCTCGGGCTTGGCACCCCAACGGAGCTTACACTCTGCGGGCAGCACCTGTGAAGCAATCTCTGAGTAAATTACCTTATTGACATCAGCGGTATCGCGTGCGTTGGCATAACCCACAACGGCCAGACCCTGACCCTGAACGGGCTGGAATACTGAGAACAGCGGGTTCAACTTCTTAGCCTCGGCCATTGCCTTCTCGTCGTTGGTGTCGGCAGCCTTCTTGGTCAGCTTCGAAGCCAGGTCGTTGGCAGTAGCAGCCTTGGTGGTGTCAACAGCAACGGTGTCGGCAGCGATGGTGTCGCTGCTTACAGGAGCGTCGCCACCCAGAGCAGCGTACTTCTGGTTCAGCTGTGACAGCAGGGGCACAATCTCCTGAGAGTTGTAGGTCTCCCAGAATTCGAGGTTGGCGCTACCCTGAAGGAGCTTACGAACACGCTCGGGCTCTTTGATACCAGGCATCTCGACCATGATACGGCCGCTCTGACCCTCCAGCTTCTGGATGTTGGGCTGAACAACGCCGAACTTGTCGATACGGTTGCGAACCACGTTGAACGAGTTGTCGACAGCCGACTGCACTTCAGCACGCAGGGCATTCTCGACCTCAGAGTCGGAAGACTGGGTGCTGACCTTGCCCTTCATCTGCTGCGTAGCGAAGATGGCGGCCAAGGGACGACCGTTCGAGTTCTGTTTCCAATACTTGATGAAGAGCGAGATAAAGTCATCCTGACTGGTCTCTTCTTCCTTCTTAGCCTGCTCCATCGACTTCTTGTAGGCAGCGTCCTGCTTGTGGTCGGCCAGCACATCGACAACGTCGGGCACCGACACCTCAAGAATAACGTTCATACCGCCTTTCAGGTCAAGACCCAGGCCGATTTCCATCTCACGGCACTGCTTCAGCGAGTAAATGCCCATGTAGACTTTCTCGTTGTTGATGCTGTCAAGATACTCCTGTCCAGCCTTCTCACCCATGGCGGCAGCCTTACTTTCGTAGTGGCGTGTCACAAACGAGAAGGAGAGGTAGAAGCAGCATACGAGCACCAGAAGCACTGCAATAAACTTTACAATTCCTTTGTTTTGCATTTTTGATATTTATAATATTTATTTATTAAATTGCGCATTTGAGCCTGCAAATATACACATTTTTTTATGGTTAAGAAAATTTATTGGCCATTTTCGTTCAAAAATTAAGGTTTATCCTTCATTTTTAACCAACAAACGATGGGGAAATGGTCAGAATAGTCAATTTTTGAATCAACATGACAATTGTAGGGAGTAAAGTCAGTTGAGCATAAAATATGGTCAATTCTTACCCAGAACCCTTTCCGATTATATGACAAACCGATGCCGTGACCCGATTTGGCAAAACAGTCGGTAAGCCCCTCGGCGATGGTGTGGCGAGCGTATGAAATGGGAGTGTCGTTGAAGTCGCCGCAGACAATGACGGGGTACTGGCTGTGCTCCTCGATGTAGTGGCGGACGGCTTCTGCCCCTGGTGCCCGCTTGGTGGCTCCCTCGGTCAGTTTGCTGATGATGTTGATGGACTCTGCCCGCATGGTGTCTCTCTTGACACCGCCACGCAGGATGTCCTCATAGCGCGAGCGGTCTTCCTTCGTCAAGTGACTGCTCTCCAAGTGGTTGTTAATGACCAGCAGCGTGTCGGTCCCTCTGTCCAGGAAGTAGGCCATCGAGCCGTTGGCCATTGATTCGTAGGCTATGCGTTCCTTTCGGATGATGGGGTAGCGGGTGTGAATACCTAAGCAGTTGAACGACTTCTCCGTGTGGGCCAGCACCGTTGTGTCGTTATAGGGGTAAATCTTGTGGTACTTGTTGAAAACGTACTGCCGCCAGGTGTCGACATCTTCTTGCAGACAGACAATGTCGGCCTGCTCTTGGCCGAAGTAGTCGAGTATGCGCTCAAAGGCATCCTCATATTTGTAGTTGCCGCCATACGAGCAGACGTTGTATGACAGCACTTTGATGCAGTCGTCGGGCACTTCTTGCGGCGGATTCAGCGGCATGTATATACTAATAGGTATGTACGCGAGGAGGAAACCTGCGACGGGAATCCATATTTTCTTCCATTTGAAGCACAGCCAGAAGAGCAGAAACAGCAGGTTGATAATCAGGAAAACAGGGAAAACCATACCCAACCACGACAGCAGGGGGAAGCGGACGGGATTCAGTCGGTCGGAGTATCCCGTTATCAGCATGAGTATCACCGTAGCCACGTTGGCTCCGGCTATGATGTTGACGGTGAGCTTCTTCAGTTGCTTGATCATGAGTTCCTGCTGGCGTCAAAGAGCTTTTGCTTCTCCTCCTTGGTCAGGCTGTCGTAGCCGCTCTTGCGGATTTTGTCGAGGATGGCGTCTATCTCCTCCTGGTTTTGCCTCTTTCGGGCGTTGTACTCCATGTCGGCCTCCTTCGAGCCGCCACGTTCAGCATGCATGTGGCTGTTGGTGTTAGTGGTACTGGTTCCTTGCCGCCTATCGAAGTTGCGCTTCAGCTTATCAAAGAACTCCTGGCCGCCAGCCCTGTTATAACTGGAGTCGGGATGACGGTTCCAGTAACGTATCATGAGGAATCCGAACAGCATGCCGCCCAAGTGAGCCATGTGGGCCACGTTGTCGCCCGCAGAGCTGAAAGCGTTGAACAGCTCGATGGCAGCATAGCCGCATACGAACCATTTGGCCTTGATGGGAATAGGCAGCGGGAAAATGAAAATACGCTCGTTGGGGAAAATCATACCGAAGGCCAGCAGAATGGCATACACAGCACCTGAGGCACCGATCGTGGTCCAGGTGTTCAGCTGGTTGCTGAACTGGTGGCCGATGCTGAAGAGTTCGTTGAATGTTACACTTGAGTCCTGCGAGCTAATCATGTAGTAGAACTCGACAAACTGCACGAATTCCTGCATCAATCCTGCTCCGATACCGCAAGAAATGTAATAAAAAAGGAATTTCTTAGGTCCCCATACATTTTCAACGACAACGCCGAACATCCACAATGCAAACATGTTGAAAAAGATGTGGGTCACGTTGGCGTGCAAAAACATATAGGTGAAAAACTGGTACAGGTGGAAGTCGCTGGCCATGAAGAAATGCAGGCCACCGATGGCAGACAGGTTGATTCCCCTCAGTTCAAGCACCCAGGTTGCTACAAATGCCAAGAAATTGACAATGAGCAAATTCTTCGTGATGGTTGGTATGTTTCGAAACATCTTTGCTTATTACGTTTTGACAATTTACGATTTATGATTTGAATTACATCCAATGAATGGTTTTCGGGCGCAAAATTACTAAAAATATCTGTTTTTCAGCGCAAAATCGGTCTCGAACCAACTATTTTTCATTAAAAAAGTAATTTTTTCTGTTTTTTTGTTGTTTTTCTGAATACTTTACCCTATATTTGCGGAGAATTTCTAAAACTGAAGCACTTTTTTATTACTTATAAATCATTAAATTAACAACAATTATGAACAAAACAGAATTAGTAGAGAAGATTGCAGCAGGTGCTGATCTCTCAAAGGTTGATGCAAAGAAGGCTCTTGACGCTACCGTTGCAGCTATTAAGGATGCTCTCATTGCAGGTGACAAAATCGCTCTCGTAGGCTTTGGTACATTCAGCATCAGCGAGCGTCCCGCTCGTGAAGGTATCAACCCCGCTACCAAGGAGAAGATTACCATCGCTGCCAAGAAGGTTGCTAAATTTAAGGCAGGTGCTGAACTGGCTGACGCCCTGAACTAATTTTTGTAAAGAAAAAATGAAATTGGGAGAGATTCTTCGGAGTCCCTCCCAATTTTTCATTTATAGGACGTCATATTGTCCATTATCACCAACTCCCTGGGCAGGGTGATGACTTTTAGTCGCTCATACCATACTCTTGAAGAGCCTGCAACGTGCTTCGTGTTATGGCTGCTCACAATATAGTAGTTCGCACGATAAGGGTCCATGATGTTGAGAAATACGCTCTTTATACGCGAACACTTCTCGTTCATCGAGTTATTAAGCGGGTCTGTCAGCATGTCTACGCTCTCTGTCACAGTTTTCTTGTCCATGAAACGTGCCGTAGCCATATAATAGCCAAGCAACTCCTCCCGAAACTCCCGCAGCCGTTTGAATTCTATTCCCTCAGGGTGGTTGAGGAAGAGCAGATAGACGGCCTTATGTACAGGATTCAACTCTACCTCCTTGTTTTGCTCGTCAATAAGGATAAAACGGTAGTCTTTGGTTATCAGCAGCCGACTTAACCGCCTCTTTGCTGCTTCCATGCGAAGCTCTTCCAAGACAGGCACACCTATCGAGCGCAACAACAGGTCGTTGCGTCCGGCTTTCTGCAGCTCCCTGACCAGTCTTGAGAGCTCCTCAGCGATGGCTTCTGGTGTTCGTTCTTCTACAGACATCATTCCTCTGTGTCTTGGGCAAAGGTTTTAAACCAATTCATACATTTATTGAGCAAAGTCGGCCGATGCCGAGCCGGTTTCTCTTTTATATATGGTTCTGGATCAGGAGCCGGCTCAACAACGAAATAGGGGTCTTGGGCAGGTTCCTCCACAGGTTTTTGGATGGGCTTGTAGAGCTGTGATATCAGGCTCTCATAATAATCATCGTCCTTCTGGTCATCATCCACCTTCTGATAGGATTCCTCCATGCCCGTAGCAAGTATTGTCACCTTTGCATCCTCGCCTATCGTGTTGTCAGACGAAATACCCCAGATGACTTCAATATTTGGATTCAGGCTGTCGAAGAACTCGTCTATCTCTTGCATCTCAGGCACCATGATGGGAGCCTCGTCACTGGAATAGATATTAAACAGAATTCGCTTGGCGTGACTGATGTCGCTGCCATACAGCAAAGGCGAATTCAGCGCATTCTTGATGGCCCGCTCCACCCTTTTTTCTCCGCTTGCCCTTCCCATAGCCATGATAGCGCCGCCACCATCTCGCATGGTAGATTCCAAGTCACGGAAGTCTAGGTCGATACCACCGTTACAGTTGACCGTGATTAACTCCGAGATACCCGTAACAGCATCCTTCAGAATCTTGTCTGCCCTTGCAAACGATTCCTTGACAGAGATAGGTGTGTCGGCATAGACGTCACACAGGCGTTCGTTGTTGATGATAAGGATGGCATCCACATTTTTCCGCATTTCATCGACAGCCTTCAACGCACGGATAATCTTCTGCTTCTTCTCAAAATAGAAGGGAATGGTAACGATGCCGATAGTCAGCATCCCCATTTTCTTGGCAACGCTGGCCACCACTGGGGCCGATCCAGTCCCAGTACCTCCACCCATGCTGGCCGTAATGAACACCATCTTCGTGCCGTCACTCAGCAGGCGCTCTATGTCGTCAATGTTCTTTTCCGCCTCCGAACGGCCGATTTCAGGTTTGCCGCCAGCCCCAAGTCCTTCTCCTAACAGTATTTTTGTCGGAACAGGCGAAGGAGCCAGCGATTTACTATCTGTATTACAAACAGCGAGCGTAACGCCGGAAATATCCTCGTCATACATATTCCTGACAGCGTTGCAGCCGCCACCACCAACGCCAATCACTTTGATGATGCCTTGCATCTTATCCTCAATAAGGCCAAAATCCAAAATATCTTCTCCCATATCAATCCGCAATTTCTAAATTTTGCTGCAAAGGTACAAAAATATTTCAGCCCGTACAAATTACTGCAAGCCTTGCAGGACTTCATTACCTGTCCCCCTGTCTTTCCCCTGTCTTTTATGACTCCGCCGCCACCATAGGTTCAAACTCATAGGCAGGTGAATGATAGATCTCAACAATAGGAGCATCAAGGGCATTCTCAATAGAGACAAGAGTATCTATCGTGAAATTGTGCGTACCACGCATCCATTTGCTAATTTCGGCTTCACTCTTGCCTAAACGCAGAGCCAAGTCCTTCTGTTTCAGCCTTTCCACTTGCACAGGATGGTGAATTTTGAATGTATATGCATTTACAGATGGAACGTGGGAAACCGAGAGTTTGCCGTAAGTAAACTGGGAGTTTACCCTACCTAAACCTCGCGTTTACCGTAGGGAAACTTAAGTGGGGACTATTGAACGTATATTTATGCGGGTTGCGAATAAAAATGCAACGTTGATTGACAGAGTGCTCGCTTTATACAGGCTTTTTTGATAAAACTCCTAACCCCTAACCTGGCTACCCTGAAATGCTTTGTACATCGTGGTTACAGGCAGGTTAGGAGTTTGACGAACTCCTAACCTACTCAAATGCCTTTCTACAAAGGGGTTTCAGAGCATCAGGTTAGGGGGTTACCTGATTATTTAGATTACTTCGGCTGCTTGCCGATGTAGGCCAGGATGCCGCCGTCGACGTAGAGCACGTGGCCGTTGACGGCATCTGAGGCGTGAGATGCGAGGAAGACAGCGGGGCCTCCCAGCTCTGACGGGTCGAGCCAGCGGCCAGCCGGGGTCTTGGCGCAGATGAATGAATCGAACGGATGGCGGCTGCCGTCCGGCTGACGCTCACGCAGCGGGGCAGTCTGCGGGGTGGCGATGTAGCCCGGGCCGATGCCGTTGCACTGGATGTTGTACTCGCCGTACTCTGAGCAGATGTTGCGGGTGAGCATCTTCAGACCACCCTTGGCAGCAGCGTAGGCGCTGACGGTCTCGCGGCCCAGTTCGCTCATCATCGAGCAGATGTTGATGATCTTGCCCTCGCGGCGCTCTATCATCTCGGGAATGACGGCGCTGGAGCAGATGAACGGTCCGACGAGGTCGATGTCGATGACCTGCTGGAACTCCTCGCGCTTCATCTCGTGCATGGGGATGCGCTTGATGATACCGGCGTTGTTCACCAGGATGTCAATCTGGCCTACCTCCTCGTGGATTTTGTTCACCAGGCTCTTGACGGCGTTCTCGTCGGTAACGTCGCAGACGTAACCTTTCACGTTGGTGATGCCAGCTTCCTTGTAGTTGTCCAAACCGCGCTGCAGGGCAGCGTCGTTGATGTCGTTAAAGATAATGGTCTTAGCACCAGCGGCCACGAAAGCCTTGGCGATGTTGAAACCGATACCGTAAGATGCGCCGGTAATCCAGGCGTTCTTACCCTCTAATGAAAAAATGTTTGCCATAATCGTTACTTATTTTAAATCTGTTATAATAGAAAAGTCCTGATCTCCATAGTCGAGGTTCTCGCCGGCCATGCCCCAGATGAACGTGTAGTTGTGGGTGGCGGCGGCGCTGTGAATGCTCCATTCCGGCGAGAGGACGGCCTGCTCGTTGTGCATCCAGAGGTGGCGCGTCTCCTGCGGCTCACCCATGAAGTGGCAGACGGCCTGGTCTTCCGGCAGTTCAAAGTAGAAGTAAGCCTCCATGCGGCGGCTGTGGACGTGCGCCGGCATCGTGTTCCATACAGAACCTGTAGCCAGTTCGGTCATACCCATCTGCAGCTGGCACGTAGGCAGCACCTGATTGACCAGCATCTTGTTGATATTCCGCTCGTTCGACGTTTCCAGACCGCCCATGTGGGCCACTACGGCATCCGCCTTTGTCACCTTGCGGCAGGGATAGCTGGCGTGAGCCGTAGCCGAGTTGAAGTAGTATTTGGCAGGCTGTTCGGCATTATCGCTGGCAAACACGACGTTGCGGTCGCCACGTCCGATGTAGAGTGCCTCCTTGTAGCCGAGCTCGAAGACCTCGTCGCCTACGGTAATACGGCCGGGGCCGCCTACGTTGTAGATGCCCACTTCGCGGCGGGTGGTGAAGAACGGGGCCTTCAGCGGGTCGATGGCTTCAAGCAGCAGTTCCTCGTTGACAGGCATAGCACCGCCTACCACCATGCGGTCGTACATGGAGTAGACCATGTTCACCTCGTTCTCAACGAAAATGCGTTCTATGAGGAAGTCACGGCGCAGACGTGCCGTGTCGTAATGGCGGGCATCCTCCGGGTTGGTTGCGTAGCGTATTTCGTAGTTCGTTTTCATCTCGTTTTGATTAGTTTCGTGCAAAGGTAGCAATTATAATACGGATGACAAAATCTGAATACTTAAAAAAAATGAAAGGATGATATGGTAGACGTTTTTGACATTCTTTAGGACAATCGTTACACCGGCTTTCCCCGGAATTTGCTTACTTTGCATCCAAAAACCGACATAGCTATGTTCAGAACCGACTTCCGTATACTGCTGCTGGCAACCTTGTTGGGTGTTGCCGTACAGGGCAATGCCCAGCGGCGGGCACTTGTACACATGAATAACCTGTCGAACCACTGGGTGTTTCCGGTGGTGACCGACAGCATCGATGAGATATCCTTGAGCGACGGACCCGACGACCTGCTGTTCCGGCTTCACGGCGGTGTTGTCGTACCCTTCAGCGTCGAGCACCTCGACAGTCTGACCTTCGGCGAGGAGCCGGCTGTGGAGACCAAGAATCCCTATCAGGTGTTCCAGCTCTATATCACCACCAACGACGGCTCCGACGTCACCTCGAAAGACGATTACGCCGACTGCCACCTGTCGCTGAACGCCCGAGGCTCGTTCACCAGTTTCTCGGCCAACGCCCAGATTCGGGGACGTGGCAACAGCTCGTTCCTGTGGTACGACAAGAAGCCCTACCGCATCAAGCTCGCCGAGAAACACAAGGTGCTGGGGCTCGACAAGGCCAAGAGCTGGGTGCTGTTGGCCAACTACCGCGACGTCACCGACCTGATGAACACCTTTGTGTTTGAGATGGGCCACTATTTGGGGCTGCCCTACACCAACCACACCCGCTACGTGGAGCTGTTCCTGAACGGCGACTACAAGGGCGTCTACCAGTTGACCGAGCAGGTGCAGCAGAACAAGAACCGCGTTGCGGTCAGCGACGACCGCGGCATCCTGATTTCCCTTGACGTGGACGACGGCCCCTCCGAAAGCCCTTACGCCGATGACAACTTCACGTCGAAGGTGTTCAAGATGCCTGTCTGCGTGAAATACCCTGACGACGAATACTTCACCCCTAATACCGTCGACTCCGTGCGTACCGTACTGGCCGAGTTAGAGCAGGCCATCAAGGACAAGGACTACGAGCGCACCAGCCAGCTGCTTGACATCCCCTCGTTCATCAAGTACCTGCAAATCCAGGAGTTTGTCTACAACGTCGAGCTGTCGGCACCCCGCTCCATCTACATGCACAAGGACGGCGACGGCCCGTGGGTGATGGGCCCGCTGTGGGACTTCGATGCCGGCTACGATTTCGACTGGGCCACGATGACCACCGGCCACACCTTCTTCACCGACTACCGCGAGACCGTCATGGGCACCAACCCTCTGAAGCGCAACGGACAGTACAACTACGTGCCTCAGTTCTTCACCAACCTCTTCGCCTGTCGCGAGTTTGTCGAACAGTACAAGGCACAATGGGCTGCCGTGAAGGATAGCCTCGTCACCCACGCCTGGGACGAGTGCATGAAGTACGTGGAATACCTGCGCAGCGACGGGACCATGCAGCGCGAAGCCAACCGCTGGCCCATCCGTAACAAGAACTTCGAGACCGAGCTGCAGAAGATGCACCAGTGGCTGCTGAAGCGGGCCGATTTCATGACCAACCTCATTGCCAACATCCCCATGCCCGACGACGAGCCTGCCACCCAGGGCCGCCTTTGCGGCACCGTTACCGCCGACGTGTCGATGGAGTGGTCGGCAGGCTATCATCAGAATAATATGGTACGCGTACGCAAGGATGAAGTCCTCAAGTTGATGGGACTTTCCCAGAGCGAGTTCAGCGAGGCCAAGGTCACCATCGTCCCCCTGATGGACGACGGCAGCGAGGGCATCAACGGCACCAACGGCGTCTTCGGCGGATGGTTCGACGAGGACGGCAACCCCGGCGCCTACGCCAACGGCCACGTCTATATCGAAGTGTTTCAGGATTTGTGGAACTGGAGCTGCGGACTCTATCAGCAGAACTGCCACCACGACCGCCACACCGTTATCATGCAGTACCAATATCCCCATCAAGGTACCCTGCTGAAGGTCAACGTCGAGGTGCATTTCACCATCACCCAGGGAGGCTGGTGGTGGTAACATAAAGAAGAGACACCGTGCCGTAGGTGGCCGGTGTCTCTTCTTGGAATAAAGCTTATAATCTTATTTGATAAACTTGCGTCCGTTCTGGATGTAGATGCCACGTGCGGGCTGACGAACCTCGCGTCCGCTCAGGTCGTAGATCTTGCCGTCGGTCTTGTCGGCGGTGCGGACGTTGGCGATGCCAGTATAGGCAGCCACGCTGACGAACTTCACGTTGAAGATGTACTGCTTGTTGTCAATCTGGTAGCAGAACTGGGTGCTCAGGCGGAAGTCGTCGGCAATCTCCTCCTCACTCCATGCGGTCACCACCACATTGTCGCCTTCCTTGACGATGTTGAACGATACGGCGGGCGTCACCTGGTCGAAGAAACCGTCCTTGTTGAAGGCCAGACCGTCCTCGCTGAGCATTCCCTCGGTGTAGAGACCCGACTCCATCATGCCGCAGAGGTATTCGCCCTCCAGCAGCTGGTCAACGCTGACGCCGAGTGAGTCGGCGGCGGCCTTCAGGCTGATGACGGCCTTGACTTCGTTCATGCTGACGGGCAGCGTGATGTCCTCGGAGCCGACTTTCTCGAAGGCAATGACCTCGTCGACGATGTTGTAGGTGAAGTTGAAGGTCACCATCTTAGCCGTAGCCTCGTTGACGAAGAAGAGCTTGGTCTTGTAGGTCTCGCCGGCCTGGCAGCGGTCGGGATACTGCATCATGGTGAACATGCCCTTGGTGGCACCGCCGGCCGAGATGCCGATGTAGGAGTAGTCGCCCCATCCGCTGTTGCGGCCGTCCTTGTCGAGCCAGAAGCCCGGAGCCTCGGTGATGGTGTAGTTCTTCACGTACTTAGCGTTGCCTTCGGGCTCCTTGCCTTCCTCGTCGAGCAGGGCCATGCCGTAGACCACGTAGTCGTCGGTGCCGAGGGTCTCGGTAATGAAGTCAACGGGAATCTCGATGCCCTCGGTCCACTCGTAGCCCGAAGGCTGCTGGTTGAAGACGTAAGAGCGCTGTGCGATGCTCTCGAAGGCTCCGTCGATTACGGCCGGCTCCACGATGCGGAGGTTGACGGTGTACTGGTAGTAGTTGAGTCCGGCCATGAAGTAGAGGCTGAAGGTTGACTCGTCGCCCACGTGCATGTGGTCAGGATACTGGCCCAGCTTCATCTCCGAGTAGTCGCCCTCGGTGTAAGGCTCGACGAAGTACATGGCACTCTCGCCCCATGAGCAGACGTAGCCGTCGATGTTGAACCAGAAGCCGCCGACGTTGGCCGTGCTGTTGCCGAAGTCGATGTCCGACTGCAGGGCAGCCATCTTGATGTCGGCCACCTCGCAACCCAGTGCGGCAGCTATGGCCTCCATGTCGGGACGCAGCACCTTGGTATCGTTGTATCCGCCGGGAATGGTCTCTACGGTGATGCTCTCCTCGCCCACCTTGGTGCAGTCCTCCAGCGTGATGGCATCTTCGTCGTACAGGCAGTTGAAGTTGACGCGGAGGCGGTAAGCCTTGTCACCATATATAATATATAGGTTGACGAAGAACTTCTCCAAGCCCTTCAGGTTGCCGGGGTACTGGCCCAGGTTGCAGGTAATCACGCCGTTCTCGGCATCGTAGGCAAATGCCTCCATGTAGAAGAAGCAGCCGCCGCCGTAGCTGGCAGCCGAGCACTCGCCCGTAGCCTCGCCGTCGACGCGGATGTCGGTGACCCAGAAGCCGGGTGCGCCAGCCGTTGACTTGTTGGTGACGGAGTCGCGCTTGTTGACGTTCTCGGTGTCGAACTCTGTGCAGTAGAGCAGTTCGCCGAGGTAGTTGGCCAGCACGCTGCCGCTGATGCCAAGCTTCTCGAGGATGTCGGGCACGGCAATCTCCACAGCGTCGGCGGTATAGTCGCCACGCGGATACTGCTCGACGGTCACCTCGGCCTCGCCCACGACGTTCAGGTCAGCCTCCTTCAGGGCAGCAGGCTCGGGTATGTCCACCTGCTCAGCGCCAGTGACGGTGAAGTCGATGGTGAAGGTAGCGGTCTTGCCGCCATACTGCAGCGCGAACTTCAGCTCCTTCTGGTACACGCCGTACTTCAGGGCATCGGGCATCATGCCGATGTTGATGCTGAAC
>JAEEGG010022678.1_pt1 | contig 12333 bp, 10 predicted proteins | sample 9134161 | NCBI WGS metagenome assembly JAEEGG01 (sample SAMN16246543, study PRJNA631951) | gut metagenome | biome: gut microbiome; feature: rumen; material: CR-attached | host: Bos | place: Iran: Karaj | collected 2018-10
AAGCTTAAGACTGTTGCGGGTATCCTCGGCTGCAATAAGATCGGCGTTCTGCAGGCACTCCAATATCCTCGGAGACATATCCCCAAGATTACCTATGGGTGTTGCACACAGTTGTAATATTCCGCTCATGTTCTTTTACTTAATTTCACCAGGGTGCACAGCTTTAATATCTGTTTTTTTCGATTTGTCGGAGCGCTTAATGAGCAGCTATCGACCATGATCCGTTCCGAGGACTGTCTGAGCGAAGCGAGTTCCGCAGGAACGGATCGAATATTGGCGATACCTGCGAATTTAGCAGCGGAGACCATGAGAAAAAAACCAGATATAAAGCCATGCACCCGTCACAATCTAAAAAAGTTTGTCAGAATCCGTAGAGCTCCCGGACTTCTTCGGTATAGCTTCCATCCGCATTCTGCAGTATCAGGGGCTTTTCGACGGTGATACGCATATTCCCGCCGCGCACACCTTCGATGAGGACCATGTTCGGTTCTCTGTCGATCATGGGATATACCAGTCTCATCCGCTTGGGTTCAAGGTGATGATCGTGCATGGTACACATTATCTCCGACAGCCTGAAGGGTCTGTGCACCATGTAAAAATGTCCGCCCGGTTTAAGCAGTATCTCCGACTCCCTTATGACATCCTCAAGGGTACAGAGCATCTCGTGTCTTGCTATCGCCTTCGCATCTCCGGGATTGAGTATCCCGTGATTTCCCTGAAGGTACGGGGGATTGCATGTTATAACGTCAAAAGAGGCACGGGGGAATAACCGTCCTGCCTCTTTGATATCTCCTTCCACAATGGAAACCCTGTCCGTAAGATCGTTCATCAGAACGCTTCTTGCCGCCATTTCGGCACTCTCTGCCTGTATCTCAAGTCCGGTAAGATGGACCGCACCGGTCTTGGCTGACATGAGTATCGGAAGTATCCCCGTTCCGGTGCCAAGATCCAGCACCCGGGCGCCATCCGCAGCCTTCGTAAAATAACTCAGAAGCACCGCATCCATTCCGAAGCAGAATCTGCCCGGATCCTGGATTATCTTAAGTCCCGCTCTCTGGAGATCGTCTATTCTCTCTGATCCTTTAAGACTGACCTGTGCCATTTGGTGTACCGGCTCCGCCTTCAGACTCCTTATTCTTAGGTCTGTTATCACGGTTTCTGTGATGGTGGTTCCTGTGGTTTTTACCCTGCTGTCCCTGTCCGTCCTGCTCGCGGCGTTCCTGGTCCTGAGGATTTCTGTTCTGCCGCTCGCCGCCTTGATTCCTGCGGTCGCGCCCCTGTTTTTCACCGCCCTGTCCGTTCTGGCGGTCCTGTCTGTCACCGTCCTGACGGTCCTGTCTGTTCTGGCGCTCCTGTCTGTTCTTCCTGTCTCCGCGGTCGTTATCCTGTCTGTCTCCGCGGTTTTGCTGCTGACCGGACTGCGTACGTCCTTCCTTACCCCTATCCTGACGGCCGTTTTCGCGGGCATTCCTGTCTGCTTCAGCCTTCATCTCGCGGGCTTCATCCTCGAGAAGTGCCAGCATTTCCGGTGAATCCTCTGCTGCGATACCGATATGGGATCCCCCGCGCTTTCCCTTCTTTCTCCTGAGAACAGTTATCTCACCGGCGGGATAATCCCTGAGCTCTTTGTCATCTCCTACCTCCACCAGCACCTTGGCAATCTGTCTGAGGACATTGATGCCTGATACCTCTCCTCTTGTACCGTCTGAGGTAACGACATAATCCCCGAGTGCGGGCATGGTGGAATTGAGCTCCTCATATGCCTCTTCTTCGTACTTAAGGCAGCACATAAGTCTTCCGCACACTCCCGATATCTTGGTGGGATTGAGGGAAAGGTTCTGCTCCTTGGCCATTTTGATGGACACGGGAACGAAATCGCTTAGAAACTCCGCACAGCACAGGGGTCTTCCGCAGGAACCGAAGCCGCCCAGGCTTCTTGCCTCGTCTCTTACACCGATCTGTCTGAGCTCGATCCTTGTCCTGAATATTCCCGCAAGATCCTTGACCAGATCCCTGAAATCCACTCTCTGTTCGGCCACGAAGAAGAATATGATCTTGCTGTTGTCGAATGCGTATTCCACTTCGGTGAGCTTCATATCAAGACCATGCTCGGCTATCTTCTCCTGAGCGATCTTGTATGCATTCTTCTCCCTTGCGGCATTCTCCTCCACCTGTCTGTCATCGGCTTCGGTGGCCTTTCTCATTATTTTGCGAAGCGGGGCCGGTATCCTTGCATCATCCACTTCCTGGATATCGCTGCAGGCCTGGGCATACTCTATGCCCTTGACGGTCTCCACGATACAGTGGTCATCCTTTGCGATATCTATATCACCGGGATCGAAAAAGTAACTCTTTCCGCCCGCTTTGAACCTTACTGCTATAACCTTCATCTTGTCTCCTGAAAACAGGCCTGCCGGCCCTTTATCCGTTCTCCTGAATCACTGCAAAAAGCAGTTCCATCGCCACCTCAAAGGTAACATTTGCCCTGAGCCTTTCCTTGGCTTTGGTAATGGCACCGAGCACTTCCTCGATACCCTCGTAGCTGCTGCGTCTTGCAACCTTCCTTATAATCGAAAGATCATCTTTATACACAAGGCTGTCCGTCTCGCCGGTCGCCTTGAAGATAAGCACATCTCTGTACCATACGGTGATCATGTCAAGGAACTCACCCGCATCGACCTTGTACTCCGCAAGGCTCCTGACAAGTGCGATCATATCCGCTATGGAATCTTCCCTTGCATTCTTGACAACTGACTGGGCCGCAGCCTGCATGGCTGAAAAGTCATCGCTTGCCGCCATATCACGCGCCTTGCCGAGATTGCCCTGTGCAAAGGCAATGGCCACATCCGCCCTGTAATCCGGAACCTCCAGTTCCTTCATCAGATAATCCTTAAGTACTTTTTCGGGAACCGGCTTGAGCTCCCAGGTGATGCATCTTGACCTGACGGTGGGAAGCATCATGGTTATATTGGAAGCAAGGAGCATTATAACCACATAATCCGGCGCCTCCTCAAGACTTTTGAGCAGCGCATTCTGGGCCTGGGCAGTCAGCTTATCCGCTTCGCTTACAATGTATATCTTGCGGGATGACTGATATGGCTTAAGGGAAATATCATCGCATATCTGCTCCCTTACTTCATTAACGCTTATGGAATTGGGCTTCTCGTGGATCACATACTTAATGTCGGGATGTGTATGTGCCTCAGCCTGCTTACAGGAATGACACTCGCCGCAGGCATCGCCGTGGAAATCTTCGCACACCAGCATCTGCGCAAAGACAGACGCAATGAATTCCTTGCCGGCTCCCTTTTCACCGGTAAGGATGTATCCGCCGGAAACGCGGTCACGTTCGATGGATTCGGTGATCTGCTTTTTGATCAGATCCTGTCCTATTATGTCCTTAAGCTTTGGCATTATCTACTCCGTATCAGGTGAAGATATCGAGAAGAAGTCCCTTTATCTCACCGATCTTGTTCAGTATATCCAGGTTGTCCTTTTCATCGTTCATGAGTTCCTGGGCCAGCTGGTCGAGATTGTCATCCACCAGCCTTATGATACCGTACACTCTGTGACGACCCTTTCTGTCAAGAAAGTTCTCTCTGGTAAAAGAATGTGAATGTGTCACTATCTCGTTAAGAAAGTCCTTGACCAGGGACCGGTAGTGGCGCATGTCCTTTACATCCCTGCGCTTTGCCAGCTTCTTTCCTTCGGAATCGATCTGCTCCATGAGCGCATTCAGCTTACCTGCAAGCTCGGATTCCTCGATGTTGCTGGCAAGCATAAACTTAAAGCTGCCGTCGGATTCCTGAACGTGCTGGGGTGCCTGGGTCTGCGCTGTTTGATTGACCTGATTGACTCTTATGTCCATATGGTCCCTCTGCAGATCGGTTAAGCCATATGCTTAACAGTTCCTTATAAATTCCGCCACTTCACTGATGCATCTGTCAAGATCTTCATTGTTCATGAAGATGTTATCAACGCCTGCTGCCTGCAGCTTGTCATCATCAAAATCCTCGGAATCGGTGATGAACCTGCGGCACATTTCCTTATATCTGGGAACAGGCTGTTTCTTTTCGCGCCTCATAGCGCGCTCGAGCCTGATACCGTCATCCGTCTCTATCATTATGGGACAGGTATTCTCTGTTCCGAAATAATCCCTGAGCTTCATGTATGCGGGGATGGTACCGGCCGCCGCGATAACATTTTTGCCGTCAGGAGAAAAGGTACCGTCGTCCACGGTAAAGTATCTCCAGAGTCCGTACACCGTATCATAGGATCTGTCCTCTATGACCCTGCCGGATTCCTTCAGCCTGTTAAAGCCCTCTTCGTCGGTAAAATGATACTCCCTGCCTTCCTCCTCACCTGCTCTCTTAGGGCGGGTGGTGTATGAAACAAGAGGAACGAGCTCAAGTGACGTGTCCGCAAGAAGCTTCTTATAGATTGTGTCCTTGCCGCTGCAGCTCTTGCCCAGCAGGCATATTATCTTAGCCATTTTTCACAACGGAGATGCAACCGTCTCCGATCCCTTTTACATTAAATCCCTCGGAAATACACTTCAGGATATACTCTGTATGTTCCTTTTCAATCCGCTCTCCCGAAGCAAGTACCGGTGTTCCGGGAGGATAGATGAATACCATTCCCGTGCATATCCTGCCATCGGATGCGGAAAGCGGTATCTCCTCACTCTCTGAGTCTGCCGCTTTTGAGGGAAGCATCACCCGCTCCGGATGCCCCGAAAGTCCGGTTCCGGAAGGAAACTTTTCAGACTTTTCAGGCTTTCCGCAGATCTCCGGATCAAGATCCAGCCGTATCAGTGCATCTGCGACTCTTTCGAATCCCTCTTCGTCATCACATACCGTAAACATGGCAAGTATGTATCCGGGACAGGTCATCTCGGTCTCTATACCGTACTTTTCCCTAAGGAGCTGCGCAAGCCGTACTACGCTTATCCCCGGTACATCCGTACATATGAGAAGCTTTCCGTAGTCCGCTCTCCGGGAACGGAGTTCTTCCGCAAAAGGCCTAAAGATTAGTTTATCACATACTTCAAGGCGTTTTAACAGTTTTTCGAAATTATCCTTGAATGCAGGAACAAGGTCCCTGTTATCTGCCATGTATCTGATGCATCCGTCGATCATGGACATCAGGGGATATGAGGGGGAACTGGACTGGTATACGGATAAAAATCTTCTGAGCTTTTTCCTGTCAACAAGTCCGCCCTTCACCGAAAGGATAGCAGTCTGGGTAGGTGCAGGAAGGGTCTTGTGAACCGACTGCACCGCAATGTCCGCCCCCCGCCTTATGGCATCGGAGGGGTTTCCTTCATCAAACGAAAGGTGTGCTCCGTGAGCCTCGTCAACGATAAGGGGTATGCCCCTTTCATGGACGATATCCGCTATCGCAGCTATATCCGCAAGTCTTCCCTCGTATGTGGGAGATACTATGAAAACAGCCTGTACACCCGGATTTTCATCAAGAGCTTTCCTTACCTCTTCAGGCCTTACCGCCTCAACAATGCACGGAGTTTCCATAACCTCCGGAAAGATATAAACCGGATCCAGCTCCCTGAGATATACGGCATTATAAGCGGACTTGTGGGAATTCCTGACCATCACGATCCTGCCGCCCTTGTCGGTGCATGCGCTTATCGCGGCAAGAATACCGGCCGTACTTCCGTTGATCAGAAAAAATGATTCGTCGGCACCAAGCTGCAGGGCGGCGAATCGTTCCGCCTCCAGTATGATACCGGACGGATCATGAAGATCGTCTGCTCCTTCAACCTCGGTAAGATCGATCTTAGCAATATCCCCGGGTATATGGTCAAAGGCATGTCTCTTATGTCCCGGCATGTGGCAGGGATAGAGACCCTTACCGGAATAATCCTTAAGTTCATCAAGCAATGATGTCACTTATCCATCCCCTTAATGATCTCATCTATGGTATGCCATCCGAGAACGGCACACTTAACTCTGGCGGGCATATGTGAGATATCGGAAAGAGCCCCTGCTTCCCCGAGTTCATCGATCTCATCGGGAGTGGCCTCACCCTTTATCATCTTAATAAAATTCTCCGCAAGATGTCTGGCTTCCGTGACATTCTTTCCCATGATCATATCGATCATTATATCTGCAGATGCCTGGGAAATGGCGCACCCGTCCCCTATAAAGGATGCGTCGGAAATGATACCGTCCTTTACTTTGAGCTGAACGGTTATCTCATCTCCGCATGAGGGATTCACTCCCTCCATCTCGATATCCGGATCCTCGATCGGATGCTTGTGGAGAGGGTGCATATTATGGTCTGTTACCACTTCGTTGTAAAAAGTTTTAAAATCCATACCCAAGAAGTCCTCTGACTTTTGATAATTCTTCGAGGAATCTGTCCACTTCCTCCTCGGTGTTGTAGAATGCAAAACTTGCCCGGCATGTTGACTTCACGCCCAGGAAATCCATGAGAGGCTGTGCGCAGTGATGTCCCGCTCTTACGCACACTCCGGCTCTTCCGAGTATATCGGCAACATCATGGGGATGCACATCCTCAACACAGAACGTGACGATGCCCTTGTGATCGGATGCATCCCGGGATCCGATGATGCGGATCTTATTCATGGCCTTAATGCCATCTATGGCTCTTTTTGTAAGGATCTCCTCCTGAGCTTCTATTATATCCCATCCGACTTCATTAATAAAACCGATGGCTGCGGCAAGCCCCACCGCTCCGCCTACGTTGACCGTACCGGCTTCGAACTTATGAGGAACCTCGGCATAGGTAACTCTGTCCCAGTGCACGGTCTGTATCATCTCACCGCCGTACATAAAGGGCTTCATTTTTTCAAGATGCTCGCTCTTACCGTAGAGCACTCCGATGCCCATGGGTCCGAACATCTTATGTCCCGAAAAAGAAAGGAAATCGCAGTCAAGATCCCTTACATCCACCTTCATATGGGGAACGCTCTGGGCTCCGTCCACGGAGATCAGCGCTCCGCAGGAATGAACCTTCCCGGTGATATGCTTTATATCGTTGACTCTTCCAAGAACATTTGACACCTGTGTCAGTGCCACTATCTTAGTCTTTTCAGACAGGCATTTATCAAGAGCTTCGTCTGAGATATATCCCGTTTCATCCGGCTCCAGCTTAACAAGCCGCGCCTTCTTTTTATCAGCCATATATTTCCAGGGCAGGAAATCCGAATGATGTTCCATCACGGATACGACTATCTCATCACCCTCGGAGATATTGTCCTCGCACCATGAATATGCAAGAAGATTGAGAGCTTCCGATGCATTCCTCACGAAGATGATATTCTCCGGTGCCCCGGCATTTATAAAGGCTGCGACCCCGGCTCTTGCATTCTCATAGGCTTCCGTTGCTCTCTCGCTTAAGTCATATACTCCTCGAAAAGGGTTGGCATTGTCCTTCTCATAATAATCCCTGACTGCATCCAGCACTCCCAGTGGCTTCTGGGTGGTAGCCGCATTATCAAGATATGCCAGGTCCTGTGTAAGCAAGGGAAATTGCTTCCTGTATTCTTTTACTTTTTCCCTGATCTGTGTGTCAGTCATCTTCTCTGCTTTCATCAATGATATTCATTACATACTCAAGTGCCCCAGGGTCTGCGATATGGGAAACCGCAGCTTCAAGCGATGCTCTTTCGAGTATCTTAAGTGCCTTATCCCTGTCTATGCCTCTGCTCATCATATAGAAGAGCATATCCTCTGCGGGCTTTCCGATGGAAGCACCGTGGCTTCCGGCAACATTCTCCTCGGTACAGAGGATGAGGGGCACGGTCTTATTGATCACGGTATCGTCAAGTATCAGTACGCTTTCATTCTCCGCGCCGTCCGCACCTGCACATCCCTTTACAAAGTCGATGGTTCCTCTGAAGGTCTTCTGCGCCTTCTTTGAAAGAGCTCCGCTTATATTTATCTCTGACTTTGAACGGGGAGCAAAATGCTTCATGACATAATTCATGTCGAGGGTCTCACCGTCCGTTCTTATAAGTCCGATCCTGCATCCCGCATAGGAATCCTCGCCTGTAAGCCCGGACCTGTAGCCCGCATTTATATTGCTTCCGCCTTTGAATATCTGTACAAGATTGACCTGCGCTTTATCGGATATAACGGTTCCGATATCATTTATAAACTCAAGTCCCTTACCGGGTCTTATGACCTGTGTGAGATTGACCACGGAATCCTTCTCCGCTTTTATAAGAACCTGAAGGATCCCGGCAGCCTTTATATCCTCATCCGAAGTGATATCCATAAGGATGTTAAGGGTCTTACCCTCCCCGGCTTCGAAGCAGAGCACCTCGGCAGCGTCTTCCCTGTAATCCTTCTTTATGAGAGTCAGTTCTCCTGTGCGGGTGTCTGCCTTCACAGGGCTTATTCCGCTTTTTGCAAGATATGCGGAAAGCTCCTCACCGCAGCCCGTTTCAATCTTCCATTCTTCTGCATCTGCCACGGGGGCTGTTCCTTCGGTTTTGCCCCGGGGCATGGATGCGGGAAGTTCTACATATGTTTCGTTTACCTTAAGCCTGTTCCATGTAGGAGGAACGAGGCTGTTTATCATTATCCTGTCAGCCATCATCCTATGCTCCCCTTCATCTCAAGTCTTATCAGGTTGTTCATCTCTGCGGCATATTCCATGGGAAGTTCCCTGGAGACATTATCAGCAAAGCCGCTTACTATAAGGGCTCTCGCATCCTCTTCGGTCATTCCCCTGCTCATCAGGTAAAATACCGCATCGTCGGGAATGCTTCCTATGGAAGCTTCGTGTCCGATATCTGCATCATCGGTACGGATGTCCATTACCGGAATGGTATCCGAACGTGAGATGTTATCAACCATCAGGGATTCACAGCTTACAACGGACTTGGCACCCTTTGCACCGGGCATTACCTGGACCGATGTCCTGGTGGTACTTACTCCACCGCTCTTTGCTATGGACTTGGTATTTACAACCGAGGAAGTATTTTTACCGACGTGCATGACCTTCATTCCGGTATCGAGGTTCTGTCCCTCTCCCGCAAATGTTATGCCGGTATACTCCATGGTTGAATTATCGCCCTTCAGTATGGTTGAAGGATACAGGTAAGAAGTATGGGATCCGAAGGAACCGGAGACCCACTCCATCCTTGCGTTTTCTTCGACGATCGCCCTCTTTGAATTGAGGTTGTACATGTTCTTGGACCAGTTCTCAATGGTGGAGTATCTGAGCCTTGCGTTCTTCGACACAAAGAGCTCAACGCAGCCCGAATGAAGGTTGGCCACGTTATACTTGGGGGCAGAACATCCTTCGATGAAATGGAGATCTGCGCCTTCATCCACGATTATGAGGGTGTGCTCAAACTGTCCGGCACCCTTTGCATTCAGTCTGAAATATGACTGGAGAGGAATGGATACCTTGACTCCCTTGGGAACATACACAAATGATCCTCCGGACCATACTGCTCCGTGAAGAGCATTGAACTTGTGGTCTGTGGGAACAAGGAGCTTCATGAAATGCTCCCTTACCATATCGCTGTACTCACCCTTGAGTGCACTTTCGAAATCGGTATATACGACTCCCTGTTCCTCAACCTCTTTCATTACATTATGGTAGACGAGCTCGGAATCATACTGTGCGCCGACTCCCGCTAATGACGCACGCTCTGCCTGGGGAATGCCCAGACGCTCGAAGGTATTCTTGATATCTTCGGGAACATCGTCCCATGAAGTCTGCATCCTGGTATTGGGCCTTACATATGTGGAGATATGGTCCATATCAAGACCGTCTATTCCCGGGCCCCACTGCGGAACCTTCAGTTCCTTATAGATCTTCAGGCAGTTTAGTCTGAACTCTCTCATCCAGTCGGGATCGTCCTTTTCTTCGGAGATCCTGCGGATGATATCCTCGTTCAGACCCTCTTCAAGCCTGGTCGCATTATCTTCTTTATCTATTACGTCGTAGACACTGCGGTTTATGTCATCGACGATGGTCTTTTCTTCACTCATATATTATGCCTTCAGATATTTCTCAAATCCGCTTTCATTGATCTCATCCACAAGGGATCTGTCTCCCTCAGCTACAACATGACCGTCAGCAATGACATGAACCCTGTCCACATTAAGAGCATCAAGGATCCTGGTGGAGTGGGTTATTATAAGAAGCGAACCTCCCACCTGCTCCTGATATGCCTTTACACCTTCGGATACGGTACGCACGGCATCGACATCAAGTCCCGAATCGGTCTCATCCAGGATCGCAAGCTTCGGCTTCATCATAAGAAGCTGAAGGATCTCGGCCTTTTTCTTCTCGCCTCCGGAAAAGCCCACATTGAGCTCTCTGTCGAGATATCCCGGATCCATATTGAGAACCTTCATCTGCTCTGCGGCAGCCTTTTTGAAGTTCCAGAGAGACATCCTGTTTCCGAGAGCCTCACAGGAATTTCTGATAAACTCAGAAAGCCTTACTCCGGGAACCTCGATGGGATTCTGGAAGGACATGAAAAGTCCCTTCCTTGCTCTTTCATCGGTGGCCATTTCAAGCAGGTTCTCTCCGAAAAATGTCACGCTTCCGGAAGTTACCTCATATTCGCTCTTTCCCATGAGCGTATTTCCGAGAGTGGATTTTCCCGCTCCGTTCGGTCCCATGATGACATGGGTCTCACCCTCTCCGATCTCAAGATCAAGTCCCTTAAGGATCTCCTTGTCCTGAACCTTTACATGTAATTTTTCTACTTTTAAGATTTCCTGACTCATTTTTAAAAGCCTTTCAATAAAATAAAAACACTGTTTGTTGGGGCAAATCGTACCTATTTTACTTGGTAAATGCCCATATTTCAATACTTTCGGGGTAAAAACCTACAAATTTTATATATTTTTAAATCAAACATAAAAAAACAGAAGCGAATGACTTATCCGCTTCTGCTTTTCTCTCACGTTTTTTCCCGTGAACAGTCTGTCCGGCACATATGACCAGGGACTTACAGGGTTTGTATGACCGGTCCGGGCACTATGCATGCCTACCATATTATGCCTGGGCCATGTTCAGGTTGTAATAGATTCCCTTCTTTGCCATGAGCTCATCATGCTTTCCGCTTTCAGCAATGCCTCCGTTTTCTATAACGAATATCCTGTCGGCATTCCTTATCGTAGAGAGCCTGTGGGCTATTACAAATGAGGTCCTCCCCTGCAGTATAGTGGCTATTCCCTTCTGTACCATAAGCTCTGACTTGGTATCGATAGAGGATGTAGCCTCATCAAGTATGAGTATCCTCGGATCGGAGATGATGGTCCTGGCAAATGCAAGGAGCTGCTTCTGCCCCGCTGAGAGTCCGCCGCCGCGTTCGGTAAGCTCTGTCTCGTATCCCTTCTCCAGCCTCATTATGAAGTCATGTGCCCCTACTTTCCTGCACGCTTCCTCAATCTCTTCGTCCGTCGCATCAAGCTTTCCGTATCTTATATTTTCCCGGATGGTTCCGGTGAACAGGAAATTGTCCTGAGTCATTATACCAAGCTGGCTGCGGAGACTTTCGATCGACACATCCCTGACATTGCTGTCATCAATGAGCACCGTGCCTGTCTGCACATCATAGAATCTGGATATAAGGTTTACTATGGTTGTCTTGCCCGCACCGGTGGGACCCACAAGAGCTATGGTCTCTCCGGGAGTAATGTCAAAGCTGACATCCTTCAGAACGGGGACTCCGTCCTCATATGCAAATCCCACATCCTTAAACCTTACTCTTCCGGTTATCTGCGGCATCTCGCCTACAGCCTCCCCGTCCTTTATCTCAGGCTCAAGATCGATTATCTCAAAAACTCTCTCTGCAGCTGCGAGATTGGCGATTATCTGGTTATAGAAGCTTCCCAGATTGGCTATGGGCTGCCAGAAAAGTGACAGATAACTGGTAAACGCAACAAGAAGTCCCACATTTGAAGCATCAATGTGCATCACCTTTATGGCAACATAGAGCATGCATACGATACTTATGGCGGTGCTCACCTCTATGACTGAGTTGAAAGCATCATTTACCCTGACTGCATTGATGAAGCTGTCCCTGTGCTCCTCTGTCAGTTCGTCAAAGGTCTCAAGAGCCTCGTCCTCTGCGGCAAAGGTCTTAACGATCCTTATACCGGAGATATCCTCGTGGAGGAATGCGTTAAGGTTGGATGATTTCTTCCTGTGTATCTGCCATCTTACGCGGCACAGGTTCTCGATCACCAGAAGTCCTGTGATAAGCAGCGGAAGTCCCACCATTCCCGCAAGAGCAAGGCGGGGATTCTTGATCAGCATTATCACAACAACCGCAATCACGGTGATAAAGTCGGGGAGAAGTGTTATGACAAAGTT
>JAEEGG010022681.1_pt1 | contig 12333 bp, 4 predicted proteins | sample 9134161 | NCBI WGS metagenome assembly JAEEGG01 (sample SAMN16246543, study PRJNA631951) | gut metagenome | biome: gut microbiome; feature: rumen; material: CR-attached | host: Bos | place: Iran: Karaj | collected 2018-10
TCAGGTGTTGTTCAAAGCCTTGAAAAGCGTTACTCCGAAAGACAAGTCGAGCCGTTCGGGTGCCGCATATGTATTCACCGACACGGTGACAGAGCCAGGCAGTTACAAATACAAAATCAGCGCCAAATGGGGATTGAAACAAGATGAATACCGCTATACCAACGAAGTACTGGTGGATGTGGCACCCGCACAGGGAACGTCGTCGTTCCAGCATGGCCGTCTGAACATCAACACTCCAGATGAGACCACCACGCTCTTCAGCGAAGAATTCCCTGAGTCACCCAAGCTGTTCGTCGGCACAATGACAGACAAGAACAGTCTGTTCTACGCCAGCAACTACCTGAAATCAGCCACCATGAGCCAGTTTACTTACAAGCCACAGCAATGGAAGAACAGCAAAGGCAGTCTGAGCAAGACAGAGGAGTTGCCTTTCATGGCACTTCTTGCTGGCAATTACACCTTCAAAGGCCATAACGGCCAGGATTTGCAATGCGAGGTAGGCGAGGTGAAGTCGGGCAAAAGCGCTGGCGGTACCTCCAGCGAGGTGACCGAAGTGACATTCAACGAACCCTTCCCTGAGGGTGTCATCCCTGTCGTGCTCACAGAAATCCGCACTCCGATTTACACCACCACCGGCTTCGGTGTGAAGGTGTTCGACGTGACCAACACCGGCTTCAAGTTCATCGTCTATACCGAGGAGTCAACAGGTGTGAAGCCCACAGCCAAGAATGTGGAGTATTTCGCCATCACTCCTGGTGTTGGCGCTATCGACCTTGACAACGAGATTTACATTGCCGCCGGTCATGGCAGCGACTCGAAGATTTACGGTTCATCCGACCGTCTCAACAAATTCTATTTCGACAGCTACGACGCAGAGAACGACAGCGTTATCCACGAGCAGCTATATCTGTTGAAACCAACCATCCTCACCTCACTTCAGACCAACAATTTCCCTGCCCTCTGCATGCTCCGCCGTTACGACGCAACCGAGAAAGACGACAACAGGGTCAGCTGGACAACAGGCACAAACGTGTATCGTGTCCTCGACCGCAACCTTACCGTTGACGGGAAAACCATCAATTCTTCCACCACCCTGGAGGAATACCGCGATGAGCTTGGCTGGGTTTGCATCAGCGGCCAGATTCTCTTCGGAGAGAACCGAGACCCCATCAACATCGAGGTTGAAGAAACGCTGCAGGGTGATGTGAACGGAGACGGAAAAGTGGACATCTCTGATGTTGTGGCTGTAATCAATACGATGGCTGGTGACGAGACCTTCAAGGATACTGCCGACGTGAACGGTGACGAAGTTACCGACATTTCTGATGTTGTGATGATTATCAATATCATGGCAGGAGTCGGAAATTCGGAGGAAGCTGAAGAATGAAGGATTTATTAAGTGAATAGTGAATAGTGAAACCTTGGAGCAGCGAGCGCAAAACCGAACTTGTTCGAGATTTGCCGAGTCGTGACAAGGTTCTACGAAGTGAATAGTGTAGTTACTATGGATGATGAATCATAGGTAATTAAAACGAAAATATCAATGACACAGAAGGAATTTCTCGCATTGTATGAAGCACGTCATAGCCAGGTTCTCGCAATTGAGAATGCCGCAGGCGCGCTTCATGCAAGCGTGAATCAGACATACGACAAGAATCTGCCATACGAGTTTCATCTTCGTATGGCAGCCTCTTTCCTGACGAAATACGGCCATCTGGAACTGACCGACTCCTCAGAGTTCGACACCCTTTATGCCGCCGTCTATTTCCACGACAGCATAGAGGATGCGCGGCTGACCTACAACGACCTGAAGAAGTTGTTTGCAAGGCTGAACGAAGAAGCCGGCTGCGACATTCATGTAGTTGACGCGACGGAGATGGTATATGCCCTGACCAATGACAAAGGCCGGAATCGTGCAGAGCGTGCTGGCGAGGCATATTATGCCGGCATCCGCAACACCCCCCACGCCCCCTTTCTGAAGATGTGTGACCGTTTGGCGAATATCAAATTTTCCACCCTGCTCTATCCAGTTGACAGGATGGTCAGCATTTATGAAAAAGAGTTACCTCATTTCCTTGAAGCCATCACGAAAGGGGCGAAAACTGGCGTTCCAGAAGCGATGACTGAGGAGCTGAAAGGGATGTTTGGGGGATAAGAAAACGAGAAAACGGGAAAGCAAGAAGAGAGAAAAAACGCCGGTAGAAAATGGATGTTCATTTTTTGCCGGCGTTCTTTTTGAGCTGTTCTGCGATGGCGTAATGGATAGCAGCATTGACATCGTCCCCCGCAGCTGTAAGCACATCACCATAAAGTTCATGAGAAGTGATGCTGTCAGGCTTTAATGAAGTACAGCGTTCCAGGTCGTTCATGGCTTCATCGAGTTTGTCCATGGCAAAGAGAACTTTTGCATGCCAAAAGAGAATTTTCACTTTATGAGGCTGTAGTTTCAAAGCCTTGTTGATGGCATTAAGGGCTTTTCTGAGCTGCCTCTGTGAAAGCAAGACCCTCGCCTTCCCGACCATTGCATCCGTGCACGAAGGGCTGATGTGTACAGCTTTTTCGTAATTAGCCAATGCCGCCTGATCGCTTTCCAATTTCACACATTCATCTCCCATCTGAACATATTCCTTAGCCAATTCAGCCATGATTTTGTCTTTCTTTTTTATCTCCGACTTCAAATCAGCGATTTTATCCCTGAGCATATCCGCTTCCCTGTCTTTTGCATTGATGATGCCGAGTTTTCGTCGGATAAACCGCCTTGGCAGCGGTTTTTCGATGTCGTAACGTGCGTGGATAGCAACGAAGAAATGGTCGAGGCATGCCTGGAAGTCTCCCCGGTCGAACGCCTCCACCGCCTCTTTATAGCGGATGTCCGCCTCCGCTGTCTTGAGCGCTTTCTGCACCGCCATACTGTCGTTGAACGTCCGGGCGAAGCTGACGACAAAAGGATTGACGAAGATGTCGGAACGGCGGATGCCCTGCTTGAGCTTGATGCCGTCGAGCGAGCGGCAGCGGCTGAGCGCCACGTAGGTTTGGCCACCTACGAACGCACCACCCGTGAGATCGATATTCACCTTGTTGAAAGTCAGTCCCTGACTTTTATGTATCGTTATCGCCCAGGCAAGCTTCACAGGGAACTGCGTGAACGTGCCAAGCAGGTCTTCCTCGATTTTCTTCTCCTCTTCATTGTATTTATACCGCACATTCTCCCATATCTCCCTGGTGACATCGAAATGGTCGCCCTCGTCAGTGACAACATAAATGCACTTCCCCTCGATATCCACTCCTTCCACCATGCCTACAGTTCCGTTGACCCACCGCTTGTCTTTGTCGTTCTTGACAAAAATCACCTGTGCTCCCACTTTCAGCTCGAGGCTCATGGCGGTGGGGAGGGCATTCTCCGGGAAGTCACCGTTCACCTCGCCAGTAAAGATGAATGTCTCCGACTCGATGTTGTTGAGGTTGCGCTGGTTGATTTCATCCACCACATCACGTCTGGTGGCGAGCGTGATGGTAAAGCTGTCGTCGGGTTCGCTTCCCGTATTGAGGTTTTGGTCCACCCTCATGTCGAGCAGCTGAAGATCCGCGTTGGTAACCAGGTTTTGCCTGATATGGTCGAGAATGCCGATAAACGCCCGGTCGGTCTGCCTATAGACAGTGGTCAGTTCTACAGAGACGAGCTGCATCTGGCGGAACACATGGGCCGAGAAGAAATAAGGCGATTCATAGAAACGGCTGATTATGTCGCGCTCGTCGCGTGTGACGACCGGTTCAAGCTGAAACACATCTCCCACGAAAAGCATCTGCTTGCCTCCGAAAGGAAGGCGCATATTGCCTGAATAGACTCTCAGGATTCGGTCGATTAAGTCGATGACGTCCGCCCTGACCATGGAAATTTCGTCGATGATGACCAGTTCCAGCTTCTTAATGAGCTTCACATGCTCATTGTTGTATTTGAGGAAACTGCGGAGCTTACGTGTGGTGGAATAATTCGGGTCGTCGGGCGTGAAGGGCTGAAACGGCAGTTTGAAAAAGCTATGGAGGGTGGCTCCCCCCACGTTGATGGCTGCAATGCCGGTAGGTGCCAACACCACATGCTCTTTCTTTGTCTCCCCGCATATATATTTCAAGAACGTAGATTTACCCGTCCCCGCCTTTCCCGTGAGGAAAAGTGAGTTGCTTGTGAACTGGATGACATGGAGGGCATCCTTCAGCTGGGGATTATCTAAGTTGATGGGCATGAAATCATTTACTATTTACCATTTACTATTTACCATTTACCATTTACTATTTACCATTTATTCAAGTGCCTTCGGGCATCGAGCCCTCGACACTTGACGCGGACGAGACGTCCACGCCCCCAGCCGATGTTCTATCGGGCTGAGCAGGATTTCTTCTACTGTAATATACGAATCTTATAGAAGTTGTAGATAAAACCGGCAAACCTACTAAAAATTATAAACTAAAAACTAAAAACTGAATCACTCAAAGAAGTCTTCATCGAGCTGTGTCTCTTCAGGTTGCTGCTCCTGTGCGTTCGATACCTCGATGCCGTTGGAGATGTCCTGTGGCGGCTGCCGGCGTCTTCTTGAGGAAGTGTCAGGCGCATATTGGGGTGTGCTCTCCTCCTCGTGATGGCGTGTCGCCGGCTGGTCGTCGTAGTAATTACCCATGTCCTCGTTGGTAGGAGGTGAATAGTTAGAATAAGATGAGGGTGCTATGAAATTCCTGGGTTTCTTGAATTTCGCCCTGTATTGAGTGAGACTGTTGTCGGCCAGCACTTTCTGCATGAAGTAGCCGAACACAGGCAACGATGTCCTCGCTCCCTGTCCGAGTGCTCCGTTGCGGAAGTGGATGCTTCGGTATTCACCTCCAATCCATGCTCCCCCCACGAGGTTGGGCGTGCAGCCGATAAACCAAGCGTCGGAATAATTTGATGTGGTACCTGTTTTTCCTCCCACCTCACATCTGGTGGAATCCACAAAATCCCATATTCGTCTTGACGTGCCTCCGGGGTCGTGTGTGCCTGCAAGGAGCAACTGCTGGAGGAAATAAGCCGTGCGGTAGGAAATGGCTTTCTCTGCAGGATCCACATTGTCGTTGCAGTCATAGACCACATTGCCTTCCCTGTCTTCGATCCGTGTGACGAGAATCGGGGGCCGCCGCATTCCTTCGTTGACCACACATGAGTATGCATCGACCATATCGATGAGCGACACGTCGCATGCTCCCAGCGCAATGGCAGGAGTGCTCTCAAGCTGTGTGCGGATACCCATGCGGTGAGCAAGGGTGATGAGGTTCGACACGCCCACCTCCAATCCGAGCCTTGCCGCCACAGTGTTGATGGACTTGGCGAACGCCTGCCTGATAGTGACATACTGCTCACTGCTGTGGCCTCCGGAGTTTCTGACTCTCCAAGTATTGAGATGATTGTTGGAGTCCTTGTATTTTATCGGTGATGCTGTGTCGAGTCTTCGGTCCATGGGCACCACGCCGAGGAACTCGAAAGCAGAACCATAGACGAAGAGTTTGAATGTGGAACCAGGCTGGCGGAGTGCCCTCACCTTGTCGTATTTCCATGTTCCGAAATCCACGTCGCCCACCCAGGCCTTCACATAGCTGGACTGTGGCTCCATCGCCACGAATCCGCAGTGCAGGAACCTCACCATATAGCGGATGGAGTCCATGGCCGACATGGTTCGCTCCACCGCCCGATTTGTCCCAGTGTAGGAGAACAATTTCACCTTATGCGGGAGGTTCATATAGTAGTCGATGGAATCGGGAGTGTCGATATATCTGGCCTGCAGCTCCTTATAGTAGGTGGATTGTTTCGCCACGTTCTCGATGAAATTCTTGATCACCCTCCCCTTCTTGTCTCTCCACGGGGAGTCACCTTTCCAGTGGTTGTCGAAGAGTCCCTGCAGGTGGTTCATTTGCTTCATCACTGCCTGCTCGGCATAACGCTGCATGCGGGTGTCGATGGTGGTGTAGATTTTGAGTCCGTCGGTATAGAGGTTCACCTCGTTATAGGCACACCATTCGCGCAGATAGTCTTTCACTGCCTCCCGGAAATACTGCGCCTGCCCGTCGAATGCGTTCTCGATGCTGAGATGTAGGTCGATGGGCTTCGCCTTCGCCTCTTCCGCCTCCGTCTGCGATATCATGTTGTGACGGTACATGTTGTCGATGACGATATCGCGCCGCTGTCGGCTGTTGTCGGGGTTAATCATGGGATTGTACATGGTCGTCGCCTTGAGCAGTCCGATGAGCGTGGCAGCCTGTTCGATAGTGAGGTCTTTCGGCTTGACGTTGAAGTAGGTCTTGGCGGCGGTTTTGATGCCATAGGCGTTGCTTCCGAAATCCACGGTGTTGAGATAGAGCGTGAGAATCTCTTTCTTTGTATAGATATTCTCGATTTTAAATGCCGTGTTCCATTCCTTCGCCTTCATGATGAGCGTCTTCAGTCCGGGCACCTTGCAGAGCAGTCCGTCGGTGTTCTGCTGACGCATCTTAAACATATTCTTCGCAAGCTGCTGGGTAATTGTGCTGGCTCCGCGTGGATGTCCGCTGGCGATGTCCTTGATGGCACCGAGGATACCCTGGTAATCCACACCGTTGTGCTGATAGAACCGTTCGTCCTCTGTGCTGATGAGCGCCTGGACGACATAGGGGGATATATCCTCATAGCGCACCGCAGAACGGTTTTCGGTGAAATACTTTCCGATGAGCACGTTGTCACTGCTGTGGATGAGCGATGCCTCGCTGTAGGCGGGGTTTTCGAGCATGGCAAGTGAGGGTGACTTGCCGAAAAGCCAGAGGAAATTCACATCCACTGCCGCCATGAAGAGGAAGAAGAGGATGAAAAAGGAGGCGATGGGCGTGATAATACGCTGATACCACCGTCCGCGGTATTGTGCCCAATACCAGCTCCAGAAGCCTGTTTTGCGCTTGCTGCCGTTGTGGTAGTTATGTCTATGATGATGATGCGCCATTAGTCAAAATTCGTATTTTTACATTTCTGATGCAAAAATACGAATTTTCCTTGAAAGTGATGCTATGTCTGAGCGATTAATTTGAAATTTGGTAATGGTGAAAAAAAAGTTGACTCGTTTTTTTTATTTTTAGAAGACAAGAAGACGAGAATATACTCATTGGACGGAATGTCGCAGACGGTTGAAAAATGAATCAAGTGGGTACTTCTGGATTTTGTGTGGATATTTTGACGAACAAAGATCAAAAAGATTTTATAGTTTTTTTTTAGTTTCGCAAGTGTTTTTAAAAAGTTCTCATATTGAACAGACTTACCAAACTGACTGATGAATAAATATAAAAAAGGGTGAAAAAGAAAATCTTACGATTTGTTTAAAAAAAAGAAAAAAAGTTTTTGAATTTGATCTTTTGTATTTAGAATTAGTGCATTGAATTAGTTTACATGATGATGATTCACAAATAGGGAAAAAGAAAATCAATAACGATTTTGGAAAAAGAAGGGAAAAAAGCACTAATGCATATGGGGGTTGATTTATAACACTGTAGGAACATACAAAAGTAGAATAGATTTTTTAAAAGAGATGCCATAATGGCATTAAAAGATTCATATCATCTGACGATGATATTTTTTATAACTATTGTTTAGTTGATAGTTTATTGAGACCATGCGGCTGGTTTTGACCGTGCTGCGCCGGTCTATTGTGCGGTCGAGACGACCACAAACCCAGCCGAGGACTGACGAGAGTTAGTCGAAGTCGAAAGCGGAGGCGGCAGTGTCTGCAGCGGCTTTTCGCTTTGCATCATCTGAACTTGTAGAAGGTTGACTACTTGTTTTTGGTACCGTATTTGATGCTTTAGCAGGTAGTTGATTATTATTTGAGGGATATGGATGGTTCCCTTCGATTAAGATGAGGGGGGTGATAATCAGGAAATGAGATGAAATGTTTTTATTCGAACGCCGCGTCGATGCCGCCATTATTGGTTGGAGATGTCGCCGGTTGCGGTGTTGGCTGGGCAGTAGGTGAAGGAGTGGTCGTTGGTGTGGGGTTCGCAACCGGTTTTTCAGCCGGAGCAGCTCCTGCATCATTGCGGCTTCCCGGGCTTTGTTTTTTAGGCGGTGGTATGGGTTTAGGCTGTGGTTTGGATTCAGCCAAACGTTTAGCGGCAGCATCGGCTTTTGCTTTAGCTTCGGCTTGGCGTTTGGATTCTGCTTCTGCCTGGCGTCTGGATTCTGCTTCTGCCTGGCGTTTTGCATCTGAATCTGCTCTTCGTTTTTCCTCTGCCTGACGTTTGGATTGAGCTTCAGATTGTGCATTGGATTCATCCTGACGTTGTGCTTCAACTTGAGGTTTTGTAGCAGCTTCTGAACTATCCGTTTTCTTTACTGCCTCTGTCTTTGTAGCTTCGTCCGATTTGCTTGTTGATGAACCGGAGCCAGAAGATGAGAGTTTCATGATGCCAAAAATCAGGATGATGGCGGCAGCAGCTCCTATCAGGTAGTATTTCAAACTTGATTTCCTGCCTGTCTGCACGGCTGGGTTGGCTGTTTTTTTCTCTGAATCCTTTCCTTGCGGCTTTTCTGCCGGTTCAGCCACGACTTTGTCCGCTGTTTTTGCCGAAGGTTTAGCAACTGAAGGCATAGCAGGATCGGCAGCCGGTTTTGACACGGGATTTGTTGTCGGTTTATCAGAAGATTTAGTTGCAGGATTAGATGCAGGATTAGCAGCCGGTTTAACAACAAAATCTGCAGTTGGATTAGCAGCTGTTTTTTCAGTTGGTTTATTGATTTCCTTCTGCTTGCTGGAAGCAGGCTTGTCTGGGGTTGGAGCAGGCTTATCGGTTTTGGCAGTTGGTTTCGGTTGTACTGGCTTTGCTTTTCTCCCTGCGAGTTTGTCCTCCACCATAGTCTTTTCGATGTCGACAGGCGTGGGAACGGTTTTAGGCTGTTGCCAGCGTGCTGGTTTTTGTTCGATGATGGTGACCTCCTCCGCACTGTCGGGCGCAGTCTTGGTCTGAAAAAACTCAAAATCACTAAGGTACTGCCTGATATCATCGGATGAAGCCGGCCGTTTCGTGCTTCTTGGCTGCATCATCCAAATCACCAGTGCCTTCATCGGCTCTGAGATATTGTTCGGGAAGAAGAAGGCTTTCTCATCCTCGTCGATAATGTCGTCGGCAAGAGGCGGCTTCTCCATGGTCATGAGGTTGTAGAGTGTGGCACCAAGCGCATAGAAATCGGTCCATGGACCCCATTTTTTGCTTGACCCGTTAATCTGCTCGGGCGGTGCATAACCGGGTGTGTAAGACATGGCAGTGGAAGTGGTAGCCCCTCCTTCCTTTTCCGTCTGCTTGCTCGACCCGAAGTCAATGAGCGTGCATTTTCCTGTTTTGTCCATCATGATGTTTCCCGGCTTGATGTCCATGTGCCAGATAGAACGCTGGTGGATGGCATCGAGTGCAATAAGCATCTGCCTCAAGATGTCGACTGTCACACCCTCATCAAAAGGTATGCCAGCCTGTTTCATCAGTGCGTTGAGCGATTCACCCTCCACGAACTCCATGGCATAATAGACCGTGTTGTTGGCATCGAAGAGGTCATAGACTTTGACAATATGGTCGTTGGTCAGTTCGAAAATCCGCTGTGCCTCCTTCTTGAATTTCCGTTTCTGCTCGTTGAAGAGGTTTTTGTTCTCGCTGTTGCTGACGCTGACGGTCGATGAGTCGGGTTCGCGGTGAGTGACCCCTTTCATAAAAAACTCCTTGAGCGCCATCCGTTTCTCAAGCGAGAGATGGGTGACGGCATAGGTGTTGCCGAATCCGCCTGATGCGAGATATCCGTCAATACGGTAGTTGTCGTGGAGAACAAACCCCACAGGCAGCAGTGAGCGTTGGGTATATGAATCGGGGGATGACATGAATTAATTGAATTAACGATTTATATTTATTTTACAGGAATTACGGGAATTATTTGAATTTTCACTAAAACACGAATTTCATGAATATTGCACTTATTATTTCAAGTATTAATTAATTTTTCACAAAGATACAATTTTTATGAGAAAGAGAGGGTATTGTAAAGGGATTTTTTTTGTTTTAGTGAAAAATAGCGGGAACATGAAGTGATATAGGCAGCTGTTTGACCGTGCTCCGCCGGTCGATTTGTGCGGTCGGGACGACCACAAACCCAGCCGAGGACTGACGGGCACAATACGGTTTGGTCTGATGGTGCGAGATAAAAAAGTTAAAATCTTTTCCGAAATTTGGCGATTCTCCACTTTTTTGCTACTTTTGCAGATAATCTTCCACTAACAGTATTATTTGGCTGACAATTTTTAACTAACGGTAAATAATCAAACCTTTTAAGCATATGAAACGAGTACTATTAACTTTACTGGCAGTGATTTTCGTGAGTGTGGCGGCATACGGCGCTGTTTATATCGGCGACAAGAAGCTGGAGTCGGGCGTGACGTACACGAAAAGCAACTGCAAATGGATAAAATACGGGAGCGTGCTGTTCGAGGACGACACATACGCGTGTCATCTCTACCTGAACGACGTGGACATCAACACAGTGGGCGAATACGAAAGAGGCATCATGATAGATGCCGGTGTTTACCACAACTGCAGCATCCACCTGAAAGGCAAGAACTATGTCTATAGCGACCTGGACGCGTTAGTATGCGGTGCGAACTACAACGAGATAGAGGACGCGGGCGGCTCGCTTGAACTGCACAGCAGCCTGAAAGCGGCGGTGTTATTGCAGGATTTTGGAGGCTCCTACATCTGCGATCTCCGTCTCTGGGACGGCGTGACATTTATCGCTGAAGGAAAGCAGGCCGTATCCACGAAAAGCTTTTATAACTCGGTACGCGTGTCGGGCAACTGCAATCTGTGGCTGAAATCCACCGACAATGAGTCGTGCGCAGTGGAAGGTGTTCAATATTTCTACCTTCACGATTCCATGTCGTTCATACTGCCAGAGAATGGTAAATACGACCAGAACAATCGGTATATGGTCGACAGCAGAGGCAGCAGATACACCGGCGAAGTGAAAGCCGGTGAATTTCCATACATCTATATCGGCGGTGAGCCTGTGTCGTCGTGGAACTGGGACAGAATTAAACCGGACTGTCTGAAAAGCGGCAGTATCAGTTACGACAAAGAGGAACACGTGCTTACATTCAACAACGCCACGCTGGAATGGGACGAAGCCGGGAGCAATTTCAATGTGCTCATCTATTTCGTTTATAATTCCAAACGCCCCAAAGACTTCACGATTCGCCTGATTGGCGACAACTATCTAAATCTGAACAAAACGCAGACAGCCATTTATCCCTCTATCTGCACCTTACGCATAGAAGGAGACGGAACACTGAACATTCATTCTCCCGAGGAGGCGTACCGTCCGATGATTTACATCACCCCCCATTACCCGGTGACCTTAGCCTGCAAAGAAGTGAAGATGGTTTCGGAAAGCACCAACTACAACAACATCGCATTCATAGGTGCGCAGAACTCTGCCACCCGAGAAGACCGCAAACTGATCATCGACAACACGCGTCTGGACATCACCTCTCCTCAATACACCTTCTTTGAGGTGGACAGCATCATCACGAACGGTGTGGAGCTGATTGAGCCGGAAGACGCCTATTTTGACTACGGCACGAAGAAAATCATGGTCGGCGACAACAACGTGGTGCCTCATGTGGTGTTCGACATAGCCAACTATCCAGTGAAGGTGAAAGGAACGCAAGTGACCTGGAAAAACAAAAACGACGTGCTTGGCGACGGTACGGTGAGTTACAACCCCGACAAGCAGCTGCTGATACTGAACAACGCCCATATCACGACAGGCAAGGAGGCAATCGGCATCCATTCGGAGCAGGACAACTTCAACATCTATCTGCTGGGCAAGAACACCATAACGAGCGAGGAAAACGCCATCGCCTCCGTGTCTCAGAGCGATGACCTGGACAATATGGGCATGCTGACCATCAGCGGTCCGGGCAGCCTCGACGTCAGCTCCAACGCTTACGGCATAGAGACAGCCTTCCAGCATATCATGCTGGCTGACTGCGGCAACGTAAACGTGAAGGCGCCGGCCGGTATCACCGGCGCCCTGTCATTACTCTCCTACGCCTTCGGAGGGACTCCTACCAAACCATTAGAGTGTCTTGGCATCATGAACAGCAACCTGACCGTGGAGTCGGACTATGAGTCCAGTGACGTTGAGTATGCCGCTCCGCTTATCTTGTATGGCGTGGAGCTGGACGAGGAGTCTGTGGAGGTGGTTGAGCCGAAATCATGGAAAGGCGAGTTCCCGTTCATCTACGACACGTCAAC
>JAEEGG010022683.1_pt1 | contig 12333 bp, 8 predicted proteins | sample 9134161 | NCBI WGS metagenome assembly JAEEGG01 (sample SAMN16246543, study PRJNA631951) | gut metagenome | biome: gut microbiome; feature: rumen; material: CR-attached | host: Bos | place: Iran: Karaj | collected 2018-10
GACATCAATGGCCTGCCGATGAATCCGGCCGCCCGCGCCTATCCGCAGGAATTCATCCAGACCGGCGTCTCCGCCATCGACGGCCTGAACACCCTGGTCCGCGGCCAGAAGCTGCCCATCTTCTCCGCCTCCGGTCTGCCGCACGCGCAGCTGGCGGCGCAGATCGCCCGTCAGGCAAAGGTGCGCGGCACCTCCGATCCCTTCGCCGTCGTCTTCGCGGCTATGGGCATCACCTTCGAGGAATCCAACTTCTTCGTGGAGAGCTTCCGCGAGAGCGGCGCCATCGAGCGGACGGTCCTCTTCGTCAACCTGGCGAACGACCCGGCCGTCGAGCGTATCGCGACCCCGCGCATGGCCCTGACCGCCGCCGAATATCTGGCCTTTGAGAAAAACATGCACGTCCTGGTCATCCTGACCGACATTACCAACTACGCGGACGCCCTGCGTGAGGTCTCCGCCGCCCGCAAGGAGGTCCCGGGCCGCCGCGGGTATCCCGGCTACATGTACACCGACTTAGCGTCCCTGTACGAGCGTGCCGGCCGCCAGAAGGGCAAGACGGGCTCCATCACCATGATCCCGATCCTGTCCATGCCCGAAGACGACAAGACCCACCCGATCCCCGACCTGACCGGCTACATCACCGAGGGTCAGATCATCTTAAGCCGCGACCTGCACCGCAAGCATATCGTACCGCCCATCGACGTGCTGCCGAGCCTGTCCCGTCTGAAGGACAAAGGCATCGGCGAGGGCAAGACCCGCGCGGACCACTCCAACGTCCTGAACCAGCTGTTCGCGGCCTACGCCCGCGGCAAGGAGGCCAAGGAACTGATGGTGGTCTTAGGCGAAGCCGCCCTGACCGCCATGGACAAGAAGTACGCCGCCTTCGCGGATGCCTTCGAGAACCACTACGTCTCCCAGGGATACCAGACCGACCGCAGCATCGAGGAGACCTTAAGCATCGGCTGGGATCTGCTGCGCATGCTGCCCCGCACCGAGCTCAAGCGCATCGACGAAAAATATCTGGATATGTACTACGAAAAGTAAGGAGTCGCCATGGCATCTTCGCAAGTGATCCCGACCCGCATGGAACTGGGGCGGCAGAAACGCCGCCTCGTCACCGCGGTGCGCGGGCACAAACTCTTAAAAGATAAGCGGGACGAGCTGATGCGGCAGTTCCTGGAGCTGGTGCGCGAAAACAAGGCCCTGCGCGAAAGCGTGGAAGCCAAGCTCAGAAAAGCCAACGCGAACTTCGTCCTGGCCCGCGCCGCCGGCAGCGACCAGATCCTGAACACCGCCCTTCTGGCGCCCAAGCAGCAGGTCTTTCTGGACATGACGGTCAAAAACGTCATGAGCGTGGAGGTGCCCGTCTTCGAAAAGAAGACCCGCACCGAGAACGAGGGCGACATCTACAGCTACGGCTACGCCTTCACCCCGCCCCAGCTGGACGATGCGGTAGAATCCTTAAGCGAAGTCCTGCCGGAGCTGCTGCGCCTGGCCGAGGTCGAAAAGTCCTGCCGCCTGATGGCCGCCGAGATCGAAAAGACCCGCCGCCGCGTCAACGCCTTAGAGCACGTCATCATCCCGGATGCCCAGACCAAGATCAAATTCATCACCATGAAGCTGGACGAGAACGAACGCTCCACGCAGATCCGCCTGATGAAGATCCAGGATATGATGGTGGCCGAAGCCATCGAAAAAGCCAAGGCGCAGGGCCTGTAAAGCGCTATGAAAATACTGGTACTGAACGGAAGTCCCAAGGAAAAAAGCGACACCTTCCGGATGACCGAGGCGTTCCTGAAAGGGCTGGGCCGGACCGGGGAACACGAGGTCCGCGTCATCCGCGTGATCGAAAAAAAGATCGCGCCCTGCCGGGGCTGCTTCGGCTGCTGGCAGAAGATGGACGGGCACTGCGTGATCCCGGACGACCAGAATGAGATCCTGGACCTGTACTGGAATGCGGATATCGTCATCTGGAGCTTTCCGCTGTACTGCTACGGCATGCCGTCGCACTTAAAAGCCGTTCTGGACCGCACGATCCCGCTCGTCAAAATGAAGATGCGGCAGGAAGCGGACGGAACGGTCCGGCACGAAGCGCTGGCCGACTTTTCCGGGATCCACACGCTCGTCCTCTGCGGCTGCGGCTTCCCGGACTGGGAAGGCAATTTCGACAGCCTGCGCCTTATGTGCCGGCAATGCTTCCGGGATCCGGTGACGGTCTGCGTGCCCGAGGCGCCGATGTTCAACGTGCCGGCGGCCGCCGTCGTCGCGGATCCGCTGCTGGCCCGCTTTGAAAAGGCCGGGGAGGAATACGGCCGGAGCCTTACGCTTTCGGCGGAGACCGTCGCGGCGCTGGAGACACCCATGATCCCGAAGGAAGCGTACATCCGTATCGTGAACGGGGGCTGACGGAAGGAAAAGAAGTCTCTTTTATATGTGAAAACCGGGCTGACAAAGAGGTTCGTTCCCTGTCAGCCCGGTTTTTTGACTCTGTTTTCGTTTTTTTCTAAGCCTTCTTTTATTCCCCAATTCCGGGATCCGGACCGGAAAGGTCTTCCCCGGTCGTGCTGCCGGCTTTTTCTTTCGGCTTTTCACCCCTGTTTTTCAGGATCAGCACTGCCGCCAGCACCACGCCGGCCGCCGTCAGCACCAGTCCGACGATCAGCAGCCAGTTGACCGGCGGCCGCTCGGCGACCGGCATCAGCGCATTTTCAGAAGAAGACGCCGCCTCTTCTTCCCGGTTTATCTCCGGCGTCCGGATGATCAGCGGCTCCGACGAAGCGGAAACGGTATATTCTTTGCCGTCCTGTTCGATCAGCGCCGTGACCGTGACGCGGCGGCTGCCCGTCGTCTCCGGTACGATACTGAAGAGCACCACGTTTTCCCGTCCTGCTTCCAGCGGGTAAAGCGTCCGGTCCTCTCCTGCGGCGCCCGCGCCTTCCAGCGTAAAACTTAGCGAGCGGACTTCGGCCGTACTGCCGGCCGGTGCCGTAAAGCCGACCGCCATGCTCAGCTTCTCTCCCGTTTCGCAAGGCCCGCCCAGGTAAAGCACGGAAGAGATCTGCACCGACGTGCTCCTGTCCACCCAGATCGGCGCGGTAACCGCCAGATCCCCGTCGTTCTGGGTCACGCGGATATAGTAATAGCTGTATGCCGGCTCCAGGCGGCAGCTTACGAAACCGCCCTTCAGCTCCGCCGCATCGTTCCAGCTGTACGCAACTTTCCCGCCGTCGACGATCACTTCCGCCTTTAGGAAGCCGTCGCTTAAGTCCGGATCAAAGAGCCGCAGCTCGATGGTCAGCGCGCCGCCCAGATCCTGAAGCGGCAGCACGGAGCCCAGCGGCTCGCCGTTTGCCGTATAGAAAAGCTCCAGGTTCTGATCCTCCGTCGCATAGACGCGGTAGGCGCGGATCGCCTCGAAAAGGCTCTCCAGCGTCAGCTCCTTCGCCAGGATCACGTCCCGCCCGGTATTCGCGTTGCCCCAGCGGCCGCTGTGATTGTCCTGATTGTTGCTCGGCGCCAGGTGCCAGCCCTGGTCCAGGGCCAGCGTGTACATCTCGTAGCTCGGATAATATCCGCCGCCGCCGATCTGCCCGCTGCCGTTGCCGACTTCGATCAGGAAGACGCGGTCGTCCACGGCGTCGTTCCGGTAGGCGAAGTCCGCGAAAGTCCCGAATTTCTCGCTCGGGTGGTTGAATTGGCTGACGGAGCCTTCCCCTTCCGGCCGGCTTAAAAGCTCGTAGTATGCCTTCAGGCCTGCGTCGCCCTCCTTCTGGTTCAGCGCTGCGTTGTTGCGGGAAACGATGCCGGGCGTCCCGAAGGTATTCATATGCCCGGGCCCGCCGGACCAGGTCATCTCAAAGCCCGCGATCGCGAGGATCTCCTCGTGTGTCGCGTTGAAATCAGCGATCTCCTTCTGATACGCGGCCCAGCGCTGCCGGCTTGCCTCCGGCGCCAGGCTCATATCGTAGAGGGCGCCGGCCGGATTGGCGTTCGCCGTGCTGTCAAAGTAGTTGGAATGATCCGTAAAGGCCACGAACTGCAGATTGTCGGCCTCCGGGATCGCCGCGATATAGTCCAGCGCCTGCGCGAGCGTGCCCGCTCCGTCCGAATAGGTGGTGTGCGAGTGCAGCTGCCCGAAATACAGGCGGTATTCCTGCTCGCCCGGCGTGAAGCTCCAGCTCTCGCGCGCCGTCTTTCCGTCCGCGCGGACGATGCTGAGCGAGACCGTAACCTTCGTTCCCTCCAGCGGCCCTTCCGGCCGGTAACGGTAAACGTACTCTCCGCCGCCCAGCGCCTCCAGCTCGCCGAAAACGTCCTCCCCGTTCAGGCGCAGGTACACCAGCGGGCTTTCCCCGCCGTTCGCAAAGCGCACGCGGATCTCCGGCTGAAGTTCCGTCCCCGTCGCCGCGTTCCGGGCCGGGCTGATCTCCAGCACCGCCGGGATGTCCCGGACCGCGATCTCCCTCTCTCCCGCAAACGAAACGCCTTCGCCGTCCGTGCCCTGCGCCGAAAGCAGGATGCTCTCTCCCGCAACGTATCCGCCCGGCAGGGTATAGACGCCGTGCGCATCCGCCGTCAGGCTCACGTCGGCCGCTTCCACGTTAAGCCCTGCTTCATTCAGCCCAAAGAGGCTGTCCGTCTGCACGGTAAAGGAAAAGGGCTGCCCGGTGATGCACTCGCCCAGCGCCTTTATCTTCAGCGAAGGCTTGTTTACGACGCCGCGCGTCACCGGCTCTCCTTCCGCTAGCGGCAGGATCTCAAATTCAAAAATCGACGCGCTGGAGCTTGAGTAGGTCCAGCCCGAAAAAACGCTGCTGTAATATTCGATATTGACGGCCCGGTCCTTGTAGCGGGCCGTTTTGCTGTTTAAAACCAGCCGCCCGTTCGATTCCGTGAAAAACCACAGGCCGCAGTTATCCGCCGTGTCCGAAAGTTCCGGCGACAAAAAGACGTTTTCCGCGTTGCTCGTCGCCAGATACCCCTGTTCGGTCTTAAACCAGAAATATCCGTCCTTCTCCCCGATCTCGAAGACCAGCGCGCCGTTTTCGCAGACCGCGCGGCCGCCCGTCAGTTCCGTCTTCGCGGCCGTCAGCGCCGAGCCGATCAGCTCCGGCACGCCGAGGCTCGCGCCCGCGTGGGGACTGTAAATCACGTAGCCTTCTCCGCGCGGGATCGCGGGCGGATCGGCCGCCGCGCGAAGGAAAGAAAGGCCCGTCATAAGGCCGAGCATCAGCACGCACAGCATCACCCGTTTTATTCCGCGTTTTTTCATCGATCCGTCCCTGTTCCCCCGTAAGCCGCCGCGTCCGCCAAAGACGCGCCGGCCTGTTTCTGCCGTCAAAACTGCTGTCGTTATCATAGCACAAAAACCGCGGCTGAAAAAGCATTTTCTCCTTCCGGCGGAACAGCCGCCGGGCTTGAAAAGCGCCGGCTTCTTATGCTAAAATAGCTGTCAGCCTATGAATAACGGGGCTTACGCTATGTCCGTGGTCAGAAAACAGTCGCTTCGCGCCAAAATATCGCTTACCATCATCGTAACCATCACGATCGTGCTGCTCGGTATCGGGACGGTCTTTCTGCTCAACACCCGGAAAGTGATCGAAACGCTCATGAATTCCAACCGGGAGATGGGACAGACCTCGCAGAAAAAGTCCTCCGCCTCCATGGACGCGCTGACGCAGACCCGTCTGCAGGAACTGGCAAGCAATAAGGCCGCGCTGGCGGACCGCATTTTTCTGGAATTCGAACAGGCCGTCGAGACGGCTGCCGCCGCCGCCGAACGGCTCTATGCGGACCCGGACAGCTACCCGCCCCGCGACGTGGCGCTGCCGCGGATGGAAAACGACGGGATCCTGACGCTGCAGGCGCTTTTCGCGACGGGCGTGGACCCGGACGACGAAAGCATCCGGGCGGAGGTCCGCCTGCTCGGCAACCTGCAGGATACGCTCTACGCCATCAATCTGAACAACGGCAACGTCGCCTCCAATTACGTCGCCACCGAGAGCGGGATCATGATCCAGGCCGACTATATTTCGGCCAAAAAGTTCGACGAGGCCGGCAATCTCATGCCGCTGGACGCCAAGACGAGGCCCTGGTACAAAGGCGCCGCCGAGAGCGGCACGACCTTCCTGACGCCGGTCGTCCGCGATCTGCATACGCCGCGTCTGGCCGTCATGTGCGGCGTCCCCGTCTACCGTAACGGCGTCCTGATGGCGGTGGCCGGCGCCGGCATGTATCTGGACGACGTGGAAGCGCTGATCCGGGACATGGAGCTCGGGGAAAACGGCGAAGCCTGCCTGATCAACCAGGCCGGCCAGGTCCTCTTCTCCAGCTATCAGGACGATTCCCAGACCACCTTCTACCCCGGACGCGATCTGGTCAGCGCGCTGGATCCCTCCCTCAACCTGCTGGCGGAAAAAGCCATCAGTCAGGAAAGCGGTATCGAGCTTCTGGAGCTCAACCAGATCTCCAGCTACATCGCCTATTCGCCCATGAAGACGACCGGCTGGTCCGTGTTTATCGTGATGCCGCAGGATATCGTGGAGGCGCCGACGAAGCAGCTGGAAACCGAGCTCTCCCAGATCTCGGACCAGGCCGCCCGGGACGCCGACGGGCAGATCCGCAGCGGCGCTTTCTGGCTGCTGCTGGTGCTGGGCATCGCAGCACTGGCGGCCCTCGTCGTCTCCCTACTGCTCGCCCGCCGCATCGTCCAACCCATCCGCACCCTGACCGAAGAGGTCAGCCGCATCGAAGGCGACAACCTCGACTTCCACTTTGATCTCGAGACCGGCGACGAAACGCAGCTGCTGGCGAACTCCTTCGAATCGCTGACCGGCCGCATGAAGACCTACATCAGCGACATTCAGTTCATCACGGCGGAGAAGGAGCGCATCGGTACGGAGCTGTCGCTGGCGACCCGCATCCAGGCCGCTATGCTGCCGAACATCTTCCCGGCCTTCCCGGAGCGGAAGGATTTCGACATTTACGCCTCCATGACCCCCGCGAAGGAGGTCGGCGGCGACTTCTACGATTTCTTCCTCATCGACGAGGACCGTCTGGGGCTGGTGATCGCGGACGTGTCCGGCAAGGGGATCCCGGCGGCCCTGTTCATGATGGTCTCCAAGATCCTCCTGCAGAACCACCTGATGAACGGCCTGTCTCCGGCCGCCGCGCTGGAAAAGATCAACGAGCAGATCTGCTCGAACAACCGGGAAGACATGTTCGTCACGGTCTGGCTGGGCGTTCTGGATCTGAAGAGCGGAAAGCTCACCGCCGCCAACGCCGGGCACGAATATCCCATCCTGAAGAAGGCGGACGGCTCCTTCGAACTGATAAAGGATCCGCACGGCTTCGTGGTCGGCGGCCTGCCCGGCATGGACTACGAGGAATACGAGTGGCAGCTGGAGCCCGGCTCCAAGCTCTTCGTTTACACGGACGGCGTGCCCGAGGCGAACGCGACCCGCAGCGCGCTCTTCGGCACGGACCGCCTGCTGGAAGCCCTGCGCGGGGCGGAGGATAAAACGCCGCTCGAGATCATCGAAAGCGTCGATCAGGCCGTACGCGCCTACGTTGGCGATGCGCCGCAGTTTGACGATCTGACCATGCTCTGCGTCCACTATATCGGAAAAACTGCGGAGGAGCCGCCCGTCCGGGAGCTTCTGACCCGGGCCGACATCAAACAGCTGCAGGCCGTCACGGACTGGGCCGACGAGGGCCTTGCGGACAGCGGCTGTCCGGACAAGGCGCGCAATCAGCTGCACATCGCCATCGACGAGATCTTCAGCAACATCGCGTATTACGCCTACGAAGGGGAGGACGGACCCGTCTGCGTGCGTTTTGAACTGCGTGACGAGCCCCGCGCGGCCGTGCTGTCCTTCGCGGACGGCGGAAAGCCCTTCGATCCGCTCTCAAAGGAGGATCCCGATATCGAGCTGCCCGCCGAGGAACGCGCCGACGGCGGCCTGGGCATCTTTCTTGTCAAAAAACTGATGGATGAGGTCCGTTACGAATACCGGGACGGACAGAATATCCTGACCATAGAAAAACGGTTTTAAGTCAAAAAGCGCTTCGTTCCCTGCGGAACGAAGCCGGTTACGGGGAAATTGCATGAATCTTATGGAAGAAGCCATCTGCTTTGCCGTCCGGGCACACGCGGGCACGCTCCGCAAGGACGGCGAAACGCCTTATATCCTGCATCCGATGGAGGCCGCCGCCATCTGCGGCACGCTGACCGCCGACGAGACGGTGCTGGCGGCCGCCGTCCTTCACGACACCGTGGAGGATACGGACGTGACGCCTTCCGAGATCCGGGCCCGCTTCGGCGAGCGGGTCGCAGCGCTCGTCGCCTCCGAGACGGAGGATAAATACCCGCAGCTGCCGCCGGAAGTCTCCTGGCAGCAGCGCAAGACGGAATCCCTGCGGGAGCTTGCCGCGACGGACGACAGGGGCGTCAAGATCCTCTGGCTGGGAGACAAGCTCTCCAATATGCGCAGCTTTTACCGGCAGTGGCAGACGGAGGGCCCCGCGATGTGGAATCGCTACCATCAGCAGGATCCGGCCCGGCAGGCCTGGTACTACCGCTCCATCGCGAAGGCGCTTAAGGAGCTCAAGGATACGCCCGCCTGGCAGGAATACCATTTCCTGACGGAAGCCGTTTTCGGGGAGGTGCGTCCCGATGAGTGAACTGCGTTTTGAAAAGAAGGACCGGGCGCTGACCGTATTTCTTGCGGGGCATATCAGCTCCCTGAACGCGCCCGAGACCGAGGCCGCGCTGCTGCGGACCGTCAGGGAGAACCCGGCGGAGCAGCTGATCCTGGACTGCGAAGCGCTGGATTACATCGCCAGCGCGGGCCTTAGGATCCTGCTGCGCCTCAAAAAAAGCGTCCCGTCGGTATCGCTCGTGAACGTTTCGCCCGAAGTCTATTCGGTCTTTGAAATGACCGGCTTTACCGAGATGATGGACATCCGCAAAGCCTACCGCGTCCTTTCCGCGGAGGGCTGCCCCGTGATCGGGCACGGCGCGAACGGAGAGATCCGGCGCATCGACCCGGAGACCGTCGTCAAGGTCTACCGCGACGCGGACGCCCTGCCGGAGATCACCCGCGAACGCGAGCTGGCCCGCACGGCCTTCGTGCTGGGGATCCCCACCGCGATCCCGTACGACGTGGTGCGGCTCAAAGAAGGCGGCTTCGGCTCGGTTTTCGAGCTCTTAAACGCCGAAAGCTTCGCCGACGTCCTGATCCGCGGGGAAAAGACCGTGGAGGAGGCCGCCCGGATGAGCGCGGACCTCTTAAAACTCATTCATTCCACGCTGCCGAAGGAAGGCGCCGTCCCGTCCGCCCGGGCTGCGGTCCTGAGCCGCGCGGAAGCCCTCGACGGCCGGCTGCCTCAGGAACTGTACGAAAAGCTGATGCGCCTGCTGACGGAGCTGCCGGACGATCCCCACATGCTGCACGGCGACTTCCATATCAAAAACATCATGTACCAGAACGGCGAGACCTTGCTCATCGACATGGATTCCCTCTGCCACGGCCTTCCCGTCTTCGAGCTGGCTGCCATGTACAGCGCCTACCGCGGTTTCCCGGACCTGGACCACGGTATTTCACGCTCTTTCCTGGGCGTCGACTACGAGACCGGCGCCGCCTTCTGGGAACGGTCCCTGGCCTGCTACCTTGACACGGAGGATGCGGCCGTGATCCGGGCGGCCGAGGAAAAGGCGGCCGTCGTCAGCTACGCCCGCATCCTGAGCCGCGCCGTACGAAAAGGCGGCGATACGGCCGCCGCGCGCGCGGAGATCGAAAACTGCCGTGCAAAGCTGGCCGCTCTGCTGCCGAAGGTCGATACGCTGCAGCTGTAAAAAGACAATAAAAACACGCCGGACTTTTCTGCCGCATGCGCAGCGGAGAGCCCGGCGCGTTTTTTCTTTCCTTCTTATTTCAGCGCTGCCAGCGCTTTTTTGATGCGCGCCGCCGCTTCCTGAATATTTTCCATCGAGTTGGCGTAGGCGATCCGCACCTCCTCCGGCGACTCGAAAGCGTTCCCCGGCACGAGGGCGACGTGCTCCGCCTTTAAGAGATAGGTGCAGAGATCGGAGGAATCTTTTATCACGCTGCCGTCCGGAGCGGTCTTTCCGTAATAAGCGCTCACCTTCGGCATCAGGTAGAAGGCCCCGTCCGCTTCCGCGCAGGAAATGCCGGGGATCTCATTCAGGGCCGCCTGCAGCCAGATCCGCCGACGGTCGAATTCCTGCCGCATCATTTCCACGGTCTCCTGCGGGCCCTCCAGCGCCGCGATCGCCGCCCACTGCACGAAGACGGTGGAGCACGAGGTCAGATGGCCCTGGATCTTGACCGCCGCCTTTGCGATGGGCAGCGGCGCCGCCAGATATCCCAGCCGCCAGCCGGTCATGGCGTAGGCCTTGGAAAAGCCGTTGATGGTCACGGTATGCGCGTAGATCTCCGGCGAGAAGAAAGCGATGCTCACGTGCTTTTTCCCGTTATAGACCAGTTTTTCGTAGATCTCGTCGGCGATCACGTAGAAATCCCTCTCTACGGCCAGTTCACCCAGTTCCCGCAGCGCCTCCTCCGTATAGACCGCGCCGGTCGGATTGTTCGGCGTGTTCAGGATCACGGCTTTGGTCTTCTCCGTAACGGCGGCGCGGACGGCGTCCACGTCCAGGCCGAAGGAGCCCGGCTGCGTTTTGACGAAGACCGGTACGCCGCCCGCCAGCTTCACCATCTCGGTGTAGCTGACCCAGCAGGGCGTCGGGATAATGACCTCGTCGCCGTCGCTCACCAGCGCCTGCAGCGCCTCGTAGACCGCCTGCTTGGCGCCCGTCGTCATTACGATCTGCGCCGGCGTATAGTCCAGGCCATTGTCCTTCTTCAGCTTCCGGCAGACGGCCGCCCGCAGGACTTCAAGGCCCGCCGTCTGGGCATATTTGGTCTTGCCTTCCCGCAGCGCCTGATAGCAGGCCTCCGCCACGTGGGCCGGGGTCGGAAAATCCGGTTCTCCCACGTTCAGCCCGATCACCGGGACTCCCTGCGCCGTCAGATCCTCCACGATAGCCGTCACGACGGCCGTCGCCGACGGCATGATGTTTTCCGCTCTTTTGCTTAACACGCCCGCTCCTCCTTATTTCTTAAAACGACGCGCTCTTTCTTACTTCCTCTTCCGCCGCCAGGATCTCCTCCAGCGACGGGTCCTCCGTGACCCGGTGCCGGGCCATTGCCTGCGCGATGCGCTCCGCGATCCCCGGGTAGCTTAAGCGCCCGTGCAGGAAATCCGCCACCGCCAGCTCGTTCGCCGCATTGAAGACCGTCGGCATGGTGCCGCCCGTCCGGCCGGCCTCATAGGCCAGCGCCAGCGCCGGAAAGTTCTCAAGGTCCGGCTTTTCGAAGTGCAGATCCGGCATCTCCCAGAAATCCAGCGCCTTCGTCATGGCAGCGGCGCGCTTCGGATAGGTCAGGGCATATTCGATGGGCAGCCGCATGTCCGGCACGCCCAGCTGGGCCTTCACCGCCCCGTCCGAGAACTCCACCATCGAATGAATGATGCTCTGCGGATGCACCACCACCTGCACCTGGTCGTACGATACGCCGAAGAGATGGTGCGCTTCCATGACCTCCAGGCCCTTGTTGGCCAGCGTGGAGCTGTCCACGGTGATCTTCGCGCCCATGGACCAGTTCGGGTGACGCAGCGCGTCAGCCGGCGTGATGTCCTTCAGATCCGCCCACTTCCGGCCGCGGAAGGGCCCGCCCGAGGCGGTAAGGATCAGCTCGCGGATGCGGCTCCGGTCCTCGCCCTGCAGGCACTGGAACAGGGCTCCGTGCTCACTGTCGACCGGAAGCAGCCGGATGCCGGCCTTCTCCGCGAGCGGCACGATCAGGTGGCCGGCAGTCACCAGCGTCTCCTTGTTCGCGATCGCGATATCGCGGCTGGCTTCGATCGCGGCCATCGTGGGCCCGAGCCCGATCATCCCCAAAATGGAGACGGATACCAGATCGGCCGGCACCCCAGCGGCAGCTTCGAGCAGGCCCTCCGGCCCGGACACCACGCGGATATCCGTATCCGCCAGCCGTACCTTCAGATCGGCAGCCGCCGCTTCTTCGTATGCGCAGACAAGCCCGGGCCGAAAATCCCGCGCCTGTTTCTCCAGCAGATCGACGGAGGACCGGGCCGCCAGCGCAGTCACCCGGAAGCCTCCCGTTTTCCGGACCACGTCCAGCGTCTGACGCCCGATGGAACCGGTGGAACCGAGGATCGATAGTCTTCTCATAGTCTCTCCCGCAGACCGCAGAAGCGGTCGTTTTTGATTATAATATATGCCCGTCC
>JAEEGG010022685.1_pt1 | contig 12332 bp, 9 predicted proteins | sample 9134161 | NCBI WGS metagenome assembly JAEEGG01 (sample SAMN16246543, study PRJNA631951) | gut metagenome | biome: gut microbiome; feature: rumen; material: CR-attached | host: Bos | place: Iran: Karaj | collected 2018-10
CTTTCGATGAGGCTGCTGCACAGAAGAAGTTCGACGCATGGAAGGCTGACAAGCAGAACGGTCTGAACAAGATCGCTGAGGCTGAGGCTAAGGCTAAGAAGGACGCTGCTGCTAATGCACTGAAGGCAGAGAAGGCCGTTAACGAGGCCATCGCTAAGAAGGTAGCTGACAAGAAGGCTGCTGAGGCTGCTGCTAAGGCTGAGGCTGAGGCTGCTGCCGCTGCTGAGGCTACTGCTGAGACTCCAGCTGAGGAGGCTCCTGCTGAGGCATAAAACCTCTCCTAGAATGAGAAAGAATGAGGAATGAGGGTTTTACCTCATTCCTCTTTTTTATTAAAGACACAATCTACGATGCATATACTTGAGATTCCATCCTTTTTTACTCCCTATGGCGGTGAGTTCTGCCTGGAACAGGCCCAGGCTCTGAAGGCTATAGGGCATGAGGTGCGGATACTCAGTAATGTGCAGATAGCCATGACTATCGGCCCTAAAGGCTATTTTACCTTACCCTGTCGTCGCTATGAGCATGAACGGGATGGCATCACTGTATACCAGTCTTTCCAACGTGGTGTGCCCAAGGCTGTGAGATGGAACATGAAAAGATGGGTGGCTATCGTCTGCGATATGTTTGACGACTATGTGGCCCGCTATGGTAAACCAGATATACTGCATGCCCATTGTACCAAGTGGGCAGGTTATGCAGCCATGATAATCGGCAGGAAATATGGTATCCCGTATGTTGTCACCGAACATCTGCCATACGAGATATATGTGCAAGAGTTCGGCCCCTCTCCATACAACGGCTGGCAGATTGCCCTGCTGAAAGAAACCCTAAAGCAGGCAGCGATGGTAATTACGGTCTCTGAGGAATTGGTAGATAAATTGTCGGTATACTTTGGAACCGATTACCATCATGTATTCATATCTAACACGGTGGATGTGGATTTCTTTTCCTATCGCCCCCGACGTAAACTAGACGGACGTCCCTTCTGCTTCTGTTGTATGGCCATATATGATGACCGTAAGGGATATGATGTGTTGTTTGAAGCCTTTGAGCGATTGGCTGCGCGTTGTAGTGAAGTAGAGTTGTATGTGGCAGGAAGAGGTACTGACAGCCAGCTTTTCCGTAGTATGGTTAAGTCGCTCGGATGCAGTAGCAAGGTGCATGTTTTGGGCGAACTCGACAAGACGGGAGTGCGCGACCTGCTCTATCAGAGTGATGCTTTGGTGCTGGCCACCCGTGGCGAGACGCAGGGACTTGTGCTTCTTGAGGCACTAAGCACTGGCATTCCTGTAGTTTCTACCGTAGCCATTCCTCCCAGTGTACGTCTTAACGAGGCCAGTTGGTTTGTTGACGTGAATGATGCAGTAGGGCTTGTTGACATGATGGGCAAGTTAGTTGCCGGCAAATTGTCGTATGACGGTGTAAAGGCATCTCGGATGGTGTGTGAGATGGCTTCGCCTAAGGTGATTGGTGAAAAGTTGTCTGCAGTATTGTCTGAGGCTTGTCGCCATCAGTGAAGACGGTCGAGAATCTCCTGGTAAAAAGCTGCATATTTTCGGGCTATCTTTATGTGGTCGTGGTGACGCTCTACGTATTCTATGCTTTGCTGTTTTAAGAGTGGTAGCTGTTCCGGGTGGAGCAGCAGTTCTTCCAGATGGCGGAATACGTCGTCTCTGTCTGGTTGGACGTTGATGATGGGGCGTAAATCATTTTCGCCAAGAATATCGTAGTTCTCTGGTTCGCCACCTCCTACGCATACTAATCCTTTGGCCATAGCTTGCAAGGCATTCATGGCTGGAGTGTAGGAATAAGCCTGGTCGAGGATGACGTCCTGCTCTTCCATACGCTTTGTATACTCGGCAAACGGCAGGTCTTCCACTTCTGTCACACAGCACTTGTCGGGGTAGGCTTGTTTGAGCTTTTGCAGTGCGTCGTGGAAGATGTCAGTTCCCTTGTGTTCCATTACTTCGCGCTTTATACCCAGAAAGAATCTGATGGGGTAGTACGTATCTCGTGCTGCGACAATTGGTCTTGGCTGCATCAGTCTGACAGGCAGTGGAATGAACAGGGTCTTTTCGGGATAGTCGGACTGATAGCATAAATGATATTCGTAGAGACTGGTCACAATGCCGTCGCAGTCGTCGGCGATATAACGGCTTAGTCTGGCCTTGGGGGTATCGGTCCATTCTTTTGCTATACGTTGTGCATAGGCATGTTGCCGTAGATTATCGCCAACGTTGAAATCGCCATAGCGGAACAGACGACGATTTTTGCCGCCTTCCACCCATTGCCAGTCGTTGCCGTATGAGCCCAATATTACGGCTTTGTTGTGGCGGCGAAGATAGCGATAGAATGCAAATTGCCTTTCTGCCTTAACAGCTATGACGTCAGGATTTATGAGCTGTACTATGTCGAAGCCCTTCATTTTCGGAAGTGTCAGGAGTAGCTTGATGACGTATCTGATAGCAGCCCACTTGCCGTTTCCCTTGCGTGAGAGTGATACGTTGCGCTCGTAGTCGAAGTTTCTGTCGCCATCGGAAATGACCAGTACCTCGTGGCCTAGTTGTCGCAGTCCGTCAGCTAGTGTGGCGTGCACATTGCTATATTCGCCTAATAATAATATCTTCATCTTTCTTTGGTCATTAGTGGTAGTGTGGTGAGCAGGATCTTGCGGCCTATGGCGCTGTTGCTTAGTCGGCGAAACCATGTGTATTTTGTGCTGTAGGGATGGTTGGGTAATGGGAAAAGATTGTCCTTACGCAAATCATCGAGGGTGTCATTGAGTTTCTCCTCCGAACGTGTAAGCATGATAGTGTTGTAGATATAGTCCATAGTCAACTGGGCCACACGGCGCTGGAGGGCTACCTTGTCACTATATGGACTGGTATCAGCCAAACTACTGAGATGTAGAATCACTTCCTTGGTGTCGTTCAGACGTTTCCTGATGCTTGTCTCGTCGGTATTATGAACAGCTGATGTGGTGCGTTCCCTATAGAAATAGGCCTTGGCGTCAGTTGTATAGGTAGTCTCTGCGCGTATCAGTAGCTGAGGCGTGAATTCCTCGTCCTCGCCGTAGGCTATTCCGGGAGTGAAGGCCAACCTGCCTCTTACCGACTGTCGGAACAGACAGCAGCAGGCTGTGCCGTGGATGTTTTCTGTGCGTAAGAGCTCAGTGCCGCTCTTCTTGATTGTGCGATCAGGGGCATGGCTTTCTGACGGGTTGTGCGTGAAGTCAAACATCACTACATCGGCATCGCTGTTATGGCGTACTATGTCAAGACAATGCTCGTAGGGCATCGTAAGCAGACAGTCATCGCCATCAACAATCTGGATGTATTGTCCCTTGGCCATATCCATTGCCGTGTTTCTTGCCACGCTTACACCGCTATTCTTTTGGCGGACATAGATAATGTCGTTGCCATACTTTAGCAGGTCATTAATAGGGCTTATCTCAGAACCGTCGTCAACGATTATGATTTCTCTTTCGTATGTTTGTAGCGAAAGTGCCAATATACTGTCGATGCATTCGCAGAGAAGTGTTACAGGAAGATTGTAGTAAGTCACAATGAAACTTACTAATGGTTGTTGGCGGATATCTTTGGGTGTCGTCATACAGCTATTTTGCGTGCAAAGATATACCAAATTCACGATATAACCAAATTATTTTCTGAATAAAATAAAATACGCAAGTTTGCGTTATATATATAATGAAAGATAGTAATAAAGAAAACTATAGTCACGTATTGAAATATACGGGTGTTTTCGGAGGTGTGCAGGGCCTGAATGTGTTGATAGGTCTTGTGCGAAATAAGTTTGTGGCCGTACTGCTGGGGCCTGGCGGTATGGGACTGGTGTCGCTATTCAACACCACAGTGCAACTAATCTCGCAGGCCACACACCTGGGTATATCGTTCAGTGCTGTGCGACATATTTCGGAATACTACGATGCTGGCGAAACAGAGAAGGCTGCACACTACGTAAAGGTGGTGCGCGGATGGTGTTTGCTTACGGCCTTGCTTGGTATGCTGTTATGCATGGTGCTGGGACCAGTCCTGAGTAATACCACCTTTGCCTGGGGCGACCATACGTTGCACTTTGTGCTGCTTGCCCCTGCTATCGGAATGATAGCCATTACGGGTGGCGAGACGGCTATACTGAAAGGACAGCGAAAACTTGGCGCACTGGCCTTGGTGCAGATAATTGCGGCACTGGCATCGCTGACTATATCCATACCTATTTATTATTTCTTCTGGCAGGCTGGTATCGTGCCAGTAATAGTGCTGATGGCATTTGTTACGATGTGTGCCACACTATGGTTCTCGTTGCGCATATACCCCTTGCGGCTTAGTGGTGCTCGCGGCATACTTGGCGAGGGTATGGATATGGTGCGACTAGGTGTGGCATTTACGCTGGCAGGCGTGGTGGGTAGTGCTGCCGAGATGGTGGTAAGGTCGTATCTGAATGTGGTGGCCAACCTGGATGTGCTAGGACTGTATAATGCAGGCTACATGCTCACGATAACCTATGCCGGCATGGTGTTTTCGGCTATGGAGACTGATTATTTCCCACGTCTTTCGGGTGTGAATCGCGACGTGGAGCAGACCAACTATACCGTTAATCGACAGATGGAGGTGTCGCTACTGATAATTGCCCCTATGCTTACGGGCCTTATCGCACTGTTGCCGATACTGATTCCGCAACTGTTCACCAGCGAGTTTGCCCCCGTGATACCTATGGCTCAGGTCGCTGCTCTGGCTATGTTCTTCAAGGTGTTGACCCTGCCTGTGGCTTACATCACCCTGGCTCGCGGATATTCGATGACCTATCTGATGCTCGAGGCAGCATATTATGTGGTGTTCGTGTTGTTCATCGTGCTGGGTTATGAGCATTGGGGATTGCTGGGCACAGGTATCGCCATCACTATGGCCCATGTGTTCGACTATCTGATGATAAACCTGTATGCATATAAAAAATACGGTTACCGTGTTTCGGCAACCGTATCTCGATATGCTATTGTATTGTTTGCTTTGGGATTTCTCGCCTATGCCTGCACCATCCTTCTTGATGGCATCGTCTACTGGGTAGTAGAACTATTGGTGGTTTTGGCGAGCGGTCTGTATTCACTGCTGATCCTCAGACAGAAGACTCATCTGTGGCAGGCCCTTACCCGCAGATTCCGCAAAGGTTAGAAGCGGAAGTCGAGCTCTACGTCAACAAAGTTGTGGTTCTTCTGAGCTGAACGCTCGTTAACCAAACCGTACTCTGCGTTGAGCTGCAGATTCTTGGTGAAGTAGTAGTTCAAACCTACCTCGTACATCGACTTAGATGTGCTCCACTCCTTCTGACTGCGATATGTCTGATAACGAGCCTTGGCGTGCAGCTTGCCCTTGATGAGAGGTACGATACCGAATGCATACCAACCATCGGCCTTGTCGCCCTTAGAGTAGTCGATCTCGCGAACGTTGTTGCCTGCCTTTGCAGCACCCCAACCCTGGCTGTGGATATACTCAGCACGGAATGTGTACTCGTCCTTATCGTACTCGGCAGAGATGGCGTAACGATTCTTCTCAACGCTAACGGTATTGCCAGTAGCAGGGTCATACATACCACCACGGGTACCTGTCCATCCGAAAGCACCAATGCGAACACCCTTGATAGGCATTACCCAGAAACCACCGATAATATCCTTGCGGTTGTCCTTATCCTTCTCGTTCACACCCTCACCGTTGTAAACACCAACCTGGTAGTGGAACAGCTTGCGTCCGTTGGCATTGGGGAACAGATCTCCTGAAAGCTGTACGCCGATATCACGACCACCTGATGACTTCTCGCCAGTACGATCGCCGAAACCAGACAGATTGTTGATTACCATTGCGTAAGCGTACCATCCCTGAGTGATGGGGTTGGTTGGGTTCTCGAATGTGAAGGCACGCTTGAACTGACCTGCACGAATCTTGAACTCAGGATACTTGCGCCACTCGGCATAGAGGTCGACCAACTGAACTGTTGGCTGTCCAGGACCTGTTACGTTTGTGCCCTGAATCTGAGCACGCCAGTCGAAATCGCCGATCTTGCCATCCAGAATGAAACGAGCCAGGCGCAGATTGAATGTGTTAGTGTGAGCACCCTCTGTATCTTCGCCCTGATATTGCAGCATGCCGTAGCCGCTGAATTTAATGTTCTTAACCCAAGCAGGAACCTCGACGGTAGCCTTCTCCTGTGTAGCCTCTACTTCCTTTACTTCGGGCAGAGTCTCTGCGCTAGCGCTTATTGCCATCGACGCCATAAGCGCAATCATCCAAAAATGTTTTTTCATTGTCGTATTGTATTTGATAATTAGTAATTAATGCCGCAAATATATGAAAAACTTCTTTATGTTCCAAATTTTTTGCCGATTATTTTACTTTCGCTCAAGCAACACTACGTTTTCTACGTGTGGTGTGTGCGGGAACATATCCACTGGCTGTACTGCTGCCACGCGATAGAACTCGTCCATATCGTGTAAGTCGCGAGCCTGTGTGGCAGGGTTGCAACTTACGTATACTATGCGCTTTGGAGCGGCCTTAAGAATGGTCTTAACTACATCGGGATGCATACCAGCGCGTGGTGGATCGGTGATGATGACATCGGGCTGACCGTGCTCTGCGATAAACTCATCGGTAAGGATGTCCTTCATGTCGCCAGCATAGAACAGTGTGTTCTCGATGCCGTTAACCTGCGAGTTAACCTTAGCGTCCTCGATGGCCTCGGGCACGTACTCGATACCAATAACCTGACGAGCCTGACGGGCCACAAAGTTGGCTATGGTACCTGTACCAGTATAGAGGTCGTAAACCACCTCGTTGCCAGTAAGTCCGGCAAAGTTGCGGGCTACTGAGTACAGGTGGTAAGCCTGCTCGGTATTGGTCTGATAGAAACTCTTAGGACCAACCTTGAACTTCAGGTCTTCCATCAGCTCGTAGATATGATCGATGCCCTTGAACACCATGATGTCCTGATCGCCGATGGTGTCGTTGCACTTCTGATTGTCGAGATACATCAGCGAGGTGATCTGTGGGAACTTGTCGGCAATATGCTGTAGCAGAGCCTTGGCCTGAGTCTCGCTCTGAGTCAGTGCCTCGCTTGATGTGCGATCGTAGTGAAACTGGAAGATAACCATCCACTCGCCACTGGCGCTGTTGCGGATGATGACATCACGCAGCAATCCCACCTGAGCGCGAAGGTCGAAGAAACTCAAACCGTTCTCCATCGCATAATCGCGCACTTCGTTGCGAATCTGGTTGTGCAGATCGTCCATCAACCAGCACTTCTCGATGGGCAGAATCTTGTCGAACGCACCTGTGATGTGGAATCCGATAGCAGGCACATCCTTAAGGCTCTGACTCTCGTCGTTGGGCAATGTCTGAATCTGCTCCTTAGTGAGGTAACGCTTGTTGGCACAACCAAAGTCGAGCTTGTTGCGATACTCCTTGGTATGCACGCTGCCCAGGATAGGCATGAACTCAGGCAGTTCGATCTTGCCTATGCGATGCAACTGGTCGTACACCTGTTGCTGCTTGAACTTAATCTGCTCTTCGTAGGGCAGGTTCTGCCATTTGCAACCTCCACACACTCCGAAATGTTCGCAGAATGGGGTCGCGCGTACATTACTATATTTAGTGATTCTCACTACTTCGCCCTCGGCAAAGGAGTGCTTCTTTCTGCGAATCTGCACATCGCAAACGTCGCCAGGCACACAGAAGGGTACAAACACCACCAGGTCGTTCCAGTGGAACAGACACTTACCCTCGGCAGCCACGGCCTCGATTTCTACACCCTCAAGTAGGGGTAACGGTTTCTTGTTTCTTGCCATATTATTTCTTAATTTGGCTGCAAAGTTACAAAAATAATATCAAAAATCCGTGATAATATACGTAATCTGAGCCAAAAAAGTAAAAATGTAAGGTAGAGATAGCAAATTTTGGCGATTTTTTTTGTGTATTTGGTGGAAAATGCGTAATTTTGCGGAATCTAATCAAACAATAATATATTATCAACATAATAAGTAATTAACGTATGAGTCAGAAAAGAGTTTACCTCTTCGGTAATGGTAAGGCCGAAGGAAACGCAAAGATGCGTGAGGAACTTGGCGGTAAGGGTGCTAACCTTGCTGAGATGAACCACATTGGTGTGCCTGTTCCTCCAGGTTTCACAATCACCACAGATTGTTGTAATGAGTACTATCAGGTTGGTCAGCAGAAGATTATGGAACTGCTGAACGACGACGTGATGGCAGCCGTGAAGCACATTGAAGACTTGATGAACTGCAAGTTTGGCGATGCACAGAATCCTCTGCTGGTATCTGTACGCTCAGGTGCACGTGCCTCAATGCCTGGTATGATGGATACAATCCTGAACCTTGGTCTTAACGACGAGGTAGCTGAGGGTATGGCCAAGAAGACCAACAATCCTCACTTCGTATACGACTCTTATCGCCGTTTCGTACAGATGTACGGTGATGTAGTGCTCGAGATGAAGCCCGTAAACAAGACTGATATCGATCCATTCGAGGAGATTATCGAGAAGGTTAAGAAGGAGAGCGGTGTTGTTCTGGATAAGGACCTCTCAGTAGAGGATCTGAAGAAGCTGGTTAATCTGTTCAAGGCTGCCATCAAGGAGCGCACTGGTAAGGACTTCCCAAATGACCCTATCGAGCAGCTCTGGGGTGCTATCTGCGCTGTGTTCCGTTCTTGGATGAACGAGCGCGCTATCCTGTATCGTAAGATGGAGGGAATCCCCGACGAGTGGGGTACAGCCGTATCAGTAATGGCCATGGTATTCGGTAACATGGGCGACACATCAGCTACTGGTGTATGCTTCAGCCGTGATGCCGCTAATGGTGAGAACCTGTTCAACGGTGAGTATCTGGTAAATGCTCAGGGTGAGGACGTGGTTGCTGGTATCCGCACACCACAGCAGATCACAAAGATTGGTTCTCAGCGTTGGGCTGAGCGCGCTGGTATCTCTGAGGAGGAGCGCGTAGCCAAGTATCCTTCTATGGAGGAGGCAATGCCAGAGATCTATGCTGAGCTGAATGGTATCCAGGACAAGCTGGAGCACCACTATCACGATATGCAGGATATGGAGTTCACCGTACAGGAGGGCAAGCTGTGGTTCCTCCAGACACGTAACGGTAAGCGTACTGGTGCTGCTATGGTTAAGATCGCTATCGACCTGCTCCACGAGGGTATGATCGACGAGAAGACTGCCATTCAGCGCTGCGAGCCTCAGAAGCTCGACGAGCTGCTCCACCCAGTATTCGATAAGAAGGCTCTCTCTGCTGCTAAGGTTATCGCTCAGGGTCTGCCTGCTTCTCCAGGTGCTGCTTGTGGTCAGATCGTATTCCACGCTGACGACGCTAAGGAGTGGCACGAGAATGGACATAAGGTAGTACTCGTACGTATCGAGACCTCTCCTGAGGATTTGGCTGGTATGGCTGCTGCCGAGGGTATCCTGACTGCACGTGGTGGTATGACATCTCACGCTGCCGTTGTGGCTCGTGGTATGGGTAAGTGCTGCGTATCAGGTGTAGGTGCTCTGAATGTAAGCTATAAGGACAAGACTGTCGAGATTGACGGTGTAACATATAAGGAGGGTGACTTCATCTCTCTGAACGGTACAACTGGTCAGGTATATGCTGGCGAGGTTCCAACAAAGGCTGCTGAACTTTCAGGCGACTTCAAGGAACTGATGGACCTCTGCGACAAGTACACCAAGCTGCAGGTTCGTACCAATGCTGATACTCCACACGATGCACAGGTAGCTCGCGCTTTCGGTGCTAAGGGTATTGGTCTGACACGTACAGAGCACATGTTCTTCGAGGATCAGAAGATCGTTGCTATGCGTGAGATGATTCTGGCCGACAGCGTTGCTGGACGTGAGAAGGCTCTTGCTAAGCTGCTGCCATACCAGAAGGCTGACTTTAAGGGTATCCTCGAGGCTATGGACGGACTGCCCGTTAACATCCGTCTGCTCGATCCACCTCTCCACGAGTTTGTTCCCCACGATCTGGCTGGTCAGCAGACCATGGCTAAGGAGATGGGCGTAAGCTTGGAGGAAATCCAGCGCCGTGTTGACTCACTCGCTGAGAACAACCCAATGCTGGGTCATCGTGGTTGCCGTCTGGGTATCACATTCCCTGAGATTACAGCTATGCAGACCAAGGCTATCCTCTCTGCAGCTTGCGAGCTGAAGAAGGAGGGTAAGAACCCAATGCCAGAGATCATGGTTCCTCTGATTGGTACTATCAACGAGCTCAAGCAGCAGAAGGAGGTTATCCAGTATGCCGCTAAGGAAGTATTCGCTGAGTATGGTATCGAGGTTGAGTTTGAGATTGGTACAATGATCGAGATTCCACGTGCTGCCCTGACTGCCGATCTGATCGCTTCAGAGGCTCAGTACTTCTCATTCGGTACTAACGACCTCACTCAGATGACCTTCGGTTACAGCCGCGACGATATCGCATCGTTCCTGCCTGTATACCTCGACAAGAAGATCCTGAAGGTTGACCCATTCCAGGTACTCGATCAGAAGGGTGTTGGCCGACTCATCAAGTTCGCTGTGAAGGAAGGCCGTGAGGTACGTCCTGACCTCCGTTGCGGTATCTGTGGTGAGCATGGTGGCGAGCCTAGCTCAGTTAAGTTCTGCGCCAAGATCGGCATGAACTACGCTAGCTGCTCTCCATTCCGCGTGCCCATCGCCCGCCTCGCCGCCGCCCAGGCAGCTGTCGAAGAGTAAGCAGAAAAATCTGAATATGAATCGATTGAGCGCAACTCCCAGAGAAATCGGGAGTTGCGCTCTCTTTTTGTGCGTCACGATAATCACGATAAATGTGACGAATTCGACGGATTGTTTACAATATGTTTACAGTAAAAATTAGGTGAGTTTACAATTTGATTACAACGATGTTTACAGCAATTTTTAAATAGTAATAATTATGGCAGTATGTTTTAAATCATTAGTAAGGTTTCAAAGACCAGACGGATACTATCCGGTGTACATTAGAGTTACTCATAATAGAAAGGTGCACTATATAAAAACTGATAAGATAGTGGACCAAAAAGGGGTTGCTAAGGACAAAGGTATCAAAGATCCCGATCCCTTTGTTCTAAAGTATTGTTCGTCTCAAATAAGTCGTTATGTGAATGTTCTAAATAATGTGGATGTATCTTCTTGGTCTATTGATGAGGTGATTAGTTATATGAAGTCAGGATCTTCTGACGTTTGCTTCTCTGACTATGCACGTGAATATCAGTCAAAAATGATTCAGGAGGGGCATGAAAGAAATGCGAGAACTTATGAATTAGCTTTCCAACACTTAGAAAGATTTATGGGTACTACTCAGGTTATGTTCTCACATCTGACTTCTACAGTTATCACACGATGGATACAAAGCTTGTCATATACGGCAAGAGCAAAAGAGCAGTATCCGGTCTGTGTTCGTCAGATATTCAAGCAGGCATTAATTGATTATAATGACTATGATTCAGGTATTATCCGTATTACGACAAATCCGTGGTCAAAAGTCAAAATACCTAAGGCTGATACTCCAGAACATAGAGCAATTTCTATGGAAGCGTGCCGTGCCTTTTTTATGCTCCATTACCTGAGAGCGACAGAAAGTGTCCTCTTGCAGAATTGGGGCATGATGTAGCATTGTTAATTCTTTGTCTTGCAGGTATTAACACTGTAGATTTGTATTTTTTAATGGCAATGTGAATGCTGGTATACGTCAGATTTGTGAAAAAGTTCTTAAATTGGAGAAGGAGGACAATTATAGTGGCTATACCTTCCGTCATACATGGGCTATTGTTGCCCAGAATGAATGTGGCGCAACTCTTGCAGATGTTGATTTTGGTCTGAATCATGCTCATAAAACTCGTCTTGCCCGTACTTATGTAAATGTTGATTTTACTCCGGCATGGGAACTTAATGAGAAAGTTATTGAGAAGATATTCTTTACCGAAGATAAGTCTACAGCTAACAGGAATGAAGAAGCAAATAGTAATTTCTTTAGATTTTCTGCAAAACAGCTCATTAAGGGAACGCTGTATTTTAAAGGTAAAATCCTTGCTTCGGTTGAGGATATTGGATTCAATAATATCGAGGAAGTTATCTCAAATTTAATGAAAGAACTCCCTGATACTATTCCTCCTCGTTCAATGGTTCTGATAAGAATTGAAAATAAGGATAAAGGTCAGAAACAAGATTATACTCGAATGATACACTGATTAAGATAAATAAAACATACACGTGTATGCGTGTATGTTTTATTTAAACCTATCTATTTA
>JAEEGG010022686.1_pt1 | contig 12332 bp, 10 predicted proteins | sample 9134161 | NCBI WGS metagenome assembly JAEEGG01 (sample SAMN16246543, study PRJNA631951) | gut metagenome | biome: gut microbiome; feature: rumen; material: CR-attached | host: Bos | place: Iran: Karaj | collected 2018-10
AACTTGCCGTTGCCCACACTCACGCTATATATGTTTCTCTGGATGGGGTTGGCCTCGTTTGCGGCGATGATAACCGACTTGTTCTTCTTGTCGAAGCCACACATCTCCATCACCACCCAGTTGCCTTTGGTTAGTTGCTTTATCTGCTTACCCTTCTTGTCGAAGAGGTAGAGATGATTATACCCATCCTTCTGACTCTGCATGATGAACTTAGAGTCGTCCCAAGGCAGGAACGCGATCGGGTTCTGCGGTTCAACGTATTTATCTGATGTCTCGCGGTAGATTTCAGCAATACGCTCGCCTGTGGCGGCATCGTAACTTACCAGACGGCAGTCGTTCTGGTCGCGGTTCAGTTCAAAGATATAAACGGCCTTGTTGTCAGGCGACCATGATATGTTTGTGAAATAACGGTCGGTAGGGTCGCCTGCCTGCAAGTAAACGATGTTCTTGGTGTTGAGATCATAGACACCTACGGTTACCTTGTGTGATGTTTCGCCAGCCATAGGGTATTTGTCTGGCTCGTATGCAGCAATTCTAGGGTCGATGTTCACTTGGGGGAAATCGGTAACCATAGACTGGTCCATGCGGTAAAACGCTAACTTTGAACCGTCGTTGCTCCAGAATGTTCCTTTGTTGATGCCAAACTCATCGCGGTGAACACTCTGTCCGTAAACTATCTCGCGTGAACCGTCCGTTGTCAGCTGGCGCTCGTTGTTGTCGGCATCGCGCACAAACAGTTGGTCGTCCTTAACGTATGCCACAGCACGGCTGTCTTTGTTCCATTCCTCGTTGCTCTCGTTGCGGCACGACTGTCGCCACACCACTTTATGCTCCTTGAAGTCGATAAGCATTCGCTCGTTGACGTTCTGCATCAGCACGTATGGCTTGTCGCCGTAAGGGAATGTGGCATAATAGAAATGGCGGAACATCAGCGAGTCGGTTGTGCCAGCCCATTGGTTTATGTCCTCTATACCGATAAGCAGTTCCTCGCTATTTGTCTTTTTATCAACGATATAGCAACCCTCGATGTCTAGGCGCACCAGTTCATCGCCCCACCACTCAAACCACTTGTTCTCTGGCGTCATGTTATGATAGTTGGTGCCGCCGTAGTTGAGGTCTTCGAGAGTGAAGAGTTTGTCTTGTGCCATTGCTGTCATCGCAGATAAAAGGAATGTAAGAAGCAAGAACGATTTATTAATCTTCGTCATCATAACGTCCTCCTCTGTCTCTAAAGTCACGTTTCCCTTTGCCCTTAAACGGTCTGTCGCCTCCGCGGAAAGATTTGTCTCCACCTCTGAAAGGTCTGTCGCCTCCTCCACGACGCGAATCACCATCTCCGCGACGGAAGCCACCACCGCGTTTACCATCACGACGGTCATCATCCCATCCCGAACGGCGTCCACGGCTGTCTCTGCTTCTTTCTCTCTCTCGGTCGCGTGCCTGACGTTCGCGCTCTCTTTCGCGCTCAATCCTTTCACGTCGTTGCTGTGCAATCTCGTATGCAGGGTGGTGCTTGAAGGTGAACGAGCGGATGTCGCCAGAGTCAAGTTCTGCCTCCTCGTCAATTCTCTTCTTGAACTCACGATGCTCCTTGAAGCGGCGTTTCTCGGCCATTGCAGCCTTCTCCTCCTCAGTCTTTATCTCGTTGCCCTCCTTGCGGAAATCGCGGAACTTGCCTTCAAACATCTGATATTTGCGGAACTCACACTCCAGGGAGCCGTTGAACACAGGAATCTTGATAGAAGGTTTCAGTCCTATTTGGTCGAAACATTCCTCTCTATATGAAAGCACCCAGGCCGTGTTGCCTTTGAAGGCATTCTTCAGTCGCTCGCCAATCATCTTGTATGTTGCCAGCAGGTTAGGAGTGCTGATGCGCTCGCCGTATGGCGGGTTAGTAACGATGATTGCGGGTTGTTCGGGTTGTGTGAAGTCTTTGAAGTCTTGCTGCTCTATTGTAATGTCGTTGGTGAGGCCTGCCGCCTTAGCGTTCAGGCGTGCTGTGTTCACCGACTTCATGTCTATGTCGTAGCCGTAGATGTGATGCTCGAACTCGCGCTCCTGTGAGTCGTCATTATAGATGCTGTCGAACAGTTCCTTGTCGAAGTCAGCCCATTTCTCAAATGCATACTCCTTGCGGAACACGCCAGGAGAGATGTTGCGTGCTATGAGTGCTGCCTCGATGAGCAGGGTTCCCGAACCGCACATAGGGTCGATGAAGTCGGTCTCTCCCTTCCATCCTGTCATGAGAATCATTCCTGCTGCAAGCACCTCGTTGAGTGGTGCCTCTACCGATTCCTGACGGTAGCCGCGACGGTGCAGACTCTCGCCAGAAGAGTCGAGACACAGGGTGGCGTCCTCGTCTGCAATATGGATGTGCAGACGAAGGTCAGGATTAGTTACAGATACGTTAGGTCTTACGCCAGTATTCTCGCGGAACTGGTCAACGATTGCGTCCTTCACCTTGTACGCAACGAACTTCGAGTGGCGGAACTCCTCGGAGAACACCACAGAGTCGACTGCAAAGGTCATCTTGTTGTCCATCAGAGTGCTCCAGTCAACCTCCTTCACCTTATCGTATACATCATCGGCGCTACGTGCCTTGAATTTCTTTATTGGCTTAAGTATCCTTATAGCAGTATGCAACTGGAAATTAGCACGATACATCATTTCCTTGTTGCCGGTGAATGACACCATACGGCGACCAATCTCTACGTTGTTGGCGCCCATGTTGGTTAACTCTTCTGCCAATACGGGTTCTAGTCCCATGAATGTTTTGGCAATGAGTTCAAATTCCTCGTTCATTTTGTGTTATATGTTTTACGTTTAATGTCTATTGTTAACTTTAACTCTTCGAGTCGGGCGCACACAGGGGTACGCCCCTACAAATTAACTTCTAACTTCTAAATTCTAACTTCTAACTCCTAGCTCCTAACTCTCTATATCCCTCCTCCGTCAAGATACTCGAAGTCTATGTTGTCAGACTTCACTTGCTTGTATTTCTTGGTGTTTGGAGCAAGGTTTTGTGTCACCCATACGTTTGCCCCTACAACGCTGTTCTTGCCAATAGTGATGCGGCCGAGAATGGTGGCGTTGGCGTATATTACCACATTGTCCTCGATGATAGGGTGGCGTGGGATTCCCTTTATTGGGTTGCCGTTCTCGTCGAGTGGGAAACTCTTTGCTCCGAGAGTCACACCCTGATACAGTTTCACGTTGTTTCCAATAATACATGTGGCGCCAATCACCACACCCGTACCGTGGTCTATGGTGAAGTGGTCGCCAATGGTTGCGGCGGGGTGGATGTCGATACCCGTCTCCGAGTGAGCCATCTCGGTTATTATTCTCGGTATGAGAGGCACTCCCAGTTCCACCAGCTCGTGTGCCACACGATAGTTGGTAAGAGCCTTGATAACGGGATAGCATGATATTATCTCTCCGAAACTCTCTGCCGCGGGGTCGCCGTTATAAGCAGCCTCCACGTCAGTTGCGAGAATCTTGCGTATTTTGGGGAATCGCTCAATCAGAAGTGTTGCAAGGCTTTTCGCCGCCGTACGGCATTGCTCTTGGTCGCTGTCCAGCACGTTACAGTCGCAACGGTTGAAGCAAAGGCCAGCCATTATCTGGTCGGTAAGCAGTTTGTGCAACCTTTCGATATTTACTCCGATGTGGTATTTTATTGTTTGGCTATTAACAGTTGACTTCCCGAAATAGCCGGGGAAAAGAATAGTACGGGAGAGCTCTATAATCTCTCCGAGTGCTTTGCTTGATGGCAGGGGGTCTCCTTCGCGGTGTTGATGGAATATTCCTTGCAGCGAATCGCCCGCCGATAGTTGTTCTATCGCCTGCGTTAGAGTCTGATTTATTCTGTCAGTGCTCATCTCTTAGTGTGTCAATAAATAGAAATAGTGTGCAAAGTTACCTCTTTTCTTTGATAATGCAAAATAAAAGAGTGAAAAAACACATTGCTCGCCTTTCAATTGTATACAAATGGCAATGCCAAAGGCCACGTTTTGCATGCTCATTGATGCTTAGTGAGGTGGCCAAAGGCCATGTTTTGCAGGTCGATATGTGCCTTCTTTGGTTGCTGTATGCATACAGATGAACTTTCAGGACTGATGAATGGCCTTTAAATGTCGTAATAATGATAATGAAAACCAAAAATATACTAAAATGTTTTCTCCTTAAGTGAATTATTAATAACTTTGCAGGGAAATTGGTTAATAATGCAAAGTTATGAAAAAGATTCTCTATATAATAGCTGCAGGGCTGTTGGTTGCTCTGTCCTCTTGTGGAAACAAGTTTAACATCGGCGAGAAACTGGCGCAGATGCTGGGCAAGGAAGACACTACGGCTGTGGCTGATTCTGCGGAGGCTAAGGCTGAAGCTAAGGTTGAAGCAGGAGCAGAGGAGAACCAATGGACAGAAGAGGCAGTCGTGAAACGTGTGAAGGAGATTTACGCTCGCGTGAACGAGGAAATCAGCAAGCCAGAAATCAACTTCAAGGCGATTGACGAAGAATTCTGCTCTAAGGACTATAAGGAACTTTTCCAGCAGGTAGTCAAGGCGGAGGAAGGCAGAGATTTCGATGACCTTTGCTTCATAGAGTACCAGCCGTTTGACCAGGGACTGGAGGCACCTATCAAGGTGAGCAACATACGCGCAGAACTTCTTACGGGCGACCAGGCTGAAGTGACGTTCGACTTGTCGGAAGAGAAAAGTGCCGCCAAATGCTCGTTGGGCTTCGTGCTCTATCTTGAGGATGGCAAATGGATGGTGCATGACATTCTCACCATACCCGAGGAACATAAGGGAGTGTGGGATTACATGACTAAATATGTGGAAACACACAAGCGATAAGGTGCCTTCCTGTATTCCTTCGTAGGTGAGGGAAAGAACCAGGCACACTCAAGTAGAAGAATATGAAATATGCGATAATAGCGGCGGGTGAGGGCTCTCGGCTTGCACAAGAAGGTGTGAAGGAACCCAAACCGCTGGTTATGGTGGGAGGAGAGAGGCTTATTGACCGCCTTCTGCGTATCTTTATGGACAACGGGGCAGAGGAGATAGCGGTTATATGTAACGACATGACAACCCTTGTGAGCAAGCATCTCGAGGAGATAAGGCAACAAGGGCTTGGCGGAAGGCAAGTGCCTCTGCGGTATATCGTGAAATCAACACCCAGCAGTCTTCACAGTTTCTATGAACTGACATCACTTCTGGGCGATGGAAAGTTTGTGCTTACAACAGTTGACACGATATTCCGCGAGGATGAGTTCGCCCGTTTCGTGAGCGCCTTTGAGGCCAGCGAAGCAGACGGGTGTTTCCCTGTGACCGACTATATCGATGACGAGAAACCTCTTTATGTCGGAGTGGGCGATGATATGACCATAAGCGGATTCTATGACGAACCGCACGATTGCCGATATATAAGTGCAGGCATCTATGGACTTCGCTCCTCTGCAAAGGACATAGCAAGGCAGCAGATAGAGCAGGGCACAAGTCGCATGCGCAACTTCCAGCGCGCTCTTGTGGCTGCAGGGCTCGATATAAAGGCGCACCCCTTCTCTAAGGTGCTTGATATTGACCACCGCGAGGATATAGAAAAAGCGGAAGAGTTGTTAAACCAACAATCCCGTTGATGCATCTAAATGAGGAAATGAAAGATAAATGAAGGCATTACTGATATATCGTGCTGTTCAGTTCTCGCCCAACAGCGTTGAAAAGGACAAGATGATTCTTGAGGCTGTTGGCGAGGAACTATGGAACAAAGGACACGACGTTACTTACGTTGCCGAAGAAAACATCTCGGACGACGACGATGCAGACGTAATCCTCTCTATGGGACGACTGCCCGAGACGATTGAATGGCTTGCACGCAAGGAGCAACAGGCAAGACTAACTGTGAACAGCAGCAAGGCTCTGAGGAACGCCTCCCGCTCAACGATAGAGCGGCTGATGCGCGAGAACGATATCCCTGCAGCACCTCTTGAAGGTGATGAGGGCTATTGGCTGAAGCGAGGCGATGCTGCTGCCCAGCAGAAAGGTGATGTGGTGTATGCTAAAGACGGCGAGGAGCGTGAACGCTTGCTGGCAGACTTCAAGGCGCGTGGCATTAGCGATGTGGTTGTTACCGCTCATGTCGCGGGCGATCTCGTTAAGTTCTATGGTGTCAGAGGCACAGGATTCTTCAAGTGCTTCTATCCTACGGACGACGGAGAAAGCAAGTTTGACAACGAAATTCATAACGGCGCGGCACATCATTATTCCTTTGACAGCCAGCAGCTTATGACGACTGCTGAAAGACTTGCTGCGGTCATAGGACTCGATGTCTATGGAGGCGACTGCATAGTGCGTAGCGATGGCACTTTCGCTATTATCGACTTCAACGACTGGCCCAGTTTCTCCCGTTGCAGGGAAGAGGCGGCAAAGGCGATAGCATTGAGAGTTGAACATTGAACATTGAACTTTGAACATTGAACTTGAAACATGACGCTCGGGTCGAGCGATAGGTTATAGGTTATAGATTTTTATGGCAACATTCAAGGAGATGCTTCATGCATCGTTTAAAAGCAAAGACACAGAGGAATGGCTCGATGTCTATTTCACCCGTCCCATAGGACTGGTGTTTGCCATTTTCTGGAATAAACTGGGCGTTCATCCTAACGTCATCACTATACTTTCTATTTTTCTTGGTGTGGGAGCGGGCATAATGTTCGGCTATACCGACCTTATGCATAACATTCTGGGCGTTCTGCTGCTTATGTTCGCTAACTTCTGCGACAGTACCGACGGCCAGATGGCGCGTCTCACGGGAAAGAAGACGCTGTTGGGCAGGGTGCTCGACGGCTTCTCTGGAGACGTGTGGTTTGCAACCATTTATTTTGCTATAATCTTCCGTCTTTTCAATCAGAACATACCTGGCACAGAATTGCATTGGCATCTGCTCATTTTCGTGCTTGCCTTCGTGGCTGGCGTGATGTGCCACTCGCCACAAAGCTCGCTTGCCGATTATTACCGCCAGATACACTTGCTGTTCCTTAAAGGGAAGGAGGGCAGCGAACTGGACAACTACGCTCAGCAGCGGCAAATCTATGAGAATCTGCCGAAAAGCAAATGGTTCGACAGGTTGTTTTATTACAACTACGCCAACTATTGCAAGAGTCAGGAGAAGCGCACCCCGAAGTTCCAGAAGATGATGGAGGTGGTAAAAGAGCGCTACGGGAGTGTGGAGAACATGCCGCAAGAACTGAAGGAACAATTCATTAAAGGCAGTCGTCCGTTGATGAAGTACACCAATATCTTGACCTTCAACGTGCGTGCAATAACTCTCTATGTCACTTGCTTGCTTAACTGCCCTTGGGTGTACTTACTGGTGGAGATTATCATTTTGAGCATTATTTATATATACATGCACAAGAAGCATGAGTCACTTTGTGCAGAGATAACAAACCAAATATGACAAGAGGACTGATATTCGACTATGGCGGCACCATAGACACCCGTGGAGACCATTGGGGAAAGGTGTTGTGGAAAGGATATGAGAGATGTGAAATCCCAATAACCGAGGAGCAGTTTCGTGAGGCTTATGTCCACGCGGAGCGCACTCTCGGGCGCAACCCTATAATACAGCCTTCATACACATTCCGTAAAACGCTCGACATGAAACTCCGCATCGAGATGGAACACCTTATGACTCAAGGCTACTGGAACGTCAGCGAGGAGGAGTATAAGGCAAAGCACGACCAGTTGCTCGACCTCCTTTATGGCGAGGTGTGCCAGGTGGTGAGCGAGAGCCGCAGCGTGCTCGATGTGCTCAAGGAGAACCATCCTATGGTGCTTGTGTCAAACTTCTATGGCAATATCTCAACTGTGCTCAAGGAGTTCGCTCTTGACGGTTATTTCAAGTCGATAATAGAGAGTGCTGTGGTAGGTATCAGAAAACCCGACCCAAGACTTTTCGGTCTTGGTGTTGAGGCGCTTGGTTTGCCTGCTGGCGACGTGACAGTTGTGGGCGACAGTTTTTATAAAGACATTCTGCCCGCAAAGAAGATTGGTTGTCACACCATTTGGATTAAGGGATTGGGATGGACAGACGAGCAGTATGATGAGACTGTTCCTGACAAGGTAATAGAAAGACTTGACGAATTAATAGACATATTTAAGGAGAATAAATAGGATAACAAGAAAGAAATGAAGAAAACGTTATTGACACTCTTCGTGATATTAATCGCGATAGGAGTGAAAGCACAGAGCATCACAGGACAAATTATTGATGCCTCCACGGGCGACAGCATTCCTTATGCAAGCGCCATATACAAAGGGCATCATGTAATGGTGTCGAGCGATGGAGGCGGACGCTTCTCCATAGCACGGCATAACGGTTGGGCGATAACGTTCAGCGCCGTGGGATATAAACCGCAGAAGGTTACCATTAATGCGAAAACCGTAGGAAACCTCGTGATTAAGTTGCAACCTGCCGAGGCTCATGCCCTGGAGGGCGTAACGGTAAGGGCTAAGCGAAAGAAGTATTCGCGAAAGAACAACCCTGCTGTGGAACTGATGAAGAGGGTGGTGGAGGCGAAGAAACGCACCGACCTCGCTAATCACGACTATTACCAGTATAACAAGTACCAGAAGATTACGCTGGCGTTCAACGACCTCAAACCGGCAGAACTGGAGAGCGAGTTCTTCCAGAAGAAGAAATGGCTGCTCAATCAGGTGGAGCCAAGTCAATACACAGGTAAACTGATACTGCCCATCAGCGTTGACGAGACGGTAACAAAGAAGATATACAGGAAGTCGCCGAAGTCGGAAAAGGACATTATCATAGGACAGAGTTCTACAGGTATCAACGACCTTATAGAGACGGGCGATATCCTCAACGTCGTGCTGAAGGATATCTTCACAGATGTCGACCTCTACGACGACCAGATACGACTGCTGCAATATCCTTTCACATCGCCTATAGGAAAGAATGCGGTGGCGTTCTATAGATACTATATCGAGGACACGGTAAAGATAGGCAACGACTCGTGCTATCATCTGCAGTTCTTGCCCAACAACCAGCAGGACTTCGGTTTCCGCGGAGAGTTGTACATCATAGCCGACTCTACGTTGCATGTGAAGAAATGCAACCTCACGATACCGAAGAAGAGCGATGTGAACTTTGTGGACAATCTTCAGATAGTACAGGAGTACACACAGCTGGCCAACGGAGAATGGGCTCTTACAGTTGACGATATGTTCGTGGAGTTGTCGCTAACGAAGTTCCTCTCGAAGGCGGTGGTGATGCGAACCACCCGTCTTAGCGATTATGCCTTCGATGAGATTCCTAATAAACTCTTTAAGGGAAAGGCGCGAGAACGGCGCGAGGCCGATGCTATGATGCGCGACCAGGCGTTCTGGCAGCAATATCGTGCTGTTGACCTCTCAAAGAGCGAGAGTTCGATGGGCGACTTCATCAAGGGAATGGAGAACATGAAGGGATTTAAGTTCCTTATCTTTGGTGCTAAAGCCCTCATCGAGAATTTCGTGGAGACAGGAAGCAAGGACCATCCGAGCAAGGTGGATATAGGACCTGTCAACACCATGATTTCAAAGAACTTTGTCGATGGTCTCCGCACACGTATCAGCGCTCAGACGACGGCAAACCTCAATAAACATTGGTTCCTTTCCGGCTATTATGCTCACGGCTGGAAGAGCAAGAAGAACTATTATAAGGGAGAACTCACATACAGTTTCAACAAGAAAGAGTATCTGCCACGTGAGTTCCCGCGCCGTACTCTCACCTTCACCAGCACCTATGATGTATGCTCGCCAAGTGATAAGTTTGTGAATACCGATAAGGATAACGTGTTCACGGCGTTCAAGTGGAGCAAGGTGGACAAGATGATGTTCTATAACAGGCAGAAACTGGCTTTCGAGTATGAGATTGAAGGCGGACTGAAACTGGAGTCAAGTCTGAAGGCTGAGGAGTTCGAGGCTACGGGAAATCTCTTCTTCACGCCGATGAATCTTGAGGAGCAGTTGCCTGATCCTGACATCAAGGAGTATTACCACGGGCACGGAAAGTTGCGCACAACAGAACTGACCTTCGGAGTGAGGTTCGCTCCTGGCGAGACCTACATCAACACCAAGCAGAGGAGAAGCCCAATCAACCTTGATGCGCCAGTATTCACGCTCTATCATACTATGGGATTGAAGGGATTCCTCGGAGGACAGCACGCATACCACTTCTCCGAAGCGACCATCTACAAGCGCTTCTGGATGAACAGTTGGGGCAAGATAGACATGCATGTGAAGGCTGGAATGCAATGGTCGAAGGTGCCGTTCCCGTTGCTTATTGCGCCGGCGGCAAACCTTTCGTACATCGTGGAAGACGAGACATTCAACCTTGTCAACAACATGGAGTTCTTGAACGACCGCTATGCATCTCTTGACATTTCGTGGGACTTGAACGGAAAGATATTCAACCGTATCCCTTTGCTTAACAAGCTGAAGTGGAGAGAGTATATCGGTGTGAAATGCCTTTGGGGTGCATTGTCTGACAAGAACAACCCCTTCCTCGAGCAGAATGCCGGCGATGCAGGGCTGATGTACTTCCCTGAGGGAGTGTCGGTTATGGACAAGAACCGCCCATACGTGGAGTTGGTGGCAGGTATTCATAACATCTTCAAACTCCTGCACATCGAGTACGTTCGCCGTCTCAACTATCTTGACCTGCCCACCGCTCACAAGCACGGCATAAGATTCATGCTTCGCATGACCTTCTAAATACTGATAGTTGAAGAAACAAATAAGAAAGAAATTAGAATAACAGGGATGTCCTTTTCCTGCACGCAGGTTTTCATTCCCAATTATTCTAATTTCTTTCTTTTATCGTATATACATAAAAAAGCCGAGAGAGTTTCACAACTGTCTCGGCCCATTCTAACTAACTTATTATCAACTATTCATTACTCATTATTGTTTCCGAGTGCAAAGATAGTAATAAATCTTTATCAAACAAACTTTTTCATGAAAAAATTACGCAAACGTTTACGAAAAATGCGAAAAAAGTTTCGATTTCGTTTTGCGTAACGTTTTTTTTTATTATATTTGCACCACAATCCAACAAGCAGTCAAGCCAACAGGTCAAAACTTAGCAGTTTTTTTATTTGGCGAATAATAAAAAGTGAACATTCTATCAACTGTAGCTTAGTAATCGAAAATTGAAATGAAACGACGCAGAACATCTTTAAAGGATTTGGCAGAACAACTGGGAGTTAGTATTGCCACTGTCTCGCGAGCCTTGAGAAATTCGCATGAAGTGAGCGACGACATGAAAAGGCGTGTTCAAGAACTGGCAAAATCGCTTAATTATAGACCAAATCCCTTTGCGCAGAGTCTTAGGAAAGAGGCTCCGAGAATCATCGGAGTGGTGTTGCCTAATATGGTTACTCACTATTATGCTGCCGTGCTCGACGGCATAGAAGACTATGCCACAAAGTCAGGTTACTCGGTAATTAGCGCTAACAGCCACGAGGACCACAACCGTGAGGAGTTCGCTATAGACAATTTCGTGAGCATGCACGTTGAGGGCATCATAGCCTGCTTGGCGCAAGATACCGTTGACTACACTCATTTCAGGGAACTTCACGACATGGGCATCCCTCTGGTTTTCTTCGCCCGTACATGTCTGCCAGAACTCTTCTCTTGCGTTGTGGCTAACGGCGACGAGGCGGCTCAGGAGGCGACGCAACATCTCATAGACCACGGAAGCAAGCGAATAGCCTTCCTCGGAGGTCCCAACCATCTTGATATGGTGCGTCGCAGGAAGCACGGATATCTGGAGGCTTTGAAGGAGAACCGCATACCAATAGACCGCACTCTGGTGGCTTGCGGAAAGATTGACTATGATGTGGCAAAGGCAGCGACCAAGGAGTTGCTGATGCGCGAAGACCGGCCAGACGCCATACTCGCTTTTAACGACATCATAACCTATGCCGCTTTCGACGCCATCAAGGAACTTAACCTGCACATCCCTCAAGATGTGGCGATAATAGGATTCAGCGACGGCGACACCTCTGCTTATGTCACCCCTCGACTCAGCGTTATTGCCGACCAGGCACACGAGCAGGGACAGAAGGTTTGCGAGTTGCTGCTCAATCAAATTGCCGGCGACCACAAGATTCGCAAAATAGTCGTTCCGATGACGCTTAAGATTAGAGAGTCGAGCGACAAAATATAAGGGAAGTATATACAATTAGTCCCCATTGCTAACGACTCCCCGCCCCTGTAGGGGAGGGGCAGGGGTGGGGTCAGTAATTAAAGGAAGGAGATAGAGGGAGATA
>JAEEGG010022690.1_pt1 | contig 12331 bp, 13 predicted proteins | sample 9134161 | NCBI WGS metagenome assembly JAEEGG01 (sample SAMN16246543, study PRJNA631951) | gut metagenome | biome: gut microbiome; feature: rumen; material: CR-attached | host: Bos | place: Iran: Karaj | collected 2018-10
TCGGGAAGTCCACCGCTAGCAGGATGCTGTCCGGAGCAGAGATACCCAACCTCGGGAACTACGAGAACCCCCCGACGAAGGAGGAGGTCCTGAAGCATTTCGCCGGGACCGAGATCCACGACTACCTCCAGAACGTCTACGACGGGAAGATAAAGACGGCCATCAAGCCGCAGTACGTGGACAAGCTCCCCCAGTCCGTGAAGGGCGTGGTCAGGGACCTGCTGTCGAAGGTCGAGGAGCGCATGACCATCCAGGAGGCCGCCGAGATGTTCGACCTCACCGAGGTCCTGGACAGGGAGCTGGACAAGCTCTCAGGAGGGGAGCTGCAGAGGCTCGCCATGGCCGCCACCGTGATGAAGGACGCCGACGTCTACTACTTCGACGAGCCCACTTCCTACCTGGACATCTACCAGAGGGTGAAGATGGCCAGGATCATCAAGGACCTGAGCGCGGATAAGCAGGTGGTCGTCATCGAGCACGACCTCGCCATCCTGGACTTCCTGGCGGACAACGTCCACCTGGTCTACGGCTCCGAGGGGGCGTACGGCGTGTTCACATTGGCCAGACAGGTCAGGACCGCCATCAACGCCTATCTGGACGGATACCTCCCGGAGGAGAACATAAGGTTCAGGGAGCGCCCGATAGAGTTCGAGGCGTCCCCGCCCAGGAGCGACTGGCAGACCCCCGACGTCATCTCCTTCGACAGCCTGGAGAAGGACTTCGGGGAGTTCAAGATGGACATCACCGGAGGATCGGTGAAGATAGGGGAGTCCGTGGGGGTCGTGGGGCCGAACGCCACCGGGAAGACCACCTTCGTGAAGATCCTGGCCGGGGTCATCGAGGCCGACTCGGGGACCATGGAGGGCAAGGTGAAGGTGTCGTACAAGCCGCAGTACATATCCGCGGACTTCGAAGGCACCGTCCAGGACCTCCTGCTCACCTGCGACTACGACACGATCAGCTCCGGTTTCTTCACCGGGGAGGTCATCGAGCCCCTGGGGATCAAGTACCTCATGGACAAGAAGGTGTCCAGGCTGTCCGGGGGAGAGCTCCAGAGGGTGGCCATCACCATCTGCCTGTCCAAGGAGGCCGACATGTACCTCTTCGACGAGCCCTCCGCCTACCTGGACTCCAACCAGAGGATGATAGCCGCCAAGACCATCAGGAGGATGATGGAGAAGACCGGGCGCAGCGCCATGATAGTGGACCACGACGTCTACTTCCTGGACATGGTCTCCGACTCCCTCATGGTGTTCGGAGGCGAGCCCGGCCACCACGGCATAGGCGACGGGCCGTTCGACATGAGGGAGGGCATGAACCGCTTCCTCTCGGCCGTGGACATCACGTTCAGACGCGACGCGGACACTCACCGTCCGAGGATAAACAAGCCTGAGTCGAGGCTGGACAGGGAGCAGAAGTCGTCGGGCGAGTACTACTACTCCTGATCTCCATAAACGGATCCCGATACGAATCAATATATAGCATTAGGAAATCCTAAACGTCATGGGCAGGGCTGACACGCACCTCCATACGCATTACTCGGGATACTCGCAGCTCGGCAAGAGCATGAAGTTCCCCGAGTCCGTCATATCCCCCGAGACCCAGGTCGACAAGATGAGGTCTCTCGGCTACGACGTCATGGCCATAACCGACCACGACGAGACCGCCGGGGCGTTCAGGGGAGCGAAGTACGCCAAGAAGTTCGACGACATCGAGCTCATCGTAGGCGAGGAGGTCAGCACCGCGGACGGCGAGATCATAGGGCTTTTCCTCAACGAAAGGGTCCCCAAGGGCCTCTCCGTCGAGGAGACCGTCGACATCATCAGGTCCCAGGACGGGATGGTCATCGCCCCTCACCCCTTCAGCTTCCACGTCCCCGGCCTTCAGGAGAAGATCCTCGAGATCGACATAGACGGCTTCGAGACCATCAACGGGGGCCATCCGGACAAGTACTCCAACATGTTCGCCAAGAAGGTCATGGACGCCTATCCCGGGAGATGGGCCGACCTGGCAGGCAGCGACGCGCATTCCGTATACACGTCCGGCACCTGCTGGACGGAGTTCGAGGGCGTCACCGCCGAGGATTTCCGCAAGTCCATCGAGAAGAAGACCACCCGCGCCGTGGGGAAGGCCGCTCCTCCGTTCGGACAGGTCCAATGGAGCGCAGAGGTCGTCATGGGAGGGCAGAAGCTCCTCTTCAAGAAGCTCAAAGGCGACCTGGACCAGGAGGAGGGCGACCAGCTCGCCGAGAAGATCCTCAGCATCAACAGCCTCAAGGCCGCGTCCGGGCTCATCGCCGGAGGCATGTACCTGTTCCCCCCGATAACCTGCCTGGCCAGCACCCTGAGCCTCATCTACCTGGGCATCGGGTCCAGGAAGATGATCTCGAAGATGGGCGACAGGCTCGCCGGAATCGACAAGATCCTTCGCAAGAGGGACGGCGGGGAGGTCAAGAATGCCGTGCTACAAGGTGGCGACCTGCATTCCGAGAAGGTTCCTAGACCCGTTGATGGACGAAGTGACGGCATCGGTCAGCCCCCTATACGGCGGCTATGACAGATGCTTCTCGTACTGGCCCGTCACCGGCACATGGAGGCCGCTGGAAGGCTCCCGCCCGTTTCTGGGAAGGATAGGGGAGATCGAGGCCGCGGAGGAGTACAGGGTCGAGTTCGCCGTGCGCGAGGAGGACCTGGGCGCCGCGGTGGCGGCGGTCCGCAGGATCCATCCTTACGAGGAGCCGGCGATAGACATCATCCCGATGATTCCGTGGAAGGACGTCGCTGCTTCGGACGATAGGAGTAGATGTTGTCGAAGGTCTTCTGCATCCTGTGGATCTGAAGGCTCTGCCTCCTGTACGAGAGCTCCTCCGGGTCCATGATGCCTATCCTGACGTAGTCGGCCAGGACGTCGAAGGCCTCGTCGTAGTCGCACTCGACGCCGACCATGATGTCTATCAGCCTGTTGCGGCACCTTATGTTCTTGGGGAGCTCGTCGCCGTTGTCCTGGAGGAACCTCTCCTAGATCTCCGGGAACCTGTCCAGGTTGATGCAGCACTGCTCCTTGGCCTCGTCGTACCTCTCGGACCCGTACAGCCCGTCTATGTACGCCTCGGTGACCTTGAAGCGGTCGTACTCGTCCATGTCCAGGGACAGGGCGTAGGAGCCCGCGGATGCCGAAAGGCCGTAGTTGTGGTCCTCCTCCGAGCGGAGCATGAGGTCGATGAAGAACGCCTGGGGGGACGAGACGTCGATTCCGGGGAGGTACCTCCTCACCTTCACCTTGAAGGGGTCGTTGAGGCCCTCGTACCATTCGGCGACGCCGGCTGCGGATATCTCCGGGGGGACGGGGTTCTGGTTCATGGACGTGTATCCCGCATCTCGCTTTTATCCGTTTCATCCAGATTGAAGACTACCATCCCATCGGGGCCGTGGGGATTGGTGCAGCAGAGGGTGCGGGAGGTCCATTCCAGGCTCCTCTAGAACTGCGCCGCTCTGTGCGCGCACGCGTACTCGCAATAGCGGCAGATGAAGTCCGGACAAGGGACGGTGGTTATCGAGACGTCTGTGGACTCCCCGAACCTGGAGCGCAGGGCCTCCTCCACCTCCGACGTCTCCACGGACGCCGCCTCCACGGTCATGTCGCGGGGAAGGACCGCGCGCATGTCGACGTACAGCCTCGGGCCGTACTTGATTATCCTGAGCCCGTAGACGTCTATCCAATGGTAGTGGCGGTGGTCGTTCAGGCAGTCGGCCACGTCGGATATGAGCTTCTCGTCGGAGCCGTCCACGACGTCGTGGAGGCATTCCCGTATGACCTTGACGCCGGTATGGATGATCACGAACCCGAAGAACATGGCTATGACGGGATCCAGCCAAAGCGCCTCGTACCCCAGCGCCTGCACGACGTACATGACCGCCAGCCCGACTATTATGCCGATGGAAGACAGGGTGTCGGAGCACAGGTGCTTCCCGCTGGCCTCCAACGCCGCGGAGCGGTTCCTCCTTCCGCGGGAGATGGCGGTCCTCCCGACCGCGAGGTTCACGACGGCGGTCACCGCAATGAGGACCAGTCCGACGTCCAGGTCGCGCACCTCGCTGGGCTGAATTAGCCTGCGGACCGACTCGAGTAGTATCAGGGCGCCCGCTATCGTGATGAGCGTGCCTTCCACGGAGGCGGAGATCGTCTCCACCTTCCCGTGTCCGAAAGGATGGTCCCTGTCCGCAGGCTTGGCGGACATGTACAACGCGTACAGGCCGACGAACGCGGCGACCACGTTCACTATGGACTCCAGCGCGTCAGTGAGGATCGAGACGGAGCCGGTGAGGCCGTAGGCCAGGAACTTCATGGCCATCAGGGTGACCCCTACCACGGCCACGATCTTCTGGAAATTGAAGTTCTCCTTCGAGGCTTCCGTCACATATTCCCGATGCGGAGTTCGTGTTAAATGCTTTTTCAGATAGTATCCGCTTAAATATTATTAGTGAAACCTAAACGATTCGGACCGGCTCAGGCGGCCTCCGACGCCTGCTTCCCGCGCAGCATCGACGCGGCCGCCCCCGCCAGGCACATGCCCGTGCACACTACGAAGGATATCCTCAGGACGGCCATGAAGTCCCCGTAGGTCTCCGGGACGATGTTGTCCGCGGACCCCATTATCACCGAGATGAACGTCATCGCTATCCCCATGCTGACCATCATCCCGGTCTGCCTCATGACCGAGATCATCGCCGAGGCCTCGCCCGTGTCCTGGGGAGGCACCGACGAGAGGACTATGGACGTGTTCGGGGCGGAGAACATCGAGAATCCCAGCCCCACGATGACCATGGTCGCGAGGACGCACCACAGCGGGGTGTCCACCTGGTAGAACACTATGGAAGCGACTCCTGCGGCTATAATCAGCATGCCGGCCGTCGGAAGGATGCGCTTGTCCTCGATGATGTCGGACCTCCTTCCGAAGTACGGGGTCAGGAAGGCCTGGATCGCCGGCTGCACCAGCATGAGGGCACCCGCCTCGGTGGCCGACATCCCCTGAAGGCTCTGGAGGTACAGCGCCATGAAGAACGAGATCGAGTAGGATGAGGCGTAGTTCAGGAACGCCGCGACGCAGGACCCCGAGAACATCCTGTTGCGGAACAGCCTGACATCCAGGATGCGGTCCTCGGACAGGTACTGCTGGCGTACGAAGACTGCGAGAAGCGCAAGCCCGGCCAGGAGCGACGCCGCCGCCCACGGTGCTGGAAGGTTTATGACCCCGCCCATCGCCAGGAGGATGGAGACGCCGTACAGGACGCATCCGCTCCAGCTCATCCTCTCCCCTGCGCACGGCGCTATCTCGTGCTTGAACGAGGAGATCATGAAGACCGCCACCGCCGCGAAGGGCAATATGACCAGGAAGAGGGCGCGCCATCCCAGGAGGTCGTTCAGGACGCCGCCCACGAACGGCCCCATGGCCAGGCCGATGTACACGCAGGTCGTGTTGATCCCTATCGCCCAGCCCCTGCGGCCGCGGTCGAAGACGTCGGATATCATCGACACGCTGGTGCAGGCCACCGCGGCCGCCCCGATCCCGATGAGGACCCTGAACAGGATGATGATCCAGAAGTCGTTGCTCAGAGGGGCGAGGATGCAGGACGCCGCTATCACGGCCACCCCGGATATGAAGAGCCTCCTCTTCCCGGCTATGTCCCCCATCCTGGCGAGAGGGACCATGAAGATCACCGATGCGAGGAGGAACGCCGTGTTGACGTATCCCAGCGAGTGGGACCCCACCGAGAACTCGTGGCCGAGGGCGTCGAGCGACAGGTTCATCATGGTGCTCAACAGGGGCGTTATGAACGCGGCCGCGCAGCATGCCAGCATCAGCGACCTCCTCTCCGAATCGGTGTACTGTTCCACGCCCGCCCTATCCCTAACCTCTATATCCTCTTTTTCGACGGACGCCGAGCATGCTGTCGCATGGTTTATGTCGTCTTGAGGAGATGCCGCATCCATGGCTCCGGATTCCGAGACGAAGAGGAGGCTTGGGCTCGTCCAGGTCTACACCGGCAACGGCAAGGGAAAGACTACCGCCTGCCTCGGGCTGGCGTTCCGCGCCTCCGGAAGGGGGCTCAACGTCCTCATGTTGCAGTTCCTGAAGCCCGCGAAAGGATACGGCGAGCACCTGGCCGCCGAGCTGATCCCGAACCTGACGATCATCCCGATGGGAGCGGACCACATGTGCGGCAAGGAGGTGACCCGTGAGGAGGACGTCGCGCTCACCAGGGAGGGCATGAGGAAGGCCGAGGAGGCCCTGAAGTCCGGCGAATACGACCTCGTCATACTCGACGAGATCAACAACTCCATGGCGTTCGGACTGGCCACGCCCGCCGACGTCATCGCGATGCTGGAGAGCCGCGCCCCGCACACGGAGGTCGTCCTCAGCGGAAGGGGGGTCCCGAAGGAGATCGTGGACTATGCGGACCTCGTCACGGAGATGAGGCTGGTCAAGCACCCGTTCGACAAGGGGATCGGAGCCAGGAAAGGAATAGAGTACTGATAACCATGAGAGTCGTCGCAACAGACAAGGCGCCGCCGGCCGCGGGCCCGTATTCCCAGGCCGTCGTCCAGAACGGAACCGTGTACGTGTCGGGCCAGATACCCGTGGACCCTTCGACCGGGAGAATGCCGGAAGGCGCCGCGGCTCAGGCCAGGCAGGCGCTGGAGAATCTCAGGAAGGTCGTGGAGGCGTCCGGATCGTCCATGGACAAGGTCCTGAAGGTCACCGTATACCTGAAGGACATGGGCTCCTTCGCCGACGTCAACGCCGTCTATGCGGAATTCTTCTCGAAGCCGTACCCCGCCAGGTCGTGCGTGGGATGCCAGGACCTCCCGAAAGGCTCCCTGGTGGAGATCGACGCCGTGGCGTACATCGGCCGACGAGGTATCTCCGGTCGAAATCCTCCCTCTCGGCGCCGTGCAGGAAGCGGTAGTACGCCTGATGGGCCGAGATGCGGGAGACCTCCTAGACGTTCCTGCCCCCGGGCCCGACGCAATACCTCCCGGGATTGTATCCGACGTATCTCCTGGGCGCTTCCTAGGGAGGCGCCTCCGGCTCGTCCGGACACGGGTACGGGACCGACCTCCCGCCGGGCACGGCGTATCTGCGGTCGAACTCCTCCCTCTCCTTCCCGTACAAGAAACGGTAGGAGACCTCATGGGCGGAAGGATGGGAGACCTCCTAGACGTTCCTGCCCCCGGGCCCGACGCAATACCTGCGCGGATCGTATCCTAGATACGCGCGTCCCGGCCGGCTCATTGAATCACGGTCTTGGGGTTTACCAGCTTCCCGACCACCGCGTCCCTGACGAAGCGGTTGTACCCGCTCATATCGGGCTTCTCGTCCAGGATCCTCTGCGTCTCCTCCGCCACATGGGAGAATATGCCCTTGTATATCCTGCAGGAGTCCCCGGAGTTGTCCTCCAGGCCGCATTCGTGGTAGAAGTCCATGCTGCATCCGCCTCCGCAATAGTCGTAGATGGCGCACGAGGAGCACTTCTCCCTCCTCTTCACGGATCCTTCGAGGATCCTGGCGAACCCTTCTGACCTGAAGAGCTCGGAGATGGATCCCACGTCGTTCACGTTCCCCATGAGGAACTCCTTCGGGCAGGCCTTGGCGCAGGGGTACACGGAGCCGTCCGGATTGACGCAGATCCATTTCGTGAGGCAGGACGTGTGGGCGCAGTCCGAGGGGACGGGCTCCCCCAGGTAGTTCAGCATGTACAGGTAATGCGGGATCAGAGGTATCTCCGCCTCGGAATCGTGCAGCCAGTCGTCGAACGCCTCCAGGCTTCCCCTGACGTACTCGTCCGGGTCCGGGACGAGGCCCCCGCATCTGGCGCATCCGGCGGGGATGACGGGAGACAGGGAAACGTCCGTCCTCCTGTCGCGGAAGTAGCGGTATATCTCCCTCTGGCGGAGCGCCGTCTCCGCGCATATCGTGGCGCTGACGGAGTACTTGTTGTCCTTGTCGGAGAGCGAGGATATCGCCTTGGAGACGTCCCCCTCCCTCAGGACGCCGTTGAAAGGACCCTCATAAGAAACGCCCACGTTGATCTGCTTCTGCCTGCAGTAGGCCATCAGCCTCCTGTTCAGGCCGAGGCCGTTGGTCTGGATGGTGTTCCCGTAACGGAAGGAGCCCTTTCCGAAGTGCTTCTCCTCCAACTCGAGGGCCTTCTTGTAGAAAGATAACGGGAGCGTCAGCGGCTCTCCGCCGTGCCATATGAACCATGCGGCCTCGTACTCCTCGGAGACCATCCTGATGAGCTTCTCCAGGGTCTGCATGGAGATCTCGCCCGGAACGCGTTCATCGGGCGTATGATAGCAATGCTTGCAATCCGTGCCGCAGAAAAGCGTAGGCTTGACGACGACGGAAAGATACTGTTTCATGATGGAATCCAGCCCGCCGCGTACGATGCTGCGCGACGGGACGGTCCGTTCAGAAGGGCCAGTACGTCCAGACGCCGTTGAACCCGTGCGTGATGTAACAGCAGCAGGCGCAGCAGCAGATCACTCCGCCGGCCAGGCAGGCGTACCATCCGGAGGACGAGCAGCATCCCTTCTCGTCGCAGCAGCAGTAATCGCACTTTCCTCCGCCGTCGTGGTCGCCCTTGTCGTAACGCTCGGCATGCTCGCTCTCGGGGAGTCCGTGCATGGCGAACGCGGTAAAGGCGGACGGGGATTGGCTCTCGTAAAGCGCGGTCAGTTTATCGATAGCGGCTGCATCGCAGGACATCTGGTTCACCTTGTCCGAACTTCGCATTCGGTCAACGGGCGCTGTACTGTTTACCGATATTTAACGTTTCGTGGATTAGGTATAATATGGTTTTCTACCGCCAGAACGTCCGGCCAGGCCGTCGATGGGCAACGGTTATAACGGGCACTCCGATGGCCTCCCGATGTTCGGATACACCGTCCCTTCCTACCAGAGGCTCTCCCCCCTGGACCTGGCGAGGTACAGGAGGTACTACTGCGAGGGATGCCACCAGCTCAGGGACGGCTTCGGCCTTCCGGGGACGGCGACGGTGAACTTCGACATGACGTTCAACACCATACTCCTGGCGGGGGTCACCGGTGAGGCGCTGGAGTTCGACGGGACCAAGCGGAAGATTTGCGTCCTGGACTCCCCCAAGGCCGACTCGGACCTCATGAGGAGGATGGCCGCGTATACCATCATATTGACCAAATGGGAGCTCTACGACGACGAGACCGACAAGCCGTCCGTGAAGACCAAGCTCATATCCTCCGTGCTGGGAAAGGCCATGGAGAAGGCCGTGAAGGCATATCCGGAATACGACGAGATGGTCGGGAAGGGGTTCCGGGACCTGCGCAAGCTGGAGCTGGACGGATGCAAGGACGCCAGGATGATGGGCCTGACGTTCGGGAAGGGGCTCACGGGCGCCCTGAACGACTTCGCCGGAGACCATGCGTGCGAGGATCTGGACGTCCTCTTCGAGGAGCTCTCCGCCGCGGTCTACATAATGGACGCCATCGACGACCTCGGCGACGACTTCATGGACGGGACCTACAACCCGTTCCTCCCGGAGAAGGGGTTCGTGAACCCGGAGAGCTTCATCAACTCCAACCTCTACTCCCTGTCCGAGACGATCAACGCCACTATCGGAAGCCTCCAGGCCCGCTACTCGAAGATAAGGCCGGGGATGTCCGGCAACGTCTCCCTGTGCGACAACATCGTCTATTACGGGATCCCGGAGTCGGCCAAGAGGGTCCTCACCGGCGACACCACCGCCAAGGCGAGCGTGAAGAACGTCCTCTCCAACAGGAAGGACAGGATGTCACGCGGGTCCTGAAGGATCGAAGAGCCCGCAGACGTCCAGCTCGTAGGTCTCGCGTCCGGATGCGGAGCAGACGCCGTTCCCGTAGAAGGAGCAGTTCTCGCAGCACCCCGGCCTGTACCTCCCGCAGGTGGAGTCCGGCCCGGTGGGACGGCCCTCCGGCACGCAACGCCACGAGTCCCCCTCATGGCGGCACAGCCTGCACGTCCTGCACTTGCGGTAGCTCTCGTCCGACATGGACGGCCGTAGGGTGGCGGCGTAGTAAACGGTTGCGCCTTCCTCCGCACGGCGCATCGAGCAATTTATGGTCATCCGCCGCATTCCGTCGGTTCGGAAGCGATACGATGATCTCAGACCTTATCGAAGAGGATGCGCGCAGCCTCGAGGAGATGACCGCCGAGCTCAACAAGGAGGCCAGCAAGCACCGCGAGGCCAGGGACAAGTACCACCAGCAGGCGTCCGTGCTGGCGGAGAAGCGCAACAGGCTTCAGCAGAGGGCGAGGGAGCTGTCGTCCCAGGCCCAGGTCTACCGCAAGAAGAGGGACGAATGCAACGCCGCCGCGAGGGACGCCAAGGCCAAGCGCGAGGAATGCAACGACCGCGCCGCCCAGATCCGCGCCAGAGGGGGCGTCGGGGACATCGACGGAGCCAGGTCCCAGGCGCAGGAGCACCACGCGACCGTGGTGAAGATGTCCGCGGACGGCCAGGCGAACCACGAGAAGATGTCCCAGCTCATGGACGAGGCGTCCAAGCTGAGGGACGAGGCCCAGGTCTGCCACGAGCAGTTCCTCACCTGCAAGGCCGCCGCCGACTCGGAACACGCCAAGCTCGTGGAGGTCCTGAAGAGAATCAGCGCCCTCAGGGACAATCTTCCCGACTGACGTCCGGGACGGGCAGATTCCTGACCACTCCCTGGACCAGGCTGAACGGGATCCCGAGGGAAATGGAGATCTTGACGGCGGGAACCCCCTTCGCGTACAGCTCCGCGATGCGGGACTCCGCCTCGGGGCCGAGCTTGGACTGGGCGCCCTTGGAGCTCTTCTCCGGCTCGTCCTTCTCGCTGTCCCAGTACCTGCTCCCGCAGTAGGGGCACTTGCCGGGGCGGCGGTCGTTGGATGCCGTCCACCTCCCGCCGCAGCGGACGCAGACGTGCTCCTTCGGAGGGACGTTCCAGCACTTCGACCCGCAGTTGGGGCAACGCTGGGGGTTCCCCCTGTGGGAGTTCCACTTGTGCCCGCAGCGGAGGCATTCCGCCAGGAGATTGGGGCTGTTCCACTTGATGGAACGGCACTCGGGACAGCGCTTGGGCAGCTCGCTCCCGCGTGGGAACCAGTCGTACGAACATCTGCAGCAATGCATGGGTGTCACGGATTCACGCTCGGCCATTAGTCTCCCTCCTTCGGAGAAATTAAGAGGATTGCGGCCTGCGGTAGCTCTCCCCCGGATTGGTGACGATCCGGATCCCTACCAGCCATAGCACGATCATCACGGACAGGCACAGCGGCACCATTACCGTGGACGACAACGCCACATAGAGCGCCACGACGCTCGATGCGAATATCGCCACGGCCGCGATCGGATGCCCCGTCACAAGCCCTCCGAGCCCTGGCACCAGCACCGACAGCATCACTGCCCATCCTGGACCGGAGGAGGAAGACGAGGTATTCTCGGCTTTGTACGTGCTGCCCTCTCCGGTATAGCCGCTCAGGGCGGCGAAGCAGTTGCCGCAGTAGACATCTTCGGAGCCCACTTCCTTTCCGCAGTTCGGACAGTACACGTCGCTAGTATCGTCCATTCAGAATATAATTCACACGGACGAAATTGATATGGTTTTAACATCCAATTATCTATATAATCCATTTTATATCATAAACTAAACGTCTTAGCTGAATGTGTCACCACCCGTATCTGAATCCCATCCAACACGCCATGTACACGCGGGCGTACCTCGGACGGCGGACCATGGCTGCGACGCCTTTAAGGATGCTCGCCTTTCCGGCCAGCGGCCGCATCGCGTCCTCCGCCTCGGCGTCCGTCCATCCGGAGACGGCGCGATGGGCGTCCATGAAGCGGCGGTCGAACATGACGCTCTTCCCGATCCAGCGCTCGTATCCGCGATAATCCCCGGAGGCGGCGGCCTCGGCGGCCTTCCTGCCGGATACCAGCGCGGCCCCGATTCCTCCGCAGGACAGGGGGTTTGGAAGGCACGCCGCGTCTCCCGTCAGAAGGCACCTTCCGCGCCTGACCTCCGGGACGCGGCCGACCGGGATGCAGCGCCCTCCGTGCGGGACCCCCTCCGGGACGGTCCCCTGCCCCTTCACGAACCCGACCGAGTTCAGGCCGCCGGACGAGGGGAACCTCCATGAATACGCGCCCGGCCCGGCTCCTCCGATATGGAACCTCAGGACGTCGTCCGATTCGCCCGGGACCAGGGTGTTGACGGCCTTCACCATGACCTCCGGGCGGGTCCCGAAAACGTCTCTCCTCACCACGGAATGGGC
>JAEEGG010022694.1_pt1 | contig 12329 bp, 13 predicted proteins | sample 9134161 | NCBI WGS metagenome assembly JAEEGG01 (sample SAMN16246543, study PRJNA631951) | gut metagenome | biome: gut microbiome; feature: rumen; material: CR-attached | host: Bos | place: Iran: Karaj | collected 2018-10
AGCGATCTCGGCTTTCTTCTTGGCTACGGCCTCAGCCTTTGCCTCGTTCTTCTTGGCCTCCTCGGCGATGGTCTTCTTGTAATCGGCCTTCTTGTCGTCGCGCTCCTTGTTGCGAACTGCGTCGAGATTAGCCTGCTTCTCGGCCTTCCAGGCCTCGAAACGCCTCTGAGCCTCTTCCTCGGTGAAAGCGCCCTTCTTGACGCCGCCCTGGAGGTGCTTCATCAGCATCACACCCTCGCGAGAGAGAATGTTACGTACAGTGTCGGTGGGAATTGCACCTACGTTAATCCAATAGAGTGCACGCTCGAAATTCAAACTGATGGTAGCAGGATTAGTGTTGGGGTTATAAGAACCAATCCTCTCAATAAATCTACCATCTCGTGGTGCCCTGCTATCGGCAATAACAATGGGATAGAACGCATAGTCCTTGTGACCGTGGCGCTGCAATCTGATCTTTGTTGCCATAATAAAACAGTTTAAATTTTTAAAATAACGTTATTAATTCTCATAAAGAAAGTGACCTTGTTGAGGGGTCACTTTTCTTTGTTGTCCTGGAAGGATTCGAACCCTCGCAAGCGGAACCAGAATCCGATGTGCTACCATTACACCACAGGACAATTCCTAATTGCGACTGCAAAGGTACTGCTTTTTTTCTTACCACCAAGAAAAATCTTCACTTTTTTTCAAAAATATTTTCTCCTTCCTCAAAAACGCATTGATAAACATCATTATTTTGCCTTGCGCTTGGGGACGCGCTTGGAGACGCCGATAGCGCCGGTGGGGCAGACGAGTCGGTGTTGTACTGCAGCCCGATGCCATAGCACACTTCAGCATTGAACATCTGGCAGGTAGCGAGGGTCTCGTCACTCTCGATGAGGTCAATGATGTGGTACGGCATATTGTTATCGCTTCCCCATGGGATGTAGGACAGCGATTTGTCGATGATCGTCGGCACGATGTCCACGTCTTCCTTGAACACCTTGCCGCTGTCCACCTGGAACGCAGCCGATGCGTTCAGGTTGGGAATCGTTTCTACACTGTTAAAATTTAACTCCATAATCTCGCGGTTTTAGTTTCCGCAAAATTATGGAGTCATGCTTGGATGCCAAAAGACAAGGAATAAGGTTGAATTAGTTGGAATTCTTAATCAAATTACATTACTTTGCCACTAAAATTGTACATATTTTATTCTTACTAACTATGGTAGATGAGAAGTTAATCAAAAAGATAATTGTAGAGTACATCTTGCTTGAAAAGATGATGGATGGTAAAATTTATGGTGCGAACCATAGATCTCTTCCAGTTAATAGTTATCATGTGGAAAGTATAGTAAAAAGAATCATTGACTATGTTGATGAAATCCCGTCAGAATTATTCTCAACTAATGAGCAAATTCGGATCCGTGATATCAAGCAGGCACTGAAGATAGATCTTCTTTGTCAAGACAAGGAAGAAGTACAAAGACAACTTAAGGTATCTATTGATGAGATCATTAATATTCTCAAATCGAGGCTGTCGATTTAAGAATCATTGGCTACATAACCAAGAAGAAAGCGAAGCTCAGGAATAATTTTTTGAAGATTTATATTTCCTTCAGTATCACATAATGCCATCGGATGGTAGTCTACATAATATAGAATAACTTCTTTATCTGTCCCTTCAAAATATGTATTAATCCTTCGAACATCCTTTATACCACATTGTTTGAATAGTTGTCGTTTAGCCTTTATCTCTTCAATACAAGAACCAAATTCTTCAAGATTTGGAAGGCTAAGTTTTCCGGCAATCATTTTTGGTTTGATATCATGTTTACCATATCGGTTTATCTGATAATCATACCAAGGATAAATATCAAAAATAATATTCGGAATACTCTCCTGAACTCTCACAGAGGTATAATTCATTTCAATCTCTTTACCATCACGACTGTAATAATGATATATCTTTGGATTATTAGAAGAATCAAGATATTCAACATAGTCCTTACGTTCAGTCAGGTGATGACCATATTTCGAAGGATATACTTTATTTATAAGAACTTCTGGTATAGGAATCTCAATAATTGAATTTTTCTCAATTCTCAATTGGCCACAGTCAGAAGCAAAAACGTGATTAAAAAAGTCGATGAATCCTTTCCTATCTCTCAAGAACGGATTTGGCTTACCATATTCCCCAACATAAGAATATATCTTATTCGATATGGACACGCCACTATAATCAAAAAATCTATATTGGTTAATATGTTTGTAGTTATCTTGACATCTGAGTATAAAAAAGTCTGAATAAAAGATAGCATCTAATCCATAATCTCTTTCATACTCATAACAGCGAGCAAAACGAAACACAAATAGACCATTCTGGTTTTTTTCAAAATCATTTTTCAACAAATCGTGCAGTTTTTGTATCTTTTTCAGTTCATTGGTTGTCAATGAAATTTCATTTTTCATAAAATCCTCAATTGTAAATACGCTCTCAACTAAACAATTATCTTCTAGAAAATTAGGCCATGTAGGAATCTCAATATAATAATGATAGAACTCTTTAAGACGTTGCTTATAACCTTCTCTTATAAAGGCATTCATAGCATATCTCAATTTATCTTTTTGCCTTTTAATCTCTTCCAATTCTTTGCCATTATAGTTATCGTCAGAGGTCTCAAAATCACGTGTTATGTAAGATTGAAAGATTGAGATATCATCAAATCTTCTAACTAATTCAAAATATTCATTTTGGTTTTCAAGACTGACAATGTTTTCAATTTGATTATTCTTAATAACAACGAATAATCTTTTATTGTCACTAGACAAGTTTAATTTGCACTTCTTCTCATTGAATATACTTTCCAATGTAAAACTTTGAGGAACTATAAATCTTGGCTTTAATGATTCAATCTCATAAAAAATATTATTATAAAACACTAAACCACACCCCATTTCAACGGGATATTCACCTACATGAAATTCATTCCATCTGCCTTTAATTTTCCACCATTCTTCTTCGCATCTCTCACCATTCTCATAAAACACTCCACTAATCCATGTTTCATGTTTATATGAATCATCTTTACCTGGCCAAATCGTTCTACTCATACCCGTCTGTTCTCTGATATAGTAACCTGATATAGTGCGACGTATTCTACAGGTATAGTCCTCCATATATGTTTCCGAACCTTCACGTTCGCATTCAAACAAAACCAGATTGTTACCATCAATCAGATATAGGCTATTCTTGTCTTCAGCGATGGCAACACCTTTTCTTCTCATTCCAATTGTAACCTGAATGGAACGGCCTTGATGCTTATCTTCATTATTTCTGAAGATTTCTACTTTTACTTTATACTGTTTATAATAAGGTATAAGATCTTTTACCATATCAGTTTTTTCTATATTGGTTTAGAAGTTACAAAGTTATAGCTTATTATTCAACCATACAAGAGAAATAATATTATAAGAACACTTCCAGTCCGTTAATCTCGAAGATGCAGCAGATGCGGGCTTAGCGTATCTGGTGCGAGTCGAGCAGCTTGAACTGCTGAGTGCCCTGGTAGAAGTTGTAGCGCAGGGGGATGCAGTTGCGCCAGCACTGGATCTCCCCTGATTTTGTCCAAAGCTTGATGTCAACTGGGTCGCCGGCCTTGAGCATCCTGCGAAGGGTGCTGATGTGGATGGATTGTGCCATAGGTCTATTGGAATGATGGGTCAAACTCTTCGGTGAAGATGCGGTCGTGATCCACGGACAGGTAGTCTGTCGGCAGATACGTCCGCCTGTCCTGGTATTGGATTGTGAACTTTACGGTGTTGAGTTCACCATCAGAAAGCACCAACAGGATCACGCTTCCAATTGATGCCTCAGCATCCTGTTTTCCACATCTTGCGGGGCTTCACATTTTAAGACATCCTACCCTTCTCTCCTTTCATAAATGATGAAAAGCGATTGATTTTGCCTATTTAGGACTAAATCAACCGCTTATGTCTTTAAAAGAAAGGGATGATTGGAAGTTCAATAATAAATATCTTCTCTCTGGATAAGCTGCAGATGATCAAAAATATCACCTGCCGTGACTTCGATGTTGAGACTTCTTGATCTAATAGAGGATGGTAAAGGCAGAATTGTAATCCGCAGTTCATTTCCCACAAATTTAACCTCACACCACTCGCCATCAAACTCCAGCCTGCTATCGTTGTTCAGCATTTGCTGGATACCGTCCACAGCTACTGACGAAATCCACGGATGATTATAATTAGTGCACTTGAAGGTATAGGTGCCGCCACTCTCTGAGACAATATAAACGCCATTGACATTCATCAAGCTATTGACGTTTATCCATTTCATTTCGTCCCACTTGCCATCAGGTTCATCGCCACAGGATGAAAAGCCCAATACAACCAGAAACAAGAAAAAGAGAATTATAGACAGATGCTTCATAACAGATTTCAGATAAAGATGATTGATGGGCAAAGATATAGATTTTTCCCTTGAACACGCCTGTTTTTATGAGTTTTTTTACAAGGATTGTTGGAAATCTAGTATATTTGCGGAAACAAATGGAAGAAGATATGAAAAAGACGTCATTATTTGCTTTTTTCATGTGCCTGGTGTGCTCGTTTGGCGCTCTGGCGGAGGATGAGATTGTGTTTACTACTGTACTGGAGAATGGTATCACGCCGGTAAAGAATCAGAACCGTAGCGGCACATGCTGGGACTATGCGACCATCGGCTTTATCGAGGCCGAGTTACTGCGCACGACAGGTAAGGTGTACGACCTGAGCGAGATGTTCGTGGCGAACAAGGACTATGTCGATTGCGCAGAGTATCATGTGAGGATGCACGGCAGTAGCCGTTTCTCGGAAGGAGGCTCGGCCGACGATGTTTTTGCGGTGATTGATCGTCACGGCATCTGTCCCGAGGATGCCATGGCACGCCCTGGCTCGATGATTGGCGACACGCTAGCCAACTTCACTGAGTTTTTCGCCACACTGGAACCCTATGTGGAATCCATAGCCAAGGGCAGCAGCACCAAGCTGACAACTCAGTGGAAGGTGGGCCTGCAGGGCATCCTCAACGCTTATCTGGGTGTTTGTCCTGAACGGTTCACCTTTGAGGGCAAGCAGTACACGCCCAAGTCGTTCGCACAAGCGCTGGGCATCAACAAGAACAACTATGTGAGCATTACGAGTTTCACGCATCACCCGTTCTATGAGCAGTTTGTCATCGAGGCACCCTACAAGTGGCGTCCACGCCCGAGTTGGAACGTGAGGCTTGACGAAATGATGTCAACCATCGACGAGGCACTGAAGAAGGGTTATACCGTGTGCTGGGGCGGTGACGTGAGCGAGGATGGTTTCACACGCACGGGACTGGGTATCGCCGCTGACATCGAGCATGCCCCCGACCTGACGGGCAGCGACGCCGCACGCTGGCTGAAACTTACCAAGCAGGAAAAGGCTGAGTCACTGAAAAAGCTGGGTGCACAAACGCCCGAATTGGTGCCCAGCCAAGAGCTCAGGCAGGAACGCTTCGACAACTGGCAATCCACCTATGACCATGTGATGCTCATCTATGGCATCGCCCATGACCAGAACGGCCGCGAATATTACATGGTCAAGAATTCATGGGGCAAAACGGGTGACTACCAAGGCATCTGGTACATGTCGAAAGCTTATATCGCCCTGAACACGACCTATATCTTCCTCAACAAGGAAGCGGTGAAGAAGGACGTGCGCAAGAAACTGGGGTTTTGAACGAAATCTAAACCAGAGAGCCAACGACTCAAGACACCTTAGTGACCGATATTTTTGCCACCAATGCAGGTAGAATTCGAAAAAAACAACTACATTTGTAACGCATTTATCATCCAATGAGTGATTTCTACAAGACAGTGAAGGGCGTCTCGCAGGGCATCTACCGCGAGAAGATGTCTCGTTTCTTGGCGTTTGCCGAACCCGTGTCGAGCGCCGAGGAGGCCCGCGCCGTCATCAAGCGCTATGCCAACGAGTACCATGACGCGCGCCACTGCTGTTGGGCCTACATGATTGGGACCGAGCGCAACGAGTACCTGAGCAGCGATAACGGCGAGCCCAGCGGCACGGCAGGCAAACCCATCCTGGGGCAAATCAACTCATTTGAACTGACCAATATCGTCATTGTAGTCATCCGCTACTTTGGGGGCATTAAGCTGGGAACATCAGGGCTCATAGTGGCCTATCGTGAGGCGGCCAAGCTGGCTATTGAAGCAGGCGAAATCCTTGAGTGCCACGAGCAGGCGCGGCTGTCGTTCACCTTCCCCTACCTGAGCATGAACGATGTGATGAAGATTGTCAAGAAAAGCGACCTGAAAGTGATAGAGCAGGCATTTGACAACGTGTGCTCGATGACCATCGAGGCCGATGCCGACAAAGTACCGGGATTGCGCGAGCAGTTTGCAGGCATTGACGGCACCAGCATCATATCTTAACCACGAATTACTCGAATTAAACAAAGGCTACCCAGCGAATGCCAATTAGTCATATTAGCTTCGCTGGGCAGAAGATCGTTCATTTCGTGTAAGATGTAATTTTTATCGTTGTTGCCACTGGAAGCGCGCGCGAACGTGGTCGTTGCCGTCGTTGTCGGTGATGCTCATGCGTGAGTCCATGGGATCGGCGTCGTCGATGACGAACTGGCAGGTCTCGCCATAGCGAGTCTCCTTGATGAAGGAAATCTCCATGCGATGGATGAAGTAGTTGTCATAGCAGTCCATGTCGAACAGGTTCATCAGGTGCGATAGGTAACGCACGGTGTTGACATGACGGTTGAAATCGCAGTCCATGTAGCCGAACGTGTAGTCCACTGCATGGCCTTCCTCGATGGGACGCAGGCGGCTCATCGGCTCGATGGGGCATGGCAGGTCAGAAACCTTGTCGCTGATGTAGCCCAGCTGGGAAATGTCCACGCTGGCACGTGTGTTCATGTCGATGACCATCCAGATGGTGCGTACATAGCCCAACGGATTGCCCTGGGCGTCGTCGAGTCGCATGTTGCGCTGTGAGAAGTGTCGGTTGTAATCCTCAATCCAAGTGGTGAGGCGGTAGTTGGTGTTCACTTTGGGATACTCTTTCATCTCGATAGTCACGCGAGAGAGCACCCACACCTGGTTATCCTGAATCAGGCGGGCATAGCCGGCACCCCATGAGTTGGCATGAAAGGTGGCCACCTCAATAATGCGTGTCATCAACAGCGTCAATGGCATTTCGCCTTGAGGGTTGCACTCGCCTGCAGCGAGGTAATAGTCCTTGTAAAATACTTTTTTATCGTCAGAGCACATTGGTTTTCTTGATTAAATAATTGTCTAGTGTGACAAGTGCCGCCATCGCCTCGACGATGGGCAGGGCGCGCGGCAGCACACAGGCGTCATGGCGGCCACGGGGCTGCAGTGTCACAGCATGGCCCTCGTTGTCGATGGTGGGCATAGGGCGCATGAGTGTGGACACCGGCTTGAAAGCGATGCGCATGGTGATGTCCTCGCCGTTGCTGATGCCGCCCTGGATACCTCCCGAGTGGTTGGTTGCAGTGCCGATGGTACCGTCATCACGCTTCAAAAACTCATCCATCACTTCGCTGCCCTTCCTAGAAGCCATGTCAAAGCCGTCGCCATATTCAAAGCCATGAACCGACGGAATACTCATCATGGCGGCAGCCAACTGAGCGTGGAGCTTGCCGAACAACGGCTCGCCCAATCCAGCAGGCACACCCTTGATGACGCAGGCGATGACGCCGCCCAGCGTGTCGCCCGCAGCTGCAGCCTCTTGGATTGCCTGTTCTATTTCGTCGGCCCCAAAGTGAGGCCCAATCTGCTCAATGCGGGCCTGAATGGTAATTCCCTTGCTGTTCAAGGCCTGCATGGCGATGCCTCCAGCCACGACGCGTGCCACGGTCTCGCGTGCTGATGCACGTCCGCCACCACGCGGATCACGGATGCCATACTTGGCCTGCCAAGTATAGTCGGCATGGTTGGGACGATAGCAGCGGGCGATATCATCATAGTCGGCACTGCGGGCATCGGCATTGCGCACGACAAAACCAATGGGCGTGCCCAATGTCTTGCCTTGCCAAATGCCTGAGAGCACCTCTACCCTATCCTTCTCGTCTCGAGAGCTGCTGCCTACAGCCTGCCCCGTGCGACGACGGTCTACAAACTGCTGCAACTGCTCCATGTCGATGTCCACGCCTGCCGGCATGCCATCTAAGACGCCACCCATTTCGGGCCCGTGTGACTCCCCAAAAGTGGTGAGTGTCAATATTTTGCCTATTGTATTCATTCGGTTTTTGCTGCTATCAGGTCAACGGCTTCGGCTCCCACAAACGCCATCAGCGCCTGAGGGTCGATCTTGAACTGGAGGCCGCGCACGCCCGCACTCACATAGATGTAGTCATAGAGGATGCACGTCTCGTCAATAAAAGTTGGGAAAGGCTTTTTCATGCCCACGGGCGAACAACCGCCACGGATGTAGCCGGTTGTTGGCAGCAGCTCCTTCATGGGGATGAGGTCCACCTTCTTGTTGCCCGATACCTTGGCCGCCTTTTTCAGGTCCACTTCCTCTGCTCCCGGAATGACGCACACCAGATGTCCCGTCTTGTCGCCTTGCAGGATGAGTGTCTTGAAAACCTGTTCGATGTTCTCGCCCAATTGGTCGGCAATGTGTTGGGCGCCCATGTCGTTCTCGTCCACCTCGTAGGGGATGAGTTCATAATCTATCGCGGCAGCATCGAGCAAGCGCGCGGCATTGGTCTTGGCAATTTTTTTCATCGTTTCTTGATTTATTCCGCAAAGTTAGTGTAAATTTGCGCACTAATTGATTGTAAACAAACAAAATTTAAGAATAAAGCAAAATGAAGAAACTCATTTTATCTGCAATCATTGCCTTCACCGCATGGTGTGGCATCCAGGCCCAATCGGTGCCTGCTCCCGAGAGGTATAACGAATTACTCAATCAAGTTGCTGAACTGGACCAGCGCAAAGCCGAGTTCCTGATGGAAGCCACAATGTCAACTTTGGCAAAGGACCCCAAAGGCTACCGCCAAATGATGGAACTGGCCGAGAGGCGCTTCAGCGATCCCGCTGACCCCATCCACAACGAGGGCGTGTATATGGTAGTGCTCAAGCATGCCGTTGAGAACTATGTGCTCAGTGCCGCCGAGATTGAGAAGCAGCGCCTGTTGCTCGAGGGTGCCAAGAAAAACATGATTGGCAAGGTGGCCACCGACTTTGACTATGTCACCCCCAAAGACAAGACTGTTCACCACTTGAAGGACCTCAAGGCCGACTATATCCTGGTCTATTTCAATAATCCTGATTGCGAGTCATGCGAGACCGTGAAAGAGCGCCTCGCCAGCAATGAGCTCATCAACCAGCTTGTGAACGACAAAAAACTGATCGTGCTTGCCATCTACCCCTATGAGGACCAAAAGCTGTGGAAGAAAGCCAAATATCCCTCAATGATGATTAATGGCTGGAACCAGAGCCGCACGATTGAAAACAACGAGCTGTATGACCTGCCTACCCTGCCCTGTTTCTACCTGTTGGGCAAGGACTACAAGGTGCTCATCAAGAACGAGGGCAGCCTGAACAAGGTGGAGGCCAAACTCAAAGACCTTACCACAGCCCCTGTTGCAGCTCCCGCTCCCGCCCCTGAGACCCCTGCCAGGGCCGAAGTCCCCAAAAAGACTAAGATTGAATCCACTCCTGCACCTGCCGATGACCCCAACACCATCCGCAGCGAACAGATGCTGAACTACCTGCTCGAGAACAAGGGCACGGAGGTCTTCGCGCAGCTTGCCGAAGAGATGAAATCCAGAGTAAAAATTGAGGATTTTGACAATACCATCTCAAAGGTTGAGGCTCAAATGGGAACTTATCAGAGCCATGATCCCTGGAAAATTCAGCAAATCCAAGGCATGGAAGCCTATGCTACGGTGATGCAATTTGAAAAAGGTAGAGTATCCCTGCTCTTTGTCTATGATGACAACGGCAAGATCAAAGCGCTCAACATGATGCCTGTCAGGGCCATGCCCAAGCCTGCTGCCAACCACGCCACTGAATAGTTTGAAATTGAAATAAAATAATATGGAGCCTGCTACCTATAGCGGGCTCCAATTGTTTTTGTAACTTTTCTATTGTGACAAGATGATTATTCTTCGGGATAGACGAGGTTTTCGGGCTTGATGTCCTGAAGCACTTCAACGTAGAATTTGCGGGCTTCCCATTTTGCCATGGGCAGGTTGTTGAGCATGTAGTTGCCGCAATCGTGCGCATTGGCACCGGGGATGTCGCCGTCAAAGTCGGCCATCCACTGGAACAGGTCCTGCATCAGCGGAACAATGTCACGGCTCTCGAGGTCGCCCTTGAGCAACAGGTAATTGCCCGTGCTGCAACCCATAGGGCCCCAATACACGACCTTGTCGCCCCACTGCGGGTGGTTGCGCAACCAAGTAGCTGCGAGATGCTCGATAGTGTGTATCGCACTCTGGCCAATCGCCGGTTCACGGTTGGGCAGCTTCATGCGGATGTCGAATGTTGTCACCACATCACCACCAGCAAGATAGTCCTTGCGTGACACATAGATGCCACGCAGCAGCCTCGTGTGGTCAATCTTGAAACTTGCAATCTTTTCCATATCGTTTAGTTTTTAGTATCTAGTCCCTCGTTGTTAGAGTCCTTAGGGCCTTTAAAGCCACTAAAGCCAATAAAGCCTTATACCTAATGCCGAATACCTAAAGCCTGCTAATAATATCTTTGAGCAATGCAAATGACTCTTGTGGCGCATCGCTCCAGAAGTCCAGATACTGCTTGGTGTTGTCGTGACTGGCACCCGGTGAATCGCTAATGACGCGCAAAGCCAGGAACGGAACTTTGCTCAGGTAGCACACTTGGGCGATGGCGCCAGACTCCATATCAACAGCCAGTGCCTCGGGGAAATTTCCCTTGATGCGATTGACGTCTTCTTTCTTGTCGATAAACTGGTCACCCGAGCAGATGAGGCCCTTGTGAATGTCGTCACGGTCGGGCACCAGGTCAAGCAGGCGTTTGGCTCCCTCAAAATACAAGGGCAAGCCCTGGACCTGACCGAGTTCGCTCTCAGGGCCGCACCACACGTCATGATAGGCGACACGGGCACCTGCCACCACGTCCATCACATTGACCGAAAGGTCTGCACCGCCGGCAACTCCGCTATTGATGACATAGTTGGGAGCGAAATGGTTGACGAGCATCAAGGTGCCCATGGCGGCATTGACCTTACCGATGCCGCATTGCATGACCATCACATCGTGTCGTCCCATTTTTCCCCTGTGGAACTCAAAGCCACCCATGCGACTGTCCTCGCTGTCGTTCAGCAACGGCAAGAGCAAATCCAGCTCCTTGCGCATTGCCACGATGATACCAATTTTCATTGCTTTATTTGTTTTAACGTTTGTGGTGCAAAGGTAATCAAAAATCTCATGCCCAAGGTCTAAAGTCTAAAGTCTTTTCACTATTTTTGCAGCATGAAACAGTTAATTGACATCCTTCACAACGAGGGACTGACCTTGGTCATTAAAAGCGCTGACGGAAATCTGCACCGTTTCACCCAGCGGGGGGTGAAAGACCTGGTGTCACTGGTGAGCGAGTGCCCCGAGGTGCTGCAAGGTGCCATCATCGCCGACAAGGCGGTGGGCAAAGCGGCTGCGGCCTGCATGGTCGTGGGTGGCGTGCGGCAAGTCCATGCCGACGTGATGAGTGAACCTGCATTGGCAATGCTGCAAAAACATGGTGTAGACGCCCAGTATGTCCAACTAGTTGACCACATCATCAACCGCACAGGCACCGACTGGTGCCCCATGGAACGCCTGAGCCGCGACGAGGACGACCCCGCGGTCATCATTCAAAAAGTCAAAGAGAAGCTTGCTTCGCTTGCTGAGCACTAAGCCGCTCCCGCAGCGAGCAAACTACAATTCTGCTTCCTTGAGTTTCTCGGCATTCTCGGCCACGATGAGGTGGTCGATGCAGTCCTGGATATCACCGTCCATGAATGCAGGCAGATTGTAAATGGTATAGCCGATGCGATGGTCGGTGATACGACCCTGCGGATAATTGTAAGTACGGATTTTCGCCGAACGGTCACCGGTCGAAACGAGCGTCTTGCGGCGCGAAGCGATGTCGTCCATGTACTTCTGGTGCTCGTGGTCATAAATGAAGGTGCGCAAGCGTGCCAATGCCCTCTCCTTGTTCTTGGGCTGGTCGCGCGTCTCGGTACACTCGATGAGGATTTCTTGCTGCTCGCCCGTGTTGGGGTTGGTCCACATGTAGCGCAGAC
>JAEEGG010022695.1_pt1 | contig 12328 bp, 6 predicted proteins | sample 9134161 | NCBI WGS metagenome assembly JAEEGG01 (sample SAMN16246543, study PRJNA631951) | gut metagenome | biome: gut microbiome; feature: rumen; material: CR-attached | host: Bos | place: Iran: Karaj | collected 2018-10
CGGACGGGAACAGCTGTATCTGCGGCGACCGACGGCGGATGCGGCAGATCGAACGCCGCGCGGATGGTCGTCTGGTTGAATTCGCCGATCGGCGGGAACAGCGCTTTGCCGATACACGGCACACCGATGGCTTGCAGATGCTGCTCGATGATGCCGTCGAGCTCTTCGATCACATAGACCTGCTCCACTTTGCAGGCGAAGTCTTTGATGAGGTCGGTCGGCAGCGGATGCGCCATGCCGAGTTTCAGCACGGAAACACTGTCGCCGAACACTTCTTTGACATATTGATAGCAGGTGCCCGCACAGATAATACCCTTTTCGGTGCCACCCATTTCAACACGATTGAGGGGCGACGTTTCTGCAAGGGCGGCGAGCTTCTTTGTGCGTTCCTCCACAAACGGGTGGCGGCGCACGGCGTTGGCGGGCGCCATGATATATTTCTGCGGATTCTTTTCATAGGCGGGCAGCGCGCGCTCCTCGCGGCCGCACAGTTCGACCGCGCTCTGTGAATGCGCAATGCGCGTACACATACGGATGATGACCGGGGTGTCGTATTCCTCCGAGATCGCGAACGCCGCTTTGACGAAGTCCTTCGCCTCGGCGGAATCTGCCGGCTCGAGCATCGGCACCTTTGCCGCGATGGCATAATGGCGCGAGTCCTGCTCGTTCTGTGACGAGTGCATCGCGGGGTCGTCCGCAACAAAGATGACCATGCCGCCGTTGACGCCGGTGTAAGACAGGGGAAACAGCGGGTCCGCCGCGACGTTCAACCCGACGTGCTTCATCGCGCAGGCGCTGCGCGCGCCGCGCAGAGACGCGCCGAAGGCGACCTCGGTCGCCACCTTTTCGTTCGGCGCCCATTCGCAGTAGATTTCGTTATATTTTGCGGCGAACTCCGTGATCTCGGTGGACGGCGTGCCGGGATAGCTCGACACAACCTTGACGCCGGCTTCATAGAGTCCTCTGGCAACGGCTTCGTTGCCCAGCATCAGTTTTTTCAAGATGATACAGCCTCCCATGCGGCAAAAGGCCGCTGTGATTCGATTCCCTTTATTTTAGCACGCGGGTTTCCTTCGTGCAATGGAAAAATCAGTCGCCCAGCGATTCGGTGATTTCCACCGTCTTGGTCGCGTTGTAGCATTCGAACATCGCGTCCACGTCCTTGGGCTTCGTCTTTCCGGTGACCAGCGACACCAGCGGCACCAGAATCAGGCCGCCCACCATAGCGAACACGCCGGAATAGAGCGAATTCTTGAACACGAACGCCAGCACGGGCAGCGCGGATACGTCGAGCCAGCCGAGCGAGATGCAAAGCTGCACGAGCTCCATGCCCACGCCGAACGCGAACGACACGATGACCGCCGCCTTGGTGGTCTTTTTGTAATAGAGGCCGTAGAGAAACGGCGCGAGGAAGGCGCCGGCCAGCGCGCCCCACGAAACGCCCATCATCTGGGCGATGAACAGGCTCTTCGATTTCGCCTGCTTGATGGCGATCAGCGCGGAAATCACGATGAACACCACGATGAACGCGCGCATGATCAGCATCTTTTTCTTTTCGGTCATCTCCTTCTTCGCCATCGGCGCCAGGAAATCGAGCGTGATGGTGGAGCCGCTTGTCAGCACCAGCGACGACAGCGTGGACATCGACGCGGAAAGCACCAGCACGATCACCACGCCGATGATCAGCGAGGGCAGCGTGGAAAGCATGGTCGGAATCACGGCGTCAAAGCCGTTTGCCGCCACGTCCACGTCATAGAGCCGGCCGAAGCCGCCCAGGAAGTAGCAGCCGCCCGCCACGATAATGGCAAAGAAGGTGGAGATGATCGTACCCTTTTTGATGGAATCCTCGTTCTTGATCGCATAGAACTTGCCGACCATCTGGGGCAGGCCCCAGGTGCCGAGGCTCGTGAGCAGCACGACGAACAGCAGGAACAGCGGCTGCGGGCCGAGGAAGGACGCATAGGTCCAGCCGCCGTTTTCGCCTTCGGCCAGCCCGCGCATGGCCTCCATCAGGCCGCCGTTGTCTTTCAGCACGGCGAGAATGACCGCCACGATGCCGATGAGCATGATGATGCCCTGAATGAAGTCGTTGATCGCGGTCGCCATGTAGCCGCCGACGATGACGTAGACGCCGGTCAGCACGGCCATGATGACGACGCAGACGCTGTAATCCACGCCGTTGAACGCCATGGAGAACAGCCGCGACAGGCCGTTATACAGCGACGCGGTATAGGGAATCAGGAACAAAAACGTAATCATGGACGCCGCAATCTTGAGCCCCTTGGAGCCGTAGCGCGTGCCGAAGAAGTCCGGCATGGTCTTGCTGCCGAGGTGCTGCGTCATGACGCGGGTGCGCCGGCCGAGGATGACCCACGGCAAAAGCGAACCGATGAACGCGTTGCCCAGACCGATCCACGTGGAGGCGACGCCGAAGTTCCAGCCGAACTGGCCGGCGTAGCCGACGAAGATGACGGCCGAAAAATAGGACGTGCCGAACGCGAAGGCGCTCAGCCACGGGCCGACGGAGCGCGAGCCGAGCACGAAGCCGTTGACGTCGGACGCGTGGCGGCGCGAGCGGATGCCGATGCCGACCATCAGCGCAAAAAAGCAGACGATCAGGATCAGCGTAATGATCATGGTGGTATTCATTTTCATGCCTCGTTTCTTGAAATCTCTTGAATATCAGCGCTTGTTCTGCGCGTCGACCAGATGGTCGGCACCGTACATCTTGCGCAGCAGCGGCTTTTCGATCTTGCCGGTCGGGTTGCGCGGCACGTCGGCGAAGAAGATCTTGCGCGGACGCTTGTAGCGCGGCAGCGCCTTGCAGAACTCGTCCATCTCTTCTTCCGTGCAGACAAAGCCGTCCTTCAGCTTGATGATGGCGGCGGCAATTTCGCCCAGACGCTCGTCGGGCAGGCCGATCACGGCCACGTCGCTGACCTTCGGGTTGGTGCGGATGAAGTCTTCGATCTGCACCGGATAGAGGTTTTCGCCGCCGGTGATAATGACGTCCTTCTTGCGGTCGACCAGAAAGATGAAGCCGTCCTCATCCCGCATGGCCATATCGCCGGTGAACAGCCAGCCGTCTTTGAGCGTTTTGGCCGTGGCTTCGGGGTCGTTGTAATAGCAGACCATGACGCCGTCGCCCCTGACGCACAGCTCGCCGACCTGCTGCCCTTCCACTTCGTTGCCGTCTTCGTCCACGATCTTGACCTGCCAGCCGTAGCCGGGCACGCCGATGGCGCCGACCTTATGCACGTTTTCCACGCCCAGATGCACCGCGCCGGGGCCGATGGATTCCGAAAGGCCGTAGTTGGTGTCGTACTGGTGATGCGGGAAATACTCGAGCCAGTGCTTGATCAGGCTCTGCGGCACGGGCTGCGCGCCGATGTGCATCAGCCGCCATTGCGAGAGCTGATAGTCCTCCAGCTTCAGCGTGCCGGCGTCCAGCGCGTTGAGGATGTCCTGCGCCCAGGGCACGAGCAGCCAGACGATGGTGCATCTTTCCTTCGACACCGCGTCGAGGATGTATTCGGGGCGGGTGCCCTTGAGCAAAACGGCCTTGGAGCCGGAAAGCAGCGAGCCGAACCAGTGCATCTTTGCGCCGGTGTGATAGAGCGGCGGGATGCAAAGGAACACGTCGTCGCGCGTCTGGCCGTGGTGGTTCTGTTCCACCCGGCAGGAATGGATCAGCGCGCGGTGCTTGTGCAGAATCGCCTTGGGGAAGCCCGTGGTGCCCGAGGAAAAATAGATGGCGGCAAAGTCGTCCTCCGTCAGCGGCACGTTCGGGTTCGCACTGGAGCTTTCGGCCACAAAGGAGGTGTAGCTTTCGGCAAAGGTGGGACACCCGTCGCCGAGATAGAGCAGCAGATGGCGCTCGTCAATCTCGTCGGCGATCGCCTCCACGCGGCCGATGAATTCCGGGCCGAACAGCAGAATGTCGGCTTCGGAAAGGTCGAACGTATATTTGATTTCGTCGGACGCATAGCGAAAGTTGAGCGGCACGGCGATTGCGCCGGTCTTGAGCACGCCGAAATAGATCGGCAGCCACTCGATGCAGTTCATCAGCAGAATCGCCACCTTGTTGCCCTTGCCGATGCCGCGGGAAATCAGCGCGTTGGCAAAGCGGTTGGCGCGTTCGTTGAACACCGCCCAGGTGATTTCGCGCCGGTGATAGGCGCTCTCGTTCGGCTGCACCAGCTCATATTCGTGCCAGGTCAGGCGTTTTTTGCTTTTTTGCTCGGGGTTGATCTCCACCAGCGCGGTGTCGTCTCCCCATTCTTTGGCATTTCGTTCCAATAAATCTACGATTGTCATAAAAAACTCCTTTTTTTTTGCCCGGAAAAGTGCTATACTGTTTGTATCCTCAATGAACGCGCAGGAGGTGAAGCCCTTGATCGTTGACTTTCATACCCACACGTTTCCCGACAGCATTGCGCAAAGGTCCGTCTTTCATCTGTCCGACGTCGGCCACGTGCTGCCGCACCGGCTCGGCACGCTGGACGCGCTGAAGGAATCCATGGCGGCCTGCGGGATCGATTACAGCGTGGTGCTGCCCGTGGCCACCGCCGCAAAGCAGGAACCGACGATCAACCGCGTTTCGGCCGCGCTGAACGGCAGGGATCATCTGTTCTTTGCCGGCGCGATTCACCCCGACTGCGCCGACGTGGAGGGCACGCTCGACTTCATCAAGGCAAGCGGCCTGTTCGGCATCAAGCTGCACCCCGATTATCAGGGCGTCTATTTCGACGATCCGCGCTATGTGCGCATCATGGCAGAGGCCGCGCGCCGCGGGCTCTACGTGGTCACCCACGCGGGCATGGACATCGCGTTCCGCCACGACATCCACTGCACGCCCGACATGGTTCTGCGGGTGCTGCACGCGCTGGAGGGCGTGATCGAGGACAAGCTGATCCTCGCCCATCTGGGCGGCTTCGCGCTGGAGGACGAGGTGCTGCAGAAGCTTTGCGGCAAGCCGGTGTGGATGGACACCGCCGCGGTGATCCACATGCGCCCGGCAAAGTGCCGCGCCGTCATTGCAAAGCACGGGCCCGAAAAGGTCCTGTTCGGCTCCGATTCCCCCTGGGAAAACCAGCTCGACTTTGCCGAGCGGCTCAAGGCCTTCGGGTTTTCGCGGGACGACACCGAAGCGATGCTCTGGCGCAACGCGCAGACGATCCTCGGCACTCATTTGCTTTAAAGCGCTAAAGCGAAGTACCTCAAAAAAACAAACCTTTTGAAACGGTTTCGTCTATTATAGTAAATCTGCGCAAAGAAATCAATCCATTTTTCAAAAAAAGATCAGTTTTTCGTTGTTTTTCATAAAGATGCAAGAAAAGGAAGGGGCAAACGACGCATGTTTTATGCAATTGAGTCTCAAATTCGCGAAGTGGAGCGCGACGCGCTGGACCCGAACGTGCTCACGGCCGGCTATATCAGCGCCGACGAGCTGGAGGAGCTGGGCCCGCAGTACGGCTTTGCGCGGTCCACGGTGGCTGCCTGCCGCCGCGCCAACCAGAACTTCCGCTCCGGGGTGGAGGTCTATGACCACTACACGTTCACCGAGCTGCGCGTGATCGATTCCGGCAACTTCGACGCCAAGCCCGACTGCGTGGCGCTCTATATCATGAAGAACCTGCTGCTGGTGGTGGACGTGGACGACCGCGACGGCTCCACGAAGCAAAAATTCTTCACCGCGCTGCGCCGCTACGCGCCCCACCTTTGCAACATGGAAAAGCTGATCTTCGCGTTTCTCGATCTGCTGGTCTCGCGCGACATGCTTTTCATTGAAAACACGGGCAACGCCATCACTGCGCTGGAGGAATCCGTCTTTCACGACGAGGCGGACGATTCGTTCAACGTGTCGGTCCTGCAGATGAAAAAGCACCTGCTGTCGATGCACAACTACTATGACCAGATTCTCGACATCACCGACGCGATTGAGGAAAACGAAAACGATCTGTTTGCCGAAGACGACCTCATGTACATCGCCAACCTGTCGCAGAAGGTGACCCGCCTGCGCGAGGACGTGGATTCGCTCAGCAGCTCGCTGGTGCACGTGCAGGACGCCTATTCCTCCTACATCGACGTGAAAATGAACAAGTCGATGAAGCTCTTAACCGTGATCACGACGATCTTCTTCCCGCTGACGATCATCGTCGGATGGTACGGGATGAACTTCGATTCCATGCCGGAGTTCCACTGGAAATACGGCTATCTGTTCGTGATCGGCCTGTCGGTGGTGCTGATCTCGGTGTTCTGGATCATCGCGCACCGGAGGAAGTGGTATTGAGGAAGAGCACCGCAGCGTTCCATGCGACCAACAGGAGTGATCGGAAGTGAATTTTCAAAAGAGACGGCGTCTTGCAAATTATGACTACAAAACGAGCGCTTCCTATTTCATCACAATCTGTACAATTCAAAGGTTAAATTGCTTTTGGAAAAAAGATGTCTTTCAAAACACCGACGCAATTGAATTAACAGAACAAGGGTTCTGCGTCAAAAACGCCATAGAAACAATAGAACAAGCTTACCCCTGCGTTTTTCTTGATCATTATACTATCATGCCGAATCATATTCATCTGCTCTTAACGCTGAATGATTCCGAAACGTCCGTCAGCTCAATCATCAACCAGACAAAAGGCAAAATCACAAGACAATTAGGGTATTCCGTCTTTCAAAAATCATTCCACGATCATATTATTCGAACACCGGCCGAATTTGAAAGGGTTTGGGATTATATCGAGAACAATCCCCGCAAATGGAACGAAGATATGTATTATCTGCAGTAGCTGACGATTCAGATCAACCTTGTAGCGGCAGCCCCATGGGCTGCTGTTCTTTTTTTGGCTGCACAAACCGGACTGCCTCCAGTCGGCCATGGGCCGACCGCTACAAGATTGTTTTCCAAAGGCTGCTGTTTCCCCGGGCCGGCCGTTGGCCGGCGCTACGGCAAATTGCACAAAACGGCGGGGAAAAATTCTCAATCTGCGCAGGCATTTCCCGCGCCCGTTTCATTGACAAAACCGCCCCTTATAATGTAATATTATAGTGTATACTTGGAGGTCTGTATTTCAAAGGCCGAAAACCATACAAATCCATTTCGAAAAATAAAAAGGAGGACGCTTTTTATGACGAAATCAAGAACAACAACCCTGTGGCGCACGCTTGCGCTGGTGATGATGGCGCTCATGCTCATGACGGCTTGGGTGTTCGTTGCACCGAAGGCGAGCGCGGCGAATGAGATCACATTCGTGCAAACCAGTACCGGCGGTTACATCTATTTTAATGTATCCGGCTCCGTTTCATCACTTCAGGCACCCACATGGACGGATTACAACGGCCAGGACGATATCGCCAGTCCATGGCCCAATATGACTTCGGGTAGTTGGACTGTTTATGGTCAGAGCTATAATTACCGTTATGAGGTTAAATACTCCGAGCATAAAAACGAGGGCGGTCTGTATAATACCCATATTTATGCGAATGGCACTAATACCGATATGAGAGGCGCCCTGCAGTATTATGTAAAATACCCCACGGAGTATTACTATCCCTCCAACACGAAGTTTGTCAAGAACATTGCTTTGTGTTATTATGGTGACGGCGATGATGCGAGAACTGCAATCAAAAGTGCCGTTGGGTTCCAAAGCGGCAGCATTTTCAGCGGCTCATATCATACCTATGTTGACAACTCTCACAACGCTGCATGGGTTGATCAGGATATGAATGAAGGCGCCGGCGGAAAATTCGTTTATATGAGCTATAATCTGACTACGGATCCGACAGCAGCGAATGCCTGTAAATCAGTCGGCATCGAAACAAGCGATTACTCCGGAAACTCTTCCAGCAATACGGTTACGCGTACCGTAAGCGGAAAGAGTTCTACTTGGTATCTTTGCAACTCCGGCGGCAACAGCACCTATTCCCCCAAGCTCCACAATGACGGCGCAGTGGATCTCAACAAGGGTGCCGGCGGCAAAACTATCCATCTGTATGCCAACTATGATCGCAATTACGGCCCGGCGATTGACTGCGTTGCTGTCATTGACACATCCGATGGTGACACATATCCTTCTTATACTAACGGCAACTCCTATTTTCAAGGAACCGCCGGTTGGTATTCGACAGTTGCTACCAATTCTCCCTCGCATCAATTACCTGACTTGAACCGCAGCGCAGGCGGCGACGATATGGCGATGATTTATCACACGCCGTGTTCCATAGTCGATTCTACTACGCTTCGCACTTTGCGTGATCACAGACAATGGATCTATAACAACGGCGGTTCAAGCAATTCCGCACTTGCAACAGCGCTAAACAACGCGAACACAATTATTGCCGATCTGAATGACGGTTACACCACCTACACCCAGGCACAGATCGACAGCGCGACGAACGCGCTGATCAACGCGATCCCGGTATTGACACTGGATCAGGATCTCACGCTGACGCTCCCGTCCGGCGGCGATGTGTGGTGCCAGTATACACCGTCGTCCAACCAGAATCTGATTTTCCTGACGCATGCCGGTTTTGACGCGGATTACGAGTACTATGCCAATTACGAGACAACAAAGACCGGCAACCAGATGGACGGAAACTCCACCATCATCAGCATGCTCGGCATGGCAAACTATCAGGTCTATCACGAAATCAGTCTGAGCGGCGGCACAACCTATTACTTTAGGGTCTTTGGTTATCGGCACTCCAGCTCCAACTCCGGCGACACCCCCGTCAGGATTGCAACCCCGGTCAGCGTGACCTTTGACGCCACCGGCGGCACAAGCAAATCATACAACCTGCCCAAGGGCTACGACACATTAAAGTTGGATAGAACCGACGTTTCGCGCCCCGGACATACGCTGATCGGCTGGTCGCAAAACTATGACGGCCTGCAGTCTAAATGGAAAATGAAGAGCGACACTGTTTCCGTTCCGACTACCGATAAGACGTACTACGCCCTGTGGTCGCCGAATAATGCAACAACGCTGACCCCGGATACGGAAACGGAATATACGGTAACCGGCACCAAAGATGGACAGATGAACTTCTTCCAGTTCACACCGACCGAAACCAGAAAATACGTTTTCTACGGTTATAGCAATATAGACACCTACGGCATTTTCATCGACAATCCTTCTGCCTGGACGAGTTCTGCAACATACACGGAAGCGGTTGACGACAACGGCGACACCGCCTTCGGCCAGAGCGGCAACCAGTTCTTCTTTGAAAAAGAGCTGACCGCCGGTCAGACCTATTGGTTCGTCTCCAAGTTCTACTACTATGCTGATACCGGCGATAATACGGTACATTTTGAGAATGTGTACAATGTCACCTACGTCGCCAATGGCGGCGGCGGCGCCCCGGCCTCGCAGGAGAAGTACCACGGACAGGCCCTGTTCCTTTCTTCCAGCGAGCCCACCCGCGATCATTACAGCTTCCTCGGCTGGAGCACGGATCCGGACGCCACTGCGCCAGATTATCTGGCCGGCGCCACCTATACCGAAAACGAGGACACCACGCTGTATGCGGTTTGGAAAGCCTACTCCAGCAAGCTGACCGTTGACCCCAACGGCGGCACATGGGGCGGCTCCGGTTCTTCCCAGAGCTTCACCAAAGATTACGGTGAAACGCTGGCTGTTCCTGATCCGACCGCACCCGATGGCAAGCACTTCACGGGCTGGACGAGGTCTGACGGCTTTGCCGGCAGCTTCTCGAACGGCACCTACACCTTCAGCGGCCCGAACGGTGCATCCGATACCCTGACGGCGAACTATGAGAACCATGTGTGGGATGACGGCGTCGAGTCCAGCCCGGCCACCTGCATCGCCATGGGTCAGACGACCTACACCTGCAGCTGCGGGGCAACCAGAGTGGAAACGGATATCCCGATTGACAGCACAAACCACGTTCGCACCGAAGAAAAAGCCGGAACACCCTCCACGTGCCAGACGAGAGGACGTGCCGATGGCGTCTACTGCAAAGACTGCAACCAGTGGGTGTCTGGCCATGATCTCCTGCCGCTTGCACCGCACAGCTACACGAATTATACGTCGAACAACAACGCGACCTGCACAGGCAACGCCACTGAGACCGCGTATTGCGATTATAACTGCGGTCGTTCCGATACCCGCGATATTCCGAACTCCAGCCTCGGCCACACCATGACGCCGACCGCGGCGAAAGATCCGACCTGCACCGTGCCGGGCAACAGCGCCTACTGGTACTGCTCTCGCTGCGAGAAATACTTCTCCGACGAAGCGGGCGCAACCGAAATTGAGCCTGACAGCTGGGTTATTTCCGCTAACGGCCATCACTACGGCACCCCGACCTGGACTTGGGCCGAAGATTACAGCAAAGCAACGGCGACCTTCACCTGCGAAAAGAACGACGACACGCAGAACGTGATCGACAACGAGCCGACAACGGCAACGATTTCCGAGCAGTCCTGCACAACCGCTCACGTTGTGAAATACACCGCAACGGTTACGTTCAAGGATGAGCCCTATAGCAACACGACGGCTGAAATCACCCTTGCCAACGCCCTCGGCCACACCTGGGGTACCCCGACCTACACCTGGGCCGAAGACAACACCAGCGTGACCGCGACCCGTGTCTGCGGCAGAAACGACGAACACAAGGAAACCGCAACGGTCGCCGCGACCTACAGCGTCGTGACTGCCGCGCAGTGCGGCGTGGCCGGCCTCGGCAGATGGACCTCCGCCGCCTTTGAAAACACGGCGTTTGAGGCTCAGACCAAGGACGTCACCATTCCCGCACTGAAGCACGACCTCACCTTCCATGCAGCCACCGCGACCTGCCAGCACGCCGGTCAGCGCAGCTACTACGAATGTCAGCGCTGCGGCAAGCTCTACTGGGATCAATACGGCACGTCGGAAATCACCGATCCGGCCGCGCTCAACGTTGACAAAGTCGACCACGACTTCAACGATCCGGGATGCAAGATCCGCAACAACAATGACCGCGAGACGCACTCCTACCTGTGCATCCACGAGTGCGGTAACTACGGCAGAAGAGAAGCTCACGTCTTCGACCAGAAGGTTATTGCTCCCGACTACCTGCGCTCCAAGGCCTCCTGCACCGAACCGGCGATCTATTACATGAGCTGCGCGTGCGGCGAAAAGGGAAGCACGACCTTTACCGTGGGTGAAAAACTCGGCCACCACATCGTTCCGGTGGCGGCGGTTGCGGCGACCTGCACCAAGTCCGGCAACAACGCGTATTACAAGTGTGACCAGTGCAACGCGACCTTCTCCGATGAGCTGGGCGAGACGCCCAAGTCTGAGGCTGAGTTCTCCGTTGCGGCCCTCGGCCACAAGCCCTACGCGCTCGACACCGCGAAGTCCGGCTGCACGGAAGACGGCTCGCTGAAATGGGACGCCTACAGCTGCTCGCGCTGCGGCGACTACTACATGAGGCTGACCGTGACGGCGTTCAACGGCGACGGCAACAAGCTTTCCAACGTCACGGTGAAGATCACCGACAACAGCGGCCGCGTCAACATCACCGGCAAGACCGACGAGACCGGCTCCTTCACCCCGAACGAATCGTTCCGTCCGGGCACCTATAACTTCACGCTGAGCGGCAACCTGAACGGCGTGAACATCAACCACAAGGCCACCGTTGCGCTGACCGCGGGCACTGTTTCCGGTACCATCGGCGCAGTGAACGCGCCCAGCACGCCGAGCACCCCGAGCGATCCGGGTTCCGGTTCCGGCTCCGGCAGCTCCGGCAGCAACGTCTGCGGCTACTGCGGCAAGGTTCACACCGGCCCGTTCGGCTGGCTGATTCAGCTGATTCACAACATTCTGCGCTTCTTCAGACGCTGAGAAACCGCGACGTCCCGCTCCGAAAGGAGCGGGACTTTTTTTGCGGGGCGGGGTGGGGTATATATATAATAGTATGGACAACGTCGGGCGCGTCCCGGCAAAAAATGTTGCAAAAGCGCTTGACATTTCGGGCGGGTACTGCTATAATCATAGAACCGCTGACAAGCGCAGCGGATCCTTGCTCTGCCCAAAGCAGGGCCAAAGTCCATAAGGAGGTGCAACACAAATGGCAAACAGCTACGAAACCATGTTAGTCTTTTCCGTTGCCAACGGAGACGAAAGCGTGACCGCTCTTGTTGAAAAGTTCAAGGCGCTGATCGAGGCCAACGCCACGATCGAGAGCATTGACGAATGGGGCAAGCGCAAGCTGGCGTATCCCATCAACTACGAGACCGAAGGCTACTACATGCTCGTCAACTTCTCTTGCGAACCGGATTTCCCGGCGGAGCTTGACCGCGTTGTCAAGATCACCGAAGGTG
>JAEEGG010022698.1_pt1 | contig 12327 bp, 10 predicted proteins | sample 9134161 | NCBI WGS metagenome assembly JAEEGG01 (sample SAMN16246543, study PRJNA631951) | gut metagenome | biome: gut microbiome; feature: rumen; material: CR-attached | host: Bos | place: Iran: Karaj | collected 2018-10
CTATAAGGCGGATTACCAACTATGATATCAAATTTATCCTTATTCTCTTCCAGCAGATAATTGCATTTTTTTAATTTTGGCCAACCTCTGCCAGGATAAAGAGAAACAAGTCTGACAGCAGAAACCAGAAGAGCATAAGCATCTATATCATAACCATATATGTAATCTAAATTGAAATACTTTGCTGCTGCTAGAAGAAAACTTCCATCTCCACAAGATGGGTCTAAAATACTAAGGTTTTTCTCTGCTTTCCCATTATTTATCAATTCTTTTACTAATCTGTCTGCAAAGCTTTCTGGGGTATAATACTGCCCGCTTTTGCGTTTTTGAACTCTTTCGCGGCTTTCAAGGTCTGGAACCTCTCCATCGAAACATTTTTTTAGTGGGAATTCTTTGTCTTCTATTTTATTGAAAAGCTCGAATAAATCTTTTGGAGCACCTGCTTCTTCTAACAATTGTGAAGGATTAATAATTTTATTATCAAAAGAATGAATAGAAGATAGTTTAAAATATACCCATTCAAATATTGTCATATAAAATCAGGCTTTAACTTCAGTTTCTGCCTGCGGTAATTCTGTTGTATTTGGTTTCCCTGTGTATTCAAGAACTACAGCTAACCCAATGCTAAAAACAAAAGCCGCAAAAGTATATAAAATACATATACTTTTTCTGTAAGGCTTAGATTTTAATTTCGAAACTCTTGGTCTATCAATTATTTTATACTGACAACCTTCTTCCGCTTCAGCAATTTTAGCAATCTCATACTGTTCGTTTAAAATTTCAAAGATTTTTTCTTTAACAGAAAGATTGCGTTTTAATCTAGTAAATTCCATAGAATTGTCAGGAAACTCTTTTAATTCTTTTTCAAGTTCCAGTATCTTTTGCTCTATTTCAGCTTTTTTCCAATTATAGGCATCAACTTGTAATTTAATTTCATCAGTATTTCCTTTTAAAGCCTCATTCTTTTCTATATAGTTCTTAAGCCAACCTATCGAGAACTCAACTTCATTTTTCTGAGCTTCAAGAGAAGCCAATTTGCTAATAACAATATTCGATTGCTTTTCTAAAGAAAATAAAAAATGTTTTTCCTGATAATCTTTCAATTCATTTTCTGCTATTGACAATTCTTTACTAATTTTTGAAAGCTGATTTTCTATGAATCTTAGCTTTTCTTTCTGAGGATTATTGGTAAAATCTTCCAATTTTTCTAAATATGCATTAACTATATCTGCAGAAGTTGTTGCAGACATGGTTTCAGCAGAAATTGTTATAAGATTATTATTGGAATCATAATTAATAGCTACTATTTGTTTAAAAGTAAACAAAACCTTGTCTAGTATCAAATCTTCTTCTTTTAAGATTTTGTTGCCAATAACAGCGGGATTTGTAGCTATACCAAATTTGTTTATAATAAACTCACTCATAGAATCACTTTTTAAAGAAGTATTTAAAAAGGATACTTCTCCACTATCCAAGAGTGAATCTGATTTTACATTACTAAAAAAAGCACTTAAAGAACTGTAATTATTTTTTGAAAAAAGATAAACAGAAGCAGATGATTTATAATAATTAGGCAATGATAAGGCGTATATGACAGATAAAACAGCTACAATCAGAGTTACAGAAAGAATCAGCTTCCATCTTTTTCGAAAAATTGAACAAAGACTAGTAAACTCTATGCTTTCATTATCATCTCTGTCCATTAGAACTTCACTTTTAAGTAACTCTTCCTTAATATCTTTCTTAAGCTGTTCTTTATCTAAGCCAGTCATATACAACCTTATCAGCAGTATTTAAGCGGCCTGCCCAGTCTGCTGCTTTTCTTGTTCCTTGCGTCTTTTTACAAATTCCTGCAAAAATGCCAAAAAGACAGCAAGAACACCAGCGCTCAATCCTGCAAGAATTACCATAATTGCGCGCTTAGGTTTGGATTTCAATTCAGGAATCCTTGCTTGATCCATTACTTCAAACTGGCTTCCTTCTTCTGCTTCAGTGATTTTAGCCATTTCATACTGTTCTGTTAAAACAGCATAAAGTTTTTCTTTTACTTTAAGATTTCTTTGAAGTCTAATAAATTCCAAAGAAATATCAGGCAAAGTAGCCAGTTCTTTTTCAACTTCACTGATTTCTTTTTTGATTGCTTCAGCCTTAGCTTCTTCAGCAACTTTTTGAGCTTCAACCTTTACCAGTTCCGGAACAGAACCTGAAGATTTAAGCAAACTCTGCTGCATTTCAAGAGAAATACTGGAATTCACTCTCTGAGATTCAAGCTGAGCCATCTTGTCTATTGAAGCAGCTGTCTGCTTATCCAATGAAAAGAGCTTATATTTATCCTGAAAAACTTTATATTCATTTTCTGCAACTTCAAGTTCCTTACCAATCTTTTCAAGCTGCTTTTCAATAAATATACGTTTTTCTTTCTGAGGCCCTTTTGAAAATTTATCAAGTCTTTCAATATAAGCTGTAACTATTTCTGCAGAGGTTGTAGCAGACATTGTTTCAGCAGATATTGTAATAAGACCAGTCTTTGCATCATTATCTATGGTAACAATCTTATCCATTTTCTTCAAAAGATTGTCATAAATAATCGGTTTGCTTGGGTCTGGTTGATAGTTTTCTCCAACAATAGCAGGATTAGTAGCAATACCAAAGCGTTTTATTATGTAATCGCTCATAGTCGCACTTTTAAGATAAACGGTAAGATAGTTGGCACCGCCGCCGCCCATGCCGCCTAATCCCATTAATCCTGCCATAGGAATACTGCTCATCAAGCTTGAAAGAGCTCCACCGCCACTTGAAGAATGAACAAATATAGTCCCCGAAGACTTGTAGTAATTTGGCATAGTTAAAGAATAGCCTGCTACTGCTACAGCAACAATGATCGGGAAAAATATAATCAGCTTCCAATGCTTTTTTAATACTGCAAAAAGCTCAAAAAGATCTATTTCATCTTCTTGAAGCCCCATCATTATTTCACGCTTAAGAAGCTCTTCTTTAACTTCCTTTTTTAATTGCTCGGTATTTATTTCAGAGTTAGCCATTTTATTCTTCGATAATTTCTACATTTGCTCTAGGCAATGTTAATTCTTCTCCAGAAGTAGTCTTGATTTTAACAACACGAACTTTTGCTTCTGTCTTAATAATTACAGGCTGTTCTGGCAATTCAACTACAGTAGCAACTTCACCGAAATGAGGTTCACGAATAATTCTTACTGGGCTTCCTATATTCATACCAGTATTTTTGCTTACTGTTTCTTCCTTGCCTTCCTTTGTATTTAAAGGAATTACAACTTCAGGTCTGATAACACCAGCACGAATCTGAGTGGCACCATTTATTGAAGTCTTCATACCTACGGACTGTTTCAAAAGTTCATAGGTCTTCTTTGCCATCTGAATCTTGCCAAAACCTTCTGTAACAACAAGAGTTATACCCTTTTCTTCAGTACCTGTGATTGCAACACCCAAATCATAACCCAAAAATTCTTTTAGGTCTTCTGCGTCGTAACCACCAACGATAACGCCTTTAACTCCGACTTCTACAGCTCTATTCAAAGCTTCTGCTGTAACAAGAGAACCGCCGACAATAATTTTGCCTTTGTGTTCAATCTTGATGTCGTCTTTATCAAGAACTGCATCTGGTGATGGAGATACCATAACAAGTTCTCCAACAACTTCGCCACCAATACCAAAGATACCTTGGATATAAGTAGCAACAGTATTGATTTTAACGCCTTCTTCTGGGTAAATTGCATCTACAACGCCATCAACATAAGCATGAACTTCTACCGGAATAGGAGGTTCACGTAATATTGCCTGACCTGTTGCTGTTGAAAGGCTTTCTACGCTACCGGTAATAGGTGATTCAATAGTGGTTTTAAAGAAACCGAAGAAGCCGCTGGTTTCTGCTAAAACATCACCTTTCTTTATTTGAGAACCTTCTTTTACCTTGAGGTAAACAGGGATTTCGTTTGCTTCACAGCCCAACTGTCCTGCAAGATTCATCGGATAAACATTACCAGGTAAATCTGTTGCTGCTACAACGGTTTCAGCAGTAACTTTATCGCCTTTTTTAACTTTAACTTCGCCCTTAAGCGGAAGCTTTCTATCTTTTTCTACTAATGTTTTGGAAACAATCTTAAGACCAGGTGTATATGCACTAGCCATTATAGTTATCCTTTCTATCAAAGACCCGGGTAAAGGTTCATAGCCTTATACCAGGATTTAACGATATTGACACGTTCAGCATTATCTTTTGGTAAAGTAAATGGGCGACCGCGGGTATCGAAAATAACACCTACTACACCACCATGTACTTCACCTTCGAATTCCTTGCCGTCTCCATTGCCCATATCGAAGCCCCATTTTGGCTTAACATGAATCTTAGCAACTTCGCCAATTGCTAATGGGATAACATTTAATTCGCCGCCGTTTAATGTTCTGCTGATTTTTTCACCATTTGGCATTGTTAATGTAAAATCAAGAACTGGTTCATCTTTCTTTACTACGCCAGTTGGTGATACACAGGTTCCCAGATAAATCAAACAGTCTCGTTCAAATACGCTTAATGCAGCTTCTTCCTGAACTGTTGCCAAAACACCAAGCTGAGGCATCATAAAGATTGAGTCAACTGTAAGCTGTGTAATACCTTCTGGCAGGAATGCGTCAATAAGCATCATTGCAGTCTGCTGTCTACGTGGAGCATGAGAAAGAACACCGCCTGAACCGATTAACATGTTCAAATCTTTCAGATTAACAAGGCTTTCACCTGTCATGGTCTGATCGAAAACATCGCCAATTGTTCTTTCCTGCTGAACACCCTTCAAACCAACTGCCAAAGAACGATGCTGGTCGAAAGAAAGTCTCAATGCTTCTCTGGCACAAGCCTGTTCAACAATCAATTCTTCAATTAATGAAGGAATAGTTGTTGGACGAATCATCTTATTCTTAACGCGGTTACGCAAATCGCGTTCATCCATTTCAAATGGAACCCAGCGCATAACGTTTTCTAATCCGGCTTCTGCAAAAACATTACTGATTGAATAACTCATACCATAGTTTGCAGAAACAGATTTATTGTATATGCCTTGGAATACGCTGAAAACGTCTGTTGTAGCACCACCTATGTCTGCACCAACGACTGTTATGCCCTTCTTCTTAGAAATAAGCTGCATAATATCGCCGACAGCACCTGGTGTTGGCATAATAGGAACATCTGTTAGTTCCATAAGGTGAGGATAACCAGGAGCATGACTCATAACGTGTTCCAGGAAAAGGTGCTGAATCTTCTGTCTTGTAGGCATAAGATTTTCTTTTTCCATAGAAGGTCTTAAGTTGTCTGTAATATCAAGTGCAACTTTATTACCTAAAGCATTCTTAATCTGTTCTCTGGCTTCTTTATTGCCTGCATAGAGAACAGGTAATTCGTAACCTACACCAAGACGAGCCTTAGGACTTGCAGCAGCAATAATTTCGGCTAAACCGATAACCTGCTTTGTATTACCGCCGTCAACACCGCCAGACAAGAGAATCATATCTGGTCTTAAATGTCTGATTCTTTGAATCTTTTGGTGAGGAAGTCTGCCATCGTTGGTCGCCAATACGTCCATAACGATAGCCCCTGCACCAAGAGCAGCACGTGTTGCAGATTCCCCAGACATTGTCTTAACAACGCCTGTAACCATCATCTGCAAACCACCACCAGCAGAGCTGGTAGATACATAAATATCAACACCCTTCTTTGTTTTTTCATCAAAGGGCTTTATAATTGCTTTTCCGTCATCTGTGAGTATCTGACGTCCGGCTAATTCCTGAACTTCAGCAACAGCATTCAATACCCCCTGAGTAACATCTTCAACAGGTGCTTCAACAGTTGTTGGAGCTTCGCCTCTTACAATCAAGCGAAATACGCCATTGCGTTTTTCGATAAGAATAGCCTTAGTGGTAGTACTACCGCAGTCTGTTGCCAGAATGCTTTGAATATCACTCTTGCTCACTAGATACACCTTCCTTAGTTTCTTTCTTTTTTAATTCAAAGTCTTCAATGGTTGTCATAAGCTGTTCTATTCTGACTCTATCAGCTATTACAGCTTGAAATTTTTCCATTTTGACCGGGTCAAATAGCAAATCAAGTAAAGGACCAAAAATAACCAGAACACTGTGGCTGACTAAAGAAATGGGTTTTGCCATTTCTAAAGCCATTATAGCCGGAGCAGACATTTGCCTGTCTACAATAACCTGAGCCAGAGAATTAATAAATTCATCCAGAACTTCTGGAGAAAATTTATAGTGATCTTCTGCTTTTTCAGATATTGTCCACATTCCCATAAAATCTGTTCCTGCCCTTTACACCAGTGTTACGTCATATAATATGCAGCCAGTCATGCAGCAGAAAACTGAAACGACCAATCAACAAAGAAATACGGCCCATAACTGTAGCTCCGAATGAAGCACCGAAGCTTATCATAAGGAACCAGATACCAATCTTTGCCAGATTGCCGTATACAGGACCTCTGTGTTCTGTGCTGAAGAAGAAATAGAACAGACAGGCTATTGAGCCTACAACAAGCACAAGATTAGAGAAGCTCTGCCACATATTGCCAGCAACAATAATCGGCTTAATTGCTTTTGCAATCTGAGGAATCAAATACTGCTGTGCAGATGTAACAATTGTTAAACCAGTTGATACACCCATAACAAATGCAACAGTAAATCTGCTTACCCAGGCAAGTTTCTGTGAGAATCTCAGAAGCATCAAACAACCAAGAATTCCAGGTATTATCAGCCAATAATCAGGATTTGCACTTGCCGCTTCACCACTGGCAAATGTTGCCGGGAAGAGTTTTGCAAGAAGATTTGGTTTCAAAACCTGATGGAAATAAACAACAGACAAGTAATAACCGGCAGAAACCCCTACGAATAAAGATTCTGCGAAACGGTAGAAAGGATTATCCTTATACAGAAAGCTGAAACAGCAAAGAGTAATGAATGCACCAATCCATACACATAATAATTCAGTCATAATTTTTCATCCTCCTGCTTAAGCTTTCTTTTTCTTAGTCTTGCGGTTTTCTGCAATAAAAGCAAGGTTACCGAGAATAATGAATATCATGATTACCAAATGTGCAATAGACTGAGGAGACATACCGGCACGGCCATCGCCTTTGTGACCAACAAGACTTTCATATTCGGCAGCACCAGGCAATCCGCCTATCATACCAACTAACTGACCAGTCTGTAGATAAGTGGTGAATCTTGGAATATTAACAGATGTGCAGCCGGCAGCCATTGGTCTTTTATGGAATATTTCATTGCTGATAAAAGCTTCAATACCGTTTGTACCTGCTGTATAACTGATAATAAGTTCGATATCACTCATACTGAATTTTCTGCCACTAGCGGTTTTGAAAATACTCATATTATTAGTTGGAGTACCTTCTCTATCCTGTGGATAGGGACCCATGAAATCAGTGCAGAGATTCTTAACGTGAATGATTCCACCTGGCTTATAGCCTAAGTTTACATAGTCTCTTCCGCTAATTGGTTCTTTTACACAGTTTGGAACCAATTTGCCATTTTTAAGATATTCGTCATAAGTTGCTAAGTGAATTTCTTTTGCCTTGGCAAGACACTGTTCGGCAATTTCACTGCCTACTGGCCAGTTACAACCAATTACAGGCTTAATATTTCTTCTGAACATCTGAACAAATATTGCAATAGCGCCAGGGCCCAATTCTGGTTCAGCAGCGGGGTCAAAATCGAATGAAAGGAATACACGGCTACCCGGTTCCAAAGATTCAATTTTATTATAAATGCCTTTAACTGCAGCTCCAGGATAAATAGGCAATTCAAACTTGAATATCATTGGAAGAATGACTGATAAAGCAACACATAAATATACCCAGCGTCGGTCAAGGTTTTTAAGTTTCAAGAAAATATCCATAATTACTCTCCTCAACCTTCTCCGCCAAGATGGCTTCTTTCAACACCAAATATAATCTTAAGTGAAGAAGAAATATAACCAAGCATTGCGCCAATAAGAATAGCACTCTGAGCAGCTGAACTTGGATAAGCCATGATCCATTCTTTTATTGCTGCAATATCCAAAAATTTACCAATCAAAGGAATATAACTGAATAAATTAGAAAGCATATTGCCTAATGGAACGTTGCCAAGCATAACTATGAATGCAGAAAACATCAACAGACCGGCTTCCTTTGATTTAATTCTGAATGCTCTGAAGGAAGCAGATGCAACGAAGAATGCCAATAATGCAAACATTGTTGACTGAGCTGATTTGAAAACACCTTCAAACATAACCTGCTGTAAGATGTTTATATTGCTCATAAAAGGAGTTTTTAATCTGTCTGCAGAAACATCTTTTACAATTGGTTTATTATTCTTATCCAATCTATTGCTCTGAATAGTAACGATTTTTGCCCCTTCTTTTGTTACTTTAACATTAAGAACTTCAACTTCTTCATCACTAAGTCTGTTATCAGCTAAGCATCTGAATTTAGCGCCGATTTCAAATTTTGGTTCTAATGCTGGCCAAGAGCCAGAAATCATACCCAATAAAGCCATTACAAAGAAACCAGTCAAAAGAACAACAGAGTATCCCCAGCCGTTCTGTTTGCGGGCTATCTTTTGGAAGTTAAAGCGAATTAAGCTGAAAGCCCCCAAAATCATTGTAAAGGTCATAATAATCTGAATCCACTGCGGGAAAACTTCTTCCAAGGCTTTTATTTTTGGAAGAGCAGGTCCGCTGAAGAATGACATAATCATAATTATGCCAGAGACAAAAGTAATAAGCAGAGGTAATGTTCTTTTTACGAATAGCATTTTTTATTTACCTCCCTATTTCAAAAATTCCATAAAGTTCGTTGCCGCTGTTCCAAAACCGATCTTCTGACCATAATCTGTTGCGGCTATAGTTTCAAGTAAAGTTCCTAATATGATAGCAGCTATGATTACAACTTTAACCATATCCTGACCCTTAAGTGAACCTACTTCACGAGGATTCTTAGACAAATATGCAGAAGCAGCAAATAATTCTTCACCAATCAATGTATAGTCACAAGCTGCAACAAAGAATGGTATCTGAGAAGGTTCTGCAGTACCTGCAATCTGAATAGCTCCGATAGAGTTACCAGTTTCAGCCAAAATCAATGATTCGGCATAGAATGTTCCCAAATAGAAACATGCTGCTGGCTTATCACGCATCATAATACCGCCGACACCTGCTACATACCCGAACTGGTCATCTGTCAGGTAGTTGATTCTATCTGGTCTATAAGCATCAACTCTGCCTTTTTCCATATATGCCTGTTTTACAACTTCTTGTGCAACAGACATAACAAAGCTTCTAGTCATTGGAGCATACAAGTCTGTATCATATTCAGCTGTCTTTCTTGCTACGTGCCCCATAATGGTTACACCAGCAATAGTCTGAATATCGTCCATATCCGTAATACCTGGAACGTAAAGAACACCGCGGCCCATTTCTGTAGCACGGCCAACAGCGTCTTCGATAGCAGACAAACCGCTTATTCTTCTAATAAACATTTCTCTTCCGCGCTGAGCTTGGAAAGTATAATAAGAAACAAATACCAGAAGAACTATTATTACTGCGAGAGTAGAACCACGGCTTGTTTCAAAATAATATGGAGCAGGAAGAGCTTCTGCACCTTCTGCCAGACCTTTTTCTGCAACTTCCTGTTTTGGAGATGAAACAGCAGCTACTGGTTCGTCATTTTTCTTAACTTCTGCAGCTTTTTCTGCCTCATTAGCAGAGTTAGAAACAACAGCCTGAACTGGAGTGTTATCAGAAGTCTGACCTACAGATATTGTAGCCTGACTGTTCTTTTCTACACTAAGAGGTTCGCTGTCAGCTTTTGTCTGAACGACGGGTGCTTCTTCTTTTATTGCTTCAGAAACAGGTTTTGTATTATTCATTGTTTCTGAAGTATTATTCTGTTCTGCTTCACTGTTGGCTGCCGGAATTACATCAGGCATTACAACAGCAGGAACTGAATTGTCTACAGGAACTTCATCTGCTGGTGAAACTTCTACTGAAATTGCCTTACCGGGTTCATTTAATACCGGTGAAACCGAAGTTTCAATAGCTTCTAAAGATGATTTTACTGCATCTTTAACATCTGTAACTGTTACAGACTGATTATCTGTCACTTTTTCTACTGCTGAAGATTCAGCAGGAACAACTGGTTCGTTGTTTATTACGACAGGTTCAGAGGTTGAAACAGGCACTTCTTCGCTCTGAGCATTCAGAGTGAAAGTTGATACCAGACAGAGCACTGCGATAAACAGCATAAGCAGCTCTCTGGGCGGTCGCCGTAAAACGCTCATGGATAAACCTCCATCAACAAAATATGAAAAATTATAAATCACTCAATCTTTCGTGTCAATATTTTTGAAGTTACTCGCCCTCTCTAAGCGATAATGCGGCATTAAGAAGCTTTTTACTATATTCATGTTTTACCCCATTAAGCAAAGAATCAGCTTCAACTTCCTCTACTATCTTCCCATGATATAAAATTATGATTCTATCAGCAATTTGTCTGACAACAGCAACGTCATGAGAAATAAAAATCATTGATAACCCTCTGTTTTTTTTCAGTTTCATAAGAAGCTCAAGTATCTGAGCCTGAACAGAAACGTCAAGAGCAGAAACTGCCTCATCAGCTATAATTATTTTTGGGTCCAGAATCAGTGCACGGCATATACCTATTCTTTGTCTCTGCCCACCACTGAACTGAGATGGATACTTATCCAGACAATCTTGGGTTAAGCCAACTTCTTCCAAGGCTTGAATTAAAAATGACTCTGTATCTCCATTTATAGGTTTTGAATGTATTTTTAATGGTTCTAAAAGTATTTCCCTGACTGTCATTCTAGGGTCAAGAGAACCAAATGGGTCTTGAAAAACCATTTGCATATCTCTCAAGTTCTGTAAGCGCACAGCTCTGTCGTTACTCAGTAAATCTCTGCCTAAAAGCGTAGCAGTCCCGGCATCAGCCTTGTGTATCCCCATTAGAACTCTTGCTAACGTAGATTTTCCTGAACCAGATTCTCCAAGAATTCCAAGTATTTCACCTTTCTTAACTGAAAAGGAAACATCATCAAGAGCTTTTACTTCATCAGGCTTTTCTTTTTTTATCATTTGTCTGATTTTGCCTGTTAAGCTTTTTTCCAAGACAAAACTTTTACATAATCCGTTAACTCTAAGTATTTCTTCTTCCATTTTTTCTTATTTACCTACCACCCTTCCCCCCTTCTTAGGGGCTGTCTGAAAAACAAATATTGAATCAAAAATTATATTCTGCTAATTGGCTACACATTTGTCATAAAAAGTATAGCGTATGGGCTTTAGCCCTGAAAGCTATACGTTTATGACAATGTGTAGACTACAAATAAATACTAATTTTTCTGCAATTTCCAAGTTTTCAGACAACCTCTTCTCAAAGGGAAATGTCAGCAATAGCTGACAGAGGGATTTTAACTCCTGACTCTAAAGGTTCCAACACGCAGCTAAATGGTTTTCCCCCACTGCTTTCAATTCTGGTCTATCACTCCAACATTTTTTACCGACATTCTTGCATCTGTCTGCATAGACACAACCGCTAGGTTTGTTGTCAGGGGAAGGTAAAGATCCGTTTATAGGCTTAGGCAGTTTACGTTCTGCAACCAGTCTTGGCAAAGCAGATATCAAATCAGCAGTATATGGATGTTTCGGATTATTAAGAATTTCCTTAGCAGGTCCAATTTCCACTAAATTGCCACAGTATAGCACTCCTATATCATCTGAAATGCTTCTTAATACTCCCAAATCATGACTGATAAACAACATGCTTAAGCCCTGTTCATCAATCTGCTTTCTTAATTCTTTAAGAAGCTGTATCTGCAGTTCAGCATCTATAGCAGTTGTGGGTTCATCTGCGATGATCAGTTTCGGGTCCATAACCAGCGCCATTGCCATCATTGCGCGCTGTCTCATACCACCACTCAATTGATGCGGATAAGAATCAAGAAATTTTTCTGGTTCTTTAAAACCAGCTCTTAATAAAGACCTGATTACAATTTTTTCTACTTCTTTACTGCTTACAGAATCTTTATGAGCATATACAACTTCACCAATCTGTTCAGAAAGCTTCATTAGAGGGTTCATTGCTGTCATAGGTTCCTGAAAAACAAAACCTACATCTTTTCCTCTGATTTTGTTTAAATCACTTTCTGAAGCATTTGTATTTTCTAGGCCATCAACATAAATGTTACCAGTGCTGCTTGTGATAGAAGGATAGGTAATAAGCCCAA
>JAEEGG010022701.1_pt1 | contig 12325 bp, 5 predicted proteins | sample 9134161 | NCBI WGS metagenome assembly JAEEGG01 (sample SAMN16246543, study PRJNA631951) | gut metagenome | biome: gut microbiome; feature: rumen; material: CR-attached | host: Bos | place: Iran: Karaj | collected 2018-10
ATTACAACCTTAATTCATGGGGTGACAAGAAAACAGCTGATGTTACGTCAAATCCAGACAAGTATTCTGGGGATATTGTTATTCCAGAATCAGTCACTTATGAGGAAGTAACTTACAGCGTGACTTCCATTGATGGTTGGGCTTTCTCAGGTTGCAGCGGTCTGACCTCTGTGACCATCCCTAACAGCGTGACTTCCATTGATGGTTGGGCTTTCTCAGGTTGCAGCGGTCTGACCTCTGTGACCATCCCCAACAGCGTGACTTCCATTGGCAAAGGTGCCTTCAGTGGTTGCAGCGGCTTGACCTCTGTGACTATCCCCAACAGCGTGACTTCCATTGGCGGTGAAACTTTCTCTGGTTGCAGTGGCTTGACCTCTGTGACCATTCCTAATAGTGTGACTTTCATTGGCCCCGCTGCTTTTGCAGTTTGCAGTGGCCTGACCTCTGTAACCATCCCCAACAGCGTGACTTCCATTGGTAGTAGTGCTTTCTCAGGTTGCAGCGGCCTGAAAGAAGTTCGGATTACAGATTTGAAAGCTTGGTGCGAAATAGATTTTGATGTTTACGCAAATCCACTTTATTATGCACATCATTTGTTTTTGAATGGGGAAGAAATTAGAGATCTGATAATCCCTGATGGTGTTACGAAAATTAAAGACTATGTATTTAGTGGTGCTTCAGACTTTACAACTGTCTCAATCCCCAACAGCGTGACTTCCATTGGCAGTGAAGCTTTCGAAGGTTGCAGCGGCCTAACCTCCGTAACCATCCCCAACAGCGTGACTTCCATTGGAGGATTTGCTTTCTCTGGTTGCAGCGGCCTGACCTCTGTGACCATTCCCAACAGCGTGACTTCCATTGGAGACAATGCTTTTTCATGGTGTGGCATTACTTCAATAACGATTCCAGAGAGTGTTACTTCTATTGGAGAAAGAGCATTCCAGAGTTGCAAGCTCTCTGCTATTAATCTGTCCTCGACCCTCAAAATTATTAAACGTGGTACCTTTAATAATTGCAGCAATCTTGAAAGCATAACGATTCCTGCGACAGTAGAGTATATCTATCAGGAGGCGTTTGCTTATTGTGACAACCTGAAAAGCGTCAAGTCGCTGGCTGCTACTCCTCCCTTCCTGTATGACAATTCGTTCTCGAATTACGATATTCCGCTGTCAGTGCCTGAGGGAGCGCGTGATGCATATCTGGCAGCATCGCCTTGGAACAAGTTCAAGGAGATTCTCTCAGGGGCAGACACCAAGTACACACTGACCTACAAGGTGGACGGCGAGGTGTATAAGACCTACGATCTGCTTGAAGGCGCAGTGATTACCCCAGAGCCTGCTCCCACGAAGGAGGGCTATGACTTCTCAGGTTGGAGCACGATTCCTGCAACGATGCCTGCAGAGGATGTGACCATTACTGGCACGTTCACGCTGCTTACTGATGAGGATGAAATCACTATTAAGGAAATTGGCAAGACGACTTGGTGCAGCAAGTATGACCTCGACTTTACGAACGTGGCAGGTATCAAGGCCTATATAGCAATGGGCTATGATGATATTGATAAGATCATTTGGTTGGGCCGAGTGATGAAGGTTCCTGCTGGTACTGGAGTCCTTGTTAAGGGCGATGCTGGTACTTACAAAATCCCTCATACAAGCGTTAGGGCAGCTTACGCAAACTGGTTCGTTGGCAATCTTGGCGATGCTATCAAGATTGCAGAGACTGACGGTGACAAGACGAACTATTACCTCTCAGGCAAGGACGGCTCATTCGTTAGTGTGAATGGAAACGCCAACATCGGCAAGAACAAGGCCTATCTTCAGTTGCCCACAAGCGTCTTCGGAGGCACTCGCTCCATCGGCATCAGCTATGATGATGAAGATGGTACGACGAGCATCAAGAACCTCACCACAGACCTCACCGAAGGCGAGGGAGAATGGTACACCCTCCAAGGCCAGAGAGTTGCCAAGCCTGGCAAGGGGCTTTACATCCGCAATGGTAAAAAGGTCATCGTGAGATAGTACGATACCTACTATTATATGATAAAAATCCCGAAATGCTTGGTCGTTTCGGGATTTTTGCTTAATTTTGCCATCAGAAATTAAATACTTAAAACAAATAAACGTTATGAAGAAATTCTACTTATTATTCTTGTTAATGCTCCTGCCACTGATGGCAAGTGCCGATGTTAGTGCGTTGCAAAATGAAGAGAATGAGCCATACGCTGTATTGAGCGCCGACAACACCGTGCTGACATTCTACTATGATGACCAGAAGGCAGCGCGCAATGGTATGGATGTAGGGCCGTTTTACGGCTATAGTGATACTGAAGATGATGATGATGATTTTCCCTCATGGAACGGTCAGAAGGAAAGCATTACTAAGGTCGTATTCGATGAATCGTTCGCTAACTGCACCACGTTGACAAGCACAGCCTATTGGTTCTATGGCCTTAAGAATCTATCTTCCATCTCTGGCATCAGTAACCTCAAGACGGACAATGTGACGGACATGAAAGATATGTTTGATCGTTGTTCCAGCCTGACGAGTCTTGACTTGACGGGATTCAATACGGAGAATGTGACGAACATGGCCTGTATGTTCGATTATTGTTTCAAACTGACGAGCCTTAACTTGACGGGATTCAATACTGAGAATGTGACGAGCATGTTCGATATGTTCGGTTCCTGTACCAGCCTGACGAGTCTTGACTTGACGGGATTCAAAACGGAGAATGTGACAGACATGTTCGGTATGTTTCAGAACTGTCGCAAACTGACGAGCATTGACGTGTCGGGATTCAAGACGGATAAAGTGACGAACATGAGTGCCATGTTCTGGGGCTGTTCCGGCTTGACGAGTCTTGACTTGACGGGATTCAAGACGGACAATGTGATGTTCATAGATAATATGTTCTGGGGCTGTTCCGACCTGACAACCCTAGACCTGTCGGGATTCAAGACGGAGAATGTATTGTATATGATAGGTTTGTTTTCTGGCTGTTCTTGCCTGAAGACTATTTATGTGGGCGACGGCTGGAGTACAGCAAAGGTTACGGATGGTAAAGATATGTTTAAAGACTGCACAAGCCTCGTGGGCGGTGCTGGCACAACTTTTGATGCTACTTATACAGACAATACCTATGCCCGCATCGACGGTGGAGCCAGCAATCCAGGCTACTTCACTTTCAAGAATGCAACTAATCAAGAAAATGTGGATGAAATCACCATTAAGGAAATCGGCAAGACGACTTGGTGCAGTGAATATGACCTCGACTTTACGAATGTGGCAGGCATCAAGGCTTATACGGCAACGGGGTATAATAATATCACAAAGACCATCTGGCTGACTCGCGTGATGGAGGTGCCTGCGGGTACTGGCCTTTTGGTGAAAGGTGATCCTGGTACTTATAAGATTCCTCATGCTGAAGTGCAGGCTTATTACGTGAACATGCTCGTAGGCAATCTTGGCGATGCTATCAAGATTGAAGAGACTGATGGCGACAAGACGAACTATTATCTCTCAGGCAAGGACGGCTCGTTTGTGAGTGTGAATGGAAGTGCCAACATCGGCAAGAACAAGGCCTATCTCCAGCTGCCCACAAGTGTTTTCGGAGGCACTCGCTCCATCGGCATCAGCTATGACGATGAAGATGGTGCGACGAGCATCAAGGACCTCGCCCCAGCCCTCTCCGAAGGCGAGGGAGCTTGGTACACCCTCCAAGGGCAGCGCGTCATGAACCCAGGCAAGGGTATCTACATCCATAATGGTAAAAAGGTCGTGATTAAGTGAGAGAAGAACCAAGCTTGCTTGATAATTATATTATAAAAATCCCGAAACGTCCAAACGTTTCGGGATTTTTGCGACATCGCAGAGATTACGGACCTTGCAACTGACGAAGTTGAGGCTTTGTAACTCTTGGAAGCCTTACAATTCTATGACTCTGATGGAATAGGGGGGTAATTCCAGAGTCTTGCCAGTGGTTTCCTCTGTTTTTATCACAACCTGTTGATCTTCGGGGAGGCCGTCGAAGCCGATGGTCTTAGTGCCAACAGGGATAGCGAGGCCTTCAACGTCGAGGATGAGCTTCTTGGGCAGGGCATTGATGACCTTCAGGTAGGTCTTGCCCGTCTTTGAGTTGCGAACAACACTGGCTCCCAGGCGGTGGGCGAAGGTGGGACTCTCGGAGGAGGTAGTTCCTGGCTCGTGAGTGACATGGATCTTCAACTCGGAAGCCACGTAGCGATCGCCGCCATAGACAGAGAAGAGCCGCTGGGTCTCATAGGCAGGAGTGGGGCGAACCTCTGTGTTGGAGAAGTATATCATGTCAGGGTTCCAGTTGTGATGACCATCCTTGGCGAGCATGGGGGCATAGCTGGTCATCTCGACGATATCGCCATTGCGCTCGATATCCGTCAGGTAAAGAGCTTCAGCAAGGGCTGTCTCCACATTGGGGCGCTTGGCATCAGTAGAAGCGGCATATTCACCAAGGTAGACTTTGGCGCTGTTGCGATCATAGTTGTCATAATAGTCGCGATGGTGCATGAACCAGCCCGTCGACTCGTAGTAATGCTCATCGACCATATATTGCAGATCGGGGTGCTTCTTGGTGAAGTCCCAGCCTTCGAGGTAGTCGGCAGAGGGCGTGTGGAATGGTCCGACGGTGCCACAGATCTTGATATCAGGGTACTTGGCTCGGATGGCCTTGCAGATCATCTCGTAACGCTCCTCGAAGACGGTGGAGATGATATCCTCGTTGCCAATGCCGATATACTTCAGGTTGAAGGGCTTGGGATGGCCTGCATCAGCACGCATCTTGGCCCATTTCGAAGTGGCAGGGTCACCATTGGCCCAGTCGATAAGGTCGAGCAGTTCCTGGATATAGGCAGGCATATCCTTCATGGGGATGCCTCCCTGCTGTCCCCCAATACCCTGGCGGTTATTGCTGGAGTTCTGGCAGGGTACGCCAGCAGCGAGGACGGGCAGGGGCTCAGCTCCGATGTCCTCGCAGAACTGGAAGTACTCGAAGAAGCCTAATCCACGTGTCTGATGATAGCCCCAGATATTGAAGTCGGGCTTACGATCCTGCAACGGGCCAACGGTGTGGTTCCAATGGTAGATATTCTCTAATCCTTGGCCATGACTCATGCAACCTCCAGGGAAGCGCACGAACTTGGGCTTCAGGTCGGCAATCACCTGTGCGAGGTCTTTGCGAAGGCCGTTTTTACGACCCATGAAGGTTTCGCGTGGGAAGAGGCTGACGATATCAATGCCTGCTTTCTCGTCTTTCAGTCCTGCTACAGCGAGGCGTGCTTTCTCACAGGTCTGGTTGGCTGTGAGCACTGCCTCGTATTTCCGCCAGTCTGCGCCTTGGGTCTTGACCTTGGTCTGGGCAATGACGCTGCCATCTTCAGTAATCAGGGAGATGACGAAATCTTTCTTCAGCTTGCTCTTGCCCTGTGGGGCAGGGATATTGCGCACGAACATCGAGAAATCGTACTTGGCACCTGCCGTTACAGCGATGCCGTCCCAACCTTCGTTATAGATGGTATCGTTGCCCAGTACGGCATAGTGGGGATTGTTCTCGCTCAACGGATCGACAGCGATGACGACCACAGGCTTCGAACCAGTCCAGGAGGTGGTGGCGCTCCAGCCACGGTGATCCTTGGGGATATACTCGAAGTCGCGATTCTGGATCAGTTCGGCATAGAGTCCTCCATCAGCGGCATAGCTGATATCCTCGAAGAAGATGCCGATAAGCTTGTCGCTGATAGGCTTCTCCTGACCAGAGACTTTCAGTGTGGCCGTGATGGGGCTGGCGATATTGATAGGGTTCTCCTTTTTATCGTTGTGCATACGTTCCTGGCTGATTTGCCAGTCTTTTGCCTGACGCTCGAAATGGCTGGTGATGGTCTGCAATTCAGCTGGGGTGATGTCGAAAAGACAACCATTCTCTTCTTTGCCATTGATAGTGACGGTATTACGTGTCCATGCTGCATCGCCAATCTGGCTGGCTTCATCCTTGCTGAACTTCCTGAAGTCGGCTGAGGCTGACACCCACCGTTTATCGCCACCTTTGGTTTTGTAATAGATGTCAAAGGTGCCGTTGTCATTAGGGAAGATGACGGGGCTCAGGCATTGACGGGTTGACATGATGGGATAATCCTGGGGACGCCAGTTAATGAGATTCTTGCTGTAGGCCACAGCGAGCAACGGACTCCTGTCGTTGACCTGGAAGACGAGTCGCCAGGATCCATCGGCAGCGCGCGCCACAGAGGGATGGTACATGCGTTTCTCAATACCCCAAGTGCCGTAGTCGGAGGTGCAGAGCTGTCCGATTTCCTGCCAACCGTCAGCTGTCTCTTGTGCGATATGCAGGCCATCACGCTCGCCTGGACTATAGATAAACACTTGTTTCGTGTCCTGTGCGTTGACAGATACAGTAAAGAATGTCGCCATCAGGGTCATTCCCAAGAACCTCATTATTCCCATAATCGTTGTTTTTTATTATACTGCTGCAAAGATAAGCAAAAAAGGCCGAAAGCATTCAACTTTCGACCTTTTTTATTTTATTTAAGACTGTTACGCCTTGGCGCGAGCCTCAATCTCCTGATTAATCTTGTCGATCTTCTCGTCTGTCAGCTCATACTTCGAGATGATGAAGATGGCGAGCAGCAGCAGGGCGGCAGGGATGACGCAGACGAGCCACAGGATACCCTCCTGAGCCTCTGGAGTCTGCTCGATCACCTCGGGATTGTAGGATACATAAGCGAGGATGGCAGGAGCTACCACGCTACCGAGGGTCATACCAGCCTTGAAGAAGATACCTGTGAGGGCATTTACGATACCAGCGATGCGCTTGCCACTGACATACTCACCGTAAGAGATCACCTCAGGTACCAGTGCCCACATGTAACCAGTAGCCACGATGACACCCGTAGACTTCACGAACTGGGCAATGTAGACGAGTCCCATGCTGGGCTGATCCATCTTGGCTACGACATAGAGGAAGGCCATACCCACGATGGCGATGCCGAGGAAAATGTAGAACATATTCTTCTTGCCTACCATCTTCTTGATCATCGGAACAAGTGGCATGAAGATGAATGAAGGTGCAGAACCAAGGCCCATGAAGATGGAGAGCTGGTCAGGCGAACCGTGCATATTGCTGTTGATGAAGTAGGCACCAGCGGCATTTCCGATGGACATCATGGCAAAGGCGGTGATGAAGAAGAAGGCGATGACACGCAGTGGACGGTTGTGGAAGAACTCCATCCACAGGTCGCTGATCTTCACGTTGGCAGCCTCGCTGGCATCCATTACGACACGCTCTTTACACTGGCTGAAGCAGAAGAACAGCAGTGCCAGTCCTACACATGCATAAATAGTCATCGTGGTGAACCAGGCGGCAGGATCCTTAGGCAGACCCTCAGCCTCCTGATCGGTGAAGTAGGCAATGAGCAAGGGAAGTCCTGAACCTACGGCCAGACCACCGCAGTTAGCCATGAACATACGGACTGAGGTCAGGATAGTGATCTCATCTGTGTCACGGGTGAGTGAGGAGTTCAGGGCACCGTAAGGTACATTGATAAAGGTGTAGAGCAGCGTCATGGCTATATACGTGACATAGGCATAGAGCAACGATGGGGCAAATCCATTCCAGAAACAGAGGATGGCAAAACCCGTGAGGGGGATACCAACGAATACCAGATAAGAACGGTATTTACCCAACTTGGGGTTGTTCTTATCAATGAGGGCACCAACGATGGGGTCCCAAATCACGTTTGCCACATTACCCACTGTGAACATCACTGACACGTCGACGGCATCGAGGCCATAAATGTCGGTGTAGAAGAACAGCAGGTACATACAAGTAGTCTGGAAAATCAGGTTTTGCGCCAGGTCGCCCGATCCGAAGCCGATGCGCTGGAGCCAGGAAAGCTTATAAAAGCCTTTGTTTTCGTTTGATGATGACATAATTGATAATATTTATTTGTTTACTTTTATTTCAAAGGATGACATGGGCAGCCCCTTGAGCGAGCGCACATTGGCTGAGAGGGGATTGTCCTTCCAGGCATAACGTACAGCGAAGGCAGTGCTCAAGGGATGGAAGTTCTCTGGCAAGGTTAGCGTGATCTGATTGCCGTCAGCCTGAGCCTGCACGTTATGGAAGACACGGTCTCCGTCGGCAGCGGCTACCTCAAAGGTGTTCATAGCGCCATTCTGAACAGGCTGATCAAGAGTCAGGATGATTTTTCCGCCTTGAATCTCTGACGAAATGACCTCTGGCGAGAGGTTCACCTTATTATTATATACAAGACGGTCGAAGCAGAGGCCTACTCGCTCGGCCACTTCTTTTTTGCGGAGAGGATGGATATCGACGGTTTCACCCAGATCGTTGATGACAGCCAGTGCAGCGTATGGATCGGCCTTGACTGCAGTGCGCTGTGCTTCGCGTAACTGTGCCCAACCACTGTTCATGGGTTCTGTCTGTGGCGTGATAGGACGTGGGAATCCTGTCTGCTGGCGACCATCATAGTTCGCGAGCTGTACGACGACGAAAGGCATCTGTTGGTCTTGCCAGCGGTCTCTCCAGCAGCCCATGAGTTTCTTCAGGTAGTCTGTATAGGGAGCAGGATTACCTGTATTCGACTCGCCCTGATACCACACAACACCATTAAGAGCGTATGGTGCCAGAGGATGGAGCACGGCATTATAGAGTGTGGTGGGGATATTCTGCAGGGAGATATCGCCACTGGGACAGTTGGGCATCTCGGCTCCCACGTTCATTTTCCATGTTGGATCGAGGGGAATCACGTCCTTAGGCATAGGATTCTGTGAGCAGCGATCTTCGCCAAAGCAGAGCATATAGGGCTTCTCTGGGATGAAGTGGACGGCTCCATATTTATTGATAAACCGCACAGCGATCACGTTGTCGCCCTCCTTGAGAAGTCCCTCGGGGATGTCATAACGACGTGGGGGATACTGGTAGTAGGTATGTCCAATTTCTTTGCCATTGAGGTAGGTGATGTCCTGGTCGAAGAGGGTACCGAGGAGCAGACGTGCAGGCTTTCCCGCGTGTACCTTATCTATAATAATATGCTGTCTCAACCAGACACTACCGCTACCACGCCAAACCCAGTTGTTTTGGTTGATGGTCTGCCAGGCACTGTCGTCGCAGTTGGGATCAGTCCAGTTCTGCAATACACCAAGGTCTGAGTCCTGCAATATTTTCTGCCATTGGCGATCAGCCTGTATGTTAGCTTGTCCCTGGGCTTTCACATACTCGTCGTTCTGGAAGAACTGTGCACGCTTGACGAGCATGGGATAGTCGCGCTCCAGCGAGTCTTTGGATATCCAGGCCTCGATGGGTGTACCTCCCCAACTGTTGACAATGATACCCTGAGCCACCTTGGTCTTCTCATACATGCGTTTGCCAAGGAAATAGCCGACGGCTGAGAATGGCCAGGCGTTCTGTTTGTTAAGGGGCTTCCAGTTGATAGAGGTGGGGCGGATGTCATCCTTGGCACCGTGGACAGCTGTCTCGTTCTGAACACGGAACAAACGGATCTGGGGATTCTCGTAGGTGTCAATCTCCTGTGCATACTGCGGATAGACACGCTCAATGTGAACGTCGATGTTTGACTGTCCTGAAAGCAGCCATACATCACCAATCAGAATATCTGTAAGCTGTAAATTGTTAACTGTCAACTCATAAGGCCCTCCTGCCTTCATTTTGGGGAGGTCGATGCGCCAGCATCCTTTTTCGTCGGCTGTGGTGTCATACTGTTTTTTATTGAACTGGATGGTCACCTTTTCTCCAGGTTGCGCTGTTCCCCAAACAGGGATGGGCTTTCCGCGCTGAAGGACCATGCCTGATTGAAACAGTTGCGGCAAACTGACCTTTGCCTCCGTGACAGATACACACGCCAAGGCAATGCATAAAAACAGAAACTTCTTCATAAATGTTGCTTTGATGTTGCAAATATAGCAAAAAATCTCGTTGAAATGGCCAAAAATGTAATTTTTTTAAAATAATGAAACATTTAGAAAAGCATCTGTAACAATTGAGAATGTAAAATGGGATAAAAATGACTATCTTTGCAGCAGAAAACTTAAAACATGCGTCATGAAGGAAAATGAATCACAGAAAGTGACATTCAGCGAGAAATTCGGCTACTCCTTAGGAGACGCTGCTGCAAATCTGGTGTTCCAGATGATGATGATCTTCCAGTTGAAGTTCTATACGGATGTCTTCGGCTTGGATGGTGCAGTAGCGGGCTCGATTCTGATGATTGCCAGTTTCTCGGCGATTATAGTTGACCCGACGGTTGGAATCCTGGCTGACCGCACCTCGACACGCTGGGGTAAGTTCCGTCCGTGGGTCCTCTGGACGGCGATACCTTTCTGTCTGTTCTATGTACTGGCTTTTTATCATCCGGGTATTCATGAGAAGGGTATGGTGGCTCTTTATGCCACGATTTCCTATATCCTGCTGATGACCGTCTACTCGTTTAATAATATTCCATATACATCTTTAGGCGGTGTCATGACGAGCAACATCCAAGAGCGCACCAGTATAACCACCATCCGTTTTGTCGTGGTGACCATCGCTCAGTTTGTGGTTCAGGGTCTGACACTACCGCTCGTAGACCATTTCGGACAGGGTGACCTGCGAAGGGGGTGGTTCTCAACCATTTGTCTTTTTGCCTGCATCGCCCTGGTATTCTTCATCATTACCTTTGTGGTGACCAAGGAGCGCATCCAGCCCCCTCCCCGTCAGAAGTCGAATATCAAGGAGGATATTAAGAATACGGTGTCTGATGTCTCGTGGAATGCGATGGCGCTGCTCACCTTTGCCCTTTTCATTACCTTGGCGATGTGGGGATCTGCCATGAATTTCTACTTCCAGTATAATGTTGATCAGCGTTCTCTGTATGAATTCCTGTCGCATTTCGTCACCATTGAGGAGAAAGAGGCCTATTCCATCGGCTTCTCTGCCTTCAATATGATGGGTGCCATCGTACAGTTTGTCGGTGTGATCTGTCTGTCTCAGTATCTGGCAAACAAATATGGTAAGAAGAGTGTGTTTGTAATTTGTCTCTCGTTGACAGCTTTCTTTACAGCCCTCTTTTATATCCCCTCACCAACAGATGTCAGTTTGTTGTTCGTACTGAACTTTGCCCGTTCATTGGCCTATGCCCCGACTATTCCTCTGCTTTGGGCGATGATAGGCGATGTGGCCGATCATATCGAGTATGAGAACCACCGTCGTGCCACGGGCTTCTGTTTCTCGGGTATCGTACTGGCTTTGAAGGTTGGTCTTGGTCTTGGAGGTGCTATTGCTGGCGTCATCATCTCTATGTTCGGCTATGTCTCAGGCAATGTAGCTGTCCAGAACGAGAGTGCCATGGAGGGTATTCGTCTTGTGTCGAGCATTGTGCCAGCCGTTCTTTTCTGCATCGGTGTAGTGGCTCTTCATTTCTATCCGATTACCAAGGAGTATAACGAGAACATGCAGGCAGAGCTCTCTGCCCGCCGTCGGCATGCCAAGTCTGTGTTTGAGTAAACAGGAAATGTTTGTCTAATTATAATAATTGTCTAATTAAATAGTTTTGTAAGATGAAACCACGTTATCTTTATCCGCAAGATTATTATGCAGATCCATCTGCTAATGTGTTTAATGGTAAGATCTACGTATATCCCTCGCACGACTGGGAAGCAGGTGCTGCCTTCGATGATGATGGCGGACACTTCCAGATGAAGGACTATCACGTGATCTCTTTGGAGGATGTTGAGAATGGCGAGGTCACCGACTACGGTAAGATTCTCGATGTAGAGCAGGTTAAGTGGGCTGAGAAACAGATGTGGGACAACGACTGTGTAGAGAAGGACGGCAAGTACTACCTCATCTTCTCTGCCAAGGATTATAATGGTGTGTTCCATCTGGGTGTTGCTGTCAGCGATACACCTGAGGGACCATTTATTCCTGAGGATCATCCCATTCGTGGTTCTATGAGTATCGACCCCAGTGTCTTTAAGGACGATGACGGTCAGATCTATGTTTACTTTGGTGGACTCTGGGGAGGACAGCTCCAGTGGTACCAGGCTCCTGAGAAGCTAGTTAAGGAGGGAATTGACCTCGGACCCGCTGCTGACAAGAAGACCCAGCTCTTCTGTCCTGCCGATGTGCCTGCACTGCCCAGTTTCGTGGTTCGTCTGAGCGATGATGTGAAGCAGTTTGCTGAGGCTCCGCACAATGTGCTGGTCGTTGATGAGAATGGTGAGCCTTTGAAGGCTGGTGATCCTCACCGCTTCTTCGAGG
>JAEEGG010022706.1_pt1 | contig 12324 bp, 11 predicted proteins | sample 9134161 | NCBI WGS metagenome assembly JAEEGG01 (sample SAMN16246543, study PRJNA631951) | gut metagenome | biome: gut microbiome; feature: rumen; material: CR-attached | host: Bos | place: Iran: Karaj | collected 2018-10
TGATTAGAGAATACTATCTTCCCAAGATGCAAAGGGAAAGGATGTCATCTAAGCTTTTGGAAGAAATTAACCAAAGGATTACCAATCTGAAGTTGGATGTTGTCACTCGAAATTTTGACAAATACGGTGCAGTTTCAATAAATGCAACATATGTTCCCATCGGATTCAACTCTTGGGAAGACTATCTAAGAACCATTATTTAGATTCAAAGAATGTTTTAAATTGTAATGAATATAGACGGTCAAAACATATTCCTTCGAGGCATACTGAATGAGTATATTCCATCTATGAATGACTCATATCCGTTCAATCTCCCCATAGTACGCAACTTGAAGACCTTAGAGTTTTCAAAGAGTGTTACATACATTGTGGGAGAAAACGGCTCTGGGAAATCCACTCTCCTCGAAGCTATTGCCACTCTTCTTGGATTGAATGCTGAAGGTGGAAGCAAAAACTTTAACTTCAGGACGCAGGAAACTCACTCTGCCCTATATAAAGAGTTGCGTGCAGTCAGAGCAGATTTAAACTACAGAAACGCTTTTTTCTTTCGTGCTGAGAGTTTCTATAACGTTGCCTCTGAAGTGGACAGGATTGCAAATGATGACAGGCGGATGTTAGACAGCTATGGAGGCATCAGTCTTCATGAGCAATCACATGGTGAAAGTTTTATGGCTTTATTTACAAATCGATTGAGGAACAAAGGGCTATACATCTTTGACGAACCAGAAGCAGCACTATCCTATACGAACCAGCTTAAATTCTTAGTATGGATGAAAGATGCTATATCCGAAGGCTCACAAATCATTATCTCAACCCACTCTCCTGTAATTCTTGCATATCCAGATGCGGAGATTTACGTTGCAGAAGATGGAGTGTTGAATAGTACATCTTACAATGACTGCTATATCTATCGTGATATGTTGGCATTCGTAATGAACAAAGACATGGTGATAAAAGAACTGATATCCGAGTAAACTATAAGACAATGCCTAAAAGTACAATGAAATATAAAATAACAGAAAGGATAATAGATAATTGAGTATTATTTCATATCTTTGCAATTAATTCCAATAAATAAAACCTATGAGTAGAGTCTTTCGCATAACGCCAAAGCGTATCAAACGTTCGAATGGAACGGTGTTGACACCTGATATGGTCATCACCGTTACCACTCGTCAGCATACCACCACTCCATTCTACAATGGAGCCTTAGAGATTAAAGAGCAATACATGCGCATGTTTCAGTTTGATTATAAGAAAGCATGCTGCTCTGCCAGTGATTTTGAATTTGAGAAGTTGGACTAAAATTAATAATATGAATGCAACAATAACATTAAGAGAATACCTTGAGAAAGGAAAAACTTTTGTGATTCCCAACTATCAACGGGGATATGTTTGGGGTAAAAAAACAAAAGGTAAGGATTTGGATGCAGTATCATATATGCTTGAAAAATCTTTAATTCCTGGCTTTAAGAATGAGACGCGAATTTTTATACAGGGTATTACTGTAACAGAAAATGACAAAGAAATCATACTTATTGATGGGCAACAACGCACAACATTTTTTTATCTCCTTTTGAAATATTTGGGATACTCTGGAAATGTAAAAATGAAATATGCTATTAGGGAAAAGTCTGACGAGTTTCTATCCGCATTAAATATAAACGAAACCGTTTTTTCTGAAAATACGTTAGAGAATTTCCAAGACCTATATTTCTTCAAAAAAACGTTGCGAACTATTGATAAGAAATTGGGACAGATTAATAAAGAAAAGTTTTGCAATTACATTCTCGATAATGTCAGGTTCTTGTATATAGATATTCCAGAAGATAAAGCCACAAAGGTATTTTCCATGATGAATGGAAGCAAAGCCGAGATGAAAAGTGAGGAACTAATCAAGGCTGAATTACTACGTTTGGCGTCGCTCAACGACTCTGATTTTGACAAGAAAGAGGAGAAAGAGAAAAATGCCATTGAGTGGGACAATAATATGTTGCGCAGTCGTTATGCTCGAGAGTGGGACAAATGGCTGCAATGGTGGAATCGCGAAGATGTGAAGAAATTGTTCAAATGCTCAAATGTGATGGGCTATTTGATTTCGTCTTACTTGCAAACTAAAGACAAGAACAAAGAACTTTCTTTCGATAATTTCAAGAATAAGTTTTTGCTTGAACAGAAATCTATTGATGCAAAGAAAACGTTTGATGGACTAAGAAGATTGCAGAAAAGATTTGAAGACGCATTCAACAACCCTAAAATCTATAATTGGGTTGGGGCAATCCTAAGAATAGGCAGTGCCAATGAGTTTATCCAATGGTTTTTTGTTGAGGAGAACAAACCATCTAATGAAGATTTAGAGAAATACTATAAATGGTCATTTCTAGGATTGACTCATAAGCAGATAGTAGAGAATGATGAAAATAAGTTTGATGATAAGTATGACGAGTTATTTAAAATATTGGAGAGTAATAATTTGTACGAAGATAATAGTGAGGAGGCATTTCGCCTTTTGCTAAGATTGAATATTGATGAAGACAATAAACAAGAAGATGGAGTAGGCCGGAAATTTGATTTTTCTATTTGGGATAGAAACGATGCAAAAGGACGATCGTTAGAACATATTTATCCAAAATCAAAAGTACTCCATAAAGAGAATGGAATAATTAAAAAAGGTGATAACAAACCGCTTGATAAATTACCAGGCAGAACAGATGGATATATTGCGAGAGCGACTTGTAGATATATTGAAAATGGTGTTCGAATAGAAGCAAGCGAACATTCTATAGGCAATCTTGTGTTGTTATATAAGGATGATAATTCTGCGTTTAATGACAGTTCTTTTGAAGAAAAAAAGTCAATGTTTTTTTTAGTTCCAGATGGCAAGGATAAGAAGAAAAAAATGATATTTAAAAGTCGTCATCTATTACATACCATTTATAAGTTTGCTCAATCAGAATGGAAGGGTGAGCAAATAGCAAAAAACAAATACCAAACATTAAAAGATTTTAGAGAATACTATGGCAAATAAGATAAACTTCATAACAGGTGAAACATACACTCTTGCAGAACTTTTTTCAGGAGAAAGACGCATAATCATCCCAGATCTTCAGCGAGACTATTGCTGGGGAGATGAAAACAACATAAAAAGTACTGGCGAGGAAGGTGAATTGGTCTCGGGTTTTGTCAATAATCTATTGACTCAATTCGATGAATATCAGTACAAAAACGACAAGGAGTTTCTTAATCTTGGATTGTTCTATGGTTACGAAGTTCCTGCCAATCACATTCAACTGTGCGACGGCCAGCAACGATTGACTACGCTCTATCTCCTTTTGGGTATGATTAATAAGAAAACCATTGAACATAAAGAAAATGGTCTTACGGAGGGGAAATTTCGACATTATCTTATTTCGGACTTTGAATACAAACACGATGACAAGGAACCATACTTGAATTATGCAATTCGTGAATCTTCTCTTTATTTCTTAAGTGATTTAGTATGCAAATTTTTTGTTGCCAATGAAGATAATGTTGAAACAATAAAGTCGGCAGACTGGTATTTCGATTATTACAATTTAGATTCGAGTATTCAAAGTATGCTCAAAGCTCTTGCAAAAATTGAATCGTTTCTAAAAGAAAAAAATCCTAATTGCATTGAGTTTGGAGACTGGCTTTTAAATAAAGTCACCTTCCTCTATTTTGATATGGAGAATCGAAAAAATGGCGAAGAGACTTTTGTGGTAATCAATACGACAGGCGAATCGCTTTCTTCTACTCAAAATCTGAAACCTCTGGTTTTACAAGAAAAAAACGAGAAATTCGACAATACTTGTTTTAAAGTTAAAGATGGGAATGAGGAAAAAAGTATAGGTAAGTGTTGGGAGGAAATAGAAACTTGGTTTTGGAAAAAAAGAAAGGGCGACAATGACACAGCCGATGCAGGGTTTGCGGAATTCTTGCGTTGGATTTCTATTATTGAACAGGTAGATAAAGATGCACCTAAAGAAGAACAGACGAATAGCATAAAAAAACTCATACAACTTATTCTGCAAGGTAAACATTGCGACTTCCCATACAAAGAGATTTCTTTTGAAACGATATATGATTATTGGAAATCGTTGAAATGGATTATTGAAAAAAGAGAATTATCTTTTTTTGTAAAAGATTATTTATCTCCTTCAGTTAACGAATATGTGAACAATCGAAATGCTATTGGTCAAAATGATTGTTTTGTTCTCTTACCAGTATTGAAATATATTTACAAAAATATTTATTCAATTGAATCAGATGCTTGCAAGCAGAGGAACGCAAAACGAATTTATGAGTTTTTTAAGAATCTGAATCGTATAGATAATGTTTCGAAAGCAGTTAATACGTTAGTTTGCGATACAATCAAGATAATCGATTTGATAAAAAACGGAGATTTAGTTGATTTGATAGATCCAAAAGTAGATGTCTCTAACGTTTCTAAACAGATTCTGACAGCAGAAGAAAAGAAAAAACTTGAAATTCTTAGGAATAGCACCACAGATAGAGAAAAAGTGGAAGAAGCATTTTGGAAAGCTCAAGAACATAATATTTGGTCGGGCGAGATTATTCCTATGATAGAGTGGGCTACTGATGAAAACGGCAACTTCGTTCTAGACTTGTTTAATAAATATGCGGAAAAAATTGCAGAGGTGTTTGACGGTGAATGTAACGCAAATATTGATGATAATACTCGCAGGGCATTATTGACACGAGGATTGAATGGTTTTCCACGTGTTTTTAAAGGCTATACAAATTATTGTTTTGGTTGGGATTGGAGCGATTGGCAAGTGCTCATCAATGACAATAAAGATAAGTTTAAAGACTTCTTTGACGATTTGTTGAGGGGCAATATACTTCAAAATATGATTGATAGTTATGTAAATACTCCTGCAAATACTACAGAAGTTTTTTATCGGTTCGTAAAATATCCCGAATTGTTGTCTTATTGTGAGCAAAAAAATATTCAAAAATGGGACAATTCCTATTGCCTTGTTAAGAAACAACAAGCAAAGAAAAACAATTACTTGGAACTTGAAACATCCTGTCTGTATCTCGAACTGATGTATAGTCATAATAATCCTGGAATTGCATTAAGCGTAAACGACGGAATTGATTATCATGGTTGGAAAATGAGGCTATGGGAAGAGACTGCGCTTGAATTTGATAAAGAGTGGAACGGTTTGTCGGTCGCGATTGATGTTCATTTTAACAGAGCAAAAGCTGATGATTGGGATATTCAATTGTTTTTAAGGCAAGGAAAGGGCAATACAGAAACAGACTTGGAAGAAATGGCATCATCTAATGAATTACAATGGAATGGAGAACGATATGAATTGAAGGATTTGTCAAAATCTGATGTAAAAGATAAGATAAATGCTCTGTTATCAGAATTTTAACACCTTGTTTTATCAAATATTTCTTCCATGCCAACCACCTATATCTCCAACTCCGCCCACTACAAAGAAGTGATTTCACGGGTGCAATCCGTGAAGCATACTCTTTGGATTGATAAAGACTTCTGCCCTGCCCCCATCGCATATTTTTATCGAAAACAGCATTTTTCTTTGACCTCTGCCACCAGCTGGCAGAGGTCTTTGTTTTCTTTGCATCGAAATTAGTTTTTAACCCTTTAAAACATTGTATTATGGCAACAAAAACATTAAGCAACGAATTCATGCAGAAGATTATGACTGAAGAGGCATGGAAAGAGCTGTCGGGCGACTTCAACTGGTCGGAGGCTCTGTTGGAGAAGTATCAGGACAAGGTGGATTGGAACGAAATCTCGGAGAACAGGTACATCCGTTGGACGGTCCCCATGATTCAGAAATTCAAGAACCGTATCAACTGGGAAAAGTTCTCTCAGTACATAGACGAAGAGGTGGTTACAGAGAACATCATCGAGACCTTCAAGGATAAGTGGAACTGGCACGAACTATCGGAGAATACAAACGTTGTCTTGTCGTACGATCTGTTGGACAAGTTTGCAGACCTCTGGGATTGGGGAGAGATTATCGACCGCTATAGCAACCAGCCTTTCGAAGGCAATGGAATTGAGTTCTATGAGCACTATAAGGAACACATTCCTGCCGCAAAATTGCAGAACTCGCGCCTTTGGAACGAGATTGTCAGCCAACAGAAGCGCCAATTGATTGCTGAGATTACCGCATAATTCTTACGATTCTGCCACTAACGGTCGCTCGGGGGGTGAACCTTTTCTGTAAATACTTTCGTAATTTGTGGAATTAAAATATAAAAGGATATGAATACTCAGCAATTCGTACATCTTAATGTACACTCGCATTACTCCTTATATAATGGAGTATCGACAGTCAAACAATTGGTAGATGCTGCCATTAAAGAGGGAATGCCAGGCATTGCCATCACAGATTATGGCAATATGTTTGGTGTCATGGAGTTCATTGATTACGTCAGTTCCATCAACAAGAAAAGAAAGAGAAAAGGGAAAAGGCCTTTTAAGCCGATTATTGGCTGTGAGCTATATGTAGCAAAGCATGGCCCCAAAGAGAAAAAAGATAGCGTTAAAGATTTCAAGGGTTACCATCTGACTGTTCTTGCTAAGAACCTGCAGGGATACAAGAATCTTATCAAGATTGTAAGCAATGCCTGGACAGAAGGATACTGTTTGACCCCTCGAACTGACCGTGCAGACTTAGAGAAGTATCATGAAGGTCTCATTGTCTTGTCTGGTGGTTGGGGAAGTGAGGTGTTTACCCACATTAATAATGAGGACATGACGGCTTTAGAAGACTCTATCAAATGGTACAAACAAGTCTTTGGCAATGACTATTATCTTGAAATGCGGCGTGAGGCTTACCATGACCTGTCGAAAGACGCTCCAAGCGACTTGATGCATGAAGAGGAAAAGGCGAACCAAGTTCTCATACAGAAATCAAAAGAGTTTGGCGTTAAAGTGGTTGCAACAAACAACGTCCAATATGCAGCTTCAGAAGATTATGCCGCTTACAAAATTCAACAATGTATTGTTTGTGAGGAAAAAATGAAAGAATACAGGAAAGATCCATTTCGACTCCGATGGTTGACGGATAAGGACTTTATGACCAATTTGTTTTCAGATTACCCTGAAGCCATCTCCAATACGATGGAAATATTTGACAAGGTGGATTTTTACGACATCCACCATAAACTTGTTATGCCACCATTTACTATACCAGAAGGTTTCCAAAGTGATGCAGACTATTTGGAGCATTTGACATACACAAGAGCAAAATTCATCTATGGAGACCCTATTCCAGAGGAAGTAGAAGAGCGTCTTCGATTTGAGTTGGAAATCATTGAGAAGAATGAAGCGGAAAGATACTTCCTTTTTATACAGGATATTGTGAACACGGCAGAGAAGGAGTTAGGTGCATTGGTTGGTCCAGGACGTGGTTCTACTGCTGGAAGTTTGGCAGCTTATTGTTTAGGCATCACCAAGATTGACCCATTGAAACACGATTTGTTGTTTGAAAGTTATATGTGTCTTAACAAGCGTATCCTTCCAAATATAGACTTGGTCTTTGACGAAGAGGGACGAACTCGTGTCATAGAGTGGCTTGAAAAGAAATATGGAAAAGAGAACTGTGCGCATATTGTCATTCTTATAAAATCAGATACGAAAACAACATTCGAATCCATAGCACATGTATGTCAATTACCAGCATCTACATCAAAAGCTATTAACAAGGCTATAGATTATCATTGGTGGATGCCGATGAATTTGAATTGGAAAATTAAGAACACTCCTGGTCTTAGGAAGCTACTACGTTCGGCTGGAGGTTACACATTGGAACACAATATTAGTGTTTTGGAGGATACTATACAAAGAATGGTAGTTAATCCCTTGGGATTCATTGTCAGTAAAAGTCCTATCAGTGATTGGGCACCAATTTGTGCTCTAAGTAATGCTGACGTTGAAGGTAAAACTATTAGATGTACCCAATATGATTTTAGAACCGTAGAAGAAACAGGTTTGATGAAGTTTGTCTTTCTGAGAGCGAAAACTCTTACTCAGTTAAAAATGATCTGTGAAAAAATCAAGGCAAAAGGGGTAGCAGATTTTGACATCAATAAGATTCCTATTGACGACCCAAAGACATTTGAACTTTTCCAGCAAGGTAATACTGAAGATATTTTCAAATTCGATATACAAGGAATGCAGCATTATCTCCGCAAACTCCATCCAACGACGTTTAAGGATCTTGTCATCCTAAATGTCATGTATCGACCTGGCGTGAAAAAACACCTCCTATCGTTCATCAACAGGAAGAACGGCAAATGGGAAACAACTTATGCTATTCCCGTCATGGAGAAATACCTTCAGGAAACTTATGGGATAGTTGTTTATCAAGAGCAAGTCATGATGCTATCCAGATTGTTAGCCGACTTTACCAGAGAAGAGAGTGATACGTTATGTAAAGCTCTTGGAAAAAAGAAAGCAAATGTACTGTTTGTCTTAAAACAAAAGTTCATTGAAGGTGGCCTGAGAAACGGACATAAAAGGGCTACCCTTGAAAAGATTTGGAAAGAATGGGAAGAGAAAGGCAAATACGCCATCAACAAGGCTCATGTTGTATGTCTAACATGGTTGGCTTATCAGATGGCCTATCTAAAAGCACACTATCCAGATGAGTTTACGGCTGTAATAAACGAGAGCGAGATAAACAATTAAATATGCCAAAAATAGAACGATGGATCATAGATAAGTTGCTTGACGCTACAAGCATTGTCGATGTTATAGGTGATTTTGTAGACCTTCGCAAGACTGGTGTGAATTATACTGGCTGCTGTCCTTTCCACGAAGATCATCATGACGGCAACTTTATTGTTCGCCCAGAAGGACTATAGAAACCTTTTTCTATCTGATGACGACATAAAGATTGTCAAGCAATATCTTTCTCAATGCGAGAAGAGTTTAAAGGAGATGGAAGGTAAAGCCCAAAATGCAAGTTTGTTGTTATGACAAAGGAAGATATCATATCCCAGAAGTTAGTTGCCTATGATGATGCTTTCGATTTCTACATGGACAGAGGTCGAATGCCTGATGGGGTGCCTTCAGATGATCTTTTAGGAGGATTCATGCAGCAGGCCATTAATGAGAATCCTCAGTTAAACAGTCAAGACCCTGTATGGAAGGATATTTTGAAAGAAGAAATACTGAGTTTTATAGAAGCTATGTTAAAACTCTTTGAACCTGTGGAAGAGCAATACCATCAGGAAAAGAATCTTATTCAGGTATTTACTAAAGGAAATATAGATAAAAAAAGGGAATTGTGGCCAAAGGTTTATAGTACTATTAAACAACAATTCAAACCCGAAGAGGTAAATATTGATGGGTATGTTCAACAATTCAAGGACTCTGACCCCGAATCAGTGTTTGGTCCTTTGATAAAAGACTGGGATACTGCCTGTGACCATCGTCTGACGGAATACGAAGCTGCCTGTATAGAAAGAAACAAAGCCTACTGGGAACAGAGTATTCGTGAGCATGGAAATACAGATTATAGAGAAAGGAAGCAGATACAGAAAATGTTCTATAGTTATCCTCAGATGGTAGAGATAGTTAATATGATAGGCAGGGAAAAACCGCATAGAGAAGACGAAAAAGATGATACCATCAGAAGATACCTCCCTTTATTGCCTTCACCTCCAACTCCTGCCGTAGAGGTTGAAGAAGTCACTAATGGTAACAATCTCCAACACGTCTTGCCTATAGAAACTGCAATCCTCGCAGGCCATCAAACAGAGAGCCTGTTCTATTATAGATATGCTATGGGCCAGTTGCAACTGTTTGCCAATAAGCCCAAAATGGAAAGTAGGATGAAGGTTGAACAAACCCAAAAGAAGGAGCCACGTTTGGAGAAAGGACCTATCATTGTTAGCATTGACACCAGTGGATCTATGTTTGGACGCCCTATAGAATTGGCCACATGTTTGCTCAGGCAATTATTGCAAATGGCCAAAAAGCAAAAAAGGAAATGTTTTTTGATTTCCTTCTCAGTAAGAGCGCAAAGTATTGACCTATCAAAACCTGGCGCATGGAAAAGACTGGATGCTTTTCTTGGTGACTATTATTCTGGAGGTACTGATGGCAACGAGATGCTAAAAGCTGGCATCAAGATGCTGAATTCGGAGAAGTATGCTATGGCAGATATGCTAATCATTAGTGATTTCATATTCGAACCTCCCAATGGTTGTGTTAGTCAGTTCATGCAAGAAGAACGTCAGAAGGGTACACGTTTCTACGGCTTGCAGATAGGTAATGATTCTCATGAATATGATACAATATTAGATAAAGTATGGCAAATAAAAAATTAGAACCTCTTTTTTGGATTAATCCCAATTTCAGACTCCAATTTCCTTATTTCAGCATCAAGTGGTATAAGATTGATCATCAGGTGTTGCTTCAGGAGGCGTTACAGGAAGGCATGGAAAAGATGGTATATCAAACGAAAAAGAACTTAATGATGATTGTCTTACGCAATGACCACTCTGGCCTTGATTTGATTTATTCCGATTTCACGCACTTTGAGAATCTCAGGTTACAAAGTCGGTTGCGTATCAACATTCGAGACCAGATTATCAAAAGGGCAAATGAAGTGCTTCCACGCAGATTCCATGAGTTGGAAACCATCAAACAGATAAAAGCGAAAGGCGTAAAGGTGAAGAAATTGAGAAAGAGAGTCTTGGGGCAATGTAATACTTTCAAGATTATCAGTCTGTCACCAGTATTGGTGATTTTCCCTATCGACTTCTTAGATATGGTCATCTTGCATGAAGTCCTTGATAAACTCTGGTGTCAGTTCCAGCATCGACATATCCGTACGACGATAATGTGACTGGATAAACTCTGCCACATCCTTCCTTGAACGCTTCATAGCCCAAAGTGTACTTGCCGACCTGTCCTTGCCCACGCGCTTCTTCTGGTTGGCAATGTCCTTATCAAATGCACTCAGCAATGTCTCGTACTCGCTGCCGAAACCCTGATAGGAGTTGCGCACCATCTCTGCCGTAACGAAAGCCTCACGATCCGATAGGTGCTGATAATGCTTGATAATCTGCGCCTTGATATTATCCAGTTCGCGGTTAATCTGCAATGCCTCCTTGCTGCGGCCTTTGGCACAATTGCCCTTCACGTCCCACATGTCAAGCGGGATTGTCTTCTTACAACTGAACTGCGACTGAGTCCCGTTAATCGTAACCCTGCCCATTACAGGCACCACACCGTTTTTCTCCTTACTCTTGTTCACATAGAACAGAATGTTAAAAGTACTTCTCATGTTTCTTACTCCTTTTTTAATTTTGGCTGCAAAACTACTATGTTTTTTGGCATCCATCGCTATGCAAAATATAGCAGTTTGTGGAATAAGAAACGGGCGGTGAAAGGCGCGTCATTCTTCACTATTTTGAAGGGGTACTTTTCTCGTTCCCAAGGTCATAAATTGGGTTACGATTTGGCAACCTATCTCCTTCACCAATCCTCCCAATTTTGCGTTGTCCCTATTTTTGAACTTCCACGTTCTTCCCCTCTTTGCCTTTATTTCAGGCCGAAATGCGTTAATCTTCCAAAATCGCTTCGTTACAACAACTTTTTTTCGTAACTTTGCAGCATGGAACAGCTTTTACACTATTGTTGGAAGCACAAGATGTGGCCCATGACAGGAATGGAAACCACTGACGGACGCGTTGTCGAGGTATTGGACCCAGGATTGCACAATCGCAATGCGGGCCCTGATTTCTTTAATGCCAAAGTGAAGATTGGGGGCACGCTATGGGTGGGCAATGTCGAGATTCACGATTGTTCCTCGCATTGGTATCTGCATGGGCACGACCACGACGCCAATTATAATAATGTCATTCTCCATGTGGTGGGTGAGGCCGATCGTGAGGTACAGACACAGAAGGGCGACTTTCTGCCTCAAGTGTGTCTGACGGTTCCCCCGTCAGTTCGAGAGAATTACGAAGAGCTCATCAAGACCGACTCCTATCCTCCCTGCTACCGCATCATTCCTGAATTGCCGCCACTGACCATTCACGCTTGGATGGCTGCCCTGCAGACGGAGCGTTTGGAACAAAAAACTATCGCCATTCAAGAACGTGTCCGCCAGGCTAATGGTTCATGGGAAGATGCCTACTTTATGACATTGGCTCGCAACTACGGCTTTGGCATCAATGGTGATGCCTTTGAGGAGTGGGCTCGTCATATTCCTTTGAATGCAGTGGGGTAACATCGGGACGACCTCTTCCTAAATGAGGCCATTTTCCTGGGTCAGGCAG
>JAEEGG010022707.1_pt1 | contig 12323 bp, 8 predicted proteins | sample 9134161 | NCBI WGS metagenome assembly JAEEGG01 (sample SAMN16246543, study PRJNA631951) | gut metagenome | biome: gut microbiome; feature: rumen; material: CR-attached | host: Bos | place: Iran: Karaj | collected 2018-10
TTGAAATTTCACGGATGAATTTAGCCACACCGTCAGCTTCTTCATATCGTTCCAAACGATACAATGCTTTAGCTTTGATAAACAAGGCTTCGAGACAAGGGTTCTTTTTTTGAGCCGTCTTTTTGTCCAACACCATATCCGAATATCCTATAGCTTCCTCATACCGACCATTGTAGAGGCACAACACTGCATTCAAAAAATCACAAGTCATGCTGCAATCTTTCAGCAACAGAACATCCTTTGCGGCATCATGCAGGCATTCATCATCAAGCATCACGTCGAACATCTTTTTGGCTACGAGTGCTGCATTTCTGTAGTCTCCGCTCTCTATTTTGGTGATGATTCGTTTCATGCATACTTGAACAGTGCCATCGTAATCATGCTTGTTATAACATGAGGTAAAATCCTTGCCGAATTGGTACTCCTCATCAATCATAGGCACATCGTTAAACGAGTTGGCAAAAGCTCGGATCTCCGCATTCTGCTTGATATGATACGGGTACAACTTGTTACTCAATGTAAGTCCCTCCAGCGAACGCATTCGGCTGATAGCCACGTATGCCTGCCCGGGAGCGAATGTTCCCCGTGTCAAGTCGAAATGCATGCGTTTAAATGTCATTCCTTGCGACTTGTGGATGGTGATAGCCCAAGCCAGCTTTATAGGATATTGTGTGAATTTCCCCACAACCTTTGACTCAACCTTGCGGGTCTCTTCATTATACACGCTTTCCTTGCTTTCCCACACCATTTTTCCCACATTGATTGTTTCACCATCTTCCAAGGTTACAACAATCTGGTCATCCGTCAATTTACTCACTATGGCAATAGTACCGTTGACCACACCTCTTGGATAATCATTGCGACAAAAAATGACCTGAGCACCGACTTTGAGCTTCAGTTTAACCGGCACTGGTGCGTCTTGCATCTTGAACTTTCCCTCCAAATCGCCTTCATAGCAGAATTCCTCCGCTTTAATCTCGTCCAACCTCATCTCATTAATGCTTTCCGCGACTCTATTGTATGCGGTCAATGTCACCGAATAATCGCCCACCTTGTCATCAGAACTCACATGTTCATTGATGATTTCAAAATCCTCTTGCTTGTTTTCGCCCACGCGCATACGATCCAAAATATCCAAAAATGGCTGATCTTTCTGACGATAAACCTTCTGAAACTCTATCTTGGGCAGATTCATCCGCTTCAGCGCATACGCCTTGTAGAAATAAGGGGTGCCATTTCCATAAAAGTCCCGGAGCATATCTTCATCTGCCGTACCCTGCTTATATACTGGCGGCAACTGGAACAAATCGCCCACAAACAGTATCTGTTTGCCTCCGAAGGGCAAATGCGAATAGGTTAAGGCTCTGAGGAACCGATCCATGCCATCCACCATATCGGCTCTGACCATTGAGGCTTCATCAATGATTATGGTATCCGTTTTCTCAAGCACTTGTCTTTTCGCCAACGACACTTCCATGCGGGATGAAGGACCTATTATCTCCAATGGGAAGCCGAAGAAGGAATGCATCGTTTGACCTCCGACATTGAGGGCGGCTATACCAGTGGGAGCAAGGACCAGAAAGTTTTTGTTGATTTCCTTTTGGATCCTTTTCACAAAAGTGGTTTTGCCAGTACCCGCCTTTCCTGTAATGAAAAGACTGTTGTTGGTGTTTGCCACAATGTCGAAAGCTTTTTGCTGCTCGAAGTTGGTCGGGTCAAATGTGAATTCTTCTTTCTCCATCGTTGTCCTTTTGATTTTGGATGCAAAAGTACGATGGCGGTGCGAAACCTATTTTCGCAAGGCGAGAATCGTAAAATAATTGATTTATAGCTTCTGCCTCCTGCAAAAATAGTTAACTGGACTTTTTTTTGAGGTATGGACAATTTTCGTGTTTGTTCTGTCCAAAAAAATCTAGCGAATTGTCCCAAATGGACGGAGAAGCTCCGTTTTCGCCGCTTCGATTTGGACTATCAAACTAGCTACGTTTATCTTACTGCTCCTCTTCATAGAATTTGAGAGTCCAAACACAAATAGTTTATCCTCCCTTAATCAATTGCAGAAAATAAGATGAATTGGTCATACTCCTGTCATGGATACCACTTTTGCAACTGTTGGACCTAACAAATATTCTATTGCGGCAGCTCTATCTTTATCACTTTCCTTGCACTCGTCAAATATATAGTTATCAAATGAAGACAGGTTTTTCCAATTGCACATAATATAATCTAACAACAGATTATTTAATTGTAATTTGGAAGTATGAAGTCTATAGCTAAGAGAGATCAGACTATCAATATTCATAATGATCGGCACATAAATCATTACAGATTGTTTGAAAACATACTTTCTTCGTCGAATATTATTAAATTCTTCTATCACGGTTAAATTAACTCCCATTGCAGAGAAAGCCCGATCGGTAGTTATAACAAGCGGAAAAATGTGTTTGACATATTTAACCCCTTCATCTATTTTGTCAAAAAGTCCACGATTTAGAATTCTGTCAATATTATATAGCAGCTGTCCTCCACCCTTTCGAGGACTAATATCATCGTCTTTACAGAGACGATCAAGAATACCCGTCTTAATGTCTTCTATATTGTTTGAGTATCGTAATTTGTCTGGAAATAGTAAATCCTTATACTCTATCAAGAAAAGTGTGTCTTCTATTCTTAGGTAAAAGTCTGGTTCCCCTGTAATCCCAAGGCGTTTTAATTCATCGCCAGTAAAACAGAGTGCACTGCCTCCATTGTATATCTTTCCTATTAACTCGTATAGAAGATGTCTCTCCGAAAAAACTTCGCCGAGTGTGGAATTAAAATCAGGCAAGCCATTGTATGGTTTACCCTTCGCATTAGGTAAACCATGAGCTTGTATTGTCTTATATAGTTCAAACTTTAGGCCTTGGTATATTTTGTCAATCAAAAGATTTGCATCAAGTAAAAGGTAATTACCATCACTCATAGCATAAAGAAAGTGATCTCTTAAATATTTCATCCCTTCAGTCCCTTTATCCCAAATAATTCTCACACTATCAGCTTTTGGATCAATCACATATTGTGACAAAAACCGTTGTTCGTTAGCATTTCCGTGTGGCAATATGCAATTTTTTATTGAATATGAATATATGTTAAATAATAGAACTACGTAGTCTCCCCAGTTCCTCACACATTTGTCTTGAACAAAAAAAGAGAGATAACTTTTAAAGGTTGAATCATTTTCGGAGAATGTAAAAAATTGATTAGCCTTATATAATTGGGGGCGAAAATCCTTATAGTGCTTGCTTTCCACTATAGGAATATCCATTTTTAGTAGCATATCAGATAACGGATGTTTATCTATGCTTAGTTGTTGGTCTGTCCATATTTTGTTGCAATAAAGTAGTGCTTTAAAAATTGGCTCAAACTCATCCATGCAGATGTCCGAATCATCTCCTTGCTCCAATGGACAATACGATTGCAAAGCCAACCTATACGTCATCATACATCCCATTGCGCTATACAAAAAGACATGGTTTCCTGATGCTTCAATATTTTTAATAAAATTCCAAGTCTTTTTTCTTTTTGGGAGTGGTAAATAAGGACAGAAATCTCTTATATGCCGTCTTTGTGCAATCACATCAGATTGGGCATAGAAAATACTTGAATATTTTTCTGCCACAAATTTAAGGACAACTTCTGTTGGTATTCCATTAAGAAATTTGAGTGGATTCACTTCATTAAAGTCATCATACACATCATCATATCCAATGGCAACAAACGTTACAGGTTTACGTTGAATATTTAGGTGTGTGTTTTTGACGTTTCTCTTCTTTTCTTCTGAATGGATACGTTTTTTATTGATGTTCATACTGTTTGCAAAAGCATATAGGTTATACGAATACATAAAAAGAACGACATCATTTCAGAGCCTACAAAAAATAGTTTTAGTTTTCTTAGAATCGTTGACAGCTATTCTATAGGTTCAATTTTATAGGCAAAAAAAGGATAATGTTTAGCAGAAGGAGTCTTGTTTACATCTTTCCCTATTATTCTAACCATTTTTCCCAACCATCCACGTTGTTCAATTGTTTTTCCGTTTAGCAAATACTTGTTTCCTATATGATATATACCATTATGGACTTCAACGACACCTATACTTTCATCTTTATCTTCAAGAGTATTTTCTGTTCCATCCAATTTCACCCACTTTTTTCGGTTTTCTTCTTTATCCGGATGGTTTTTAATATAGTTGTTCATCCACTGAAGAATCTCGCAGAACTGAAGTGCAATGCTAAAAACCAAAAGTCTCGAATTGCCGCCTGTGTTTCTAATTTGATTATCGTAGTTTTGGATCTCATCATCACTCAATTCGGTTGGATGAGAAGACTCAAAAGAATGGGAACTCGCATTCCCCAAATTATAAATCAATGACATCATATCCCGTATGTGTCCTGGAGTAATGCCACCTCCACCATGTTTATATCTTAGCTTTTCTGCCGGATTGCCAATTACAAACATGAAGCATTGATTTAAATTGACATTTCCATTTTGGAAAAAAGTATTAGGAATGATGCCGACTATCCCTAAAGACCTGAAGATTTGCTCCAAAGCCTTTCGAAGTGGGTTGTAGAAATATTTTGGGTTAAAATCCGGATGGAAACCAGGGAAGTGAATAGCCTCTAAAATGGTCAAAATGTCTTCACAAACATCGGCATTGAATTTTAACAACTGCTCATAAACATCTCGATACATCTCCTGTATCTGAATCCTACACGATTTTTGAGCATGGGCTTTAATTCGTTCATATAATGCTTTGTTGTCAACATTCTTGGAATAGTACTTCTTGTGTTGTTCGTCTGTCCAGTCAGAATCCCATTTCAAGCGTTTATCGTTAATTGAATCAGAGACCTCTGTTTCGGAGCCGCCAGTTAAGACGTACCATGGGATAATTCGCCCTTTTTTCTCGCAAATAGTAGAAATGTCATCCAGCGCTTCACGCAAAAACTCAACTGCATTGTCTGCGCTATCCCGATGATATTTGCATTTAGCATCAAGTATAATAGCAGACCAGCTATTAAAATCACTTTCCAAGGCTGCTTTGGCATCGTCCCAGCATGAGTATGGATCTAAATGCAGACCAAAGGTCTCGGCTTTAATAGGAAATGTTTTTGTCACATTCGGGTCATCTTCTACCCAAAGGACCTGTATTAAATCATTATTCTCCATATCTTTTAAAGTAATCTAAATACATTTGCATTGTTAAACGTCAACACATATTTGACGGTATAATCTTCTGTTGGAGTAGAGACTATCTCCACCCTTCCATCGTATCGTGTTATGATATCATTAATTTCGTTACAGCCAATACCATTATGTCCGTCTTGGTGAAGAGCGGTTGATACGCCGTATTCAAGCAGCGAGGAGGTGTCCCGATCTTCAGGTATAGGTGTTCCATTATTTTCAATATTGATGATCAACGAAGTACCATCAGTGCTCCACGAAAACTTCAATTGATAGTCTTTTCGCAAATCATCCGTAAAAGCATAAGCCTTAGCATTGGAAAGAATGTTGTCGAATATTTTTTCCAATGCGTCTTTGGGGAAAATGAATGTGTTTATTGATTTTCCTTCCTCAATAACAACAAGACCTTCTTCATTTTTGATTTCTTGTTTGGCCGTATTATTGCCTTTCTCCCATGATACTACAGGCTTGAAGTTCAGCCAGCCTTTTTCCTCTTTTTCAATGTAATTTTCAATGAATTCTTCAGGGTCAATAGACTCCGGCTTTGAAAAAGAGTATTCAACATCTGCAATATGCTCCAACACAGGCATCATGTTCTTTATTTCAGTTGATAAAAATTCGAAAGCCTCTTTTACGGTAGTTCCCTGAACTCGAGAAATAACGTTATCATCTGACAAATTTCCGTTTTGGCGAATTCGATATTCGTTCAAAGCATAGAACATTGCTTCTAAAGAGGATAACGACTGTGTTAGGGCATGTTTGCGCATTCGAACAGCTTTGGTGTAATTCTCATGATCTCGTTTCAATTCTTCTTGAGAAGATTGCAATGCCTCATAGTTTGCTTCAGCCATAAAAGACAGCCGTTCTTTATCACTATGGTTTGGAACGATTATTTTATCCATAACCAAGGACAACACGTGGTTGGTGAAAATCCCGTCACAAATTGTCAAAATCTGTTCTTTGACAGAAGGTTCAAATAGCAAAGCTGCAATGTAGCGCACATCAATTCCGTCCAGCGGAACCATGCAACAACCTTTCATATAGGCGAAGCCCCCATCAGGTACTTTTGTTGTATAGCCAACTCTCAAATACTCTGTACTGCCATTCAGAAGAACAAACGGTTCTTTTGCTATACCGAACCTCATAGAGTCTTCTTCAAAAGCAGGGTCGCTAACTTTACCAACAGCTTTGTGTAAAAGATTCGCATCTTTGTAACTATCACTGAGCAAGGTCGGTATGATCAATGGCATGCCCTTTGCTTTTTCGAGAAGATGCCATCCTTCACCCTTGACGAACTCTGCAAGTTCTTCTTCTTCATGGAGTCTTACAGCCACTATTTTCACAATAGAAGATAATGGAATGCCTTCCGTTGGATGAACACCCAAATAGTAACTAGGCCACAATAACTCAGGATCTAGTTCATCTGCATTGATGTATTTAGTCCTCCCCTTCACTTCGTCTTTAATGCACACCTTGCTATTTTCTCCTTTGCACAAAGCAAGCATAAAGTATTTGGACTTACCACCATAAAATAAATCCTTGTCCTCGTAGGCCACAATTGAAGAAATAGCTTTTTCTTTAGTTCTGCGAATACGAAAATCAAAGACAGGGACCTCGTACTTATCGGCTTTATTGCCAGCCATGTCTGAAGTAAACTCAGAGAAAAACAACATTTTCCCGTTTGGCTTAAGAAGGTCATACAAAGCTTCTATATCCTTGCATTCTGTTCCAAAAATTGTTTGAGCAAAATAATGGTTCTCATTGACACGGAAAATAACCGCATCTACAGTGCCCTTAGGAGGCAACGAATATGAATATTCATCATTAACTTCCTCACCTGAAACAATTTCAGACTGGATGCCTGCGGCGAACAGACGGATTTGTCCCAGTGCCCATACTTCTTTTTGATTATAGTTCATGCCAGTGAATCCAGATATGATACAATCTGGGAAAAGAACTGCGAGATCACAATACTCGGTATCTGCAATGAATATTCTTGCACCTTTCTCAGGCTTCACATACTCCTTGACAAGCCTAATGCGTTCCTCAGAAATGTGTTGACCGGAACTCCAGCACCATTCTTGTCGATGGGTGAACTCATAGGAAACTACTTCTGAGAAATGCTCACACAGAAACGACATTTCCTCTTCCGTCAATGCTTCACTATAAAACTTTTCCGCATATTGAGACAATGCTTCTGCGATTTGCATATCAGCATTGTTCCCAGTCACCTTTTTATACAAGGTTGCTATCAATTGCTCGTCTGCATTACCACCGGGTGATGTTGGTTCTTCAACTTCAAACGGTTTTCCATCTTCATCAAAGATGAGTTCGCATGATTTCGGACAATGTTCAATTACATAGTTGCGATATTTGGCAACAAGTGTTTCAACAGTGAAGTTGCTCTGTGTATTCTGCATGTTTTTTGGTTTTTGGGGTTAATACTTTATGTTTTAAATAAGGGAGCTGTTTTTTTTCGTTTGCAAAAATACCACCGTGCTGCGCAACCTATTTTCGCTCGTTTCCCGTTATTTGCTCTTCTGCTCCAAAAAGATCTGCTTTTGCAGTTCTATCTCTTGGCGTAGTTGTTCCTCGGAGGGCAGATAGGTGAGATACTTGGCTTGGTTTCAGTAATTCCAAAGTTCCAAAATGTGGCCTCGATGCGGCCACATTTTCGAATTGTTGACTCACTGCGCCAACAATCCCAGAAATGCAACGATGTTGCCAGTTGCGCAACGTCAACGCAACATTGACGGCACGATAAGCATAGTCACGAGCCTCCTCAATGATTTTACAAGTATCGAAATATAACAAGTCGTAACTATGGGTTGAGTCTATTTCTGTCATGTTTCTATCCTTTTTATGAATCGCAAAAATACAAAAAATCACAACGACTGATATGCTTGAAGCTGGGCGGTTAGACGGTCGCGCACTTTCTGCTGAATTTCAGTGGGGGAAAGGACTAACAGCTCTTTGCCGAAAGACGATAATTCCCGGATTAGCTCGTAGTTCTCGATGCAGTCAATGGAGAAGAATGCGCCCCCGTCAAGCGTCGGGTATTGCTGGCGCAATTCCTTTTCCTTCTCTCCTTTATGATGCCGCTGGGACTCGTGCAAGGGTTTTGTGGCGACATAATCTTTGGAATAGTCGCTGACCCAGAAGAGGATGGTCTGCAATGGATTGCCTTCGATGAGCGTCACCCCGATGATGTCCTCGAAACATTCGTTGAGATCGCCATCATATTCCTTGTAAGGACGTGCGGGCAACGGAACGAACTTGTCCAGACGGTCGAGGGCGAAGCTAAGCAGCTTGCCCGTGTCTTCGGCAGCAGCGATGAGATACCAACGACGGTTATACTCCTTGAGCAAATAGGGGAAAACCACCGCCGAACGGTCTGTTTCAGGCGTGTCGAACTTGTGGAAATGCAACTCCACCACCTGTTTCTGCGTGATGGCAGTGAACAACTCACCCAACAGACTCTTTCCTTCCAAAGGATTCTTGGTGAACGACACAATCTGGCGGTCGGTTTTCACCTTGAGACTTTCCCTGAGCCTTTCCAAGCCCTCAAGATTCGGGAGGCCGTCAAATTGTCCAAGGAGGGTGAAGGCTTCGCCAAGCAGATGTTTCTCGTCATCCGTAAGCTTCTGCGTAAAGATGGAGAACGATGGATCCGCATAACGATGGCAACTTTTCTTGACTGTCTTGAGGGTTCGTGGACTTACATCATCAATCTGATAATGCTCTATTTCAGCGACAAAAGGGCTTTCGTGTTCCAAATAATGAAGGTCAAGCTCAATGGTGCGGCGGCTTACATGCTGTTCCCGTTCCTCCAACTCCTCGTTGACCAGACGGCACAAATCCTCAGTCGAGTAGTTGTGGTAACGGTTCGCCAACAACTTGTCGAGAATGTAGTAGCGTGTGACGGCATTTTTGTTTGCGGGCATAATGTTTCGATTTTTCCGGCTGCAAAAATACGAATAAATCGCGAAACCTATTTGCGCAGCAACAACCCTTCAATCCTATTTGTCAAGTTTTGGATTTGTCATGTATGTTTGACCTTTGGTATGACGAGGCTTGGTAGGTAGAAGTGTCCCGTCAGCCACCAAATTAGGGATAAATCTGTTTCGCAAATGTGCAGGTGTTTTGTTTAGAAGCAAGGCTAATTCTTCAATGGAGTGTTCTACAATACAGGCTTCAATAATACATTCTCTTATTTGAGCAGGCGACATCTTTGAATGAATTTTCTTCTTTACTATTTCATCAACGATGCGTTTGTTCTTTGCCAGATGATCAGTTGCAACATTCAAATTTCCAGTTGCAACATTTGTGCTTCCAGTTGCAACATTTGCTATGTCGTTTGGATTGTCAACCAGAGGGTTATCAATATAATTGGTCGCATCATCAGTTCCAATATTAGTTGCAACATTTGAACTTTCAGTTGCATCATTATCGCGCCAGATTGTGGTAATGAACTCGGCGCTCAAATTAATCTCCGGATTTTTTTCTCATTATCATCACTAATTAAATACAGCTGCCATATTACGGGTGCGTTTCTTTATGCTAAAGAAATTGGAAAATGGACTTCGCGTGCCGGAGGCACGATATTCGAATAACCCCACATAAGCGTAACGAAGTGGAGCGCAGTGTGGGGTGACGGCGGCGGCAGCACGTCGATGGCGTGTTGAAAACACGCTACTATCAGAGAGTCGAGTAGTGGCGTGCCTCTGGCACGCAGACTTCCGCCGCGCATTCCACCCCACACTGCGGCCTGTCGGCCTTAGTATGGGGTTATTAGAATTGCGTGCTTTCCGCACGCTCAGCACCCCCTGATTCTCTCTTCTTCTGCTCCAACTCCCTCACCGTGCGCTCGACCACCTGCTCAAGCTGGTAAGTGGATATGCCAAGAGGTTTGTTGATGTCCTTCAACGACCATTCCACCACGGTCTTGTCCGTCGATTTGCAGATGATCAGTCCCACGGTGGGGTTGTCGCCCTCCGCACGCAGCAACTCGTCAACGGCGGTGACGTAGAAGTTCAGCTTGCCAGCAAACTCGGGGATGAACTTCACCACCTTCAACTCGACGACGACATAGCGGTGCTGCGGAATGTGATAAAACAGCAAATCCGGGAAAAAGGTCTGCCCACCCGGCATTTGCAGCTCCATCTGACGCCCCACATACGAGAAACCCTTGCCCAACTCCAATAGGAACTGCGTGACCTTTGACACAAGCGCATCTTCCAAATCGTGCTCATCATATTTCTCGTTCATCGAAAGGAATTCGAAATGGTAGGGGTCTTTCAGCAGTTCTTTGGCCAACTGGCTCTCCGTTGCGGGCAAAGTGTTTGCAAAGTTGGTGATCGCCACACCTTGGGATTGATACAGATGTTTGTCAATATTAGCATTAAGTGCCGGACGAGACCAACCTCTATCCACAACCTGCTGAACATAGAATAATGCTTCTTCTAATGTCTCGCATCTGGAAACAACATCAATATGTTGTCCCCAAGGCACTTGGCCAAAAAACTCAGGCATTTCTAATTGGCCAACGACTCGTTGGCCTTTTTTATCGCCTTCTAATTGGTCAGCGGCTTGCTGGCCTTTTTCAAAGGCTTCAAATTCGTCACCAGCTTGGTGACTAATTTGGCCAACGGGTCGTTGGCCTTTTGTAACTCTTTCATAATAAAACGAATACCATTGCTTCATATATTTCACATTGGAATATGAGAAGCCTGTTTCATCGGGGAATGCTTGTCGCATATCGAGGGAAAATTGCTTAACCACGCCAGATCCCCAACGCTCTTCAGCACGCAGTGCCACCAAATCTCGGCCTACGCTCCAGTAAAACTCAAGCATGGCGGTGTTTACTCGAACTGCGGCTTTCAATTGGCTTTGGCGGAAACGCTGCTTGATGTCGGCCATCCATTGCATATAGCCCTCGTCGGAAGTCATCATGTCACGGGATACGAATGTCGGTTTTTTATTCATTTTGTTAAAGGTTTAGTGAGCTGCAAAAATACATTTTTTTTGCAAACATACAGATAGTTTATTTACAATTCACACCGACCTCGTCCTTATGAAATGTCCCTCCTGAACGGCGGCAAAGGTCGCGACAACGGCTATCATGACCATTGGCACGACAGATTCCAGAAACACGGTCAATGGAACTCCAATGAAAAGCAGAAGACCGGCCGCCTTGTTGGCGATGGTGTGCAGGAAGAGACATTTCTTGTACATCACTATGGCGGAAATCTGGTTGATGACTTTGATGACGACGATTGCCGCGCCCCAGAACCAAAGCCAATGGGGAAGGGCCAAGACAGGGATCAGCTTTATACAACAGCCGACCACAAACGCCAAATCTGCAAGACTGTCTAACAGCGCTCCTTTTTTGCTTTCGCAGTGGAACTTCCTTGCCAAAAAACCATCTGCCATATCGCTCAGTCCGCAGGCGAAATATATTACCCAAAAGGCGACACTTCCCACATCGGAAAAGAGGAGACCGAGAGCGCCAAGGAACCGGAAGGCTGTTATGAAGTTTGGGAGGTGCTTCATTTGACTATAAAATTCGCGACCGCAAACACCAGATGACACGCGGCAAACGCCGTGGCGAAGAGAATTGCCGGGAGGTTCTTCCGGTCGATGGAAAAGAGGATGAATGCCAAGCAGGGTTCATACTGTTTCGATGGTTTTCTGCAGCGCCTCAAGGAACCGTGCCCCATCGCCGCCGTCCATCTGCACGTGGTGGAACTGGAACGAGACGGGCAGTTTGGTCTTGAACCATTCTTTGCGGTATTTGCCCCACATCACCAGCGGGTTAAGAAATTTTTCGGTGTACTGGTTGACGAAACTGTCGAGCTCCGTTTGTATCATCGCCGATGTCCCAACAATGATATAATCTTCAAGGAAACTGCTCCTGCATTCCGACGCCGCTTTGGAGGTCAACTCCAAGTAGTCGCGGTTGAACTGCTGCAGGTCATCGGAGAAGGGGATGTCGCACGAGTTGATGCCGCCGTCTTTGTTGTCCACAATGACGTTAAGAGCCAGACGGTCGTAGCGATACAGCTTACCCTGTTCGGGCAACAGGTAGAATTCTTCCATCCCGC
>JAEEGG010022708.1_pt1 | contig 12323 bp, 11 predicted proteins | sample 9134161 | NCBI WGS metagenome assembly JAEEGG01 (sample SAMN16246543, study PRJNA631951) | gut metagenome | biome: gut microbiome; feature: rumen; material: CR-attached | host: Bos | place: Iran: Karaj | collected 2018-10
ACCAACCTGATAATCCTCGTTACAGCAATCAGTAGTAATTGTGAAACCTGGAGGAACGGGAACACCAATCAGGTTCATCTCAGCAAGGTTAGCACCCTTACCACCGAGTTCCTCACGCATTTTTGCATTACCTTCGGCCTTACCGTTGCCGAAAAGATAGACTCTTTTTGTACTCATAAGTCAGTTAAACTATTTTATTAATAAATTAATTGTTTTACCATTAATTCCGCAAAAGTAATAAAAATCCGTCAAATACGCAAGAATTTCGATGGAAATTTGCAATGCCTACCTTACATTTTTACTTTTTTAGCTACAGATTACACATAATTGGCAGTTCTTTTGCGATTTTTTAGTAACTTTGCACCATCAAATAAAAAAGAGATGTCAAGAAATAAAAAACCATTACCGCTTCTCGCAAGCGTAACGATAGAGGCAGTAGCTGCCGAAGGAAAGTGCCTGTTTCATTGGGACGAGCTTGTAGTATTCGTACCCTTCTGTGTTCCTGGTGATGTCTGCGACATACAGATCCGCCGCAAAAAACACTCTTTTGCCGAAGGTGAGGTGGTGCGCTTTATTAAATATAGTAATGTACGCGCGACTCCCTTCTGCAAGCACTTCGGTGTCTGTGGCGGATGTAAATGGCAAAACCTCCCCTATGAGGAGCAACTGAAGTTCAAACAACAACAGGTGTACGACCAGTTGCATCGTATCGGAAAGATCGAACTACCAGAATTCCGTCCAATTATGGGAAGCGTCAAGAGCCAGGAGTATCGTAACAAACTCGACTTCGGTTGTGCCAATAAGCGCTATCTTACAAAGGAGGAGATTGCTACCATCGCCGTAGACGAGGGTGCGAAAAACCATCCCGCCATCGGATTCCATATCACAGGGGCATTCGACAAGATTCTGCCCATAGAGAAATGCTGGCTGATGGATGATCTGCACAACCGTATTCGTAACGAGATCTATGAGTATGCCATGGCACATGGTCTTTCATTCTTCGATCTTCGTGAACAGAAGGGACTGCTCCGCGATGTCATTATCCGTAATAGCAATACAGGCGAATGGATGGTGATCATTCAGTTTCACCTTGAAGCCTCCCCCACCCAAGGAGGAGAGAATAAATGGGATAGTCATGAGGGGAAACAGGCTTTATCGCTCCTTCAGCACATTTCAGATAAATTCCAGGAAATCAGTGCATTAATGTATCTCGATAATCAGAAGTGTAACGATACGATCGGTGATCAGGAGATATTGGTTTTCAAAGGCAACGACCATATCTTTGAGACGATGGAAGACCTGAAGTTCAAAGTCGGCCCAAAGTCTTTTTACCAGACCAATACCGAGCAGGCATACCATCTTTACGCTGTTGCAAGGGAGTTGGCTGGGCTCACTGGAGAGGAACTTGTCTACGACCTCTACACCGGCACAGGTACCATTGCTAATTTCGTGGCCAAGAAAGCCAAGAAGGTGATTGGAATCGAATATGTACCAGAAGCTATCGAGGATGCAAAGATCAACTCTGAAATCAACAAGATCGGCAACACCCTATTCTATGCAGGCGACATGAAAGATATCCTGACCGATGATTTCATCGCAGAACACGGACAGCCTGATGTCATTATCACCGATCCGCCACGTGCCGGTATGCACCCTGATGTGGTAAAAACCATTCTTCGTGCAGCCCCGAAACGTATCGTCTATGTTAGTTGTAATCCTGCCACTCAGGCACGTGATTTACAATACTTCGACACTGACTACAAAGTTTCTGTCGTACAGCCTGTAGATATGTTCCCTCATACCCCACATGTAGAAAATGTGGTGCTGCTTGAGAAGAAGTAAAAAGGGTCAAGTAGAATATGAAAAGTGAAAAAAAAGGGAAAATGTTTGGTTAATCCAGTTTTTTTCCCTATATTTGTCCCCATACAAACTAAAACTTACAAATATGACAAAGAAATCATTAGTGATGCTGACCCTGCTGGCAGTAGGATTCGTTAGCAATGTAAGGGCTGAAGAGCCGGAAATTCTGAATGCTGAGGTACAGGAAGTGCAGAACACTCAGGACGACAAGAAAGCCACTATCGAGATTCCTGCATGGGTGAAAAACATTAAGTTCAGTGGTTATGGTATGCTACAGTATCAAGGCCAGGATCCCGAAGGCAACCACAGCAACTCATTCAACCTTCGTCTGGCCCGTTTCATCTTAGATGGTAAGATTGGCGACTTTGACTGGCGTGCCCAGATTCAGGGAACCAATGCTACCGGTCCAGGTCAGCCAACAGTCCAGTTGGTAGACCTCTATGCCGAGTGGCGCAAATATCCTGAGTTCAAGATTCGTGCTGGTCAGTTCAAGCGTGCTTTCACATTCGAGAACCCCACTCACCCCATTACGCAGGGCTGGCGTGGTTATGCTGATGTGATCAATAAACTCTCTGCCTTTGGCGACCGTACAGGTGAAAAATCATCGGGTGGCCGTGATATCGGTATCCAGGTTTCAGGCGATCTCTTCCCTAATGCAAATGGTCGCAAACTGTTCCACTATCAGGTTGGCGTATATAACGGTGAGGGTGTGAACCAGAAGGATATGGATAACCGCAAGGATATTATCGGTGGCGTATGGGTCATGCCAATCAAGGGTGTACGTATTGGTGCTTTTGGATGGACAGGTACACGTGGTGGTATGCTCGACCCATTGACTGGTGAGAAGCGCAGCATCGAGAAGAACCGCTATGCTTTCTCCGCCGAGTACGATCTGAACGAATACACCTTCCGTGCTGAGTATATCCACAGCCAGGGTTGGGGTGCTGCCTCTCCAGGCAATAACGTACGCGAGATCGACTATACCAAGGGTGATAAGGCTGATGGCTGGTATGTATTTGGCATTGTGCCCCTGATTAAGTCCAAGCTCCACGCTAAGGCTCGCTACCAGACCTATCGCAACATGGCAGAATGGAACACTTCAGTCAATCAGGTAGAGTGTGGTTTGAACTACTTCTTCACCAAGAACCTGGAGCTTCACTTAGAGTATTCTCACGTGAACGATCGCTCTTTGGCAAAGCACAACTACAACCTGGTTGATGTAGAGCTCGATTTCCGCTTCTAATGATTCTTGCCTAAGAAACCGCGAAGCGTGAAGTAAAGCCACTCTTGAAGGCGGAACATCCGCCACGACTTACAAGGACGATAGCCGAATTTGGTTATCGTCTCTTTTTTGAGTGCACTTCTGTCTATAGAAGCCCATATCCTGCGAATCTCTTGCAGTCCGTACTTTCTTTCATCAATACACAGTTCAGAACCATGAACATACCAGAACATACAGACATCTATCAGATTCAGCCAACGATGATGCTCATATTCATCGATAAATGCTTTTGAGATATGAATCTCTTCCATCATCTGGCGCATGTGCTCATTGGCTTTCAGGCAATCAAAGCGCCGTACACTGATCTCATGGGTTATTGACGACGAATGCTGGCGATAATAATACCTGCCCTTACAACACCTTACCTGCCTGGAATAGAGATAATGGATACGTGTGGTATTATCATCACTGTAGACACGACAGGTTTCATCATAAGGAAACTGACGATGCAGTGCAGAACGAACCATATACAATCCATGAATCTGCCACGTCAGACTCAACCTAAAAGCCTCTTCGCCCGTCAACATCCCAAAATCTGGCATCTGATATACTTCCTCTCGTCCGTCTGGATAGGAATATACCATATCAAAAAGCACACAATCGGTTTTCTCGTCAAAGGTATTCAAAGCCAGCTCCAGTGCATCTGGCGACAGCCAGTCATCAGCATCCAGCATACAGATATAATCTCCTTGAGCCTGAGCCAATGCCACATTCCGGGCATGTGCATGTCCACGATTCTCATCTAATCTGATCACCTTGATACGTGCATCCTTCTGAGCATATTGTTTCAGGATATCCGACGAATGATCTGCAGAACAGTCATCCACACAGATAGCCTCAAAATCACTCATCGACTGATGGAGCAGTGAATCCAGGCACTGAGTGAGAAACGCTTCTGCCTGATAAACGGCAATTAATATACTGACCTTAGGCATGATGACGAAGAATAATGACCGAGAACAACAGACTCACCAGACAAAGCACGATGCCCAATGTCCAATACATCAACTGATGATCAATCAGAGAAACCACATACACTGCTACGCCTAATAATAACTGTAAGGCCACATAACGAGCCACACGTCCTGACATCCGATAATGATAGCGCACATATGCATACACACCAACCAAGATGATGTCCAGCAGATACGACAGGGAAAGTGCCACACCGGTACCAAACAATCCCCAATACTGATAGCCTACTATAATCAAGACCACTAACACAATATCGTATACAGCCTCTAAGGTCATATAGGCTACTGAGTCACCTTTCGCCAACGTCAGATAGGAAATAGGCAGCGAAACCGACTTGATGTACATAGAGAACACTGCCACCTGCGCCATCGCCACAACAGGCAGGAATTCACTACTGAACAACAGGGGAATCAGTATCGGTAATCCAATAATCATACCAGCCAGCATTGGCGATACTAACAATAACATCACCTCAATCTGCCTATTCACCGTCTGGTTCTGCGAGAACACCTCATTGCACTGGCTCGACAAGCGTGGGAAATAGTCTGGCTCCATGGCAGAGAACACAACACCGGCATAGGTAATCGTCAGCATAAAGCCCGCATTATACAGTCCTACTGCATCCAGGTCGCCATGCACATTCAGATAACTCCTGATCAACATCTCTGCGCCACTGCCCATCACACCTGCTATGACAAAGGCCACACCCAGTCTGATCATGTTCATCCCCTCGCCCATCATGTTTCGGGCACCCGACAGCCTCAGGGGGTACAACCTATATGAGAATCGGATGGTCAGCAACATCGATATCAGCGCCAACAGAACAATCACAGGTACAATAGCTGCCTGTCCGAAGAAGTAGTAAGCCGGTATGGCCACCACCAATGTAGCTAGGATGGCAAATACCTGGACAACGGCTAACGACTGCAACTTTCGTGCACTCTTCAGGATAGCTGTCTCTCCGCCTGTGATAGCCAGCAGTCCAACAGCAGGCGAAAGCAGAATAAAGTGCCAGGTATGATCACCCCAGGCAAAAGTATGACTACTCAAGAACGGACCAATCACCACACAGACAACCATACCTAATAAGGCGGTAGCCAGACTCCACGCCCTGACAATCTTGATATAATGGGCAGTTTCCTCATCGTTTTGCTCCTTGAACAGGACAGACAGATGTTTAACTGCACTCATCGGAATGCCGAAGTTCGTGGCCTGCGAAACAAAACCAACCGTTGTATTGAACAGCGAGGCCAGGCCCATACCGGATGGTCCAAGCAACAGGGCAATCAGTTTGGTGCGTACAAGACTGACGATAATATTCAGTCCCTGCACGCCACCGAAAACACCTGTATATTTTAGGATATGACTATAGCTCTCGTCTTGTTCCTTTGCCATATTTCTATATTTAAAACGCAAAAGTAAGCATTTTATTTCGAAATAACAAATAAATTTGTATCTTTGCCGCGTGAAACAAATATATACACAAAAATGGAAACGCCATTAGTCAGTTTCATCCTGACCTATTATAACCTGCCAGTGAGCATGCTCAGAGAGTGCATTGACAGTCTGCTATCCCTCACGCTTCGTCCCTTCGAGCGGGAGATCATCATCGTCGACGATGGTTCTGATGCCAGCCCTATCAACGAACTGCTCTCCTATGGCAACGATATCATCTACATTCGTCAGCATCATCAGGGACTCAGTGTTGCCCGTAACACTGGTATCCAGATGGCACGTGGTACATACATGCAATTCATTGATGCCGACGACAAGCTGTTACAGGTTCCCTATGAGCAATGTCTCGACATTGTCAGATACCAAAACCCCGACCTTGTATTGTTCCATCTGACGAGCAACGCTGTAGTACCTGTCACCATTCAGAGCGATGACCCTGTTACCGGTACCGACTACATGCGTAAGAACAACCTCCATGGTTCTGCCTGTGGTTATATCTTCCGCTCTGCCATTCTGGGCGAGCTGCGCTTTACACCAGGCATTTTCCATGAAGACGAGGAGTTTACCCCTCAGCTGATGATCCGTGCCGAGCGTGTCTTCCCCACCGATGCCAGAGCCTATTTCTATCGCAAGCGCAAGGATTCCATCCTCACTAACAACAGTGTCCGTCAGCGTCTGCAAAGACTTCACGATGCCCGTCAGGTCATCTTCCGTCTCACTGAGATGGCCGATCGTATGCCCTCCAGCGATCGTCAGGCTCTGCAACGACGCACCGCCCAGCTCACCATGGATTATCTCTATAATGTCATCCGCCTGACGAAGTCCAAGTCTTATTTCGAGCATCGTGTTGAAGAACTCCGACGGAAGGGACTCTTCCCCTTGCCTGCACGGGGCTTTACATGGAAATATACCTGGTTCCGTCGCCTGAGCAACAGTCGTCAGGGACGTTCTTTCCTGCTCCGGCTCATTCCCTTACTCCCTAAAGAACGCTAACACCCATGATATCCGTCATCGTCGTCACCTATAATCAAGAGAAGACCATCTCCCGCACACTCGACTCCATCCTCAGTCAGAAATGCCATCAACAGATAGAGATTGTCATCGGCGAAGACTGTTCTACCGACGCAACCCCGGCTATTTGTCGCGACTATGCCAACCGTTACCCACAGATACGGCTATTCTGCAACACCTATAACAAGGGCGTACTCAATAATTACTTCGATTGTCTGCTGGCCTGTCAGGGTGAATATATTGCCGACTGTGCCGGTGATGACTTCTGGGTAGATGATCAGAAACTCGAGAAGTCAGTCACTCTGATGGAATCAAACCCGGAGATAACCATCGTCCACACCGCCTGGCAATCCTATAACGAGCTGACAGGTATGGCCACAGACTCACCATGCCAGCCTTTTCCTGCTCCATTGACTGATGGCAAAGACATGCTTTCTGCCATTATCACCCAGACACGAATGCCCGTCATTCACCTGTGTACGGCACTCTACCGGGCTGATATATTATTAAAGGCATACCATGAAAACACCGACCTCTTCAGGAACCAGGACCTGGCATGCGAGGACATACAGGTAGCCTTCTTCCTGGCTATGAACGGCAAGGTGGCACATCTGCCCGACGTCACCCTCTATTACAACCAGGGAGATGAGACGGTATCATTCTCCAGTGATGATCGCAAACAGTTCCGTTTCGTCCAACGTGCAACCAATCTCAGTCACACTCTTTCCAGAAGATACCATATTGAAAACCAAGAGGTTAAACTGTTTTTCCGTCAGCGATCCTTTGCCTTGCTCATGCACGCTTTCCGTGCCTACGACAAGCAGCTTCGTCAGGAAGCTATCAGTAGTCTCAAGAAATGGGGCATCACCCCTTCACCAGTCTTCAGGGTTGTTAGACTTGTGACGTCAATCCCTCTGCTCTGGCGTGCTGCCCTTTACCTGCGCAAAAAGCTCCGATAGTCTCTTTCCTACCACTTCCGGCGATACCATCTCACCGATGCGTTGTGAGATACGTTGGCCATCATACTGGTCATACTGGCGTACCATGTTTTTCATTTCTTCAGTCAATGCCTGCACATCGTCTATCGCAACGATCCTGCAGGCCCCTTCCAGTCGTTCATTCTGGGGTACACATTCTGTCGAGATCACAGGAATACCCGTACTCATGGCCTCCAGAAGCACAATAGGCTGAACCTCGCTCCGACTGGGTAATACAAGCGCGTCACTCTCATACAACAGTGCTCTGACCTGCTCTTTGTCGAGTTGTCCCATGATCACGACCCCGTCCATACCCATCAGTTTCCTGCAAGCCTTCGAATCAGTACCTGCACCAGCTATTTTCAGTATCACATCCGGCATCTCACGCCTTAACGCCTGGAATGCCGGCGCCAACACGTCATATCCCTTCCTGGGATCGAATATGGCCAGACAGCAGAACACAAAAGGTCTGTCCTTCAGTTGCCGACGAGGCTGATAATGATAGAACGCCGTATCAACCACATTAGAGCAGCATACCCAATGATAATCCTTTCCAAAATAGCAGGCCGTATCCTCTACGATCTCCTCAGAGACCGGGATCACCAAATGCGCATTCTGATACGCATCACGCAATAAAGGAATCTGCCAGGCATGTTCCGCATCCTTGCCGAATTCGCGCTTCAGGTTCATCAACGGCATATTCTCGGTAATCACATAGGGAATACCGTATTCTCTGCCAATGAGCATGGCTGCGTAGCCGGCCCACTTGGCACAATGGGCATGAAGGATATCCGGTCTGCCATACTTCTTCTCATAGTCCTGATACATGGAGCAGACGGTGTTTACCCAGGAACGCATGTTACGACTGACAGCCTTGGGTAACCCACGCTGATACGACTGATAAACCGTCACACCATCCATCACATGCTCAAAACGACCTCTTGGCAGTGTGAGATAGTCTTTCTGGTTAACGGTCAGTCCAAGTTGCACACAACTCAATATACGCACCTCATGGTCTAAAGCCTTCAGAGCTTTAGCCTGTTCCAGACAGAACGCGCCCCCATTGGGAGCAAAGAACGATGGTATCTCGAGTATATGCATTGTTTCGTGGAGAGAATAAAAAAGAGGAACGAGGAAATCATCATTCCCCATTCCTCACTTTTCACTTTTCACTTTTAGTTTTTCACTGCCTTAAGCCTCTGCGGGAGCAGCCTCCTCAGCGGGAGTCTCTGCGGGAGCCTCAGCAGCGGCAGCAGCAGCCTCGGCCTCAGCCTTAGCGGCAGCCTCAGCAGCCTTCTTGTCAGCTACCTTCTTGGCAATAGCCTCGTTCACGGCCTTCTCTGCCTTCAGTGCGTTGGCAGCAGCCTCCTTCTTTGCCTTTGCCTCAGCCTCAGCGATCTTTGTCAGACCGTTCTGCTTGTCAGCCTTCCAGGCATCGAACTTCTTCTGAGCTGTAGCCTCGTCGAAAGCGCCCTTCTTCACGCCACCCTTCAGGTGCTTCATCAGGTAAACGCCCTCACGGCTCAGGATGTTACGTACAGTGTCTGTGGGCTGAGCACCTGTCTCTACCCAGTACAGTGCACGCTCGAAATTCAGGTCTACTGTGGCAGGATTGGTGTTAGGGTTGTAAGTACCAATCTTTTCAGTAAAACGACCATCACGTGGTGCACGAGCGTCAGCGATTACGATGCTATAGAAAGCATAACCTTTGCGACCACCGCGCTGCAATCTGATTTTTGTTGCCATTGTTTAATGTAATTTTGTTGTTAAAAAATTGAATTTCATGCTCTTAACTCGTAAAAGCGGGTGCAAAGGTACGAAAAAGAAGTGAAAAGCGAGAAGTGAAAGGTGAAAAGTGAGGGGTTGAGGGTTACTTTTTATTGTTTTTTAACAAGCAAGAGCCCTGCCTGAAGCCCAGGCACCCGCTTTGTCACTTTAATCAACGCCTTGTTCGACTTCGAATCCTTCATCGCTCCTAAGACCTGCATCGCCTTCAGCATCTTATCTACATCTATCAGTAACATCAGTTGTCCCTCATCCAGATGTGTCGTAATGTCTGCCGTCTGCACATTATCGATGGCCAACATCAGTTTCTCGCCATTCACCATCCAGACGCCCTTCGCTTTACGGCCTACAATATCCCTCTCGAACGTGCCGTCCTGGTGGAAGGTCATAAACGTATTTTCGCTCGAAATGTTACTCTTGTCGATATAATCCTGCAACAGTTTCTCTACCTGACCGGCTGCGGCATTACCAGCCAGTTTCATCAGCAGATTACCTTTCGTAGCATACACAGCAGGCGCAGCATACTGCCAAGTGCCGATCAGTGCCTCAGCACTCGCTTTCTTCACCTTAAACGAGTCCTTCACCTTCGATACGGCCTCCTTCACGTTACCCGACTTCAGACCGGCCTTAACACTGTCTACTACCTCGCCAACCTCCTGTGCACAAACGGTATTCGCCATCAGGAGCAGCATTCCCAAACCTAATAATTTGATGATTCTCATACACAAAACATCTGATTAATGGTGCAAAGATACGAAAAAATATCATTTATCATTTATCATTTATCATTTATTTGTATCTTTGCAGGCAAAAAAATGAAATAGATGGCCAAGATCCAGTCACTCTCCGTCCTGATTCCCACCTATAATCACACTTGTGATACCATGGTGGAACAGCTGCTTCCGCTTCTGGAGGCGGCAGCTATCAGCTATGAGGTGATTGTGGCTGACGACGGCTCCACCGATACCGCTGTCATCCAGGCCAACCAACGTATTGGCTCCCTACCCTGCTGCAAGTTCATCCGTCGCCAGGAGAACGCTGGGCGCGCTGCCATCCGCAACTTCCTCGCCCAGACGGCCCAATACGACTATCTGCTCTTCCTCGACAGTGATATGACGATCATCAGCGATCAATTCATCCTGCGCTATCTGTCGTGTGGAGAGGATCAGGTGGTGATGGGTGGTGTCAGCTTCGATACCAGTCCCTCCAAACAGATGAGCCGGAATCTGCGCTATCTCTATGAGACTGCCGAAGCCCCCAAACATACGGCTCCTCAGCGCCAGCTATCGCCCTATCAGCACCTTCACACAGCCAACCTTCTCATTCGTCGTGAGGTGATGCTCAGTTATCCTTTCGATGAGCGGTTCCGTCATTATGGCTACGAAGATGTCATGCTGGGCAAGACCCTCCATCGCCATCACGTCCCTATCACCCATATCGACAACCCCATCGGGTTCCATCGCTTCGAGAGTAATCCCGACTTTGTTGCCAAGACCGAAGAAGGTATGCGCACCCTTTTCGAGTTCAACAACGACCTGCGCGGCTACTCCCGTCTGCTCACCTTCGTCAACGGCATCCATATCCCGCTCATTCTCGTACTCATCCGCCTCTGGCACCGTCTCTTCCACAAAGCAGAAAGGCGGAACCTCTGTAGCTCCCGCCCTTTCCTCTTTATCTTCAAGCTCTACCGCTTGGGCTATTTCCTCTCGCTATAGTCTTTCCTTAAACTCTGTTGCCTTTTTCCTTGAGGTAATTGGCAAATATCCGGGCAGCGCTTTCCACTTTAGCGGCGCAAGGACGCTGTTTGTAGTATTCTGCCGTGCGCTCAGAGGCCACATAGCTCGACTGTGCCTTTTCATAGCCATTCAGGCCTAATATCTCCGCACAAATCAAGCTGCCATTATCCTCTTTCGACTTCGCTAACAGATCCTGCACCACCTTATAGCAGGCCGACTTACCTTCGCGGTCACTGCCTTCGGTTTGTCCGCAGTCCAGCCCTACAAGCATCACAATGCCCGATACGGCACCGCACATCATCCGCATCCTGCCTACACCCCCGCCAAAACCAGCAGCTATCTTCTTAGCCAATGTATCGTCGAGGCCGTATAAATCGGCAAAGGCCGCCACCACACTCTGGCAACAGCCATAGCCGGCCATGAAGTTCTCTACCGCCCTATCTACTCTCTCGTCAATTTTCCTTAATTCCTCTTCACTCATGATCGTTATTCTTATTTCGCTGCAAAATTACGACATAAAATTGTAACTTTAAAACATTTCGTCGACTTTTTTGCTTTTGATGCTTTCCCCTTTCATTATCGAAACTAAAATTAATAGAATAATATTTGGTAGAATCTTTAAATTTATTTATCCCGAATTGGCGTAAAATATGGAAGGATCTTTAAGGGATTGATCGCGCACGAAAAAACGGAAGTCGCTCTAACTCCAAATTCCCTTCCCCTTTCAAAATAAGAGATCAATGACCTGTCCCCTTGATCGACTCTTTTCCTGTTTTTCTCCGCAGCATCCTACCAGAAGCAGAAAGGTGAATAGGATTAATATAAAATGCTTCATGTCTCTTGATATTTGCTGCGAATTTACAAAAAAATCCCCATATCCGGATGAATACAGAGATTTTTTTGATAAATTAGGAGATTTATCTCCCCCCCTTACAATCCTTTTACCCAAGTCTCTAATTCCTTTTTGCTTGTCCTGTTCAGGAGTTTGCCTTCCTTCCAGTTTACATCTGGGTAGGCAGCTTTCAGGTCTTCGCAGGCCTTCTTGATGCTGCTGCCGCCAGAGGTGGCGAAGGGAATGACGGTCGGCATCCGTGTAGGGTCTCCTTGGGTTCTATTTCACTTTCCGCCCGTAATCGGCCAGACGCACTTGGTAGGTCGCAAGAGCGGAGGTTAGTCGGTTTTGGGATTGCAATAGTTGGTTTTCGGCATCGAGGAGGTCGTTGATAGTCGTGGTGCCGTTAC
>JAEEGG010022712.1_pt1 | contig 12322 bp, 12 predicted proteins | sample 9134161 | NCBI WGS metagenome assembly JAEEGG01 (sample SAMN16246543, study PRJNA631951) | gut metagenome | biome: gut microbiome; feature: rumen; material: CR-attached | host: Bos | place: Iran: Karaj | collected 2018-10
TTTCCGGCACAGACCTTACACTTGCCGTGGCGCTTGATGATGCATTCTGTTTTTATTACCGTGATAATATAGAGATGTTTGAGGAAAGAGGAGTTAAGGTTAAATATTTTTCTCCCCTTGATGATGAGTGCGTTCCGGAGGATGCTGACGGTATTCTGATCGGAGGAGGATATCCGGAACTGTATCTTGACAGGCTGTGTGCCAATAAGTCCATGATGACATCCCTAAAGGAATTGATATGCAGTGGAATCCCATCGCTTGCAGAGTGCGGTGGTTTCATGTACCTTGGAAGGGCTGTGGAGGATGCTGACGGGAAGGTGTATCAGACTGTGGGAGCCTATGAAGGCATAAGTAAGTTTACCGGACGAAGCGTGAGATTCGGGTATATGCTGATCCTGGATGCGGATGTGCCTGACAGTCTCGTAAAGTGCATGAAGGGACTTAAGGGGCACGAATTTCATTATTACGATTCTGATATGAACGGTGATGCCTGTACCGCCAAAAAGCCCTTCAGGGATACACAGTGGAAATGCATCATAGATCAGAACAACGGCATCTGGGGATTTCCGCATTTCTATTACGGATCCGCACCTGCATTTGTTGACGCTTTTATTGTGAAGATGAGAGAGGTCAGGGATGGAAAACTCAAGTAAATTTTTTGCAAATAAGGACTGTTCATATTATCCCTGCCACAGGATCGAAGGTGACATGAACTGCCTTTTCTGCTTTTGTCCGCTCTATAATCTTGCCTGTCCGGGAAATTATACTATAATCGATAAAGGGGACAGGAAGATAAAGAGCTGCAAGAATTGCAATTTTCCTCATGTTCCCGGCAATTACGATAAGGTGATGGAGTATCTCAGAGCACGCGGCAGAGAAACGGCAGGCGGCTCCGACAGGGACGATAAATGAAGTTTTCCGTTATAATAGTTTCTCTCAATCCGGGAGAAAAACTGATACAGACTGTAAGATCCGCACTTTCGCAAAAGGATGCGGATATTGAGATCATCATAAAAGACGGTGGTTCGAAGGATGGATCCCTCGGCGCTGTCAGGGAACTGATGTCAGACGGTACAGATACCGCAGTCACTGCAGGAACTGCCCCTTCCTCGGGCGATGGCGCTGACCATGCAAAAGCCGCATCGGTAATAAGGATCATAGAGCGTAAGGATACCGGGATATACGACGGAATGAACCAGGCCATAACAGAGGCTTCGGGTGATCATCTCATCTTCATGAACTGCGGAGACTATTTCTATGATGATATGGTGCTGGCGCGGTTTGAAAAGGCGGCAGCAGAGTATATCTCTTCCCATGGAGTCCCCTCTGATGATAAGCCGCTGATACTCTACGGCAGCAGGTATTCTTCCATCACAAAAAGTGTCGAGTATATTTCTCCTAAGATCACTCCTCTTGTCTGCTACAGGAATATCCCCTGCCATCAGGCCATGCTCTACTCGAAGGAGTGTTTTTCAAAGAGACTTTTCAGACCTGAGTATAAGGTCAGGGCAGATTATGAGCATTTCCTTTGGTCGGTCCTCAGGAACAATACCTCTGCCGTATATGTTGATGAGCCTGTATGCCGCTACGAGGGCGGGGGTTATTCCGATAACCCTAAGCAGGCGAAGAGGTCAGCTGATGAACATAAAGAGATCACGGGAATGTATCTCACGAAGTGGCAGCTTTTCTATTGCAGGCTTTATATGATCGTAACCCTCCAGCCGCTGCGCAAAAAACTCTCCTCGGGCCGCCTGTCGGGTGTGTATAATTCCATTGTGAAAAAGATATACCGCAGATGATCTTCCGAAACCGGGAGAGCTTCTGAAAATGACTTCTGAAAATGTTTTAAAATATCCGCTAAATATTTCAATAAATTCTCCGATATATGTTCTATAGGGAGAGAGTCGTAAATTTCGCACGGATGCAATCACAGTGTATCCGTGCGTTTTTATTTGTCGGCTCCGGAAAATGTTTTACAAAGAAAACAAAAAATATTGTAAATCCCGCACAATATCGGATATAATGAATTGATTATACGTAAATTTAAGAATATATCCGAAAGGGGTTTACATAATGGCAGCATTAGATATAGGTATCGATCTGGGAACGGCTTCCGTTCTTGTATATATAAAGGGCAAGGGTGTTGTGCTCAAGGAGCCTTCGGTAGTTGCGATCGACAAGAATACCAAGAAGGTAAAGGCAATCGGCGAGGATGCAAGACTGATGCTCGGAAGGACACCTGCCAATATCGTGGCAGTAAGACCGCTTAAGCAGGGAGTTATCTCCGATTACCAGGTCACCGAGAAGATGATGAAGTACTTCGTTCAGAAGGCTGTCGGACACAGACTTCTGAGAAAGCCCAGGATCGCGGTCTGCGTACCCAGCGGAGTTACCGAGGTCGAGAAGAAGGCGGTCGAGGATGCGGCTTACCAGGTTGGTGCCAGGGAGACTCTCATCATTGAAGAGCCCATCGCGGCAGCTATCGGAGCAGGCATCGACATATCAAAGCCCTGCGGCAACATGATCGTTGATATCGGTGGCGGAACCACGGATATCGCAGTCATCTCCCTCGGCAGTGCCGTGGAGAGCACATCACTCAAGGTTGCGGGCGATGACTTCAACGATGCCATCGTCAAGTACATGAGAAAGAACCACAGTCTCAGCATAGGTGAGAGAACCGCTGAGGATGTTAAGATCAAGATAGGAACCTGCTTCAGAAGGCCTGAAGTAGATAAGATGGAGGTCAAGGGACGTCACATAGTAAAGGGACTTCCCACATCCATCGAAGTTACCAGCGAGGAGATGGAAGAGGCACTCGAGGATTCCACCAACATGATAGTTGATGCCATCCACTCCGTGCTTGAGAGAACTCCCCCCGAACTTTCCGCAGATATCGCGGACAGAGGCATCGTGCTTACCGGAGGAGGAGCCCTGCTGAGAGGACTCGAGGATCTGATCACTGACAGGACCGGCATCACCACCATGACTGCGGAGGATCCCATGACCGCGGTTGCCATCGGTACCGGAAAGTATGTGGAGTTCATCTCCGCTTTCAGAAGCTCCATAGAGTAAGAAAAGAGGTTATATGGTCAAAGGATTATACACAGCCTATACCGGAATGATCAACGAACAGAACCGCATGGATGTTCTGAGTAACAACATGGCCAATGTCACCACCGTGGGCTACAAGAAGGAGGGCGCAACAAGCCAGTCCTTTGACGAGGTGCTTGACCTTAAGATCAAGGATTCCACTGCCGGTTATAATCTTGCGACCAGAGAGGGCTATAACAGCCGCGGTGTCAAGATAGGTGAGAATTATGTTGACTGGTCCCAGGGCGGATTCAGGATCACAGGAAATACCTATGATCTGGCCCTTGGCGGAAACGGATTCTTTGCGGTGGAATTCACCAATAAATCCGGAGAGACCAGCACCAAGTATTCAAGGGCAGGAGAATTCCAGCTTAACAGCGCCGGTAATATCGTGACACATGAAGGAGATTATCTCCTGGATACAGCCGGAAGACATATAACCGTGGATCCTCTCAAGGAGACCACCATTGACAGGCAGGGAAGGGTCATGCAGGACGGCAGGACCATAGCCACGATCCAGGTTCAGGATTTTGAGAATTACGATTATCTGAAAAAATACGGTGAGACATATTACGAGCCCATAGAGGGTGCCAGGTTCAAGAATGCGGACGGACAGATCTACAGCGGATACCTGGAGGCATCCAATGTTTCTACGGTAACGGAGATGGTCAATCTCATTACCATTTCCAGACAGTACGAAAGTAACCAGAAGGTTATCCAGACGATCGATTCAACTCTTGAAAAGGCAGTCAACCAGGTAGGCAGGGTATGAATGCATTAAGCAGGCGATGATAAGGAGGAAGATATGGTCAGAAGTTTATGGACAGGCGCAACAGGAATGCTGGCACAGCAGACCAGCCTTGATAACATTGCCAATAATCTCGCGAACGTCAATACCACAGGATTCAAGTCCCAGAGTATTGAGTTCAAGAATCTTCTGTATCAGACGATGCAGACCAAGACCACATCCGCTAACGGTGACACCAAGCCCGGCAATGCACAGGTTGGTCTCGGAACAAGAGTATCTTCCCTCAATACAAGCTTTACCCAGGGCGCATTTTTTGCATCCGAGAGTGATACCGCCTTTGCCATCGGCGGAGAGGGATTCTTCGGTATCAAGGGCGGGGACGGCAAGACCTATTACACCAGAAACGGTAATTTCGGCTGGACTCTTGCATCAAACGGCGGCAATATGCTGGCAACCACCGACGGAAATCCTGTTCTCGACACAAAAGGAAATCCCATCATTCTCGATCAGAAGTACACAACAAGCCGTATAACAGTCACCAAAGACGGAGAGATCTGTTATCCCGATGAGAATAACAATCCCAAGTCACTCGGTATCACCATAGGACTGTGGCAGTTCAATAATCCCAACGGTCTTTCAAGGGAAGGAGATACACTTTTTGAGGAGACTGCCGCAAGCGGAAGAGCTGTTAATGAATACAATAACAGGAATCTGACAAAGAGCACCATCAATCAGGGATATCTGGAAGGCTCCAATGTACAGGTTGCGGATGAGATGGTCAATATGATCACCACACAGAGAGCCTATGAGCTTAATTCCAGAGTCATCACCACCTCTGATTCGATGCTTGATACAGCCAATAATCTCAGGAGGTAACCTGAATGGATATCTCTAATATCTCAAGTCTTACGGATTATTATACTTCCGTTACGGGTGAAGCCCGGGCGACCGAACTTGCAAAAAGCCTTTCCGGAAGAGCGGAGAACGCATCCACGGACGATGAACTGATGGATGTGTGCAAACAGTTTGAGAGCTATATGCTGGAGCAGGTGTTCAAGCATATGGATAAGACCGTTATGAGGAATAATGACGATAAGGATGCATCTACGGAGAACCTTGTTGATTATTTCAGAAGCCGGAGCATTCAGGAGCTGGCATCACAGTCCACTGAAAAACAGGGACTCGGAATAGCACAGCAGCTGTATGAACAGCTCAAGCGCAATTACGGATTGGATGAAAATTCCATCCCCGCTGACCAGGTTGTTAACCTGAAGCCGGCAAAATAATAAAACAAGCATTTGACGGCCCGTGAACGTCAATATGTTTTTCAAGGAAGCGTGACCACGCAGATCATGTCTGCAGAGCAGGCGCTGTACCTGTGCCCTGCCCTCTGCAGGGATTCCATGGAGCCTTGAGATACATATTAACGCCCGCGGGCCTGTTTCATGGTAAAGGCGGTAACTGAATGTGTCGTCTGCAGATATTATCGGTTATGGGAGAGCAATTTGGATTTTTTGGACAGAAATGAAAACACAATAAAGGGTACGGTAAAGCGTATCTATTTTGAAAAGCGTGAGACCGGATACAAAGCCGTTCTTATATCCGGCGAGGAGGATGATGACACGGTTGTCGGAAAGATGCCGGATGTATCCGTGGGGGACACCATAGAAGCCACTGGAAGTTACATTGATCATCCGAGGTTCGGCATTCAGTTTAAGGCGGATTCCTATCGCATAATCCCGCCCTCCGATTCACAGGCTATGGAGAGATATCTTTCCTCCGGAGCGGTAGCGGGCGTCGGTGAAAAATTAGCCGCAAGGATAGTCGCCAGATTCGGTGACGATACCTTCAGGATCATCGAAGAAGAGCCGGAGAGGCTTTCTGAGATCAAGGGGATCAGCAAGAGAAAAGCCATGGAGATAGCTGTTTCCATGGAGGAAAAAAGAGATCTGCGTGATGCCATGGTGACCATGAGCGGTCTTGGCATATCCCAGTCCATGGCGGTTAAGATCTACGATAATTACGGCCCCGGATATATAGACATCATCAGGGACAATCCATATAAACTGGCCGAGGATATAAGGGGCATAGGCTTTAAGACTGCGGATGACATTGCCGCAAAACAGGGGATGGATCCGGGAAGCTCCGACAGATGTCAGGCCGGACTATTATACTGTCTTATGGAAGGGGCAGGTGAAGGCCATTGTTATCTGCCTGCAGAGGCGCTCGTAGCGGATACTGAAAGGCTGCTGGGGGACGGACACGGAGATATAGGCGGTTCCCTTGACGGTCTTGTTCACTCGGGAAAGGTAAAAAGAGACGGCGACAGGATATATCTTCCGGCATTTTATTTTGCCGAACTTGCCTGTGCAAGGATGCTCTGCGAGAAGAATATCCCCATGCTTAAGGATCTTCCGGGACTTGATGAGAAGATAGACCGTGACGTGGAGAGGATTGCCGCGGAAAACGGGATGTATACGGATCCTCTTCAGATAAGTGCGGTAAGGGAGTGCATCAAGAACGGCCTGTTCATCCTTACCGGAGGACCGGGAACCGGTAAGACTACCACCATCAATATGATCATTGGGTATTTTATGAACCAGGGTCTTAAGATAGCTCTTGCAGCTCCCACCGGAAGGGCGGCGAAGAGGATGACGGAAGCCACAGGTTATGAAGCTACCACCATTCACAGGCTTCTCGGGGTTACCGGCATACCGGATCAGTCGGAAGGATCGGTCATATTCCAGAAGAATGCAGATGATCCCCTGGAAGCGGATGTGATAATAATCGACGAGATGTCCATGGTGGATATAATGCTGTTCAAGGCGCTGCTTTCCGCGGTGCCAATATCCTCCAGGCTGGTGCTTGTAGGCGATGCCTCTCAGCTTCCGAGCGTCGGACCCGGATGCGTGCTGAACGATATCTGTGCCTGCGATTTTTTCAGGGTGGTAAAGCTTGAGAAGATATTCAGACAGGACGAGACCAGCAATATAGTCATCAATGCACATAAGATTGACAGAGGAGAGCATATCACCCTGTCATCCTCCGTTAAGGATTTTATATTCCTTGAAAGAGATGACCCCGCCGTTATAAGGCAGACCATCGGATGGATGATATCGGATAAGCTTCCGGAATACCTGCACTGCGGATCCTTTGACCTGCAGGTGCTGACCCCGGGCAAAAAGGGGAGCCTCGGAGTGGCGGAGCTCAACAGATTTCTCCAGCAGGTGCTCAATCCTCCCGCTGACAGCAGGAAAGAGTATATGTACGGCGATACTCTTTTCCGCGAGGGCGATAAGGTCATGCAGACCAGGAACGACTATAAGATGGAATGGAGTACCGATGAAAAGCTGGCATCACTTTCCCAGACGGGAACGGGAGTGTTCAACGGGGATCTCGGAAGGATAAAGTCCATAGATGAAGCCGGAAGGATACTTACGGTGCTGTTTGATGACGGAAGGGTTGCCCGGTATCCCTTTTCCGAGCTTGATGAGCTTGACCTGTCCTATGCAATGACGATCCACAAGTCTCAGGGAAGCGAGTATCCTGCAGTGATAATACCGATCCTGGACCCTTCCCCGCTTCTGGTCTACAGGAACCTTCTTTATACCGGCATAACAAGGGCGAGGTCCTGCGTGGTGCTTCTGGGAAGCTCCGAGACCATAAACCGGATGATAGATACGAAAGGAAGCAATGACAGATACAGTTCGTTTACTGACAGGCTTTATGCGGCAAACGGCAGATAGGCTCATAACCCTTATATATCCTCTGAGGTGTCCTGTATGCGACAGACCCGTACGTCCTTTCGGATGCGAGATATGTTCGGACTGCCTTGGGAAACTAAAGGGGCTTAAATCCCCTTTTTGTGAAAAGTGCGGCAAGAAGATATCCGGACAGGGCTATATATGCGCGGATTGCGGAAGGGTGCACCATGTTTTTGACAGATGCAGGAGCGCATTCGAGTATGATACCGTAAAGGCGGCCGTATACAGGTTCAAGTACCTGGGACGCAGGGAATATGCACATGGTTTTGCCGTGATGACACAGAAGATACTGGCTGATTATCTGGGCGGTATAAAACCGGATGCCATAGTGCCTGTGCCCCTGTCCTGGCAAAAAGAGAGGATGAGGGGATATAACCAGGCGGGGGAGTATGCCCGCGAGCTGTCAAAGCTGCTGGATATACCTCTTCTGGAAGACGCTCTGGTGCGTGTCAGAAATACCGCTCCAATGAAGCTTCTTACCCCGCAGGAGAGGCTGAAAAATTTGAAAAATGCTTTTAAGAGCGGGCAAAATGTAGTAAAATCTAAAAGTATATTATTGGTTGACGATATATATACGACCGGCGCCACGATGGATGCGTGCGCAAAGGTTCTTTTTGATGCCGGGGCAGATTCCGTATACTGTATTGCACTGGCATCCGGAAAAGGCGTCTGAACACGGAGGTGATCGGATGAACTTAAGAAACTGTAAATCCTGCGGGAAGATATTCAACTATGTTCCCGGCCTGCCGCCGATATGTCCGGCGTGCAAGCAGGAACTGGAGAATAAGTTCAAAGAGGTCAAGCTTTACATAAGGGAACACAAGGGAGTAAGTATCACAGAGGTTGCCGAAGCCTGCAATGTGGACCCCCACCAGATAAAGCAGTGGCTCAGGGATGACAGACTTGAAGTGACGGATGATTCACCGTTGCTGCTCAACTGTGAGGGATGCGGTGCCAGGATAAGATCCGGCAGATTCTGCGATAAATGCAAAGCCTCAATGACCAATTCCTTCAACAGTATAGTCAATTCCCATAAGGCTGCCCAGACACCTCAGACAAATGGGAAAAAATCGGAATCCAAGATGAGATTCCTTGATAACTGAGAATGTGTACCGATATGGTGTAGCTGTCACTTACTACCGATCCCGGTATTAATTGACAGCTATTAGGTTTGTATAACAGATACTGATATGCTCAATAAAGACAGGGTCATGCTCATGACCAGAATGGCTTCGTATGAAGCCGGCGAAGGAAAAAAACATATGGATGTCGTCAGGTTCTTCAAAGGCGACTATATCGCGATCGGGATAATCAAGGCGATCATCTGTGCGACCCTTTCTTTCGGTCTGATCCTTGGGCTGTATATCTACTACAATTTCGATGTGTTCATGGCGAACATGTATGATATGGATATTCTTGCTTTTGTCAAGGATATACTGATCAGGTATGCGTGGTTCACCGGTGTCTATGTGCTTATCACATATATCGTGTGCACCATCAGATATAACATATCCCGCCGTAAGCTCAAGAGGTATTTCAAGAACCTTAAGGTGCTTAAGCGGATGTATGATTGATAAGGGATTATTATGACACAGCTTTTGGAAATCAGGGATAATATCAAGGTATTTTTCTCTAAATATGATATTTTCATCATTCCGTTCTTCAAGTTCCTTCTGGCACTGATCGCACTGCTCATGATCAATTCCAGACTTGGATATATGCAGAGACTGGATAATAAGGGAATCGTTCTTATCGTTTCGCTGGCATGTTCGTTTCTTCCCACGGGAGCGATCCTCCTGTTCGGGAGTCTGTTCTCCATGGCTCATATCTTTGCACTCTCACCCGAGGTTGCTCTTGTCGTGGTGGTGGTGTTCATGCTGATCTACCTGCTGTACCTGCGCTTTACTCCTTCGGAGTCTCTCTGCATTGTTGTGACTCCGATGCTGTTTGTGTTACATGTTCCCTATGTTGTCCCGGTTGTCATGGGACTTGTGGGAGGCCCTGCTTCTGCTCTTTCGGTTGTGTGCGGAGTCATTGTCTACTTCACGCTTCATGTAGTGACGCAGAATGCTGCCAATGTATCCGGAGATCTCTCGGATATCCTCGGACAGATCAGACTGATCATAGATTCTCTTCTGGGTAATAAGCAGATGATGGTACTTGCGGCGGCCTTTGCCATAGTCACCATCGCTGTATATATCATCAGAAGACTTCCCATTGACCATTGCTGGACCATAGCCATGATCGCAGGTGCCGTACTGAACCTTCTTATCGTTCTCATTGGCGGACTTGTGACAAAAGCGGGCTTTTCCTTCATTGCCATACTGCTTGGATCGATCCTTGCGGTCATTGTGGGCAAGGTGATAGAGTTCTTCCGGTTCTGTGTGGACTACACGCGGACGGAACGGGTCCAGTTTGAAGATGATGAATATTACTACTACGTTAAGGCCGTTCCCAAGATGAACATTGCGGCACCGGACAGAAAGGTCAAGAATATAAACCGTTCCCACAGGAATCACAACGCCATACGCGCAAGACAGCCTGAAGAGGAATATGAAGAAGAATACGAGGAAGAGTATTATCCGGAAGAGGACGTCTGACATTCCGGTGATCTGGTAGAAGGATGCAGTTTATCGAAGAGACAATAGAATACCTGAAGAGCTTCGGTACCTACATCAGTACCATTGAGTGGCAGGATTATGCGGAGATCATCATCATCGCCGTGCTCCTTTATTACATGATGAGGTGGATGCATAATACCAGAGCATGGTCCCTGATGAAGGGACTTGTTGTGATACTTGTCTTTATCATAATCGCCAATGTATTCCATATGGACACCATTCTCTGGCTGTCCAGCAATATCCTGCAGTTTGCAGTCATAGCGCTTATCGTTGTGCTGCAGCCTGAACTCAGAAAGGCCCTTGAGACTCTTGGAAAGAGCAACATAATCGGGGGACTTTTCTATTTTGTCCAGCAGAGCAATTACATGATGACCCTTTCTGAGAAGAGCATTGATGAGATTGCCAGAGCATGCTATCTGATGGGTGAAGAGAGGACCGGTGCCCTCATAGTCATTGAGAATCAGGAATCTCTTTCGAGGGTTGATGAGAGCGGTATCAAGGTGGATGCCGAGATCACATCCCAGCTTCTTCTCAATATTTTCAAGAAAAACACGCCTCTTCATGATGGCGCTGTCACTGTAAGACATAACCGTATCTCATGTGCGACCTGTTATCTTCCCCTGACTTCTTCGATGTCTCTGAGCAAGGAGTTCGGAACAAGACACAGGGCCGGACTTGGTATTTCCGAAGAATCCGATGCGATCGTCATCATAGTATCCGAAGAGACCGGAAGGATATCCGTTGCACGTGACGGTCAGCTTGAGAGGAATCTTTCAGAGACCTCTCTCAAGAGACTGCTCATGCACGCCTTCGGCGAAAACAGCGAAGAGGCCGAAAAGCAGCAGGGCAAGATAAGGAGGCGCAGAAAATCATGAAGATCCTGAAGAAGATCGGCGCTGTCCTGATCAACAATCTGTGGCTCAAGATACTTGCGGTTGCGATCGCTTTCATTGTCTGGATGATAGCCGCACAGATCAATAATCCTGTAAGTACGCATACATTCAGTAATGTCAGGGTTACCCTTCTGGGTACGGATGTTCTGGAGAGCGAGGGCAAGGTATATCAGATCCTGAACGGCTCCGATGTAGTAAAGGTAACGGTCAGAGCCCCCGAATCTGTTATAAGTACCATAACTGCGGCTGATATTTCTGCGGTTGCGGACCTTTCACAGATAACCGAGGACGGTACTGTTCCCATAGTCTATACATTGGACAGGGCAGAGAGCATCACCTCGGACCGTAACGAGCTCCAGGTGCTCGTTGAGGAGAAGAAGACCAAATATGTGAACATCTATTATGAGATGGTAGGATCGGTCGGAGAGGGATGCGTCGCCGGAAGAGTCAATCTTGAGAGAAACAGGATCGAGGTGTCCGGCCCCAAGTCCGCCGTTGACAGGGTTTCGTACGCTCAGGTGACCATCGATCTCGACGGAGCCGTCAAGACCATATCTGCAGACATGGAGATAGTCCTTTACGATGCTGACGACCACAAGGTTGACAGTGAGAATATTGTAAAGCAGACGGATTATGTTACCACAACGGTTACGGTGCTTTCCACCAAGACTGTTCCGATCTATGCATCTGTAACGGGAGAACCTGCACCCGGCTATATCTATCCCGATGATATCGAGGTGTTCCCCGGTGTTATCACCATAGCGGGAGATACGGGTGTGCTTAATTCCATTTCCCGTATAGATATAACGGATCCCGTTGATATCGGCGGTAAGGATGAGAATGTATTTGCCAGTTATGATATTGAAAAGTACCTCCCTGCCGGGGTGTCCGTTGAGGAACAGGGTTTTGACGGTGAGGTAACTGTAATAGCATACATAGAGAAACTTGGAGTGAAGAGCATAAATCTTCCGGAATCAAGGATAAATCTCCTGAATATACCGGAAGGATACTCCGCCGATATAATCGAGGATGGCCCCATAGTGGTAAAGCTGAGCGGTCTCAGTGCCGAACTCAATGCCATCAGTTCAGAGTCCCTCATCGGAACGGCAGAGATAGCAGCCAATAATTCCGAGAATATCTATATCGATGGTGAGGTCCTCATACTTGCGGTGAAGTTCAATCTGAGCGAGCATGTAAATGCCGATC
>JAEEGG010022715.1_pt1 | contig 12320 bp, 9 predicted proteins | sample 9134161 | NCBI WGS metagenome assembly JAEEGG01 (sample SAMN16246543, study PRJNA631951) | gut metagenome | biome: gut microbiome; feature: rumen; material: CR-attached | host: Bos | place: Iran: Karaj | collected 2018-10
TCATCGACGACTCGTTTGTGTTGGATATCAAGGATGGCCGTCATCCTGTTATCGAGCAGATGATGCCAGTCGGGGAGAGTTACATCGCCAACGACGTCTATCTCGATCGCGACAAGCAGCAAATCATTATCATCACGGGCCCCAACATGTCGGGTAAGTCGGCCTTGCTGCGCCAGACGGCGTTAATTGTGCTCTTGGCGCAGATGGGTTGTTTTGTCCCCGCTGCTTCGGCACGCATTGGCTTGGTGGACAAGATCTTCACCCGCGTAGGCGCCTCCGACAATATCTCTTCGGGCGAGTCGACCTTCATGGTGGAGATGAATGAGACGGCGAGTATCTTGAACAATGTGTCGTCGCGTAGCCTGGTGCTGCTCGACGAAATCGGGCGTGGCACCAGCACTTACGACGGTATCAGCATTGCTTGGGCCATCACCGAGTTTTTGCACGACCATCCCGTGAGTCGTGCCAAGGTGATGTTTGCCACCCACTACCACGAATTGAACGAGATGGAGGACTCCTTCGCCCGCATCAAGAACTACCATGTTTCGGTGAAGGAAGTCGGCAACAAGGTGGTGTTTCTGCGCAAGTTGAAGCGTGGTGGCAGCGCCCACAGTTTCGGTATCCATGTGGCAGAGATGGCCGGAATGCCGCGCAAGGTCATCGAGCGCGCCACGGCATTATTGTCCGTTTTGGAGAAATCGCACACTAGCGAGGATGTGGAGAAGGCTGCGGCAAAGAAACAGGATGATGCCATGCAGTTAAGTTTCATCCAGTTGGATGACCCGCTGCTTTTGCAAATCAAAGAAGACATTCTGAACACCAACATCGACACATTGACACCTGTTGAGGCTTTGATGAAGTTGAATGAGATTAAGAAGTTGCTGAATCGTTGATTGGCTTTTTCCCAAACCACCAAAGACCAAAAGCGAGCAAAAGGAGGCTGACAACGAGAATAAGCCAAAGGATGGCATTGGGTTGACCGCTTAAATCTATGGCGGTGAGTGAATTGTTGGTGATATGGATGATGAGGCCAGGGATGATGCTGCCTGTGTGCCAGTAGAGCCATCCGACGAGGATTCCAAACAATATGGCGGTGACGAAATTCGCCCCCAATCCGTGAAGCAAAGCAAAAAGAAGAGTGGAGATGAGGATGGCCAACCATGGACGGCATCGCGTTTTCAGCAGACCACCAAGCACAATGCCGCGAAAACAAATCTCTTCTATTGTAGGGCCAAAAATGCAAGCATTGAGCGCTCCAGCAATTCCGGAAAAAAACTGTTGACGATGTTCTAACTCTTCGCCTTGATAAGAAAGGTCAACATCAAGCAAAAACAATACTGAACATAAGGCAAACACCAAAGCCGCACCCATCATGACAGACATTCCGATCGCAGGCCAAACTCTATGCTGCTCGATGTGGCCAAACGACAACTTGACATAACCCTTGCCGAAAAACAAGACGGTGATGAGCAAATAACCCGCCACCAAGGTCCATTTCATAATCTCATGGTTCTTGAAAACGTGTCCCAAGATGGTGCCAATAATTAGTGTCGCAAGATACAATGACCACCAAAGCAGAAATAGCTTTACCGTTTTGCCAATTCCTTCTCCCATATTTTTATTGTTTCATCTTGCAAAAGTATAATTTTTCGTTTGTCTATTAGGCTCAAAACCAGCATAAAAACTACAAAGAAAGAAAAATTTTCTCAAAAATGTTTGCAGTATTGAAAAAAGTTGTACTTTTGCCGCGCAATTCGCAAGCGGAAATAGCTCAGTTGGTAGAGCACGACCTTGCCAAGGTCGGGGTCGCGAGTTCGAGTCTCGTTTTCCGCTCAAAGCCAGGCGGTGTTTCTGGAGCAGTGAGAGCAGAAGCAAACAGAGTTTGATTATGCCGAGTCGCGACAGAAACCCCGATTCGCGAAGCGAAGCGGAAATAGCTCAGTTGGTAGAGCACGACCTTGCCAAGGTCGGGGTCGCGAGTTCGAGTCTCGTTTTCCGCTCCACAAGGTCCCGAGTAAAATCGGGATTTTTTGTGTAAGTGCCTGAGTGGTGGAATTGGTAGACACGAGGGACTTAAAATCCCTTGCCCTTTAAAGGCGTGCCGGTTCGAGCCCGGCCTCGGGTACGCAGAAAGCCTCTTCTTTTTGAGGAGGCTTTTTTGTTTTCAATCAAATAATCACTACATTTGCCGCATAAAAACAATTTGTTATGAAAGCTGACAAGAAAAATGTATTGGCCGAAGTGAAGCGCTATGTTATCATCACTTTGGCATTGTTTACCATGTGTCTGGGCTGGACGGCCTTCCTTATCCCGAATCACCTTATGGGCGGTGGCGTGAGCGGCATCGCTGCCTTGGTGTATTGGGGCACGGGCATCTCCACGGGTATCACCGTGTTTGTCATTAATGCCATCCTGTTGCTCATTGCTTTGAAGATCATCGGTGTGGGTTTCGGCATTAAGACGGCCTATTCCATCATTATGGCTTCGGTGTTTATGTCGTTGCTGCAGCATTTCATTACCGATCCGATGATGGCGGGCACGATGCAGCCTTTCGTCAGCGACCATTTCCTCGCGGCCATCCTCGGTGGCGGCTTGGCTGGCTTGAGCATCGGTGTGGCCTTCACTCAAGGAGGTAGCACGGGCGGTACCGATATCATCGCTATGATTGTATGCAAGTACCGCAACATCTCTCAAGGACGTGTCATCCTCATTCTTGACATTGTCATCATCGCCTGCGGTTTTATCGTGGGTAACACTGTCGAAGACTTCATTTACAGCTGTGTGGTGATGGGCGTTTGCAGCTATTGCATCGATCTGGTGCTGACGGGTAACAAACAAACCGTACAAGCTTTCATCTTCACCTCTAAGCCCGAAAAAGTGGCTGATCGCATTGCCAACGAGATGCAGCGTGGCGTGACAATGATCAACGGCACGGGCTGGTACACGAAGAACGAAGGCCCCATCCTGATGGTGGTGGCGCACAAGCGCGAGTCGCAACAGATACTAAGGATTGTGAAAGACGAAGACCCCAAGGCGTTCATGACGATGAACACCGTGATGGGTGCCTACGGCAAGGGGTTTGAGCAGATCAAGCACTAAAGCTATTGGAGATAAGGGGCAAAGAATTCCGTCAACGCATTAAGAATATGCTGCGCTTTCTCTGTCGAGGCTTCGTCATCGCTCCGGCCGCCAAAACGTGCTATGTCTTTTGAGTCGTAATCAGTGAAGAGATGCCATGTGGAGTTGCCCATGAAATCGTCATTGGCTTTGTCAAGACCGAACGATTCAACCAACTTCTGTAGTTTCAAGACGTCTTCCTTGTCCATCTTGCCTTCACGATGCTGTCCTCTCTCGTCATAATAACTGAGAGTGAAACTTTCGTCCTCCTTGATGACGTAGTATTTGATGTCACGGAAATCTGTGACACTATAATTATATTCAAACCTGACAAGGTTGCCGCGAAGGGGTAGCCAACGGTCGAAAAAGCCCAAAAAAGGTTCAACTTGTCCTCCCACGAATGTGGTATAATAGCCTCTGAAGTCGATTGTGTCGCCTGTGTTGTAGCAAATGAAGAAGCGGTATACCGAAGCGCTGTCGTCGTCGGTGGTGTGATTGTATTCGTCTTTTAGGCGATACATGTTGACCAACTCTTGTAGTTCTTTCAGATAGTCGTTGCTGACGGCAATCTCTTTCTCTGTGTCGTGTTCAGCATTGCGGATGAAAAGCTTGGCTTCCTGTTCGCCACGTTCAAGGCGATACTCGATGTCGCGTCCTTGTTTGTTTTTGCAGATGTACTTGAAGAGGTTGATTTCCTTGGCTTGGATGGGGTAGTCCCTCCATTTTTGGAAATATTCCGAAATGGCATGACGGGCCGCACGATAGTTGTCAGGCCATGCCATATAACCGCCCGAGCCCTTGTTTTCGTCTGAACCATACTTGAAATAAATTGACCAACTGTCACCATCGAAGATTTCCATTTTGGGCTGGTATCTATCATGCCATTTGTGAATCTTGAACGCCTTGATGATGGAATCCAATTCGTCGAAAATGGTGGTGTCGTCGATGTAGAACTCCTTCTCCTCAGGGTAGCCTTCGTCGATGACGATATGGATTCTACCATCTTTCTCGGTACTGACATTGTATTTCTCTCCGGAATGCCAGACCATCGTGTTGTGGTGGTCGTAACTAAAGTAAGTCAGGCGTTCTTTTTTCATTTCCTTTGGGTTTTGTGCGATGCATGATGCGAGGCTACACATCAGCACCAATAGCAATAAGTTCTTTTTCGTCATGTTTTTTTTGTTTTTTAGAAACAATTAAGGGAAAGTCAAAGGCTTTCCCTTAATTGCATTTGTTTCAATTGGTTTGATTATTTGATACCAAGCTTCTTGGCGATGTCCTTCGGCAAGGCGTCCTTATGGACCACGATGTTCAAGGTCTTGTAGCGGACGAAAGCCTTTGAGACGTACCAAATACCGTCGTAGTTGCCGGCTTTGCCCCAGCTGTTCTTCACGATGAAGTATTCGTTGCCGATTTGGTCCTTGGCGGTGCCGTAGATAAGCATGCCGTGGTCGTCTTGGGTTTCATAGTTGTCGTAAGCAATCTGACGTTCTTTCTGCGTGACCCACTTTTGCGGAGTGGGACCGTTTTGGGCTTCTTTTGCTCTGTCGGCGGCGCTCATGCCCATCCAGTGGGCCATGTCACTGCCTTGGAGGTCGCTGCCTTTGGCTTCGATGTCGGGAAGGACAGCCACACCGGCCATCTTGCCACGGAGCCAGCCAGCCTCGCTGACGTCGCTACCCCATGCGATCGGGTAACCCTTGTCGATGGCATTGTCCATCACTTGCATCAGCTCGTCGATGGGGAGGTTCCAAGCACGACCCCAGCGCCAGTTGTCCTGTACTTCGATGACAAACTCCTCATAGAAGGGGTGGTGCGTGAAAGAGGTCAGGTTGACGTAGTCGTTCATGTTGAGGCCTGTCGATTCAGCGAAACTCTTAGGTGTGTATTTCTTACCGTTGTAGGTGAACTCGGTCGGAGGCACGCCAAGATAAGCGTCGTAAATACCAGCCAATCCTTTCTTCCAAAGGGCATTGCCGTCCTTGTCCATCTGGATCTTACGGCTCTTGATGACGCCTTCCACATACGGGTCGGTCACGGCCGAAAGTTCGTTGAAGTTCGACAGGGAGTCTCCATGCATAGTGCCAGCAGGCATCTCACAGTCGGGAACGAGACCATAGTTCTTGATGGCGTAAAGCACATCACCGAAGGATCCACCTTGCGAGAAGGAGACGTCGCCGTGGGTACGGATAGCGGCCTCGGCACGGTCTAAGTAAGTCTTGTAAACGATGTACATCTCCGAAAAGTCGTACTCAGGCTTGCCCATACGGAGCAACTCAGCTTCGAAGAAAGCCAATGAGCTGTAGCACCAGCAAGTACCAGCCTGGTTTTGGTTCTTCACCGAAGTGACAGGCAATTCTTTAATGGTTTCAAACTTGAAGCCTTCTTCCTTGTTTTCTTTTGCATCGGTTTTGGGTTGTGCAACGACGCTGATGCTGAGCATCAAAGCGGTGGCGGTTAATAGATGTTTGAATTTCATAATGTGTTGATATTTAATAATTTAGTATTTAAGATTCAAAATTCAAAGATTCAAAATTGAATTAAAGTCCAAGGTCTTTACGCATGGACTTTGAGAGGGCTTCTTTGTTGAGCGTGAAGAAGATGGTGTATTGGCGCAGGTATTGCTCGGAGCAGTACCAATAGCCATGGTAAGGTCCTCTGTCGCCCCAAGAGTTCTTGATCTTGTAGTATTTGTTGCCGTTTTGGTCTTTGGCAATGCCGACGACGAGCATGCTGTGGTCATCGCCAGCATCCCAATTGTCGTAAGCTTTCTGGTGGTCCTCGTCAGTCACCTTCTTTTCTGCGACAATCTCTTTCCAAAGGTTTTCGCTTTCGGGGTCTTCGGGGACGATGCCAATACCGGTCTTGCCTGAAAAACCTTTGTTGCTGACGTCCTGTGCCCACCCAAGGGTATAGCCATGCTCAAGGGCATAGTCGACAGCCTCCATCAGCTTGTCAAGAGGCAGGTTATAGGCAGGGGTCCAGGTCCAGTTGTCGGGGATTTCGACCATGCATGGCTTGTTGTATTCCTCACTGGTGAACGAGCAGATTTCAATGTAGTTGGCAGGGTCGATGCGGTAGGCTTCGGCAAACGATTTGGCGGTGTATTTCTTGCCATCCACGGTAAACTCTTCAGGTGCTACACCAAGGTATGCGTCCAGTACACCTTGCACGGCTTTTGGGCCGGCAGGAGAGATCTTTTTATTGCCGTTTTTGATGATGGCACGGGCCACGCTGCTGATCACCTCGTTCATCTCGCTGTGCATGTGGCGTTCTTCGCCGATGACCTTGCCGCTATAGTCGGCTTCAGGCATCATGCCGTATTTGTCAATCATATAGAGGACATCGCATACTTCGCCGCCTTGGCTGAGGGTGTTGTTGCCGTGCATTCTGGTGAACTTGGCGACTTTTTCTGTCCAAGCGTTACGCACCACAAACATTTCCGAGAGGTTGAACTCCTTACCGTAGATGCGTTGGATTTCAGCCTCTACGAAGCCGATACCCGCAAAGCACCAGCAAGTGCCGGAGCTGCCTTGGTTGTCGACAGGAGTATGTTTCACGTTGACAGTCTCAGTGATTTGGTAGACGGGTTGTTCTTCTTTCTCTTGGGCAACGAGCGAGGTGCCTGTGCCCAACAGCAGCGCAAAGGCTGCCATACTTAAGAATCTGTTTGTTTTCATGTCTTTTGTTGTTCTTATAATTTCACAATTTTGGTGGTTGAGCAGCCATGGTCGGTTGTGGTTTCAATGAAATAACAGCCCTTGGGTTGCGATGAAAGGTCGAGGGTGATATTGCCTTCGATAGTCTGATGGCATTGCACTTCTTGGCCCATCAGGTTGAAGACCCTGACTTGGCGGAGATCAAGGGCTTCAATGGTAACGGTGCTCTCTGTCGGATTGGGATAGATGCTGATGCCTTGTTGCGCGTTTTCGTCCACATCGGTAGTCCAGTCGACGAAGACCACATTGGAAGGATTGGATATCATGTGAGTCGAGTGTCCAGTGATGTAGTAAGTGTAGCTTTGCTGTGATGTGGCAGAATAGTCAACGAACGAGTTCCCGATGATGTTGTATCCAATGTGTTCACCGTTACGGTATACCTGATAGTTGTCAGCCATCGAGCCTTCCTTCCATTGCAGGATGACGTGTCCTTCGTGGATGAAGAAATCAAGGTGGGTGGGAATGATGGTCTTGTTGAATTCCACGAAGTTGAGTTCAGGATGGCCTTCGACTGAAGCATAACCAGATTCGCATTCAATTTCACGGAAATAGGCAGTGACAACATATTCATAGATGCCATCAGGTTGAGCGGTAAGATTGTCGGTATATGTAGTGTTGGTGAGCAACCTGATGCGATTGAATTCACCACCTTTGGGTCGACGGTAAATCATATAGCCTGTTACGCTTTCGCCTACAGGAGCTTCCCAGGTGAGTTTTGCCTTAACAGGAGTGGCAATTTCAACTTTGAGATTGATGGGGGTGGAACATTCCGATTCGGGTTGGTAGCTACAAATGTTGGAAAGAAGGGTTTCGCCGTCGATGGTGAAGGCGGTGACGTGGTAGGTATGGAAGGTCTCGCGAGTGTCGTCGTCGACGAAACTTGTCTCCGTAGTCATGTCATAAAGCAGGCCGTCGCGGAACACTTGGTAATTGACGCTATTGTTGACAGGATTCCAATTCAAAGTTACTTGGTCGTTAGCGACGGTGGCTGTCAAGAGGGTACCGTCAGCTTCTTCGTCTTTGTCACTGCAAGTGTTGTTGATGATGTAGAACAAACCGTTTTGGATTTCGGAAGAGTTGCCATGGAATTGGGTCTTGATCACCCCGTTGGGGTTTTTCACTTTGAATGAGAAGCTTTCGATGGATTGTTCCGGTTTTTCCCAGCGGATCTCGACATGGCCAAGAGGCAGGGTGATGGTGCGGGTGGCTTGCGAAGATTCGAGAGAAAGTCGTGCCACTTCATCGCCAGCACCGTTGACAAATAAGAGTGCGCCACCGTTCCAGCCTTGTGCGTTTTGAGCGCTCATTTCAACAGTCCACTCGCATGTGGGTCCCAATAAGACATTCTTTTCGGTGGCAGCCAAACCCTTGGCATTGTGAACGATGGCATAAACGCTGTAGTTCACCATCTTGGGCATGTATTGATCGGTAAAGCTCATGCTGGCACCAGGGGCCACGTTGTTTTCGGTATGAATGACTTTGCCGTTACGGGTGATGACCATTTGGTCGATGGTAGTCAAATCGTGCAAATGGATGTCTTGTGTGGGGTTGGTCCAAGTCAAGGTGGCAGCATAGTCGAAGTCGCCACTGGTGCTGACGCTGAGGTTTTCTGGCTCCAAGGGCATGTAATCGTAGACATCGGCAGGTACATAGTTGAACACGGCCTGGGCCCAGCCGGCATAGTCGATCTCATCGATGACAAACCAACCGTCGCTACTGCCTCCCCAGCCCCAGTTGAAGTGGAAGAGGTCGCTGTCGTCGTAGCCGTCGCAAACAAAGGCATGACCACCGCTGTTGCTGAAACCAGAGTAATAGACAGGCCAGCCAATGTCGTGGGATTCCTTCAGCATGTTTTGCCAGTTGATGAGCGAATAATAGTCGCGGCTCTTGAGTGAAGCATGGCTTGAATAAGAGAAATAACGTTCAATGGCATCGGGCACATCCCATGAGTTGGCACCGCTGCCACTGGGTGAGAATTGCATGTCGACAGCCACGGCACAGTGGTACATCAACAATGCCACAGCCTCAATCTCTTGTTGTGAAGCACCATTTAGTCTGTCGGGCATGTGTTCCCAATCATAGGTGGTGGCGCCGAAATTGGCCGATTGCGAGCCATAGCCTTGGCAGTAATAGGAATGGCTACCAGAACCTTGGGTGGGATAGTCCCAACGTTTCATCACTTGGCTCATCGCAGTGGCTACGCAACCTGCATAGCAACGGCCGCCAGGACCACTGCCTGCTTCGGGAGCATAAAAGTTGTAGGGTGAGTCCTGATTCCACTTGGTGGTGCAGATGTAGTCGACACCGCGACCACCGTTGCGTGAGAGCATGTGTCCCGTGGTGGCCACACTTTGCCATTCCTGCTCGGTGTCGTCGAAGATGACGGCATTGCGGCTGGTGCGGGCTTCGATGATTTTTTCAAGGTAGAAAGCGAGTTCGGGCGACATGTTTTCAGTCGCAAACGGGCCTTCGTCGGAGTAACCTACGATAGGACGAAAACGGTCGTCGGCCGAAACGATGACGAAACCGTCGTCTCCTGCATTGAAGGCATAGAAGCAGGCCTCACCACGGCTCGATGAACCAGTGTAGACCAATTGTAACTCGTTGCTTCTTAAGTTGTTGTTGAAGTTAGCTTGGGCGAATTTTTGTCCGATTTCCTTAGCTCTGGCCACGTCGACGGGACGGGCATTCAGTGTGGTCATGCCTAAAAGCACGACAAGGCCTAATAGTATGTGTTTTTTCATGATGTGAATGAGTTTCTTTAAAAGGCTTCAAAAATAAGAATAATTTCGCAATGTTTGACGATTATGGAAAAGAAATCATCAAAAAGACTTTCATAATGAAATCACTTCGTCCATTTTGATATCCAACGGCTCGGTGGGAACTTCTTCAACAAGTTGGAAATCAAAGCAAATGCCTATGCGTTTTGTTTCCAAATGTTGGCAAAGAAAACGGTCGTAGTAGCCTTTCCCACGGCCGATGCGATTGCCTTTTCGGTCGAAGGCTACCCCTGGAACAACGATGAGGTCGAAATTGCCGGTATAGGGATCGTTTTGTGGCTCAAGGATGTTGAAGTCGCCCACGGCAAAGTCGGTGTCTTTGGCATATTCCACGGGGATGATGTCGTCGCCGACCACAGTGGGGAGAATGATGGTCTTCTTGAGATGCCATTTTTCTAGGAAAGCTTGGGTCTGTACCTCGTCGGGGAGGGCGCTGTAAAGCATGACTTTTTCGGCTTTGATGAAGTCGGGATGCTGTTCGAGTTTGGCCAAGATCTTCTCGGATTGTTCGAGAAGTTGTTCTTTGGTATGCTGTTTTTTCAGTGTTTTGATGTGGGCGCGTAGTTCTTTTTTGTCCATTTCTTTTATGACTAATTGATAATTTTGGTTGTATTGAGACCCAAGCCGTGGGGCAGTAATGTCGATGCGGTAAGACTATGTTTTGGGGCGTTGCCGAACCATGCCACTTTGACATTGTTGCCTGTTGATTCGAGGATGACTCCTCCTTCGGCTTTCCAACTGGTGGCCAAAGGGTATGGTTTCACGTAATAATAATCGTCTCCCTCAATGATTTCGGGTTGCTGCGGCACGATGATATCGAAGAAAAAGTCCGACATCATGTCTTGGATGGTGAAGAAATTTTCATTCAATTCCTTGGTTGTAGGTTCAACATGGGGTGAGTGTTTGTATCCTGAAAAGGTGACCAAATGAGCTTTGTATCCCAATTTGATGGCACGATCGACGATGCATGACGAACCATACATTTTTTCGACCAACACAGTTTTTAGTAGGCCAGCCATGGCAAATGGGTAGTTGTAATCGTAGGGGACGATGTCGTCGGCATCACCATGGAAGGCCAAAATGGGTATGTTCCGGTCGTGAATAAGGGCAGTGTCGGGCATGGCCCCCCACATGTCAACGATGCCTTTGATTCGGAAATTGCTCTTGATGTCGTTGCCAGAAGTGTCGATGTCGCCAAGTTCCGGGCTCAAGAAACTGTAGTGGGTGTATTCGGGCCGGGTTTCGTTGGTCATAAAGGCAAGATTGAGTGCGGTGATGGCTCCTGCGCTGGCACCTCCCACAAAAAGCATGGTGGTGTCGATTCCGTATTCTTCTTGGTGCGATACAAGGAAACGCATTGCTGCGTGGGCGTCTTGTACGGCGCGGTAGCCCGCTCGTCCAATGCTGGACTTGGTAGGCAGGAAGCCTATCCTGTAATCGATGGAGGCGGCCACGTAACCCATCGAAGCCAAGTGTTGGCACCATTGGGTGATCGATTTGTCATCTTTCGAACCAAAATAAAAAGCGCCGCCATGAACGAGCATGACCAAAGGCCGTTTCTTTAAAGAGTCGCCTTGTGGACGAAAAACGTCGAGATGGAGGTCTAGCGAGCTCTCATAAATGGCATTGCCCAAGTTGAAGATCTTGTCGGACACCGCGGTTTCGTCTGCCAACTCAGACCAGAATCCCGTGACATTGGCATAAGGGATGTCATGGATTTCTTCTACTGCGAACAAGGTGTCCTGATAACGTTTGTTTTCGAAGTCGTGAAAAGCGGGCTTTTCGAATCTGTCGAAGTTAAACTTTGCGGTCTTGAACAGGCTCAAACGGGCGTTGCCTTCGGCATGTCGGTTGTCCATGGATTTGACGCGCGGTCTGAAAACTTCCTTTTCCCCCTCGTAATAAAGGATGGCATTGCGGCCTTTGGCTTCCAATTTGAAAGGAAGGGTATCAGTCATGAATTCTTCCATGGCCATATAGTGGCCATTGATGTGTAGACTATCACTGTATTCGATGAAAATCAAAAACTCTTTGTCGTGGATGGTGCTCGTGAAGCAGGCAGGTGTCTCGATGACTGGAAAATAGACCTTTTTTAAAACCTGGTGTGAGCTTGGAAGGCCGTCGTTGCCGAAGAGTTGGGTGAACAACAGGGAAAGGAATAAAGTAAGAATAGAGCGGCGCATGGCTTGGTATGATTTAGCTGCAAAAATAGTAAACTCATGCGAAACAAGCGAAACCGAATGGTAAAATCCTTACTTTTACAGCGAAATACAGAATAATATGATGAAACGATTTTTACCTATCTTTTTGATAATCATTGGATTTATTGGGTTTTCCAATGCGCAGGAACATCGTCGTTACGCCTTGGTTTGGAACGATGAATTTGATTCTGGCGTTTTGGACGAAACGGTTTGGTCGAAGATTCCTAGGAGCAAGCCCGACTGGGCTATCCACATGTCGTCGGACGAAAGGCTATATGGTTTTGATGACGGCAGCCTGGTGTTGCGCGGCATGGTGAATGACTATTTGGCCAAAGACACGGCTGCTTTTTTGACTGGCGGCGTGTGGGGCAAAGGCAAAAAGACCTTCGGCTACGGCAGATTGGAAGTGAGGGCCAAGTTCGATGTGGCGCAGGGTTATTGGCCTGCCATTTGGATGCTGCCTTGGACCGACCACAAGGTGAATTGGCCTTATGCCGGTGAGA
>JAEEGG010022716.1_pt1 | contig 12320 bp, 7 predicted proteins | sample 9134161 | NCBI WGS metagenome assembly JAEEGG01 (sample SAMN16246543, study PRJNA631951) | gut metagenome | biome: gut microbiome; feature: rumen; material: CR-attached | host: Bos | place: Iran: Karaj | collected 2018-10
TAAGCAAGCCGATGGCACCATCAACTATGTGAAGGGTGCTAACATCGCTGGCTTCATGCGTGTTGCCCACGCCATGATGGCTCAAGGTATCATCTAATTCCAGAGCTAAAAGGTTTTTGCAAGGCGGTCAATTTGGCCGCCTTGCTTTTTAATAATGACAAGGTCCCTGAGCCCTGAGCTTGTCGAAGGGCCGAAGGGCCGACAACAAAATATGAAACAAACAACACTTTGCTATCTTGAACGCGGCAGCCAATACCTCATGCTGCACCGCACCAAGAAAGAGAACGACCTCAACCACGACAAATGGCTCGGCGTGGGCGGCAAGTTCGAGGAAGGGGAGAGTCCCGAGGACTGCATGCTGCGCGAGGTGTGGGAGGAGACGGGATTCACCGTCACGAAATGGCGCTACTGCGGCATCGTCACCTTCGTGCACAACATCTATGACGACGAGCACATGCACATTTTCGTCTGCACCGACTGGACGGGTGACCAGATCGAATGCAACGAGGGCGACCTGGAGTGGATTGAGAAACAGCACTTGCTGGACCTCACCATGTGGGAAGGCGACAAGATTTTCCTCCGCCTCATCGATGAGCACAGGCCATTCTTTTCACTCAAACTGACTTACGAATACGATACCCTCAAAGAAGCCGTTTTGGATGGGAAACGCTTGTAAATGAATTTTTTTTGCAGAATTGGTATATTTTTTGCACTTTTGTGCGTTTGTTATTTATAAACCACACTGCAAATGAAAGATAATTATCGTATAAAACTGATTTTCAGTGCGTTGACAATACTGCTGATGCTTTTGTCGTCATCGCTAGTGGCCCAAAATCTAATCATACACGGCAATTTCGATGACAATCTTTGGCAAGAGTTTGACACCGATTACGAGCGCAACTATAGCGTGGGTGGCAGCGGTGATGAGGGTCATTTTTATCTTGGCAATAATGCCCATAACAATGGAAACCAACTGTTTGATTTTCCTGACCATACCACAGGCAATGGCCAAACGAGATACATGATTGTGAATGGCTACACGCAAAACAACAAGTTGGTTTGGGGCATGACGTTGGATGTGCAAGCCCATTCCTATTATGACTTTACCTTGTGGATGACCAATCTCAGTTATGGTGGTGGCGCGCTTAACTTAATGCGCTCTAAGTTGAGGATTAAGATCAACAGTGTTGTAGTGACGAACCCTGACCCATATGAAATGCAAAATGTGTCATCGACGCGTGGCATTTGGAACCAAATGCCTGTGATTCATTGGTACAGCGGCAACAGTACCACTGCGCGTATTGAGATTTATGACACCTGCACCTCCGACAACGGCAACGACTTTGGTCTCGACGACCTCAGTTTCACCTACCTATATACCAATGTGGTGAATGCCGTCAACGATGCTGTGTCGACTTGCTTCGAGACCCCTGTCGACATCAACCCTAAGCAAAACGATGTCATTTCTCCCAGTTCCCTTCAGAATCAAGTGAATTTCTCTATAGTGAGTCAGCCTTCGCATGGCTCTTTGGCCCTGTTGAATGGGACCAATTATCGTTACACGCCTAACACGGGCTATTCGGGGTCTGATAGTTTCACCTACAAACTCACCTATAACGAAATCACATCAACCGCTACGGTTAATATTACAGTGAATGCAAGGCCCCAACGAGTCATCAACCAGCATGCTTGCGAGTCGTTCACCTGGACGGGAGGAGATGGCCAGACCTATACCCAGACGGGTCAACATTCCTATGTCAAGCCCAACCCATCCGGCTGCGACTCGTTGCTCATCCTCAACCTTACCATCCATCACGCTGAAGAAGAGACACTGCCTGCCGTAGAGGCGTGCGATTCCTACACTTGGCACGGCACGACCTATACGCAGAGCGGTGTTTATAACTATGAGACCACCACACAATGGGGTTGCTTGCTTACCCAACACCTGCCGTTGACCATTTACTATGGCGACACGGTCGACTACCATGTGTCGGCCTGCGAACAGTATGAGTGGCACGGACAGACCTATACGCAGTCGAATACCTATACCTACAATACCACCAATGACCATGGTTGCAGTCGCCTTGAGCGCCTCTACCTCACCATCAGTGACCGTTACCATGAGGTCGTTCCAGTAGAGGAATGTGACGAATACTATTGGCCGCGCACTGGACAGACCTATACTTCTAGCGCCCTCGATTCCGTGCAGGTTTCAGGACCCCAAGGAGGGTGCGACAGCACCTTTGTGCTTAATCTAACCATTCATTATGGAGATACCATCAACCTTGACCCCGTGGAGGCCTGCGACAATTATGAGTGGCACGGACAAACCTACACTACGAGCGGCATCAAGGAGTATCAAACGACAAATTCCTTTGGTTGCGACCGGCTTGAACGCCTGCCGCTGACCATACATCAGAGTGAGAACATAGAACTTGAAGGCATCACGGCTTGCGACAGATATACCTGGCATGGACATGAATATACACAAAGTGGCGTCATAGTTTTTGACACTGTCAACCAATATGGTTGCAATGTGCAGTATTCGCTGCCACTGACCATCAACCATGGCGACACCATTGACTGGGAACCCGTGACGGAATGTGATTCCTATATCTGGTATGGGCAGAACATTACCGAATCGGGACCATACACCCATGTTTCTACCACACCGGAAGGCTGCGACCGCCTCGAGCGCATCTATGTGACCATCAACTACAGCAGCATCGACACCCTTGCGCCTGTGACTGCCTGCGACAGTTATGAATGGCATGGCACGGAATACACACAAACGGGATATCAAACTTATGAGAGCGTGGGACCGTTGGGTTGTCCCGCCAAAGAAGTCTGCCTCATCACCATTAACCACAGTTCACAATATGAGTTCAATGTGACGAGTTGCGAGTCTTATGAGTGGTATGATACCATCTATACCGAACCAGGCACCTACTACCATGAACTGACCAATGCCCAGGGTTGCGATAGCCTGCTTATCATGCACTTGGACATCGGTGAGACTTTCACTTATGAGGAAAGTGTTACAGGATGCGATACCTATGAATGGCATGGCACGACCTATTCTGAAAGTAACGATTACGAGTACTTGGTGGAAAATCCCGCTGGCTGCGACAGCCTATTTACACTACATCTGACCATCGCTCCCACCTATGAGGTGGAGGATGAGGTCGAAGCCTGCAACTCCTATACATGGATTGACCAAGTGATTACAGAGAGCGATATGTATGAACGCCACTTCCAGTCGGTGGACGGCTGTGACAGTCTCGTGTTCCTGTATGTGACTATCAAGTCCCCCGTGTATCATGAGTTTGAGCAGCAGACCTGCCTGCCTTTCACTTGGAACGATATCACCTATTACACCGATGGCGACTATGTGCAAACCTTTGAAGCCTCGAACGGATGCGACAGCATCGCCACCATGCATTTGGTGTTCAGCGATGCCATGACCTCCGAATTCGAACGTGAGTCTTGTGGCGCCATCAATTGGCAAGAGCATGTCTGCGACCATGACGATGACTATACCCACATCTTCCAGTCCGAACAGGGTTGCGACAGCATCGTTACCATGCACTTCAGTCTCACCTCTGGCTACCATACTGAGTTCGACACCATTGCCTGCGATCCGTTCGAATGGTATGGCTTCAATTGTCAGTATTATACTCCCACGGGGATGACCATACACCACGTTTTCGAGACGGAACAAGGTTGCGATAGCGCTGTTGTCAAACACGTCTTCCTTAATGTTCCCGATACTAGCACCCAGTTTATCTCGGCCTGCGATTACATAGAATATAATGGTCAAGTGTATGACCAACCGGATGTCTATTATGTTTACGAGGATACCGTATATAGCCATGCCGGTTGCGACAGCATCATCTATCGAACGAGGATTGAAGTCAAGAACTCGTCATCACTTGGGCAAATCAACGGCGTGTCGAATGCGTATGTGTCTTCCAACCTGATCAGTGGCATTTACCGATATCAAGTCGATGCCGAAGGCCTGATGGGCAGAGTCCGCTGGAGTTTGTCGAATCCCGAATGGGACATCGTGGAGGAGAATGACAATTATTGCCTTGTGTTTATCTGCACCCCAGGGTCGGCTACGCTAACCGCCAACTTCTCTGTTGCAGAATGCGGCGATATGGAGCGAAGTTTCGATATTATGGCAGGCTATTTCGGCGTCAACGACCCGGTCGTGGAGGCAAAAATCTATCCCAATCCCACTCAAGGAAAGTTGACCATCGAAGCGGAAGGCATTGAGCGGGTGCGTGTCGTTAACATGGTGGGGCAGGTGCTTGACGAGGTGGTTGTAGGTCGCGAGGACCAGTTGACGTTGAACATGAACGGCTATGCTCCTTCGGTGTACCTGCTTGAAATCAAGACGGCTTACGGCATGACAAAGAGAAGAGTGACGGTGTGCCGATAAAAGGTTGTCTTGAGTGAGCATGGAAAGGAAAAAATCGCTAATTTTGCACAAAATCTGAAACGAATATGAGAACCAAGTTTTTGTTGACATTGTTATTTGTATTGATGTCTGTGATGGCGATGGCCCAACCCGTGACCATTACCCCTCCTGAAGCGCATATCGAGCCTGGCGAGTCGGTGACGCTGACCGCCTCGGGCGCTTTGTACTACACATGGTCGCCTGCAACGGGCCTTTCAACGGTTGAAGGTCCTGAGACCGTAGCATCTCCGACCGAGACGACAACCTACACCTGTTCGGGCTATGGTCCTGGGGCTGAGAGCGTTGTCAATGGCGATTTCTCGCAGGGTAACTACGGTTTTACCTCATCTTATGAATACAATTCCAACCTCTGGAATGAAGGCACTTATTTTGTGGACTATGACGCTAGTCTGCACCACGAGAACTTCCATGGTTTGGGCCATGGAGGGTCGGGCAATTTCATGATTGTCAACGGTGCGACGACACCTGGCACCAATGTGTGGACGGAACAAATCACGGTGGTCCCTAATACCTATTATGCCTTCTCAACTTGGGTTTGCACTATCGGTGGTAGTGCTAGTCAGGTGGCCAAGCTCCAGTTCAGTATCAACAACGAACAGATTGGTCCTGTCTTCTCGGCACCCGATGAACAGAATATATGGAAACAGTTCTATGAGTTATGGTACAGCGGCACTTCCACCTCGGCTACCATCACTATCTTGAACCAGAACACGGGTGGCGACGGCAACGACTTCGGTTTGGACGACATCTCGTTTTGTGAGTTGGTGCTGCTGGGCGCTCCCGAATGTACGGTCTATGTGGGTAGCATGACTGCCACCGCCACTGCCGATGACATGGAGTTCTGCATCGGAGAATCGACGACCTTGCATGCGTTGGCCTCGGGGGGAGGCGGCAACTATTCTTATGAATGGACCCCTGCCAATACACTCGACGACCCTCATGCACAACATCCTGTGGCTACGCCTACTGAGACCACTACCTATACCTGCTTGGTGGACGATGGACTCACTTCTCAGGAAGTTAGCGTCACCATCATCGTGCATCCCAATGTGGTTAAGTTGCTAGAGGAGTCCATCTGCGAAGGAGACACTTACGAATTCTTCGGTGAAATGTTGGACCAACCGAATGTATACGAGCATCATCTCATCAATCAGTTCGGTTGCGACAGCCTCGTTAGGCTGGTGCTTTCTGTCAACGAGTACCAAACCGTCCCCGTGGTCTACCAGTATGAATGCTATGAATATGGCACACAGCCTGAATGGTATTGGGACAAGACGGGCATCACCTATCACGAGGACACTGTCGACGAAATCCTCCTTGACGACCCGGCAGGCGGTTGCCCCATCCTTCATCGGCTCGACCTCAAGTTCCATGAGGAGTACTTCCACGAACAAAACAAAGTGGCTTGTAACTCATTTTACTGGCCTATCAACGGCGAAACCTATACCGAGAGCCAAGATAATGTTGAGGTGACCTACCATAACGTGTTTGGTGACAAGGTCTGCGACAGCACCTATGTGCTGCATCTTGAAATCAACACTTACGAAACCAATGAATTGGATTATGAGGGATGCGACTATATGGTTTGGATCAACGACACGATTACCGAATCGGGTCCCTATGAGCGTACTTTCGTCAACCAACAGGGTTGCGACAGTATCGTTACCATACATGTCAACCTCGATTATACGCCCCATCCTGCCGAAATCCGTCCTTTGGATCCTGAGAATATCGCTCCCCACTGGGTCGTGACTGCTACCGAGTTCCAAATCAACTCATACGACTACACCGTGGAAGACCTCAATCCGGAAAGTCGTTGGGATTCTGTGGTTTGGACGTGTGATGAAGCCCCACTATGGATGCTTGAGCCTTATGGAGAACACAAAGAGAACTGCAAGGTGGTTGCACTCAACCATGTGAACGATACTGTATGGCTGACGGCGCGAATCTACAACGGTTGCACTGAAGATGGCATCACCCAGCGCTATTGGCTGGTATGCTCGTTCTATGGTGTGGAGGAAGATGGCGCTTCGACAGGCTCAGCCGCCTTATCCGTAATGCCCAATCCTAACAATGGCACGATGACACTCAACTTCGAGCATCTCACGGGCAATGTTGACCTCAAGGTGTATGATATGAGGGGAGTGCAGATTGACCATGTGCAGACCTTCAATAGTTCGGATCGCAACAGTCTTCAATATGACATGCAAAGTCGTCCGGATGGCATCTATCTCTTCGTGATGTCGGGAAAGGAAGGCACTGTGGTCCAAAAAGTGATTATAAACAGATAATCAGATGACACGTAGAAAATTGACCATAATAGGTTTTAGTTTCTTCGCGCTGGTATGCTTCGCGATGCCATCTTGCACGAAGAACGATGAAACCACCATCGTCCCTGTTGGGACAGAGTATTACATCGACGACATCCTCTCGGTGATTCCTGATACTTTGCAGAATAAGTTCTTTGCCGCTTTTGGAGATGTCCCTTCAGGAACCATACCTCCCAAAATCGAAGGTAGTTATGTGGTTGACCCCAAGCAGAGGGTGGGCTCGAATATGCCGGGTTGGCCTGTAAATACCATTGAACCTAATGTGTATTTGAGGTTTGCGAAACAGCATAATGGCATTGTGGCCATGGATTTCAATGAGACCACGGAGACAGTCACCGATACCGTTTTTGTATGTGGCAGCGGTAACAGTTTTGCGGTGTACTACATAGAGACCAAGGATTATGACTTGGGATGGATGAAACGCGGTGTGTTGATGAAAGGGAAGGTGACCGCCGACGGTCTCTCCGATTTCCGCTATGCCACCGTCGTTATGGCCACAGAAGACTATTCTGGCGGCCAATTTGGGCTTTATCCCAACGGCACCTATTTCATCTACAAAGATGGTGACGGACTTGCTTCAAATCTTGACTGGTAATGCTTTAAGCGATGAAAAGAATTCCATTGATCATATTGGCGCTGATTGGATTCAGCATGGTTTCCTTCGGACAGATGAACAGCAACAAGCCTGTCGAAAAAACGGTTTCCTTGGGGCTGAAAGGAGGCATAAACATGCCGAGGATGCTTTATTTCAAGAACGAGGCGTTAAGCCGACTGCCGCAAGCCTTTACCATTACACCAACTGGAGGCCTGTTCGTCGATATCCCCTTGGGAGAGACTGTCGTGTTAGCGCCTGAAGTCATGTATGTGCAACGCGGCACTGACATGAGTTATGAGCATCGTTCAGGCGCACAGGTGCATTACACCATGTCGGCTTCATACGTCGACTTGCGTCTTCCCTTGGAGTTTCGTTGGCCCATCAGCAACTATTTCCAGCCTTATTTGGTAGTTGGCGCTGAAGGCGGTATGAGGCTTTTCGGTCAGATTCACATGGACCGTTCAGAACCCATTGCCATGGATGAGACTATTGATGTGGGTGACGCCAACTTGGCTTTGATCCATACTGGAGCCTTGGTCGGCGTTGGAGTTAGGAGTAGGGTGAATATAGGCGCAAGCTATATTTTGCTTAAACTCAGCGTTACAGCGCACCAAGGTCTGCTCGACAGTTATGCCCAAGGCGAGAAAAACGGTGCCAGTGCTCCACTTAACGTTAACGCATATCAGACTACGGGCTATCGTCTGCCGCAAGGCCTGGAAGCCTGCCTGAGCATCGGCATCCCGCTGAAGGCCCGCCAAGACGATGCCTGTGCCACCTTCTCAAAAGACCGCTATCGTCGTCACTCTAATAGGGGGCATCTGTTCGGATTCTGATAGTCTTCCATCATGCGATTCCTCTATCCACAAATGCTTTGGGGCCTGCTTGCCCTGTTGATCCCCATCCTTATCCACTTGTTCAATTTCAGGCGGCATAAGTTGGTGTATTTCAGCAATACCGCCGTGTTGCGTTCCATTCAACAAGAGAACGCCAAGACACGGAAGTTGAAGTATTTGGTCACGCTGCTGCTGCGATGCCTTTTCATAGCTGCCCTAGTGCTGGCTTTTGCTTTTCCGTATCGTCCTGAGAAACAGTTGAATGTCAATGCTGAGGACAACCTTATTGGTGTTTATGTCGACAACTCGATGAGCATGAAAGGCCAGTCGCAGCGCACCACCATGCTGGAAGACGCACGGCAGTCGGCACGCGACTTGGTGCACCAACTCAATCCCTCCAACCGTTATTTGCTGATGACCAACAGTTTCGAGATGCAAAACGAGTACCCGATGAACCAGGAGGAGATGCTGGACCAACTTGACCGCATGAACCCTGATGGTGCTCCTGTGGCAATGGGGGATGTGATTGACCGTTTCGAGATGCTGGGCCAACAACATGGATTTGCCACCTCAACATTATTTGTCTATTCTGATTTTCAGAAGAATACCTTTGACTTGTCGGCAGCTAAGGCAGACACTTCCCTGCAGGTCGTTGTTGTGCCGATGGTGCCTGAGTTCAAGACCAACCTCTATATCGACTCGGTGTGGTTAGCGTCTCCTATTGTGCAGACAGGTCTGACTAATGATTTGATGGTGCGCGTGGTCAACCAAGGCGACAAGGAAGTGAAGGGTTTGCCTGTCAATTTCACGATGAACGGCACGATGGTCGCTTCCACTACGGTTGACTTGGAAAAGAACGGTTCTTCAGAGATTGCGATGCAGTTTGTGGTTGACCATGGCGGCGAACAGCGTTGCACTGTCAGTCTGAACGACCATCCTATCACCTTTGACGATGATTATCATTTCGTGTTGCGTGTCAAACCGAGTTTGTCGGTGGTAGAGTTGGGCGAACAAATCTCGCCATGTGCCTTGATTTTCGAAGATGACGACCAGTTCCACTATACGTTGATGGAACCTTCACGCTTTGACTTGGGGACTCTCTCTCAAGCTCAGTTGCTTATTGTCAATGAAACTGCCAAGTTGAACGAAACCTTGCAACAGGCTTTGTTGGATGCTGTCGCCGAAGGCGCCAGCCTGATGGTGTTCCCTTCCGTTGCCGAACCGGAAAGCAATGGTTATCTGTATGGTAAGTTAGGTCTTAAGCTTGTTGAAGTCGATACCAATACTACAACTGTTGAGGATCTGGCGTTGCAGCATGGCTTTTTCAGCGATATGATTCTTGACATGCCGCAATACCCCGATCTGCCCAAGGTGAAGCGCCATGTTAGGTTGAGGTCCAACGGCATTCCAACTTCTTTGTTGACGTTGAAGAATGGCGACCCGCTGTTGCTTTCGGAAACAATGGGGAAGGGGCAAGTCTTTGTGATGGCTACGGCGTTGGATGCACGTTGGAGCGAACTCTCCGACAATGCACTCTTTGTTCCGATGATGGTGAAGATGGCTTTCGTCGGTGGAAAGATGGACCGAATATCCTATACTATTGGTAATGATAAGGTATTGGTCCTTAATGACTTGAATCTAGAAGGCGACCATAGTTTCCTGTTCTCCAATAGCGACCGCAGTTTCGAAATGATGCCCGCCTCTGATGTGCGTAGCGGCAAGGCAAATCTGTATCTGAACGATGATCTGCCAGTGGCGGGTTTTTATGATTTGTTGGTGAATGACACGGTGAATCGTGTTATGGCATGGAACGAGAGCCGGGTGGAGTCGAAGATGGACTTCGTGGAGCGTGATGACATCGCCCCCGCTTTTGAAAAAGCTGGGTTCGATGTGGCGGCAGTGCTCGACACAAACGAATTCGCCACCGCCGACTTGGTGTCGGCGATGGCGCATCAGTCTTCTCAATGGAAGCTCTTCGCTTTGATTGCCCTGCTCGCCTTGTTGGGCGAAATCGCAGTGCTGCGTTTCTGGAAATAAGCTTATTTCACTTCGATGGTGGTGTTGACGACCATGGTCACGGGGATGCTCAATCCTTGTTCTGAGACCGTCATCGACATGTTGTTCTTCAAGGTGCTGTTCATCACGAGTCCAGTTTGCGTGTTGATGCTGGCCGTGCCATCGTAGCTGCCGCTGATGTCGTCGGTGCTGCCTTTTACGGTGCCAGCGATGCTTACATCGACGCTCTTCTTATTGATAGCGGTGACGGTATAGGTGTAATCGACTGTGATTTCGGTGCCGCTGATGCTTTGATTCTTGCTGACGTTCCATTTGCTTCCTACACTCACTTCGTTTTCAGGGAGTTGGAGGATGGCGGCTCCCAATTGGCTCATGTCGAGGTCGAGAGAGTCGATGACATTGCCTAAAGCGTCGTAAGTCACCATGGCAGGTTTCTTGAGTGAAGTCTCAAAGTCCTTGGTTTGGCCGGCCAGCATGGGGCTGGTCTTCTCGGGATGCTCCGAGTCGTACTCGAGTTTCTGGCCCATGACAGACACCGTCATTTTGATGGCTTCGACTTGGGTCTCAAACTGAGTTTCCTTGTCGGTGACGTTTTTGGGCGTGAAGGTCTGACGGAATTCCATGCTTTGGGATTGGGTCATGGTTTGGCCTTGCACATCCATCATCATCATCGTGTTAGATTTTGTGGAGATAGTGTAAGTTTTGTCTTGCTGTGGTTTCAAGCGGAGTGTGATGCTGCCTTTGGCCATGAAAGAAAGAGCGGCAAATCCGAGGAGGATGAGTGCCACAGGGGCCATTCTTCTAAGGGTTTTCTTCATTTTTTTTGAGGTGTTAGTTTGATTAGTTATTGTTAGTAATGAAATCGCAATACTATGACACGTGACTGTGGGACGCGGGTCCTTCGACAGGTTCAGGGGTCCTAGTCTCGTGTCTCATGTCATGAAATCTCGTGTCTGTTGTTGTTCTCATGTGGCATTAATGTGATACGACGAACCTTTTTGTTTCGCCGTTGGTTGATTTAACAAAATATATGCCATTCGGATATTGTTCCGTTGAAATGACAAGTTCTTTTTTCATTGTCTTATTGGGTAATGTAATTACACATTGTTAATTGAGGTGCAAAAATCCGAAAAAAACAACAACGGCACAAAAAAATGGTGGAAAACTATTCAAAAAAGGTCGTCTTAAGACCAAGACGACCTTTGTTTTTGTAGGTAAAGACGGTGCATGCACCGTCTCTACAAGGTTGGTTATATTTACAATTTCGGACCAGCGGCGACGAGGGCCTTGCCCGCGTCGTTCGTCGTGAACTTTTCGAAGTTCTTGATGAAGCGAGAGGAGAGGTCTTTGGCCTTCTCTTCCCAGACGCTCTTGTCGGCGTAGGTGTCGCGCGGGTCGAGGATGTTCGGGTCGACACCCGGCAATGCGGTCGGCACTTCGAAGTTGAAGTACGGGATCTTCTTGGTCGGGGCCTTCTCGATGCTGCCATCAAGGATGGCGTCGATGATGCCACGCGTGTCGCGAATGCTGATACGTTTGCCCGTGCCGTTCCAGCCGGTGTTCACCAAGTAAGCCTTGGCACCGCTCTGTTCCATGCGTTTCACCAGTTCCTCAGCGTATTTGGTCGGGTGCAGTTCAAGGAAGGCTTGGCCGAAGCAGGCGCTGAAGGTAGGCGTAGGTTCGGTGATGCCGCGCTCGGTGCCAGCCAACTTGGCGGTGAAGCCGCTCAAGAAGTAGTACTTGCACTGTTCGGGAGTCAGGATGCTGACAGGAGGCAACACGCCGAAGGCGTCGGCGCTGAGGAAGATGACATTTTTGGCGGCGGGACCAGCCGAGATGGGACGCACGTTCTTCACGATCTTCTCGATGTGTTCGATGGGGTAGGAGACGCGGGTGTTCTCGGTCACGCTCTTGTCCTTGAAGTCGATCTTGCCATTGGCATCGACGGTGACGTTTTCGAGCAATGCGTTGCGCTTGATGGCGTTGTAGATGTCGGGCTCGCTCTCCTTGTCGAGGTTGATGACCTTGGCATAGCAGCCGCCTTCGAAGTTGAAGACGCCTTC
>JAEEGG010022718.1_pt1 | contig 12319 bp, 12 predicted proteins | sample 9134161 | NCBI WGS metagenome assembly JAEEGG01 (sample SAMN16246543, study PRJNA631951) | gut metagenome | biome: gut microbiome; feature: rumen; material: CR-attached | host: Bos | place: Iran: Karaj | collected 2018-10
ACCTCTCACCCCTTCGGCTTGGGGTGTTGACTGCTCTTAATGTGTTGTCTAACCTACTCTTCTTCAAGCCCTTATAAAGATACTGACCCCACCCCTGCCCCTCCCCTACAAGGGAGGGGAGTGCCTACGGGCTCCCTGCGCTCTCTGTGCGGGACTGTGTCGCTCGTAAGCACGGGGCTGAGGGAGCCCGTAGGTGTGGGGCTTAGGGAGTGCAGGGAGAGCAGGGTGCCCGTAGGCGCCATCACTGTGTGCAATAGGTGTACTATCTAAGTGGTACACCCAGGGGTAAATCGCTGAAAACCCCCATAAAACCGCTGTGATTCAAATGATTCAAATGTTCAAACCGAAAAAGCCTTTTTCATTTTTGCTGCACTCAGTGGCTGGCATTCGTTACTTCGTATGTAAACGTCCATGTGCCGTCGCCGTTGTGGGTCTTGCTTTTCAGTACGACGGTCTCGCCCGTGTCGTAGTCGGCAAGCCTGTCGGTAGTGCTGTTGTTGCTGTCGTTGTAGTTATTCCTTCCAAAGAGTCCTTTGTATGTCGCATCGTTGGCGGTGACGCTGAGTGTGCCGTTGCCGCTGATTCTCAGGCTTACTTTGGCCGCTATGCATTGGCTACTGTTCTTGCAGACGATGCGGTTGGTACCGTTGACAATGATGTAGAGTTCGTCGTTTGATTGGATGAATGCATTATTGCCGTCGAATGTGGCGGTAAGATTGTTGAGTGTGATAGTGGCGCCCGAATTATTGTGGAACCAGTAACCCTTGCTTTTGCCGCTGATAGCGATAACGGCGGGGCCGGTGACGTCGTGGTCGCAGCCTTCGGGGACGCCCATCCATGGGCCCTGCAGTTCGTACTTATGGAAGGTGAGGTCTGGCTCCGTTTCTTTGGATACGCTGATCCAGTCGATGGTGGGCTTCACCCGTGGGGCCTGCTTGGTGAGCCGTATGGCCGACGGCTCGACGTAACATTTGCCGTTCTTAAATCCGCCCTTGGGCACTGGCTTTGTGCCCTTGTAATCGTTGCCCTCGGCGTCGGTGACGGTAAAGGTCAGCACGTCGGCATTGGAACAGCTCTCATGGAAACGGATGTCCGCAAAGAGGTAGTCGTTGGTGGGGCTGGTGGGCGTGATGCGGATTTCGTCCGTGCATTTATCCTTATTATCCGGCACGAAGGGCTTGTAATCTTCTGTGAAGATAGGATTGTCAGCCGTGATGATTAGCGATGCCACGCTGATAGGCTTACCGTTCTTATCGGCGAACTTGAACTGCAACCACGACTGTTGGGGCTGGAACACGGCGGGTGCCGTTGTGGTGAGCATGCCTTCGCTTGCGTTACTGTCGGCGGTGGCTACGGCCATGGCCCCATGGTATATGTTCGCCGTTCCGTATTGGTTGCCGTAGTAGAAACCGCAGTATTCGGGGTCGGGAGAGAGTCGATTGATGTCGTAGAGCAGCACTAGGCTGTCGCCCGGACTGATGGTGCCTACAAGCGGGCCCTTGATGGTGCATTTCTTGCCGTCGGCGCTGATGTCGGTGAGAAAGAGGGCATTGAAGAACCAGGTGCCGTCGGAGAAAACCTCGCCCGTAGTGGAATCATAGACATAGACGTACTTGTCGTCGGCGAATGTGCCGTCGCCGCTGATGGTGGCGGGTATGTTCATGTTGTAGGTGGTGGTGGGCTGCACGGAGGCCGTGTCGCTGCTTTGGTTAGTGGTGGGTTGTACGGGGGTGGTGCCATTGTTGCCATGGCATGCTGTCAGCCCCGCCGCCGTTATGGTCATGAGTACCGAAGTCAGGGCTTTCTGGAGGCATTTCATTGTCATTCTGTTGTTGTTTCGGTTAGTTGTTTCATTCTGTCTTGAGGCTTTACAGCCTGACGTTGATGCCCTCTTCGTGAAGGTAGTGCTTCAGCTGGGCGATGGGTATCTCGCCGAAATGGAAGACGCTGGCAGCCAGGGCTGCGTCGGCGTGCCCCAGGGTAAAGGCATCGCGGAAGTGCTCGCGCTTGCCGGCGCCACCGCTGGCGATGATGGGTATGGAGAGGTTGTCGGCCAAGCGTGCCAGAGCCTCGTTGGCAAAGCCCTGCTTCGTGCCGTCGTGGTCCATCGAGGTGAAGAGTATCTCGCCTGCGCCTCGCTCCTGTGCCTCGTGTGCCCACTCAAAGAGTCCGCGCTCCACGCGCTCGCGTCCGCCCTTGACATAGGTGAACCAGCCATCGCTGTCGAGACGGGCGTCGATGGCCACGACGCATACCTGCGAGCCGAAACGCCGTGCTGTATCCTCGATGAGCTGTGGGTTGCGCAGTGCGGCACTGTTCATGCTCACCTTGTCGGCTCCGGCATAGAGCAGGCGCTCTACGTCGGCCAGTTCGTTGATGCCGCCGCCCACGGTGAAGGGGATGTTTATCTCCTTGGCCACACGGGTCACCATCTCGGTAAATGTCTTGCGCCCCTCGAAGCTTGCGGTGATGTCGAGGAAGCACAGCTCGTCGGCTCCCTGTTCTGAGTAGGCTTTGCCCAGCTCCACAGGGTCGCCGGCGCTTCGCAACTGCACGAAGTTCACACCTTTCACCGTCTCGCCGTTCTTTACGTCGAGGCAGGGTATGATGCGTTTGGCCAACGAACCGGGTTGCTGCTTGTGGTGGATGCTATTCTGTGTCATTGTATCATTATTTTCATTGACGGTGCTAAGTGAGGCTTTGGCCGGCCAGCTGCTCGAGGTTGATGCGCCCCTCGTATATGGCCTTGCCGAAGACCACGGCGGGAATACCTGCCGCCTGGAGCGCCTTGATGTCGTCGATGCTGCTTACGCCGCCGCTGGCTATGAGGTGGAGGGTGGGGTAGGCGGCCATTACTTTTTGGTAGAGGTCAGTGGCAGGCCCCGTCAGGGTTCCGTCTTTCGAGATGTCGGTGCAGAGCACGTTTTTCACGCCCATGTCGACATAGCGCTGGAGGAATGGCAGCAACTCCTCGGCAGAGTCTTCTTTCCATCCATTGATGCTGATGCGCCCTCTGCGCACGTCGGCTCCCAGAATCATGCGCTCGGGGCCGTACTTGCTGAGCCACTGCCTGAAGAGCTCGGGCTGAGTGACGGCCACGGAGCCAACGGTCACCATGGCGGCTCCTGCGGCGAAGGCTTTCTCTATGTCCTCGTCGGTCTTGATGCCCCCGCCGAAGTCTACCGTCAGGCTGGTGTGCTTCGTGATGCTGCACAGCACAGCATCGTTGACGATGTGCCGCGACTTGGCTCCGTCGAGGTCGACCATGTGCAGGCGGCGGAAGCCCAGGCGCTCAAACGTGCGGGCCATGTCGAGCGGCTCGCCGTAAACGGTCTTCTGATTGTAGTCGCCCTTTGTCAGGCGCACGCATTTGCCGTCGATGATGTCTATGGCGGGAATGAGTTCTATCATTGTTGAGGCGTGATGATTAAAGACTATGATGACTTATAATTCCAGGAAGTTCCTTAGTATTCTCTCTCCCACTTTCCCGCTCTTCTCGGGGTGGAACTGACAGGCGTAGAAGTTGTCTTTTTGCAGGGATGCCGAATAGGGCAGTATGTAGTTGGCCATGGCTGCTGTGTGCTCGCAGAGGGGTACATAATACGAGTGTACGAAGTATACGTACGGCTCATCTGCCAACCCCTCGAACAGCGGGCTTTTGACTTTGACCATCGGGCTGTGATCGTGAAGCTGCAAGGAGTTCCACCCCATGCAGGGCACCTTGTCCTCATGGCGTGTGGGCTGAAAGCGCTTCACGTCGGCAGGGAAGATGCCGAGGCAGTCGACGTTGCCCTCCTCGGAATGGCGGCACAGCAGTTGCTGCCCTATGCAGATGCCGAGCACGGGCTGTGTGAGCGAGCGTATGACCTCGCTCAGGCCGTGGGTGTTCAGATAGTCCATGGCGTTGCTGGCCTCCCCCTGTCCGGGAAATACCACGCGGTCGGCCTGTCGAAGTGCTGCGGGGTCGTCGGTGAGCAGCGGCTCCACACCTAACCGTGTCAGTGCGTTGAGCACCGAGAAGATGTTGCCGGCATTATATTTTACTACTGCTACATTCATATATCCTTCACTCTTTACACCTTTATGTCTTTACTCCTAACTGAAAATAATCGTCTTGTTCTTGTAGGTCAGGATTTTGCGCTCAATGTGCTTCGACACGGCACGCGAGAGCACTATCTTTTCCAAATCCTTTCCCTTCAGCACTAAGCTTTCGGGCGTGTCCTTGTGGGTGATGCGTGCCACATCCTGTTCGATGATGGGGCCTGCATCAAGCTCAGCGGTTACGTAGTGGCTTGTGGCGCCGATTATCTTTACGCCGCGCTCGTAGGCCTGGTGGTAGGGCTTGGCTCCCACGAAAGCCGGAAGAAACGAGTGGTGAATGTTGATGATGTGGTGTGGATAGGCTGCTATCATCTCGTCGCTAATGATCTGCATGTAACGTGCCAGCACGATGAACGAAATGTCCTCTTTTTTCAGTAATTCCATTTCTGCCTGTTCCACTTCCTTTTTGTTAGAGTGGTCTTTGTTGATGCTCCACATGTAGTAGGGAATGCCAAACTGCTGTGCCACATAGCGCAGGTCTTCGTGGTTGGACACGATGCAGGGAATGTCGCAGTTGAACTCACCCGCTTTCCACCGTGCCAGCAAGTCGTAGAGGCAGTGGCTCATCTTCGACACGAAGATGGCCATCTTTGGGCGCTTGTCGCTGTAGTACAGACTGAACTTCATCTGGTAGCGACGGGCATAGAGCGTGCCGATGTAGTCGTATATTTTGTCGCGGGGAATGAGGAAGCCTTCCAACTCCCATTCTATGCGCATGAAAAACATGCCCTCCACCTTGTCTACATACTGGTCAAGATAAACAATGTTTCCCCGGTTGTCTGTGATAAACTTGGTTACTTCTGAAATAATGCCCTGTTGGTCGGGGCAGTGCAGAAGCATGATAGCTGTTGGTTTCATGGGGTCGTTGAGTAACCTTTTAACTTTTTTACCTGTTAATTTTATTGCTTAAGAAAGTGCAAAGATACAAAAAAACAAAGTATTATGATGGCAATAAGGAGTTTTTTTTCTTTTTTTCGATATTTTTATGCTCAAAAACAATGATTATTCAAAAAAAATGCTTATCTTTGCAACAAGAAATGATAAATATCTCTACGGCTATGGCAAAGTATAATATTTCTGAGAGGAAAGAGAAAGATGCTGCTTACTGTAGTTTGGTAAGTCCTGCATTAATGGATGAGTTGAAGGAACGTATTCTAGACCTTGTCGTAATGCAAAAGAAATATAAGGACAAGGCCTATTCTGCTAAAAAGCTGGCTGAAGACCTCGGCACTAACACCCGCTATGTGTCAGCGGTGGTGAATGTGCGTTTTCACATGAACTACACATCGTTCGTAAACAAGTACCGCATTGAGGAGGCCATGTCTATCCTCACCGACAAACGCTATCAGAACTTGCGCATTGAAGAGGTGAGCGACATGGTGGGGTTCTCTAATCGCCAGTCGTTCTATGCGTCTTTCTATAAGTTTACCGGCATCACGCCCAAAGAATACAAACAGCAGCATTCTGCCACAGCCAAGCAGAAAAAGAAATAAATGGACACCAACACAGACTTTCACTACTGCGACGAGCGTTTTGCCGACTTGCAAATGTTGCGCTACCGTTTAGAGGGGTTTGAGCAACTGAACTTGAAGCAGAAACAGCTCGTCTACTTCCTCTCTGAGGCTACATTGGCCGGGCGCGACATCACCTTCGACCAATTTGGTAAGTATAACCTGCGCATACGCCGTGCGCTGGAGGTTGTTTACACCGATATGCGCATTCCGCGTGATACTGACGAATTCCGTGCCTTCACAGTCTATCTCAAACGCCTCTGGTTCTCCAGCGGCATACACCACCACTATGGGTGTGAGAAGTTTGTGCCGCAATTCTCCGAGCATTTCCTTCGCCAGGCCCTCCACACTGTTGACGCAGCACGACTGCCGCTTGCCGGTGGGCAGACCGTCGACGAGCTGTGCAGTGAGCTGCTGCCCGTCATCTTCGATCCTGCAGTGCTGCCCAAGCGCGTGAACAAGGCCGACGGCGATGACTTGCTGCTCACCTCGGCCTGCAACTTCTACCAAGGCGTGACACAGCAGGAGGCAGAGGAATACTACAGGGAGCTGAAGAGTCGTGGGCCTGAAGAGGAACAGCCGTCGTACGGACTGAACACCACGCTGGTGAAGTGGCCTGACGGCACTATTGCCGAGGAGCCGTGGACGGCCAGCGGACGCTATGCCAACGCCATACACCATATTGTGTACTGGCTGGAAAAGGCAGCGACGGTGGCCGAGAACGACGACCAGCGCAAAACCATAGAGTTGCTCATAGACTATTATCAAACGGGCAACCTGCGCACCTTCGACCAGTATTCCATCAGTTGGCTGAAATGCCTTGACACAAAGGTAGACTTCATCAACGGTTTTATTGAGGTATATGGCGACCCGATAGGACTGAAGGGCTCGTGGGAAGGACTGGTGGAGTATGTCGATGAGGTGGCCACCCAGCGCACCCGCACCATCAGCGAAAATGCACAATGGTTCGAAGACCATTCGCCCGTTGACCCGCGTTTCCGCAAGCCACAGGTGAAGGGCGTCTCGGCCCGTGTCATCTGCGCCGCCATGCTCGGTGGCGATGAGTATCCCGCCACAGCCATTGGCATCAACCTGCCCAATGCCGACTGGATTCGTGCACGCTATGGCTCTAAGAGCATTACCATTAGCAATATCACGGATGCATATAATAAAGCTGCACACGGTAACGGATTCAAGGAAGAGTTTGTTATAGACAGCGAAACGCTCTCTATGATAGAACGTTACGGCGATATGTGCGACGATCTTCACACCGACCTGCATGAGTGCTTGGGCCATGGCAGCGGCCAGTTGCTGCCCGGCACTGACCCTGACGCGCTGAAGGCCTACGGCAATACCATAGAGGAGGCCCGTGCCGACCTTTTTGCCCTCTACTATCTGGCCGACCCCAAACTGGTGGAGCTGGGACTGCTGCCCAATGAAGAGGCATATAAGTCGGAGTACTATACCTACATGATGAACGGACTGATGACGCAGTTGGTGCGCATAGAGCCAGGCCGGCAGATAGAGGAGGCTCACATGCGCAACCGTTCACTCATTGCCCATTGGTGTGCAGCTCAGAGTTCAGTGGCATCGCTCGTCAGCAGAGAAGGAAAGACATTCTTGCGCATAGACGACTACGCCGAGTTGCGAAAGCTCTTTGCCAACCTGCTGGCAGAGATACAGCGCATCAAGAGCGAGGGTGACTTCGAGGCGGCCCGACAGTTGGTGGAGACGTATGCTGTGAAGGTGGACGCAGAGCTGCATGATGAGGTGCTGACGCGCTACCGAAAGCTGGACTTGGCTCCCTATAAGGGGTTCATCAACCCCTGGCTGCTGCCGGTCTGCGATGGCGAGGGAAACATCATCGACATTCAGGTGAACTACTCTGAGAGCTATGATCATCAGATGCTGCGCTACGGTGCTGAATACGGATTCCTGGCTTGACCAACGGCTGAATGCTTTTTTTCACGGTTTAAAGACTTAACACATAATGATGACGGAAGAGGCCGTTAGGCAGAAGGTAAAGGAAATCAAACAGTCGTTCAGGCAGCTGATGGATGGCGCCGTGGCGCAGTCGATGCGGCAGAAAGGGGTGGACTATCACCTGAATTGGGGCGTCACCCTGCCCCGTCTGCAACAGATGGCTGATGAGTTGAGAAGTGAGATGTCAGGACTTGCTGCCACAACTGCCACTGCTGCGGGAGCAGACTCTCCACTCTACGCTCTCAGTTCTAAACTGTGGAAAGAGGACATACGCGAATGTAAGATTCTGGCCACCATGCTCATGCCTGCTGAAGAGGTATTGCCAGAGGTGGTCGATATATGGATGGAGCAGACGCCTACGGTGGAAATAGCCGAGCAGGCCGCCTTCAACCTCTACCAGCATCTGCCCTATGCCGCCGAAAAAGCCTATCAGTGGCTGGCTTCGCCGCTTGATATGCCACAGCTGTGCGGCTATCATGTGCTGAGCCGTCTCTTCCTTCGAGGTCAGGAACCCAATGAGCGGGGCATCAACGAGTTTGTTGACCAGGCGCTCGCCGCCTTGCAGAGCAGCAACCCCTCACTGCGCAAGTCTGCCATGCAGGCTGTTGTACGCTTCACCGGTCTTGGACTGGTTTATGAGCGCATTGCCCGTTCAGCGCTTCGAAGCATAGGTTTGGACTTCCTATGAGCATACTTGATATCATACTCTTGGCCATATCACTGGCCATGGACTGCTTCACAGTGAGCATTGTGAGTGGTGCTCTGCTGCGTCGTTGGCAGGGAGGAGTCATTGTGCGCATGGCTTTTTTGTTCGGACTCTTTCAGGCGCTCATGCCGCTGATAGGGTGGACAGCCATGCGGCTCTTTGCTGCTCACGTCGAGGCATACGGCCACTGGATAGCCTTCGCCATGCTGCTGTTCATTGGCGGGCGCATGGTATGGGAAGCGTGGCGTGGCGACGGCGAAACGTCGTTCATGCATCCTGAACGGCTGTCTACACAGCTGCTGCTTGCCGTGGCCACTAGTATTGATGCCCTGGCTGTGGGGGTGACGATGGCCGTCACGGGTTATGATACGTTACATTCGCTAGCATTGCCACTTTCCATCATCGGCCTGGTCTCGCTGCTCTTCACGCTGGTAGGCCATTGGCTGGGCATACGTTTCGGGCAGTCCATCAGCCGCCGCTTCAAACCAGAGCTGTTCGGAGGTATTGTCCTCATTGCCATAGGTTTGAAGGTGCTGTTGTGTTAAGCAGGCGTGCTACTGCTTTCTTTTCTTTTCTAGCTTGATGAGTAGCAAGCCGATGGCTGTCCAAATGATTTCACGAAGACGCACTAACAGTGCAACGAAGACACCCTCCTTTGCTCCGATGCTCAGTCCCTTCGCCGAGAGCAGGAACCCGCCCTCACGACCGCCCAGCTGCAGGGGCATGAAGAAGAGCATGTTGGCAAAGAGCGAGGTGAAAGCCAGTATGAGTATGCACTGCAGGTAGTTGGCCGATGGCATGATGACCAGCAGTATGAAGAATATCTCAAGAGCTGACACCACACGGCAACTCAACTCAAGAAACACGGCACCAAAGAATGTCTTTGGGTTTTGGCCGTGCAGGGCGGCTATCTGATGGTCGATGGTGCTCAGCTGTTCGGCATGGCTCTCAAAGAAGCGCTTTGCCCATTTCTTTATAAAAGGTATGTGGCTAAGTATGCGCATGCCACTCGTGGCGATGCCCCGTTTGTAGCCTTTCAGGAAGAACCAGATGGCGGTGAGGCAGAAAGCAGCCACACAAGCCAGCAGTATTCCCATTGGCACGTTCATGGGCTGTGTGATTACGTAGAGCACGCAGGAAAGCAGCCAGAACCAGAAGTGTGAGAAGATGTGCGTCATGACGTAGAGCAGTACGCTCGACGTGGCGCGCTCTGTGCCTATATAGGGCGATAGTGACATGATGCGGTAGGGCTCGCCTCCCATCAGGCCGCCGGGGGTGGCATAGTTCAGTGCAAAGCCCGACACTGTTATCTTGTATAGCCAGAGGAAAGAGAAGGAAGAGGTGGGAGAATCAGCCTTCTCTACAGTCTCTGCGGGTACTTCTGCGGTTTCAAGTGAAGGGGCTATAGCGCTTCCTTCAGGGGTCGAAGGGGGAGCTTTCTCCTGGCTCTTGATGATAATCCACCAGGCTCCCGTATTAAAGATGTATAGTACGGCCCACAACAGCACCACGGCCAGAAACCAGTAGCCGGCGCGCTGTATGCCCTCCCATACCTCCTTGAAGTCGAGCTGGCTCACCATGATGGCCAGCACTACGAGGCCAAAGATGAGAAAGCCGTTTTGGTATTTCTTTTTCATTCGCTTGGCAGTTCGTTGTCGTCTTTCTTCTTGGCACGGGGCACGTTGAACCGCACCTTCTCACTCTCGTCGCGTTTCTCGTGGTAGAGTTTCGGCAGTGGGTTGCCCATCGGCTCGTCGTAGCGCTGCCTGTGGCGCCAGATGTCGATGGCCTCGAAAATGGCATGGCGCATGGAGTCGGCCTCCATACATCCCTTTCCTGCCAGGTTGAAGCAAGTGCCGTGGGCGGGAGCCGTGCGCACCAAGGGCAGTCCGGCAGTGACACGCACTCCCTTGTCGTCGCTGATGCTGGTAATGGCCTTAAAGGGTGTCTGTCCCTGATCGTGATACATGGCCAGCACGCCGTCGAACTGTGCATAGGAACCGCTGCCGAAGAAGTCGTCGGCAGGGTAGGGGCCGAAAGCCTGGATGCTCTGTGCGGCCAGCTCTTCTACGGCAGGACGTATCGTCTCTTGCTCCTCGTCGCCCAGCACGCCGTCTTCTCCACCACGTGGGTTCAAGGCCAGCACTGCTATGCGTGGGTTGCTAATGGAGAAGTCACGGCGCAGCGATTGGTGGAAGGTCTGTGCCTTCTCTACTATTTTCTGTCGGGTGATGCTGTCGGCCACATCCTTTAGCGACACATTGTTCGTTACCAGTGCCACACGAAGGTTGTCGCTCACCAGTATGGTGAGACCCTTGGCGGTGGGCTGCTGGTCAGTGCCATCGGCTGCTGCTAGCTGCTGTGTGATGTACGACGTATGGCCGTCAAAGCCGCGTATACTGTTCTTGGCTATGGGAGCTGTAACGAGCACGTCGTAGGTGCCCTCCTTGTAGTCGGCCAGCGCGCGGTCCAGAGCCATGCGTGCTGCCTTTCCTGCTTCTGGCGTCGGGGTGCCCAGCTCTATGGGCATTTCTTCGTCGTATACGGCAAGCAGGTTCAGTCTGCCGTCGCGTGCCTCTTTGGCAAAGTTGATGATGGCGAACTGTGTCTCTATGCCCAAGGCCTTGGCGTGATAGCTGGCCGTTTTGGGCGAACCGTAGATGATGGGAGTGAACAGCTCCAGCATAGCGGGGTCTTCGAAGGCTTTGAAGATGGTTTCGTAACCCACGCCGTTGATGTCGCCTTGCGTAATGGCTACTCTTATTTTCTTTTCTTGTTCCATTTTTTTATATTGAGTTTTGTTTGTTGGCTGTGTAGAGCATGCCGCAGGCGGCCATGATGTCCTCGCCACGGCTGGCGCGTATGGTGGCGGTGATGCCGTGATGGTTGAGGTAGTCGCGTAGCTGCTCCATGCGCTGCAGGTCGCTGCCTGGCAGACTGACGCCGGGAATGGCGTGGAAACGTATCAGGTTGAAGCGGCACTCCAGGCCCTTCACCATTTTCACTATCTCCTTGCCATGAGCCGTGGAGTCGTTGAGTCCGCCGAAGCAGATGTATTCAAACGAGCAGCGTCGCTGGTGTGTGAAGTCATAGTGGCGTAGCAGCTCCACCGTGTCGCTGATGGGCATGGCCTTTTCGGCAGGCATGAGGGTGAGGCGCTGTGCGTGCATGGGCGAATGCATGGATATGGCTATGTGGCACTGGCTCTCGTCGAGAAATCGTTGTAGCTTCGTCTTCACTCCCACTGTGCTCACGGTGATGCGCTTCGGGCTCCAGGCAAATCCGTCGGCGGCTGTCAGTATGTCGGTGGCGCGCAGCACGGCGTCGAGGTTGTCCATCGGCTCGCCCTGCCCCATGAATACGATGTTGGTCAGCTGGTCGCGCTCAGGCAGTGCAAGTATCTGGTTCAGTATGTCGGCAGCAGTGAGATTGCCCTCAAACCCCTGCTTACCCGTCTGGCAGAACAGGCAGTTCATCTTGCAGCCCACCTGGCTCGACACACACAGCGTTGCACGGTCGCCGTCGGGAATGAACACCGTCTCCACGCAGTGGTTCGACTGTACGTCGGGCTTTGTGGTACGCACGGGAAAGAGATATTTCACTGTGCCGTCTACCGACTCCTGCCGTGCAATGTGATGGAGCGTGCCCACGGTATAATACTCTGAAAGCTTCAGGCGGGCAGCCTTCGAGATGTTGGTCATCTCGCTGATGTCGGTCACATGCTTCACATATAGCCAATGAGCCAACTGCCTGCCTGCAAAGGCTGGCAATCCTGCTTGGGTGGCTACGTTGCACAACTCGCTTGTCGTAAGACCTATTAATGGCTGTCTTGTCGCATTCACGCTGCAAAGATACGAATAAGCGAGCGAAAAACAAAAGAAAAAGCCATTTTTCTTTTGTTCTTCCGAGTAATGAATTAGGCAACACCTAAAATGAAGCCCCGAATAACAACACTTTTGTTATATGGTAGCGCAAGGAGCGCAGTCAGAAGCGCAGGGTGCCCGTAGGCACTCCCCTC
>JAEEGG010022719.1_pt1 | contig 12319 bp, 9 predicted proteins | sample 9134161 | NCBI WGS metagenome assembly JAEEGG01 (sample SAMN16246543, study PRJNA631951) | gut metagenome | biome: gut microbiome; feature: rumen; material: CR-attached | host: Bos | place: Iran: Karaj | collected 2018-10
TTAAACGGATTTTTAATTTCATAAGAATGACAGAAAAAGCACTGAGAGAACTATTACAGTTGATTAACCAGCCGGGGGAACCCGTGAAGCCGTTCGAAATACGATCTTACGGCAAGTCGGAACTGGCCATGCTCTATTTCCCCGATGCCAAGACGAAGAAGGGGGCGATGAACAATCTCAACTATTGGATTGACTACAACGGCGAGCTGCGTGAGAAGCTGCGTGCCCAGAACTCGCCGCCCAATGCCCATCGATACACTCGTCGTGAGGTGGAACTCATCGTCGAATACCTCTGTGAGCCATAATGACCTCAATACGCACGAAACGTCACTAAAAGTAACAGCCGGTTCTTCAGAATGTTGTAATTTCGCATTGTCAAAGCAAGGTCGGACGAGGCCTCGAGAAACTACGGCACTTTCTCCCAGAATAATCCGTTTATTCCCTAAGAAAAAGCCGTTCTTTCTTCCCGACTGCACCGCGACACGAGAGAGTTGTTTTAATCTTTTAATTTTTTACTTTTTTAATTCTTTAATTTTAAAATTTTCCAACTATGGCAAGAGAACGAATTACCTTTCCTGTGAACCTCCGTCAGAACACGAATGACGACAGCACTGCCTTCGGCAAGTGGTTCCCCGTACCCTCCTCAAGCGAGCCCATGTCGCTCAAGGGTTTCGCCAAGCACCTCTCAGAGCACGGCAAGCTCGCCAGTTATGATATGCTTGTGCTGGTGCTCCAGAACATCGTGAGCTGTCTCAAGGAGCTCATCCTGCAGGGCCAGTCGGTCAAGCTCGACGGCCTGGGTACCTTCCGCCCCACCATCGAGGGCAAGGGCTCCAACGACATCGAGACGGCCGTCAGCCTGGGGGCCAACGTGATTATCGAAGGTATCCACCTGCGTTTCAGTCCCGAGAATGCCAAGGGTGAGAAGCTCACCAGCCGTGCGCTGAAGGGCGAGTGCGCCTTCGAGTTCAAGGATGTCCTCATCCGTAAGGAGAAGACCGTTGATGGCAAGAAGAAGGTCTATTTCGAGAAGATCGCAGTCTCCGACTACGCCCTCTCGCAGACCGAAACCACTCCCGGTGGCGAAGGCTAACCTCTAATCTCACACAGATCTCACAGATTTTCACAGATTATGGACGCAGGCGTCCTTCCCAAGCGAAAAGAATATCTGTGAGATTAGTGAGATCTGTGTGACAATAAAAAGTATCAATCGAAATTATTATATCATTATGAGATTATTCAAGAACATTCCCGCTGAGAAAATCGGCAACTTTATCCTGACGGTCATTACCGCCTTCGTATCAACCTTCCTCATGCAAAGTTGCATGAAAGTGTAATCACCTAAGCGTCTCTGTTAGAGATGAATCACCCCAGCCTTGCGCTGGGGTTTCTATTGATAGTGCTTGCGGTCAAGTTTGCCGTTGTAAGTACGGGCAATGGTATCGACCTGTTCGTAGAGCATAGGAACCTTGTAGGGTTCGAGACGGTCGGCTAAATAACGGGCAAGGGAACGTTTGTCGAGAGTCTGACCTGGAGGCGTGACAACCAGGAGTTTGAGGGCATGGCCAGTGACGGGATGACTGGCAGAGATGCAAATACAGTCACTGACCAAAGAATTTGACATAGCCACCTCTTCCACCTCGATGGGAGAGACTTTGAAACCTCCCACATTGATGACATCTGAAGCTCGGCCTGAAAGATGAAGCATTCCCTCATCGTCGAGGGTGCCGATATCGGATGTAAAGATGGTATCATCACGAAGGACGGTGGCCGTGAGTTCCGGATCACCCACATAGCCACTCATGAGGGTATCACCCTGACAGGCGATAAGGCCTTCGGGAGTGATGTAGAGGCGTGAATGGGGCATGGGGCGGCCTAAGCAGCCTGGAAGACCACAGACCCCGCCCCTGCCCCCCCCCCCTTGAAGGGGTGGGGAATTCAGTGGAAGGAGTCCCTCCCCTTGAAGGGGTGGGGAATTCTGTGTTTAGATTATAATTGTAGGTGGCGATGATGCCTGTCTCGGTGGAGGCATAGGTGTTATAGAGTCGAGTCGTGGGCAGCAACTCACAGAGTCGTTGCATATCTGCCTGTGGCAGAGGGGCTGCGCCCGATTCGATAAAGTCAAGTTTATGGGCATAGGAGGCCAGTTTGTCTGGTGAAAACTGCAGGATCATCCTAATGGTGGCAGGCACAAAGAAGGTAGCCATTTTGGTGGCCGGATAGTCGAGAGCACGGAAGAACGCATTGAGATCTTTCATGCCATCGATAATCAGAATGGTGGCACCCAACATGATACAAGGCCAAAGTTTTGAGAGGCTGCCAATGTGGTTGAGGGGACCATTGATGACGAAGACGAGGTCGTGGGAGAAACCCTGACCAGCAATCAGATTCTCAGCATCGGCAATCATGGCGCGATGACTGATCATCACACCCTTCGACTGTCCTGTGGTGCCTGTGGTATAAAGGATATCCGCGATGCCTTCAGGGATCTCAGCGGACTGAAGACGGGCTTTCACTTCCTGAAAGAGAGGTTCTGGCATACCGTGTTCCAAAGGTGTAGCAACACCACCAGCAAGATGGGTAGCGAGGTAGATAACGAGGAAGTCGAGGTCCTGAGAGGAGCGGAAACAGTTTATTTGGTGGAGGGTGGAGGGTGTAAGGTGGAGGGAGGATAGTTCGGAGGCGCGGTGCTGGACTTGGTGCCAGAGTTGGGCGTAAGTACAGGTTTGATCACCACAGACTACTGCGGGCTTCTCAGGATAACGCTGGGCGTTTTGTTCGAGATAGTCAACAAGAATCATTGTCAATTGAGAATTGAGAATTGAGAATTAAGAGTTAAGCTTGCTCTCAACAAGGGCAACGAGACTATCGAGGGAACGGAGGTTACGGGGGGTGGCGTCTGTTGCATCGAGGGTGATGCCATAGGCATCGGAGAGGGTCATGAGGATGGTCGTGACACCCAAGGAGTCGAGTTCACTGAACAGGAAATCGCTGTCGAAATCTACCAACGGCAGCACATCTTCTAACATCTGACGAATCTTTTCTTTCATATCTTTTATTTTTGTTTACAGTTTACAGTTTACGGTTTACAGATGATTTGTTTTTACAAATCCATTTACGATATCGAACACCCCAACGGAATACCATCGGGGGGATGACGAAGGCCATGAGGACTACGGAGAACATGCCTACGATAGTAACTTCTGCCAAGGAGTGAAGGGCTGGATGACGGGCAATGATCAGGGACCCGATACCAATGAACATGATGAGCGCAGACAGGATGATGGCTCGACGATAGGATGCCAACATGGGACGATGGTGCTTGTACTCATAGACAGTGCCCTCCGTCATAAAGATGGTATAGTCGTCGCCCTGGCCAAAAATAAATGTGCTCAGGATGATATTAATGATATTGAACTGAATGCCCAACAAGGCCATGATACCCAGAATCCACAACCAACTGACGGCCATCGGGAGGAAGGACAACAGCGCCAACGGCAGACTGCGGAACGAGGCCCAAAGGAAGAAAAACACGATGCAGGCACAGGCCCAGCCGATGTAGTTGAAGTCGTCGGAGAGGTGGGTGGCGATGGAAGCGAAGAGGGAGTTGTTCGGGGAGGGTGTAAGGTGGAGGGTGGAGGGAGAATACTCTGCTGCAGATAAATCTCCTTCAACTTTCCTCTTTCCACTTTCCTCCAATAAATTGAAGAAGGGATCGAAGGAGTCGGGGGTGAAGCCAATACGGGTGGCCTCAGCACGGAGGGAGCTTGAAAGCTGGTCACGATGGACATCCATCCACGACTGCCAGAGTTGGAGGCGCTGCTGTTGGGCCTCAGGGGTTGCAGGCATACGACGACTGAGTTCCTGTTGACGTTGGGTGTCAGTAGGCATCAGCTGTTGCAAGAGAGCCATATCCGCACGCTGGGCTGCAGTCATATAATTAATATGTGAGAGGTCGGCATCGAAGGCCGTGTTGAGACTGTGATAGCCAAAGAACGCGGTGAGCAGAAGGAGGGCTGTTATGTTTACAGTTGACAGTTTACGGTTTACAGTTGATTTGCTGGCACGCCAATCAGCCCCCCCAGAGTAATCATCTGTCCGTTCGGCTTTGCCATTTGCTGCCGCAGAGTAATCATCTGTAAACCGTAAACTGTAAACCGTAAACCTTAACATTTGCGGGAGCCAGATGAGGGTGAAGAGGATGGTGCCGATGAGGAGGAAGGAACTGAAAAGGCCGAGGTCACGAAGGGCTGCTGCACGGAGGGGAACGAGTGCCAGGAAAGCTCCAACAGTGGTGATATTTCCTACTACCAAGGGCTTGACGATTTCTTTCAAAGCCTGACGTACATCACTTGTATGATCCAGATGAGCAATGAGGTGCAAAGGGTAATTGACGGCGATACCCACAATAATCGATGAGATGCCGATGACAATGACAGACACCTCCTGATGCACCCACGACAGACAGGCAATGGCGAAGACCCACCCCCAGCCTATCGTCAAGGCTATCAGCAGAATATGCCTCAAACTGCGCAGGAAGAACCAAAGCAACAAGAGTATCAGTACCGCTGCCAAGCAGACGGATAACAGAGAGTCGGTCTTGATCTGTGAGGCATTGGTGACGGCGATAACCGGACCACCCGTGAAGCGAATTGAGAATTGAGATTTTAGAAGTGAGAGACTGTCGGCTTTGGACTGAAGCTGCTCTAATAACTGCTCGTTAGACGATGTCTCACTACCGCCATAGGGGGAGTTTAACATGACCAAAGCCCTACGATGATCAGCTGTGAGCAGACAGCCATCGTAGATATCGAATCGTGACAGGGCTGCCGTATCTCGCATCAAAGACACCACAGGCGAGAAGAGACCTAAGGGATCGTGGGTGATCTCGTCGGCCACCATACTGCCCATCATCGGCATCAACAGTCTTTCTCTGGCTTCTTGAAGACGAAATGCCATCACCTCTGGCTGCACAAGACTGTCCATCCGCTGATAATCGGCTTCTTCCAACAGGTAAGGCAGTTGACGATACATCTCTTCCTGTTGTTCTTCCATCTGCGAGAAGTCTGTCTGTACGGTCAGATCCTTCATGTCGCCGATGGCATCGAGGAAGGTCTCTACACCCTCCACCAACAGGTCGGGATCGTCAGTCGTACTGTCTGTTGCCTCGATGATGGCGACGATGAGACTGGTCCGTGCCTGAGAGTCGTAATCATTCAGTGCTGCCCGTTCTTCTTCGTCGAGGGGCAGGAAGTCGCGGATATCCTCTTTATAAGAGAGGCGTGTCACAGACAGCACCATCAGCAGTGTCACCACCACCAACGATGCCAGACACCACCAACGATGGTTCTTCATCCAATCGTATATCCTCAACGTCAGGTTTATCACCTTTTTACCTTTTTACTTTCTTACCTTTTTACTTTCTCTCTACCGGGTTAGAATAAATGCCTAAGAAGATGTCCTTCAACTGGTCGAGGTCACAGTCATCGTATTTCTCCAACTGTGACAGTCTACGTTCGAAGGCCTCACGCTCTTCATTCGTATAGAAAGCACGGAAAGCCTTGCTGCCATAACGGATATCATGGGCGATGTAGTTGTTGGGCCACAGACGGTAACCATCGATAATACGACTGTCGATGAGTCCTGCCACAGCCTTGTGGTACTCGTTGTTCGTCAGGTCGTCATACAGAGCCAGCTCTTCCTCGGTAATAGGTTCACAGAGTTCGAAGTGTACCCTACCCTTGCGCTGCAGGATTCCCGTGAGGATGCTATTCAGATCCTCGCCAGGTTTCTTGATATACTTAGAGAACTGCGACTGATATAGTTCCAAGGCTTTGAGGATGTCGCACGACTCCCACTCGTAGCTCACTGCCACTGGTACGATGTTCAGTTCAGAAAGAGCCTGGATCTTATCGTCAGTACGACTCATACAGAACATCTTGATGATTCCCTGGTCTGTGGCGTCGATACCATCCTTCGTCCGTCCATTGCGCTGAGCTATCCATACACTCTGATGCTTCTCAAGAATAGCGTAACGGATATACTCCGACAGATGGAGGGAGCTGCGATAGAAGTCCTTGATGCTACCACCTGGACGCTCTACCTTGAACATCTTATTACACTTACCGATGTCGATGACCAACTGACTCGACATGAGGTTTGCGCCAAAGGTGATCTCCGTTGTGTCAAAGTCTTGCGTCAGGAGGAAATACTGTAACAGACTGGCATCGAGCATGATGTCGCGATGGTTGCTGACGAAGAGGTAATTCTTGTCAGAACTCAGGCGTTCGATGCCATCACATGTGAACTCGGTGATACTCTCCTCGATGACCCGCTCGTTGACACGAGACATCGTCTGCGACTGGAACTCGTACACATTCTTATAATTGGCTATCCGCTGACGCACCTCTTCGATAGGTTCGCCTGGATAGACATATGAAGCCAGCAGTGGGAATGACGTACTCTCTGCGATACGTTTTATTGCAGCAGGAAACTCTTCCGCATTATAGGGACGAATATCATCAAACTTAGATTCTGTCATATCTCTCTTCATTCTCATTTCTTAAATCTTAATTCCCTTGATCCATTCGAGGAAAGCCTGACGCCACTGACGACATTCAGGAGTGCCTTTAGTGTCGGAGGCGCCAAAGCCATGACCACCCGTCTGATACTGCAGATAGACATGGGGCACATGACGGGCCAGCAGGGCTGAGTCGAGAAGCACGGAGTTGCGATAGTCAACTACTGGATCATCCTTACAGTTTACCAGGAACACAGGAGGACAATCGCTGGGCACATGCTGCTCCAACGACAGACTATCGCGAAGTCGTGCATCCTTCACCCTATTCTCACCCATCAACGCTCTCCTCGAACGTTTGTGGACACAACTCTGCGTCATCGTTACCACAGGATAGACAGGAGCCACGAAAGCTGGTCGTTCCTGAGGACTGAACCACTCTGCAGCAGACATCACCAGATGTCCACCTGCCGAGAAACCCATGGCCCCCACTTGTTTGGCATCAACGCCATATTCCTTCGCGTGTTTGCGAACATAGGACAAAGCCTGACGGAGATCGTCCTGAGGGTCTGGGTAACGATTGCCACGGAAAAGGAAACGGAAACGAGTGATAAAGGCTGGTGTAGAGGCTGTTCGATAACGCAACACAAAAGCTGAGATGCCATTCTGTTGCAGCCATCGGGCTACCATGTGTCCCTCGGTCTCCATATCGTGCCAGAAGTAACTGCCGCCAGGGCATACCACCACGGCCTTGTTTCCTGTGCCAGACGCCAGGTAAGGTGTCATTTCTACGTTCGTGCCGACATCTAAACCTTCCCAGATATTCACCGTTCTACCTGTCTCGGAAGAGACAGAAAGGTAAAAGAGTGAAAAGGTGAATAATATCAGTAATAGTCTTTTCATATCTTATTCAGTTTATGGATGATGGTATTCAGTCCGAGAATCGCTTCACAGGTATTGATGGCCGTTAAGGGTACTCCACAGAAACCATGCAGGTTGTTGTTCTGACCTGTCAGCAACAGGTTACTGACCTTTGTCACTACTGGTAACTGTGAAAGGGTAATATTCTTGCAGTCCTTACTGAAGCCGCAGATGGAACCCTCCTTCACACCGTAGAAGTCACGGATGGTTAGGGGCGACGAGGCATTGACAGTCTCGATGGCATCACGGAAACCAGGATGCAACTCCTCAACCTTAGCCAACAGTTCCTCTGTGCGTTCCTGTTTCCACTGCTCGTAGTCTTTACCCCGTCGTCCTACGGTGGTGTTCTCCCATCGTCTGACCATGTCGAACTGCATGGGTGCCGTCACCAGTACCTTATTCGACCACGGGCCCTGATTCTCCTCAGGAGGCGTCATCAGCAGGAAGCCCATTGGCCAAGAAGCCTCATCACGGCAGAAGTTCCAAATCTGATCGTAGCGTGAGGTAAAATATTCGGAATGGTTGATATAGGGGAAACGACCATCTTTCATCTTGATATAGAGCGAGAAGGCAGAATAACTGTTAGGGATCTCGTTCATACGGTCGCGGAAAGCCTTGGGGAAGGTGTGCTCGTCCATGAGTGTCAGCAACGTACAGGGATGGATGTCGGAGATGTACCAGTCGGCCTCGTACTGACGACCCTTAGCTGTTTTCACATAAACCACCTTGCGGTTGTTGACCTCTATCCAAGTGACAGCATCGCCAGCCACTACCTCACCCCCATGATGACGGATCACGTCAGCCAGGAGATCGGCAAAATGACTGCTGCCTCCCACAAAACGACTGGCACCATTGATGTAGAGCACGCTGATCACGGCATGCACATAGGCAGGCGTCTGTCCTCCCCTGCCGCCATAGAGCGGGTTCATATAGGCCACCACACTACGTAACCGACTGTCGCTGATGTATTTAGCAATGAAGTCATCAGCAGACAAAAGAAAGTCATCGGAGTGGCTGTATAGGTCTGTGCGCATCGGACGGAGATAGAACAGGTCGAGCTCCTCCGTCAGATGAAAGAGAGCGTCGACATAGCGTTGAAGGTTCTCCCGTTCCTGAGGGAATTCCTTGGCCAACGTCTCAACATACTGTTCCCTACCCTTGGCGATGGTATAGTAACGATGGTCTTCTGCAAAGTAGAGACGGTCAGCACAGTCTGCGTCCACCTCTTTGAGGCGCACCTTATCTTCGATGTCTAAGTAACGACAGATACGCCAGATGTTACCTCCAGGCTGCATACCACCAACGACATGCATGCCTGTGTCAAACACCTCGCCAAAACGCTGGAAGGTCTGCAGACCACCGCCAATGGTTACGTTCTTCTCCAATACGGTCACATGCAGTCCCTCCTTTGCCAAGATGGCACCACAAAACAGTCCGCCAAGACCTCCACCTATGATTACGACACTATTCACTTCTCTCAATACTCAATTATCAATTCTTAATGGCCCAACAATTTCCGTACAGGTCACGATTGTTCCCACCAGCACCCCTAAGATACCGTGTGAGTTGATATTCTGACCTGTCTGTAACACATTTGGCACTCTTGTACGATGGGGAACCCTACAGGCAGCACCCAACGACACATCCTTGGCGATGCCGTACATCGAACCACCCTCTGTACCCGTATAATCCAGATAGGTCAGCGGGGTTGAGGTGTAGTAGTTTGCGATGTTATCACGCAAGCCAGGGAACTCCTTCTCCAAGGCTGCCAAGAGCCGTTCTGCCTTTTCATGTTTGAAGGCTTCATAATCCTCGCCACGATGACCAACGCTGGTGCCCTTCCATCGTTCCACATCGGCCATCTGCATATAGGAGAGTATCACGCCTGTTTTGGCAAACTGTGGCTGTGGCTCATGACAGAGGTGCATATAGAGATAGCCTTTCGGCCAGGACGTCTCGTCGTATCGCTCACAGTTCCACGGCGAGTCCTGCAGATAACCATAGAAGTTTGAGTTCAGATAAGGCACCTTATTATTCTTAAACTGCAGATACACAGAGAAGCCGCCCACCGTCTGGGGGATGGCATTGATGCGTTTTCTGAAGGCTGGACGTATAAGGTTCGTATCTAACAGTTCCAGAGTTCGCATCGGATGGGCATCAGAGATTACGATGTCTGCCTGCAACAGTTCTGAGCCGTTAACCTCAACTCCTGTGGCATGGGTATCGTCACAGACGATTTTGGTTGCTTTGCTCTTTGTAAGAACTCGTCCACCATAGCGGCCAATGGTCTTCACGAGTGAGTTCGCCACCTGATCACTACCTCCCACGATGCGGTAGGCACTCTGGTTGTAGAAGTCCATAATGAAAGCATGGGTGGCGAAGGGGGTCTTGTCTTTCTCCGCAGCATAGAGCGGCAGGTTACCCACGAGCACCTTCGCCAACAACGGATCAGGGATCACCTCATCGATCACCTCATTGATGGTCCGCATCTGGTATTCCAGGTTCACCGCCGCATCGGTCTCCACATGTTTCAGCGAATGGAGAGACGACGCACTGGCTACCTTATCCACCAGATTGAAGTATCTTTCGAGCGCATCACGCTGTGAGGGGAAGTAACTACTCATCTGGTCGATGAAGGCCTCACGACCATTGGCAAAACGGAAGTGCTGACCACAGAGCGACACCACATCATAGCCTGTCGGATCAAGTTGCGACAGGGTGATGTCTTGTCTGACCTCGAGGAAAGACAACAGACGGTCGAGTGTCTGTCCCTCACTGGCACTACCAATGAAATGCATGCCCGTCTCGAACTTCCCACCTTTGCGGGTAAAGCACTGCAGACAACCGCCCACCTGTGCCCCTTGTTCCAACACGGTCACATCATAACCATACCTCGCCAGGATGACTCCACAAGAGAGCCCTCCAAGTCCGCTACCGATTATGATGACTTTCTTACTCACTATATACTCTTCTCTATTTCGTTCGCCATCGACTCATACCATTCCTGGTACCGTCTGCGCATTTCTTTCGTCTGCATCATCAGTTCGCCCATAGCATGAAGCGTCTCAAGACTCACGGGCTCTCCTACTTCAATCCTAACAGGACCCTTCTGTAGGGTATATGTCTTCTTCTTCAGAATCTTCCCAGGACCATAAAGGCACATGGGAAGAATGTCTACACCCAACTGATCTGCCAACCAGAAAGCCCCCTGATGGAAGCGTCCGATCTGACAGTCCTTCGAGCGAGTTCCCTCGGGATAGACTGCTATCGAATAACCTCGTTCCACCAGCGACTTCAGTTTCGGCAACAGTTCCTCAATGCCCTCGCGAACGGGATAATACTCCGCATGACGAATCAGCAGACCATAAGAGGGATTGTTCCATACCCAGTCGTTGGTCAGGAAGACGATGTCTGGCGTAAAGATCAGCTGACAGAAGAGATCCAAATGCGACTGATGGTTACAGATAACCACCCTCGGACGGTCGAACTTCACGCCGTCTTTCACGCCATAAGAGAACTTCACGCCAGGGATGCCATGCGTCAGCATCACGAACCGCGAAACCCTGTACATCAGTTTATGCAGCTTCCGGCTCTTTCTGTAAACCGTAAACTGTGAACCGTAAACCATTTTCCCCACCTTCAGGTATACCCACACAGCAGGTTTGATGACCACAAACATAAAGAACAGGAAAAACAGCAACGCATAGATGGTTCGCACATATTTCATGACCCATCGCCAGAGTCGCAGCGGCAGACCATAGACGATTGCCAGCACACAGAGTACCGTATTCAAAATGGAGATCCTGGCGAAGTCCATACCTGGACGGAAATGACTCACGCGTTCCTCTTGGGGTGGATAATAGACATCTATCGGAATCTCGAAAATATCCGTTCCATGCCATGAGGAAAACACCAACAGCTCCAATTCCGCCTCATAGCGGGAAGTCAACAGACAGAGTCCATGTAACTTTCTCAATGGATAGAGTCTATAGCCCGTCTGTGTGTCGCTGAGTCGTCTGCCCGTCTGTAACCAGAACCAGAAGTTAGAGAACTGGTTAGCGAAATTGCTGCCTTTAGAGCGATCGATACCTTCTGGATTCCTGCTGCCCACGATGAGGGTTCCGGGGTGTTCTTTGTTAGCCTCCAGAAACTTCGTGATCTCCTTCGGATAGTGCTGACCATCGCCATCGAGCGTGATGGCATAGGCAAAGCCCATATCGAGCGCTTTACGAAATCCGGCCTTCAGAGCCGCTCCCTTACCACTGTTCTTTGGGAGTGTCACAAGCGTGATACCCTCGATGACGCTCAGAATACTTGCCGTGGTGTCTGTGCTACCGTCGTTCACCACAATCACATCGTCGCACTCCGCCAACGTCTCCTCCACCACACGACCAATGGTTCCGTCATTATTATATGTCGGAATCACCACACAGATACCCCTTTTATGGAGCATCTCACGCTGTTTATGGAGCATCTCACGCTGCCGGTTTTGGTCTGCCGTTGACATAATCGGCTGCAAAGGTACTACAATAATTTCAAATACAAGCCTTATTTTATTTTTTTATGCAAAATAACGGGGAGAGGAATCCGTTACCGGTCCTCTCCCCGCTTCGTGGCCTTACATGGGGACTGTCCCAACTGTGCGAAAGCTTGTGACAGCACTGGGGGACTGTCCCCTGTGTGAGGCCTCAGGGCTAACCCTGCCCACCGTTGCCTCCGCTCTGGGCATCGGCCTCAGGCGCGAGCACATAGCTCAGCGGGGTCTTGTTCTGGAAGCGCTTCTGCTTGCCACCTACGGTGCGCACCTCACTCTCCACGAGGTAACCCCACTCGAACACGCACTCCTTCTTCAGGGCGCGCGAGGTCAGCTCCTCACCCTTC
>JAEEGG010022722.1_pt1 | contig 12318 bp, 8 predicted proteins | sample 9134161 | NCBI WGS metagenome assembly JAEEGG01 (sample SAMN16246543, study PRJNA631951) | gut metagenome | biome: gut microbiome; feature: rumen; material: CR-attached | host: Bos | place: Iran: Karaj | collected 2018-10
CCAACAAAGCACCCAGGCATTACGTAGCCATCGAAATCCGCCTTTATCATACGGTCCATTAGACCAGGCATTTCCTGCGTCATGTCCGACCACTTCGGGAAAAAGGCATATCGAACGATTGCTCCCTGTACTTCCAGTTCCTTCTTTGCATAGATAGCGCCCCTGCGGACACTGTGCCAAAAGTCATTATCATCAATACAGAACACACCGATCTTGATCTTTCTGGGAGACTTCTTTTTCACGGGTTCCACGGCAGTCGTAAACTGACGAAGAAGCTTTTCCAAGCCGTTCAACATCAAATTCAGATTTCCGGCATTTTCGATGATATTCTGAGAAACCTCCGAGGTCTGCTCGGATACCTGAGAAATCTCCTGCGTTCCGGAGGTGATCTCCTCGGAAGTAAAGTACGCCTGCTCCGCACGATTCTTGGTAATCACGGAATTCTGCGTGATCTCGTCGATTTCCGAAAGAATCACCTTCATCTTATCATTGATGACGCCGGATTGCTGGTCAATCGCACGGAAGGATCCGCTTACTGCATCAAATTCCTTACGGCCTTCATCAAAGGTATCTACACAGCTCTGAATACAGCCTGCCACCTGATCACTGCTCTCGATGATATTGTCCAAAATATCATTGATGGTGCCAATGCCTTCCTGCGTCTTCGCAGACATCACACCCATTTCCTTAGCGACAACGGCGAAGCCACTGCCGGCCGCGCCAACTCTGGCTGCCTCAATGGAGGCATTGAGTGCAAGCATTTTCAGTGATTCACTGATGCTGACGATAAAGGCGCCAATCTCATTGATCTCATTGATCTTGTCGCTGAACTCCTCCAAAATCTTTTCGCTCTGGTCAAGATTGTCAGAGACCGTCTTCATCTTATTTTCATACTTTTCCATGCTGGCGACGCCTTCTTTACAGCTATCCACGGACTTCGACAGCAGCTCGCCCATCTCCTTTACGGATCCGTCAATCTCCGTCATCTTCCCGGTATTGTCCTCAATCAGGTCCAGACAAGACTTTACAAGCTCCAGCTGCTCCTCGACTTTCCCAACAACGCCCGTCAGACTCTCTGAAATTCTCTGGCTGCCTTCCCGATTCAAATCCGCGCCGTTCGACAGCACGTCAATGGAATCCGACAGAATAACCACGTTGCTCTTCGTGGATTCCAGGAAAGTCAACATGTTGTTCTTAATGACATTCAGCGCTCCTGCGAGAGCTGCCATGGAATCCTTTCGATTGATGTCAATCTCAATATCATCCAGATCCATGCGACGCTTCTTGATCAGGTTCGCTTGCTTCATCAGCTCTCTTTTATGCTTCCACTCACGCAAAGCAAAAACAGATAATACAATAATGATAATGGCTTCGAATATTATAACAAATGTTTGCATATACTATACCCCCATTATTATAAAGTATTATACCATTCTTTCTTTCAATTTTCAATGAAAAATGAAAATTGTCGAACAATCCTGACGGACGAAAACAAAATGATCCCATTCTAATCAATATAAGGCGAACGCGACATAAATTATCATCTTGATATTGCCAAGAACCGCCAAATTATATATAATATTAGCGTTTTCATTGAAGAATTCCTTTGAGCTTCTTTACGGAGTTCGACGAGACATGAAATTAAATCGAGATGCACATCTACAGATTAAGTGCGTATTTTTTCAAATTAGTGAGGTGAAAAACATGGCAGGATCATCTTTCGGCACAATCTTCAAAATAACTACTTGGGGCGAATCTCACGGCAAGGCACTCGGCGTTGTCATCGACGGATGTCCCGCCGGCCTTGAGTTATCCGAGGCTGACATCCAAAAATACCTCGACAGACGAAAACCAGGCACCAGTGCCCTTACTACTCAGCGCAAGGAAAATGATGAAGTCGAGGTCCTTTCCGGGGTTTTTGAAGGAAAAACAACCGGCACGCCCATTTCTCTCATGGTACGCAACACCTCCCAGATTTCCGCGGATTATGGTGACATTGCAACCTACTACCGTCCCGGGCATGCCGACTACACCTTTGACCAAAAGTACGGTTTTCGTGACTATCGCGGCGGCGGTCGATCGTCTGGCCGTGAGACCATTGGCCGCGTAGCTGCCGGTGCCATCGCCTGCAAAATTCTTGATCAGCTCGGCGTCACCGTAAAAGCTTACACCAAATCCATTGGTTCGATTGAAATTGATCCTTCCGCATATGATGAAAGCCTGCGCCTTTCCACTCCTACCGCCATGCCAGACGCCAAGGCAAACGAGGAAGCAATTGCATATCTTGCCAAGGCGCGGGAAGCCATGGACTCCGTAGGCGGATGCATGGAATGCGTTGTTGATGGACTTCCTGCAGGCATTGGTGATCCCGTATTTGAAAAGCTCGATGCCAACCTGGCAAAGGCCATCATGTCTATTGGAGCCGTGAAAGCCGTAGAAATTGGCGATGGCGTACAGGTTTCCAAGAGATCCGGAAGCGAAAATAATGATGCGTTTATTTCTTGCGAAGCGCAACCTTGTACGAATACTGAAGCTAGCTACCAAGAAAGCTCTAAATCAGTTTTCGATGGCAATATTACAAAAATGCATCCATCTTATAACATCAGCAAACTTACGAACCATGCCGGCGGTATCCTTGGCGGCATCAGCGATGGCTCGCAGATCGTCGTCCGTGCACACGTAAAGCCTACTCCCTCCATTTATCAGACGCAGCATACCGTCAACCAACAGGGCGAAGAAATCGAAATTCAGATCAAAGGCCGCCACGATCCCATTATCGTTCCAAGAGCCGTGGTCGTCATGGAATGCATGACCGCATTGACCGTTTTAGATGCCATGCTGCTGAATGCGACGGCAAAACTAGAAACCCTAAAGCTAGTGTATAAGGCAAAAAAATAGGGTCATCAAACCCTCAAGAGCTTTGGTTACCCAATAAGACTCGAAAAGGCTTCCCAAAACGGGAAGCCTTCGCATTATGTATCCTTAAATTTCTATCGATCTCATTGCCATGACATTCAAGCCTTCGCTAGATCAAATTTCTGCTTGTCATTCTCTGAAACATCTTCTCCAAGCTGAATCTCGATCAGCTTCATTTCCTTAACGGCCGTAATCGTGTGCTTACATCCAGCCTTCATCGTTATGATGTCGCCCTTCTTGATGTCATTACGCTTCTCATCAAGAATCGCCTGACCCTCGCCGCTAAGTACAACCCAAATCTCATCATGACCCTTGTGGCTGTGATAGCTCATGGTCGAGCCTTCCTTCAAGGTCAGCTTTAAGGTCTTGCTATCCTCTTCGGTATCCATAATCTTAAGGCTTCCCCAACTCTTTTCCTCGACAACTTCATTCGATGCCGCTGCAGGCGCCACTTGTGCCATGTCCTCTACTGGCACTACTGGCGCTACAGGAGCAACTTCCTGGTTTTCGTCTGGAAGAATCTGCCTTTGAGCCTTCTGAACATGAAACATCTGTTCAAAATCATCCACAAAAGGCTTGATATTTGAACTTGATTCCTTATCACTAACCAAAATGCCTTCTTTCGATGCAGAAATAACGACATTATGCAAGCCCATGGCCAAAACAGGCACATCTAATTCATTCAGAATCTGTACGCCAGAGGAACTATCATCAATCACGCCATTACCAACGACGGTATCCGTCATAGCCTTCGTCAGCGTGCTCCAGGTACCCATGTCCGCCCATTCACCACTAAAACGCATTACCTGAATGTTCGGCTCCTTCTCCACGACTGCATAATCAAAGGAAATCTCGTTAAATTTCTCGTAATGTGAAAGAAGGTCTTTATAAGAACGATAGCCCAAAATCTCCTGGGATTTATCCAAAATATACTTTAACTTCAGGGCAAACACGCCGCCATTCCACAGCGCGCCTTCTTCCATAAGCTTCTGCGCTTGCTCACGACTGGGCTTTTCCTTAAAGCTTTTAACCGTCTCCAGCTTTCCGTCGCCGCTAGGAATTATATAACCATACTTATCCGTCGCATAAGAAGGCTCCATGCCCATAAGCACAATATTTGACTTTCCAACCTCCGATTGATACTGCAAAGCGATCAACGCCCTGAAGTATTCAGAAGTTACCATCGGATCCACGGGACATACAACGATGGACTCCGTAGGCTTTACGCCCTTTTGATCCACAAGATACGCTGCAGACAGTGCAATTGCAGGGAACGTATCCTTCATCACGGGTTCAACGCAAACATCCACATCCTTTCCGAGCTGTTTATAAATCTCGGGAACCTGTTTCTCGTTCGTCGCAACCGTAATATGCGTCTGAATGCCAATATTATTCAATTGTCTATAAACGCGCTGGATCATGGACTCATAAGCCCCGTCTGCGCGACGAAACAGCTGCAAAAACTGCTTACTTCTTATGTCATTGCTTAGAGGCCACAGACGCTTGCCCGACCCACCAGAAAGTAAAATAATATTCATGCCAATACCCCCGTTTGCATAAAAGGTGACTATTTATATGGTAACCTTTTTTAGGGGGATAGTCAAGTGGGAAACTGGATAATATTGATGTTTTATCTAATACTACTTATTTTACATTCATCTTAAATTTCTTGTTTTTACATTTTTATGCTTCAATTGCTTTTTGTATCAATTCAATGCAAGATTTTTAGTTTCCTGATGCACTTTTCTGGTAAAGATATTTTTTTCTTTGATATTTTTACCAGAGTATCAAACGAATTTCCCTGGTTCATTTTTTTCAAGAACAGCTTCCTTTTATGATGAGCTTGAACAGAGACACGAGAAGCAGAATCAGGAGGCAAAATGAAATCACAGTCAGTTTCTTTATAATTAATAAAACTCTGTATACTTGAAAACAATTTATATCCCGCATTAGTATGTATTAAAATCAAGGAAGTTCCTTTGTCATCGTTCATCTCAGGTATTTTCTCAAAAATCCCCCAACAATCACCCAATGTAATATCCGAAAGACGACCTAAATCTTTAAATCTACAATTATAGCATGATGGTCGAAGACAAATATCAGATAAAAACACTTGCATAAAACTATCCTTGTTGTGATTACATTCATAAATTTTACCGTTAGCAAATTCAATTAAAATGTCATAGCCTTTCCAACCATGGTTTTTACTTCGAAAATTTATTTCCGTTACATAAGAACCATGTATTTCTTGTTGTTGCTCTAAATACATTTCCCATACTTTAGGTGAGGGTACTCCATGACATAGAATTTCTACAGTAAATAAATTTTCATCGTCCTGTTTAATGAAACTCTTTAATCCGGCCACTTGACATGGAGTTCCTACAAAAAGTATTTTTCGCTTTTCCTTTAAATAATCACAAACTTGTTTATACGCCCCTTCAATATTGCTTTGTGTATATTTACTCCCGCGAAGCTTTTTTAAATCTTCTTTTGTCTCTACTGAAATATGTCGAACATTGAATTTATCATCAAAAGCAGCGCCAAAGACAACTCCGCCTCGTTGCAGGATTTCCTCTGCAAGCAAAGTAAAAATGCCTCCTGAGGAGCTATTATGTCGAATATCTGCATCTAATGCATATGCCGCAAACGCCGTAGGATTTATTTCTTTATTACTAGTCTTTTCTTTTTTATTTAAAATAGGACAAGCATGATCACACAAGCCACAAGATATGCATTCTTCTTGATTCACATTCGGGTAGCAAAAGCCTTCATCATCTACTTTTAAATCAATACAATGCTTGGGACAAATCTGCGCGCAAGCAGTACATCCACAACAATCTTGTTTTTCCTTTATTTGAATCATTAGTCCCCCCTCTTATTTCGCCATAAATCTCTTAATCCAAAAAATCTGTTTACTAAATTTGTTTTTTGTCATATTGTTTAGTAAATCAATACTTTTCTCACATTCTAAAGATTTTCTATACGATAAAAAGTAAATAAAGTTTGGAACTATACAACATATTAATGCACGAATAAATAGAGTTGGCAAAACCGGTAAATTTATCTGACTACAAAAAAGGTAAGTAATAACACAACTAAGACCTGAAACAACACAATAAATCAGTAACTTTTTCAAATAAAATTTCAAATCTTTTCGTTCAAAAACATAAGTAAATAAATTATGCAGAAGCCATGGCTCACCAACAAACAAAATTGCTAAAATCGTCGAGAAAATTATACCATAAATACCCCAAAATTGAACCATGATAATATTAAGTGCTAGATTTGTTACAGACGCAGCCAATGGGCGCCAGCGATCTTGATGCCAAATACCTGCGACCGTTTTATATAAATTTAAAAGCTGATTGATTTCACGAATAAAATAATATATTACAATGCTTGTCATTACGGAAAAGGGAAGCATCAAATCTTCTCCAACCCACAATTGCATGAAAGGCTGATATAAACACAACATACAGGTCGCAAAAAAACCAGATATCCAACAAATAATAAAAGTAAATGTCTTAAAATCCGTATAATTCTTTTCCTTTGACTCAGTAATAATACTGTTTCCAATTCCTGCACTACAAGCCGTAAATACGACTCCGACTATGCCGAAAATTGAATTTTGAATAAAAAAGTAGTTCTGATAGATCGCCAACATCTCTAAACCTAAAAATGCAGAGATGACAATCGTATCAGCAGAATCATAAACAACCCCCCCAATTTTTGAGGTAAATAAATCCTTCACTCGTCTATTAATTTCATTTATCGCAGAATCAGGCAATTTTCCCATTGGATGATAATTGGGGTACATAAAATCTACTATCTTGGCAGTAACCAAATTATTTATCACACCACATAAAACCGGTATCATTGCATAGTAATAAAAATTTTTCAAAAAAATCACTACTAAAATTTGAAAAACATATAAAATCGACTGAATAACCAAGGTTATTTTGCTGACAATGTCTTCTCTTTGACATGCTGTCAAAAGACAGTTCTTGTAAGCAAAAAGCCAATAGGTCAAAACGGTGCTTCCAAGATTTATTAAATATAAAACATATACATTTACATCCTCAGGAACTGTCTCCATCTTAACCAAATAGGATAAAAATGGCATTACGGCGACTCCAATGCCAATCACCACAACACCTATGATCCGATAATAGGTCCGATAGAGACGCATCAGTGCACATATAGTCTGTGTGTCATCCTCTGCGATCGGGCGATACATGCTATATACCATCGCAGACCCCACACCTAATTCAGCAAGGTTCAACACAGATAAGATAGACGCAAACAAACCGTTTAATCCCAAATATCGTACGCCCATATAATAAATCATAATAGTACGTATAACAAAAGGAATAATAATCTGATAAATTTTTAAAATCGTACCAAATACAATGCCCTTTGCGGCATTTTGCGTTCGTTCGATTTTCATATAAACAATTTCACCTATCCCACTAAATTATAACAATTTCAATTACAGCATAAAAATCTAGCTTTTTAAATGATCACTAAGCAACTGCTTCATCCTCGCCACTTGTCGCTCTGGAGAATATTTATTTTGCAGCAATTCCGATATTCTCATTAGTTCTGATTTGGGTGTTGGGTTATTTAGTAATTGTAGTATTCCATTAGCCAATACATTACAGTCTGTCGCTGGAGTATAGTAATTCAATAATCCTAAAGTAGTTTCTGGCAACGCTTCAGCATCCGTACAAATAACAGGGCAACAGCAAATAGCCGCTTCTATCGGCGTAAAGCCAAACCCCTCATGTGAAGAAGAACTTACAAATAGATCCGCATTTTCATAAAGCCATTTTATCTCTTCTACCGATAAATCAGATAATAATACAATCCTATCTCTTAATTTTTTTTCTTCTATAAATGGCAAGCAAACTTTATCCCAATACTCTGTTGGCTTGCTAACAATCACTAGCTTTCCAGGATAATCATTTGCCACTAAATCAAACGCTTGTATGGTTGTCAAAACATTTTTGTACCTATCCAAAAAATTTATTGAAAGAATATAAGGCTTATTACCATCCATTAATTTCGGCATTTCTGAGGTACTAGGCATTTCTACGCCATTATACAAAACATGTATTTTTCCCATGTCCGCATTTGCGAATGTTTTAGAAATATCATCTTTCGTATATTGCGATATCGCAAATACAATATCTGCAGTCTTTATTGCATCACAAAAAAACTTGCTGTATTTCAATCTATCCTTAACATTTTCAGCATAATCTGCTTTTGTTCCTTTTAAATCATGAATAAAAATGCATTTATTGACCTTAAATCGTTGATTGGTGATAGGTCTATATTCATCTGGAACAATTAAAACATTTGAATGACTGCCCTCAACAATATGCTTATATATAAATTTACCCAGAGATCTGTTAAAAATCTTTTGTGATGCGCCATGGAAACTTGGATAAATGATATAGGAATAACCCTTAAGATTTTCATCAACATACTTCGTCATTTCTTTATTTATTAGCAACAATATGTCTTTTCTATCATTAATACTTATTGCATTTAGTATTCTTAAGGAATGAACTGGAATTCCTTTGACAAGATTGTATGGGGTTATAAATGAGATGTCATACAAAATTTTCATAATCATAAATTCCTTTTCAAAAAATCTTCTCCACTTTTTCTTAATTCATCCGTTTTTTTATCAACCGATTTCCAATCAATTATTTGATTAAATGCCAATCCCAATTCATTTTCATCGTAACAAAAACATGTCTCTAGACTAACAAAACTCAATAGAGATTTGATTCTATCATTCGCAACCGAATTTTCCCCACGAAGAGGTATCACAATAAACGGTTTATGAAATAAAATGCAAAAAACGACACCATGAAAGGAGGAAGTAATTACAAATGATGAATTATATATCATCTTTAACCACATAACAACTGTAGCCTGAATGGTTTTATTTTCAGGTATAAGGTCTCTCGCTTGAATATAGCCTGTTGAACTGACGGCTTTTATGTTCCAGTTATTTTCATCAATATGTTGTTTTATATAATCCCATAGTATATCTTCTTTTGATGTGACATTAATAGTATAAAAAAATATATATGGTTTAATCGCATCTTCTAATTTTATGTCAAAAAAATCTTTGTAATAATTTGAAGTTAATAAAAACGTAGGATCACAAACAACTTGTGCATTTCCATAGCCAATCTTTTTGCAGTATTCCAAAGCATTTCTTTCTCTTAAAGATATCGCGTTAAATGATTTTAGATAGTTTACAAAAATGCTCTTTTCATCTATGTTTATATTTCTTCCAATGCTTGCCGCGTAACTAATTCTTTTTATATTTTTCTTTCCAAATTGAAGATACCAACCAGCCGTATTTTGAAATTTTAACTTATCCCTCCACACCTGATCGCTGCCACATATATATACTTCAGCATCTGGTGGATCAGCTCTTAATTCATCAATCGAATGATAAATTTTATCCGTTGAATTTATATATTGTTTCCGAAATAACTCAAATTCACGCTGAATATTTAACTTATCATTAATCAGTTTTAATCTCTTTTCATTCTTATAAAATCTTTTATTCTCTATATATTTTCTTAAATGTAACACTTTGGCAACATGCTTTAACAAATGAAGAACTTTATATTTACCAACTAGCTTTTCGCTTGCAGGACTATATTTAACTAGATATGCATCTATCCCTAAATTAATTAAATATCTTTGCAGTGCGAAGCATTGAAGGATTTGACCATAATTATTTGATGATTCCCAATATGTTAAAATTGCAACTTTCATTAACCATTTCCTTATACATTACTAGTTTTTGTTTCAAACCTAAAGCTAAGTTATCGATCCTTAATAAAATGACAAATTCTATCCTTTAATGAATGCCGATAAATAATATTGTAATACTCTTTTCTCTCTCCACCAAATGACATTTTAAATGTATCTATTCCATTGGGATTTTCAAAATCTGAAATTCCTCCCCAATCATATTCGGTCAATCCGTCTGATTTAAAATACATCATTTCATTCCAATGTAAAAACTTATTAACTCTGCCTATGAACGCCTTGTTTTCTTTATCTTCTTCTCTGTAATCAGAACATGAATATAATAATCTACATATATTATTATCTTTTACATATACATGATAAATCAATGGGTGCTCATTAAACAATGCAATGCCCACGAATAGACAACCACTATCAATATAACCTAAAATTTCTGAAATGGTAACATGTTTTCCGGCCATCCCCTTATCTGAATACATTTTCTCAAGTATTGCCGCAAAATCATAAATTATTTCTGTTTGCTTTTTAAGATCATCGCTATTATAATATTCTACTGGGATACAATCCCGCTTTGTACGATTGATTTCATTACGTACCGTTTTGTGCATCTTCTTCAATAATTCTTCATCTGACAATCGAAGATTTGTAATTAAAGTATTTTGTTTCTTGCATTCAATTCCTTTACCAGTTATCGGAATAGAATTCCCATGAATAATCATCTCATCATATTTATTCGGACAAGAAATAATGTCAGCAATCTTTTCAACATCCACAAACCAAATATGTCTTTTTATAAGAAATCTACCCTTTGTGCAAAAATCCATGTTTACCTCAACTTAATGATTTATTAACCTTTTAAGCTCATACATTATCTTAAATGAAAGCAAAAATTTAATTACGAAAAAACATTTTTCAAAAAAGATACCAATAGGTTTTGGGGGGGTATTTAGGGGAGAACTACTTGAAAATTGATTCATTAGGTTTTCATAATCTATTACTTGATCATAAATTTCAATTTCTGAAATTCCAGGATTCCCCACCCATTCTTTTATTTGAACTGTTATCTCATCACATACTTTTAGTGGAGATACTACTATTTCCGTTCCCAAGCCCAAATTATGAAGTTCTCCATCATAAATTTTTTCACCATTTATACAAACTAATGCCCGTTTTATATGATTGTCACTACAACAATCCTCAAAAATCACTATTTTATGAATGGTTTTTTCATTATTAAATTTGAGAATAATCTCTTTCTCTTCATCATTTAGCTCTGGCTTCCAGCAACATAAACCATTCTCAGAAAAATAATTCTCTTTTGAAAGAATGTCATTTGAATCATATCTTTTAAAATCATTAACATATTTTCCTTCACCAGAGCTTGATGTTACTGTTGCTCTTAATGCAATGTTATTGCTTGGTCTCAACCAATAAACAACATCACTATTTATTACTCGCTGCATTTCATACCAGGCAGTTGTCAATTTATGTTTTTTTGCAGCCTTATATATAATATTATCGCTAAGTTTAGGGGTAACGGTATTTGCATCTACACTAAAAGCCAATCTATCCATCCATTTAAAGCATGGGCTGTCAAGTTCATGCTTTGCACCACTATAAAAGCGCTCTCCCTGTGGTACCGTAGGTACCGGGGGAGCATTATAATAATCCTTGGGGCCATTCCATACACCTTCATGTATATATTTCTTAAAGATAATTGGACAATAGTCGTCGATTTCTTTTAGTATTTCCCCCATAATTTCATCAAACATCAAGGAAGTTGCTCTGTGATCTGGATGCGAATCAAATTCAGGGCAAATAATCATTTCTGGCATTATGTCAAGAATAACGGATTTCATGTCAATTTTAAAATTCTTTCTTGTAAAAGAATGATGAATGCCCCATTTTCTATAACAGTATTCACTATATTCACTTACTGAGTTTGTCTCTTGTTTTCCAAGTTTAGATTCTATAATTGTGTCAGGTTCACAGTTATATAAATGGGTATTTCCCTTCCATTCGTTGGGATATCCGAGAAGTATGACTTTTTCCTCTTCAATTCCAAAGACCTTACAGGAATTCATCGCTTCATAGATTCTTTTGTTGCCAATTTTTTTAGTAGCATCTCCGTTTGTTACAAACAAAACATATACATCCCAATTTTTCTTTTGTAGGGTGATGATGAATTGGCCTGCAAGATTTATTTCATCGTCTGGATGCGGAGCAATCACTAGTGATTTATGTTTCATTTATAAGTTCCTCAAATAGTAATTCTAAGTGATGAATCGTATGATCTATGCTGAAGTTCATCGCAGTATTGAAAGCATTTGTCATCATACTTTCTCTTTGATTTTGCTCATTACAGATATTCAATGCTTTTTGAATGCATCTAGCCAGTCCTTCTTCATCATTTTGGGTGTTTATAATGCCATTTTCATTATCTTTTATAATTTCCGGCATCCCACCAACATTGTTTACAACGCAGATACATTGAAAAGCTAATGCCTCAACTACAGAAATTCCAAATATCTCCATTCGGGACGGGTATACAAAAATATCAGCTTGATTCAGCCATGGATTAATATCATCTTGCAATCCAAT
>JAEEGG010022723.1_pt1 | contig 12318 bp, 6 predicted proteins | sample 9134161 | NCBI WGS metagenome assembly JAEEGG01 (sample SAMN16246543, study PRJNA631951) | gut metagenome | biome: gut microbiome; feature: rumen; material: CR-attached | host: Bos | place: Iran: Karaj | collected 2018-10
GTTATAAATGATATTTTTCTTAATTCAGGATACTCTTTTACATCTTCTAAGAAATCTTCTGTTGTTTTAAAATGAACTAAATTGACTCCTTTCTCACGTGAAGAGCTTTTTCTTCGGTTCTCAATTTTTAATTCATCTAATTTTTCTGAATCATTGATTCCGAAATTTCTAACGTCATATTTTAGAACATTTACTGATTGGATTAAGCGTCAAGAAAAAATATCATTAATTCACTCATAATCAATCATATAATCTACTCATCTAAAATTTACAACTACTCATGAATGTCTTCAACTTACAAGTCCTACAAAATTATCATCAGTATTTTTTAGTCTATACATTGATAGTTTTATATCTAATCCTGCTTCTCTTAGTGCATCAAAGAATTTAAAAAGCGTTAAGGTCCGATAAGAGCAGCTTCATCATTTACAATCATAATCAAAATCTCGTATTTCTTCATAGGTATTGTTGTAAAATTGTTCTCAGAGCGTCATATCTTTATATTCATCAATCGATGTTTTAGAGATTGTATTGTGTACTTTTCTTACAGAGAAATTAGAATTTAAACTATTAAGAAATGTACAAACATCAATGAATACATTTTTCTGAAATTCATCATTATTTGAGATTTTTGATTGATTTCTTATGAATCTTCTTAATTTAGTAAAAATATTATCTATTCAAGTTATCACATCTTGAGAAGATCTTGGATAGAACAAGGTATTCATAAGATCACGACAAAAAATATTTTTAAAGCGATCTCTTCTATTTTCGATATCATTTATCTGTAACGTTTCTCTCATATGTTATTTTTTGATAAACAAAAAATATAATATAAAATAATACAATAAAAGTCAAGAATTAAAAAAGCTGAAGTCTCAATAAAAACTCCAGCCTTAATCTTTATTGTACGATATCACATTGGATCCATCCAGAAATCCTCTACTGTCAGATTTGAGGGATTTTCTTGATCAGCCACAATTCTAAGTTCAAATAGCTCTTCAGGCCGCCCTTTGGCATCTGTTTTTTCTATTTTTTCTAGAAGCGGAAGTTCTGAATTAAGAACATATGGCGAAAGGAATTTGAATCCAAACGCAAAGTAATAAGTTCCATCCTCTGCTACCTCAAGCATCTGAGGATTCATCCAATAGTAGATACAGCTGTAGAGCGCAGCACAAGCCAAGATATGAGGAATTTCACGTACAGCATTCATCTCCTCTATACCACTTGTTAGCATAACACTACTCTTGTATATTGATATCGATACACGTTTCCCCATTTCATGGAATTCCAAAGAAATATTTTTTGACTCATTTGGCACGAGGAAGCCCGGATTTATTTTCAAATTAATTGTTAAATCGCGGACCACTTTCTCAAATTTTTCCTTGTTATTCATTCCGTCACAATGGAACATGGGGACACCGATGAAATGTCCTTTACCATCAAAGGTAATTTCAATTGGTACTGGGATTTTTTTTGAACCAACGACTCTTCTCTCCCCAGTTCTAAGAATGTCGTTAATCAGTTCTGCATAAGGGAATCTTTCCATAACTTTACTTTTTTTATTTTTAGTATTTATTTTGTTTTGATGAATATATACACAAGGGCTTTGTTAATTTCAAGTTTTTATGCTAAAATTTTCAACTTTTTTCTTGTTTAAATTTTCTCAACTTTTTTGTCACAAAAAGCAAGTTTATTCGTATTAAAAAGTGAATCTAGAGAGAAATTCCTTGTGAGTCTAACTTTGGGTGTCATTATATATCCTAGTTTTTCTGTTAAAGATGAAATTAAATGAATATTTTAATCAGCAAGGTTGAGAAAGGCTTTCAGACGAAAGAAAGATTGCCCTTTATCAAAGAATTTGTGAGGAGAGATCAAGAGTTCCTCATAGTTTTTTGAGAACCTATGTTTTCAGAAAGAACAGGATTTATGCGATGTTGTCTCTTGTTCTTATTTTTTCATTCTTTTGAATTTTCTTTTGAGATATTCCTGAATTTAATGAATATAGAGCATTCTGGACTGAAAAGACTCCTAGTTGAAATTATGTAAGTGCTGATTATATTGCAGAAGTAATTGAAATTAACTGAGATTACATCATTGAAAAAGAAGGTAAAACTTTCCAGAACTCAGTACTTTTTGATTGAGATATTATTACTTTAAAAGATAGTGCTAAGATTATCTTTAACATTAATGATCACATCAAAACAGAGATTCAATGACCTGCAAAATTCACAATTAATAAGGTTTCAAATTGAAAATATCATTTATTCTTAATGGAATGAGATTATCTAAAGATTGATAGCGATGAAAGTGAAGATATCATTCAAGTTGAAACAGAAGAAATGGTTGTTGCTACAGAAAAAGATGAAAAAATAGCACTAACACTAACAAAGAATAACACTAAAACTACTCTTGAAAATAAATGATCTGCTCTTGTTGTTACTGACAAAGCTGAAGAAGAAGAAATTACTTTAGAGCCAGAAAAATTACTTACTATGGCTCCTAATGATATTACTCATATTAGTGATATTAAAGCATTCTCATCTGCTTTAAGTAAAGGTTGAAATCTTACTTATACAACAAGCATTACTTGAGAAGAGAAAAAAGAAGAAACTGCTGCTGAGATAACTTATAGTGAGCTTGAAGGAATTATTTCTTGAGATGTCTTCTTAGCTTCATCAGAAAAATGAGTTGTTGATGTTGATAAAGAAAGCATTAATAATGATCTTTCTTATAGTTCAGATGAAAAAATTATTCCTACAGAGAATCAATTAAGTCAAATAACTGCTGCATTAAACTCAAGTTTCTTATTATGAGATGTTAAGAATCTTTATCTTGCTAAACAAAGTTGAGATACTGCTGCTGTTACTGCTGCTTATAGAACAATCCTTTGGAGAGTAAAAGCTGTTTGAGATGCTTGTGAAGTAGCTATATCACTAGATGCTACATCTAATAGCATTTTGACTCAAATTGATAAAGTTACTGAATGAATGAATAAATATCACTTCCCTCCAACTAAGAAAAACCAACTTGTTACATTAAAGAATTGGATTAATTATGTTGAAGGAAATGATTTATCTCAGAATTGGGATGAATTCGTTACACAACTCCCTTGAAATTTGAAGTTTTAACTAAAGTTAGGAAATAATAATATATACTTTAAAAGACCTGATTTTCTTTCAGGTTTTTTGCTTTTTTTTGAATTCTGTTTATACTTGAAAAAGCTTTATAAAATCTAGATTTATGAAAAAGAGAGAAACATTTAAAGATAAATTATCAATTCCTGTAAATATTAGATGGATTTCTGCATCTTTTTTCCTTTTCATGGTTTGATGGTGACTTGGATGAGATACTTTTTTTTCTGTTTATGTAAAATCAATTTTATGAGCATGATTAGGAGTTACTTTAATTTGAACACTTTTAGCATTAGTTAAGCTTCTTGTTACTATTCCTGTTGGAGTTATGAATGATCAAGGGAATACAAGATATCTTCTTTTACTTTGAAAACTTATCTATGCTGTAGCATGATGTCTTTATTTTACAGCATGAATTAATCATTCAGCATGATGGCTTGTTTTAGCTGTTATTGCTAACGGTATTGCAAGTGCTACAATGTTCACCTCTTATCGTAATCTCTATTGAAAAAAAGGGAAAGCACAAAATCGTAGTAAGGTATTCGGAGTATATTTTTCAAGTATGAATTTAGCTTATGTAATTTGAGCTATTCTTAGTGCTGTATTAGTATATTATATTGATTTACCTTACATGTATCTTTTTATTGTTATCTTTTCTTTATTATCTGTTATGCAAGATAGCAAGATTCAAGATTTACTTAGTAAGAAATTCAGTAAGAGTTGGAAGAAACTAGAAAATACGATGCCTAATGTTGAATATGAAATTGATGAAGATCTTGATAATGTAAAAAAACTCCTTGGTAAAAAATGAGTTGTTCCTACGTTTATGAAAGAAATCATTTCCCCAGGACCATGGAAATCAATGTTTGTAACTTTGAAAGGATATTGAATGCCTATGTATGTTGCATTAGGAGCTGAGGCACTTGTAAATTTTATGAACTACGTTTGATTTCTTTTTATTCCTATTGTAGCACTTGAGAATAATCTAACTTTATCTCAGATTGCTATTCTTTTTGCAGTTATGAAGTTACCATATATGATTAGTGTTTTATTCTGAGGTGTATGAGATAAATATAGTAAAAAAATTATTATTACCATTCTTGTAATCATTAGTGCTGTAATCTATATCCTTCTTTGAGTTTATAGTTGATTTATAGCTATTGTAATTTTGAGTTTTCTTATTTCTCTTATGATTGCCTTATTATCTCCTGTAACTTCTGCGCTTGTGACTTGATATACTAAGCCAAAAGATAATGGTGTTATGTCTTGATTACAAGAATTTGTAGGAAGAATTTGAGAAATTATTTGAGCATTATGATTCTGATGATTTGCTACATTAGTTTGAATGAACAGTGCTTTTGTTATTCTATGAGTTGCTTTATGAGTTTTAGGAGTATACCTCTTAGCTAAGAAAATAATTAATCGAAAGAATAAAGATAATGAAGCATTAAAGGAGAAGCTGGCTCATATTCCTTTAGGAGGGAAATAAGTATCTCCATTTCTTTTATTTTACATAGCACCTTATCATAATGCCTGAAAATTTTGATAATATCTCTGATATATCTGCTTCCAACGATAAATTGGCTAAAAAGAGATTAAATGAAATAGAAGAAGAAATAAAAGAAAAAATCAGTAAAGACGATACCTATATTTACTGAAAACATATTGAATTAACCAATATATTAAAAAAAAATCCTAAATTACATAATATCTATAAAAAATATCTTGAAAAATTCTTGATACTATGCAAATATTTAAATTCATCTAAGGGAAATAAGTATTTCCGCAATAAATGCAGGGATTCGCTCATAAAACACATAGAAAAAACAAAAAAAAGAATCGGAAAAATTAGGAAATCAAAAATAGCAGACAAAGTAACAAAACGAACAACTGAAAAAGTTTTGACTATAACAAGAACTCTTTCAAAAAGAAAAAATGAACAAAATTTGGAATGATGAGATGAATTTGATCCAGAATGAGAAGAATCAGCTCGTACCGCTATTAAGAACAAAAAGGGAAATGACGCAGACAGCCTAAAACACAACGCTAGCAAAACAAAAAAAGCACAAGAAAACAACACTTGATTTGTGGTAACTGAAACTCCTTGAACATCTACCGATACACAAAAACCAAAAAGAGTAGACTCTAATGCCTATTTTAAATTATGGATAAGAAATGATACAAGAAAAACATGTCGTTGATTATCCCAAAGAGAAATATTTTTTCAGCAATTAAAAAAACAATCATATAAAGCTGAAGAGATTGATAAAAAGTTTCAGCAACGGAATGCAGAGAGATTATCTAATATTTCAAAATTATTTAATTTTGAATATATGACAACATTCACACATGACCAAGGATTAAATATTACAAATTTAACAAATCAAGCTGTTTTAAACCATGAATTATACGTCTCCATACTATGATCCACAGATAATGATAATACACAAGAGCAAAATAATAGAAAAGATATATTAGATGAGTTCTCACCATACACAAAATGAGAATTAATTTGAGAATTATTAAAAAACATAGATACAATTCCAGATTGATTATTAATGCTTCAAATACTTATCACTTCATTTGCTGATTGAAACAATGCATTTAATCTTGAACATGTGACTTGAGAATGGAATGCAGATACTCTTGTTTTCTTAAACAACCTAATAAACGACCCCACTTTTAAATGAGAGCCAAGATATCAAGAATACGCTTCAACTATAAATAAGATTCTTGAAGAGCATAAAGATGTTGATTATAAAAATACAGAAAGCAAATTTAAAACATTAACTGAAGATCAAAAACTTCTTGAAGAATATTGGAGTAATCCTGAAGCTTTTTGGAAAAAACAGACTATAGAATGAAGAAGAGAATTTGAATGAATAACTGCAGCTCAATTAGTTGAATGATGATGAGATTACAAATCTTGAGAACAAAATTTTATCAATAGAAATTCACAATATCTCGACTCTCAAATTTCTAAACTTTTTGAATTACCTACTTGAGAAAACTTATCTGAAAAAAACAAAGACAAAATAGAAGAAAAGAGAAGTAGAATTCGAAAGCTCTTACCTACTGAAGATTTAAACAGAATTTATGATGATTTTTCAAAAAATCCTGAAGTTCAAGAAAGATTTAAAAAATTTTTAGAAAAAAATAACCTTCCTGCTATTGATCTCAATAACTACTCTATCAAAGCAGCTATATTAAACGGTAATTTTGAAGATAATAAATATGAAGAAGCTTTGAAAGATTGTTATAATGGTATATGGAGCATGTTCTGAAATGAAATCATGTGACTTACCAATCAGGCTTTACAATACTTAAAATCTGAAAGTTGATGAGCAGCTCTTAATATAAGAAATGATGTGCTAAAGCATTTCTTACCATGAATATCCATCCGTCCAGAAAAAGAGAATAATTGAATTTTCTATTTTAGAGATGAAAACAATTTAGATACCCTCTATCAATTTGATCCTAAGACATGAAAAATTGCACTTCATGATAATATTTCAAATGAAACAGATTGAGTTGTTGATTTATGATGATGAAGCACCTCCACATTATTAACAATCAAATGATATGAATGAATTATTAATTCTCTTCAAGTTTGAGAACTTCTACCTAATTCAAAAGCTAATAATTTTGATGAACTTCAAAAAAATTTACTCAATTCAATAAAATCTAAAATTACTGTAGATTGAGTTTCTGATATTGGTGTGGTTTATTGAAAAGAAATACAATTAAATAATGAAAAAAATACTTGTAAAAATGAACTTGTTTGAGATTTTAAGTTTTTACTATGAGTTGAAGCATCAAAAGTAACAAAAGAAGAATGAATTAATTATACCCTTTTTAACAGCCTTGCTAACACCTTCAAAAAAATTGATTCAACACCATCTATTGATAATCATCAACTTATTACTATGAGAAATTTCTTCTATAAAGTTTGCGAGAGTGTAAATGCATGAAATCCTGTAAAAGCAGACATTCTTCAATGAATCCCAAATAGTGAAAATGAGAAGAAAAATGAGCAAGAAACCGATGAAAATCTTTGAAATTGGAAAGCAGATTTTATTATGAAATTTATTGATTCACAAACAAAGACATTCAACATCGACTTAATGGAACAACTATTAAACGATCCAGAATTTCAAACAGAACTAAATAAAAGCAATTTCGCTAATTTGTTAAGAGTTGTCGATAAATGAAAAGAGTTATATGATTTGGAGATTCAAAAAAATAAAGATATTAACAACTTATATTCAGACATCAAAAAAGAGCTTTGGATTGCCTATAATGATGGTATGTTAGAAAATGAACTTTTATCATAAATATTAAGCTTTTAATTTAATTTTTTTTCGGAATTCTATTTGACTTTTAGCAACATTTATATACACTGCACCTTATAGGGCGGAAGCTTGTTTTGTTTTTTGGTAATTTGAATGAAAAATAGTCGCATTATTAAGAACATAATCATTCTCATTATTGCTCCATTTATTGCTTGGGGATTGTTATTCCTTATGAATAATTTTTCTTGATTAACTGCAAGCGTTCTTGATATATGAGAAGTTCAAAAAGTTAAAGATAAATGATGGGACTTGGCTTATAAAACAGAATGATGAATTTTTGAGATTTTTTGATCAGAAAAAATACAAGCTTCAGATAATATTGTTGTAAAAGTTCTTTATAATCCTGATAAAATAGTATTAGATTCCTGACTTCTTTCTTGAATAAATCATGAAATTATCAGCGATAATACTTGAAACTTAGAGGTTTCTCTAAACAAACTAAAAGATCGTGACTATAAAGAATGATGGCTTGAAATTCCTTATACTTGAGATGAAACTCAAATTCTCCTTGGTGATTCTCGAAAAGTTAATCAAAAATGAGAAAAAGAGTTGCTCAGTATTTGAAATTTAAATAATTCAGAAGAACATTCGATTTTACCTTAAGAATAATCTCAATGAAAAAGTTTTTACTTTGATGCTTATCCTGCCTTTTCGGATTGTGAATATATATTGCATATGCTGCTTGATGATCTAACCTTCCTGACAATTTTCAGGTTGAAGTTAATCCATCTAATATGAAAGTAAATCAAGCTGTAGATCTTACTATTACCGCTATCAAAAATGGTGAAGTAATGAAAAACTATGAATGATATTTTGATATTGTTGTATTGGATGAAAATAATAACATTTTACAATCCCATGAAGTAACTGTTCCTGACGGTTGATGGTGAAGTATTAGACTTCAAGATCAAGGAGTTAGACCTTATACTCAATGATTAATTCTTAACAAAGCTGGTAATTTTATAGTTTCTGTAAGTGAATTTACGAATGATTCTATTGAAGGGAAAGCTTCAATTACTGTTACTAATGATGAAGCTATAGACGTTTGAACAATTGATATTTATTCTCCTAGCCAAAACGTTACAGAAGAAAATTCTACAGTATCAGTTATGGCTAATGCTCCTGAATATGTTAACTCTCGTGTACAAATCTATCTTAATGATTTACTTATTAAAGAGTGACAAACAGATGCAAACTGAACACTAAACGAGAGCATTCAAGTCACTAAAGAATGAACTAATACTCTTGAACTAAGAGCTGTTAATCTACAAGGAACTACTGTTGCTCAATCACAAGTTATTACTTTCAATTATTCTCCTATTCCTACAGATTTACAGCCTGAAATTATTATGTCTCCTAACAGAGACTTAAAGCTTTGAGATATTGTTCGTTTCGAAGTTTGAACTGATGAACATGTAAGTTCTGTATCTCTTTCAATATCATGAGTTCAGGATTATCCAATGGATAAAGAATGAGACTGATATTTTACTAAAAAATTACAATTAACAGCAACTGGAGATCAAGTTGTAAATGTTCAAGTAACTGCTGCAACTGAACCTAGACTATATACCTGACTTTATTACTTTACTGTTGAAGATAATATTAAAATCGTCAACTTAAAGATTTATGCTGATAGAACAACAAACTGACTCATTCACCTTGAGTGGGAAACTGCTGGTTGAGTTAGCGATGATTATGCAGTAGCTTATTGGATTAAGGGTACTAGAGAAGAAGATGCTTGGACTGATTTTGCTAAATGACCAAATCATGATGTACGTGTTGGTCCATGACAAACTTATATGTTTAGAGTCTATGCAACCACTGCAGAACATGTTGCTGAATGAATCCCATCTGAAATTAGTGAATTAAGATATGATTGATTAGGAACTTGAGAGATAACAACAGCTCCATTAGTTTCAAACCCACGTCCTGATGATCCAGAAGATACAGGACATTCATCAGCAGAAACTGGTGAAGTTATTATTGAAAAACCTTGAATTGTTGAGGAAGAAGAAGAACACTATGTTCCTGATGCACCAACTTGTATCATTACCAGTATTCAATTTGATACAGAAAAAATAGGTAACAAAAATTATCTTATTTGGAGTCCTATTAAAAATGTAGAGAAATATCTTATTTATAAATCTGATTTTGCTGATTGAAGCAATAAAAAATATGTTGGAGAAACTGATTTGCCAAGATTCGAATATCCTTTTGATGCTAAAGCAAAAGAAGAAATTTATGCTTATTATTCTATTGAAGCTGTTTGTACTGATTGAAGAAAGATGATGGTTTCTGAAGCAAATAAAGTACAAGTTTGACCATTTGAAGATATGATGCTTATTCTTATTGCAACGGTTCTTCTTTATTTAATGTATAGAATTTATACTTACCGCATATAATTTCTAATATCAATTTTCTAAGCAATTTTTTAACAAAAAAAATATCTTTTATCTTGAAAAAAAATATGGAATTAACAAAAAACTACGAACCCAAAAAAAACATCAATAAAATTAAAAAAGATTCTGTTGATTTCCTATTTCCTATCTTTTTGCCTTCCTATAGAAAAGTTAATTGAAAAAATCTTTCATGATATCTTAACCAATCTGTAGCTTGGAGAATTAGATCAAAAAAAATATGAAAGAATATTCTTCCTTGTTTTATTCGTAACGTTGATACTCTTTGAGATTCATTAGTATTAGAGAATAAAAATGAATTAATTTTCCCAGCAAAACTTCAAAGACTTTATAATCATAAGAATAAAATTTATAAAAAGATTTTACCTGTTCTTTCTCAAATTTTTACACAGGCTCATTTTGATAATATCTACAATTTTTCATTGAGTGATGAAAAGAACTTAGCAATATTAAATAAATTTCAAGAAAAATGACTTTGGAAAGAAAAAGAGCAATTAGTATACTGGGATATTAGTACACAAAGTATCGTTGAAGATGATGCTATTGAACGAAGAGAAGAAGAGTGAATAAAACTTACCATTAAATGTTTTGTTGAAACAAAAAATGATGTTTTCCCTCTTGTAATTGATGATCCAACACTCTTTTTCTCAGATGTTGCAGTTGTTGTGCATTCAAATGATAAAAGATATAAGAAACATATTGGTAAAAACATTATCGTTCCTGTTATTAACAAACCTATTCCAATTCTTTCTTCAAGTAATATAGATACTATCAAAGATAACTGAATTTTAAGAGTAAATCCTTTAATTAGTGAAGAATTATTAGAGAAAGTTAAAGAACTTGGACTTTCAACAACTGAGGATTATGTTGATAAGAATTGATTGTTTATTGATAAAGTTGAGAATTTCTGATGAAAGTCTGTTTTTGAATTTACTGATAATATTATAGAAACACTTTCAACTATTTGAAATCTTGAATCTCAAGAAAAGATTATTCAAAAGATTCCTTATTCAAAAGCTACAGGACAACGCTTAATTAAAAAAGTTGTTCCTATGCTTGTTCTTGATTTTTCTTGACTCAAAGAAGAATTTGATACCTGGTTTGATGAATATTTTTCTGAATATAAAGAAAGCATTATAAATGATAATTATGAGATTATTATTGAAACCAAGAATCCTTATTCTCAGAAATTAAGTGTTATTGAAGATGAAAATTGAGGATTTAATCTTTTTAACATTCTAAATTATAGTTCTTGATCTAGTTTCTCATTATTACTCCTCCATTGGTTAAAAAAAGGACATCTTAACCGAGATTTTTCTATTAATGAATTGATTGATCTTATCTTTCTTTTAACAGAAGAAGAATGGGATGATTTTAAAAATCAAATTGATTGAAAAAAAGACGACTTAGAAGCGCTAAGAACAAAGACTATTTCTGAGAATTGAATGCAAATTGTTGAAGAATTATATTCTGAATTAGAAAACATTCCTTGGATAGAACAAGTTTCTGACAAAAATTTTTCTTTTAATCCGCAAAAGCTTTTAGGAGAAGGGAAAAAATTACGATATATTTCTTGTTCTGATAGTTTTCTTCAAGCATTGGCTCTTATTCAAATTTCGACTTCTCAATTTGTTTTCCATATAGATGAACTATCTCCTCATACCATAAAGAACTTCTTTTTCTTTCTTTTCCTTTTGAATTGAAATCAATGTTCTATTTTTCCACATGAAGAATGAGAAATAAAAAACATCAACTATCCTGAAAAATTTAGTAAGTATTCTGAAATATATTGATGGGAATCACTAAGATTATTTAATATTCAAAATGAGAAGTTTGATGAATGAAAACTACAAGAAACATTTTGATATTTAAAGCATCTTTGGAATCTCTTTAAAATTCTTTATGAAAATTGAGCTTATCCACAAACACTCCCTAACAATTATGAAATTGATGGGAAATGAATGCGAGCTTTAAATAAATGGAATGAGATTAAAACAAATTTAGAAAGCTTCTCTATCAATTCTATCGAATTTACAGAAACTATCAAAGAATTAAAACATTATACTAGAGAACATTTCACTTGGTATTATACATTACTTAAACAGGAGAAAAAAGATTGAGATAATGCAATTATTCTTGCAGGTCAAATCTTTATGGATATTTTACTTCATCTAGAACCAATTATCCCAGAATTTGTTATCATGGTTGAGCAAATTTTAGGAAAAGAAATTGAGGCACCTTTGATTACTAAATTCTACTGTGAAGTTAAGGATTATAAAATTAATCTTGTTTTTGATATCTTTTATTCAATTTATCAAGAAAAGAATAATTTATGACTTAAGAAACATGTTCCAATTGATTTCTTTATTCAAGCCAATCCTAACATTATTGAAGTATTAGAAACATACACTCCTA
>JAEEGG010022724.1_pt1 | contig 12317 bp, 7 predicted proteins | sample 9134161 | NCBI WGS metagenome assembly JAEEGG01 (sample SAMN16246543, study PRJNA631951) | gut metagenome | biome: gut microbiome; feature: rumen; material: CR-attached | host: Bos | place: Iran: Karaj | collected 2018-10
AATCCATATATCTTAATTACAGATAAGAAGATCAGCAACATCCAGGACATTCTTCCACTCCTTGAGCAGATTGTTCAGACAGGCGCTAAACTCTTAATCATCGCTGAGGACGTTGAAGGCGAAGCTCTTACAACTTTAATCGTTAACAAGTTAAGAGGTACATTCAATGTTGTTGCTGTTAAGGCTCCTGGTTTCGGTGACAGACGTAAAGCAATGCTTGAAGATATCGCAATCCTTACAGGTGGTACAGTAATCAGTTCTGAACTTGGTTATGAACTTAAGGATGCTACAATTGAGCAGCTTGGTAAGGCTAAATCAGTTAAGGTTCAAAAAGAGAATACAATCATCGTTGATGGTGCCGGCGATCCTGCAGCTATCGAAGCTCGTAAGGCTCAGATTAAGAATGAAATCAGCAAATCAACATCTGAATTTGATAAAGAAAAACTTCAGGAAAGACTGGCCAAAATCTCCGGCGGCGTAGCTGTTATCAGAGTAGGTGCTCCTACAGAGACAGAACTTAAAGAAGCTAAGCTTCGTATGGAAGATGCAGTTGCAGCTACAAAGGCAGCAGTTCAGGAAGGTATCATCTCAGGTGGTGGCTCAGCATATATCCACGCTTCAAAAGAAGTTGAGAAACTTGCTGCTACACTTGATGGCGATATTAAGACTGGTGTACAGATTGTACTTGCAGCTCTTAAGGCTCCACTTTATCACATCGCTGAGAATGCCGGTTTAGACGGTTCAGTTATCGTTAATAAGGTATATGAATCAGAAGTTGGTAATGGTTATGATGCTCTTAATGACAAGTATGTAAATATGGTTGAGGCTGGTATCCTTGATCCTACAATGGTTACAAGAACAGCTCTTCAGAATGCTACATCAGTTGCTTCAACACTTCTTACAACAGAAGCAGTTGTTGCAAATATCAAAGAGCCGGTTCCTCCAATGCCAGCAGGTGGCGGAATGGGAATGATGTAATCCATAAGCAAAAGATTTGATTTATTTAAATATAAGTGTTATACTTTAACGAGTTTATTACAAATGGAATATAGGCTTAATAGTCTATATTCCTTTTGTTATAGAGATTTATTTTGAAAGGACATAATACAATGAAGAAAAAATTAGCACTGATTCTTAGTTTATCATTAGTTCTTGTAATGCTTACAGGATGCAGCCAGGGTGGTAAGACACTTACAATGGCAACAAATGCAGAGTTCCCACCATATGAGTATCATGATGGAACAGAAATCGTAGGTATCGATGTTGAAATCGCACAGGCTATCGCTGATAAGCTTGGAAGAGAATTAGTAATTGAAGATATGGCTTTTGATTCAGTAATCATGGCTGTTCAGTCAGGTAAGGCTGATATCGCAATGGCTGGTCTTACAATTACAGAAGACCGTAAGGAAAGCGTTAACTTCTCAACACCATATACAACAGCATCACAGGTTATTATTGTTAAGGAAGATTCAGATATCACATCTCCTAATGACCTTGTTGGTAAGAGAGTAGGTGTTCAGCTTGGTACAACAGGTGATATCTATGTTGATGATATTGAAGATGCAACAGTAGAACGTTACGGCAAGGGCTTTGAAGCAGTTCAGGCACTTCTTCAGGATAAGGTTGATGCAGTTATGATTGATAACCAGCCTGCACAGGTATTCGTTTCACAGAACGAAGGCATTAAGATTGTTGATGAAGCATTCACAGAAGAAGAATATGCAGCAGCTATTGCTAAGGACAATACAGAATTACTTGATCAGGTTAATGATGCTATTGCAGAACTTGAGGAATCAGGCGAACTTCAGGCAATTATTGATAAGTATATTACTGACTAATAATAACTATTATTAATTAAAATAACACTATCATGGCTTTGTCACATAAGTGGCGAAGCCATTTGTGGCTTAAAAAAGAACATAAAAAGGATTTGACATGTTTAGTGCAATTATGGATTTTTGGGATAAGTTAGGGGCGGCACTTTTTAAGCTTTCCTATAATTTTCCAAATCAGTTTTACTTAAATTTCATTAAGGAAGACAGATGGAAGTACCTTTATGATGGCCTTAAGGTAACACTTACCGTTACTGTTTTTGCAGCGCTCATCGGTATTATCCTTGGTTTCATTGTGGCAATTATTCGTTCCACACATGACAAAACCGGAAAACTTGCGTTATTAAATGCAGTCTGTTCCGTTTACCTTACTGTAATAAGAGGTACGCCTGTACTGGTACAGCTCCTCATTATTTATTTTGTTATTTTTGGATCGGTGAGAGTGGATAAGGTATTCGTTGCGATTGTTGCCTTCGGTATTAACTCAGGCGCATATGTTGCTGAGATAATAAGAGGCGGCATCATGTCTATCGACCAGGGGCAGTTTGAGGCAGGAAGAAGCATTGGTTTTAACTATGTTCAGACTATGATTTATATTATTCTGCCGCAGGTATTCAAGAACGTTTTACCAGCGCTTGGAAACGAATTTATCGTACTCCTTAAAGAAACATCCGTATCTGGTTATATCGCTTTGCAGGACTTAACAAAGGGCGGCGATATTATCAGAAGTCAGACATACTCACCGCTGCTCCCGCTTTTAGCAGTAGCTTTGGTGTATCTGTTATTTGTTGTTATACTGTCTGAACTTCTTAAAGAACTTGAAAGGAGGCTGAGAAACAGTGATCACTAATGAAACTAACGAAGCTCCTTTGATAAGTGTTCAGGATTTGGAGAAACATTTTACAACTGTACATGCTCTTAATGGTGTAAGTGTTGATATTTATAAAGGTGATGTTGTTTTCGTTGTCGGACCATCCGGCTCAGGCAAAAGTACCTTCCTTAGATGTTTAAACCGTCTTGAAGAGCCTACATCCGGAACCATACTTTTTGAAGGCATAAATATAACTGACAAGAAGTGTGACATAAATAAGCACAGACAGAAAATGGGAATGGTATTCCAGCAGTTTAACTTATTCCCACATATGACTGTTATGCGTAATCTTACAATTGGTCCTATGAAACTTCAGCATAAGACAAAGGAAGAAGCTGAAAGTTATGCTCATGAACTTCTTATGAGAGTTGGTCTTGATGACAGAGCAGATGCTTATCCTAATCAGCTCTCCGGTGGACAGAAGCAGAGAATTGCAATTGTAAGAGCACTTTGCATGAGACCTGATGTTATGCTTTTTGATGAACCTACATCAGCTCTTGATCCGGAAATGGTTGGTGAAGTTTTGGAGGTTATGAGAGACCTTGCCGAAGATAAAATGACAATGGTTGTTGTAACTCACGAAATGGCTTTTGCCAAAGAGATTGCAACCAAAGTTCTGTTTATGGCTGAAGGCCAGATTTTGGAAACCGGCGAAGGCAAGGAATTTTTCGAGAATCCAAAGACTGAAAGACTTAAAACATTTTTGGAAAAGGTATTGTAAAAAAAATTTAGATTTTATGTTGACAAGCATTCTTTAAAGTGTTAAAGTGAACTTGCTTGTGAAACATAAGCAAAGAGAATATAGGTTAAAGGCTGTGACGAAGAAGGCCTGAAGATATTATTTTCAGAGAGTTGTCGGTTGGTGTGAGACAATAATAAGACTTCAAAGAGCTATCGCTTCTGAGCCGGAATCCCCAAAGTGCAATGCATAAGTAGATGATTCCCGTAGGCGCCGCGTTAAGGTGACAGGCTTGATGGAGCTGATGAGTGGCAATTGTTAAATTGCAAGTTGAGTGGTACCGCGGATATGAATTTTACCCGTCTCAAGAGATTGAGGCGGGTTTTTTATTTGAGCGGCTTATGGCCATCCCGCAGGTCTCAACATCGCTTTGAATCGGTCTGCAATTAAAAAGATTGTGGAGGAGACACAAAATGACAGAAACAAATGTAGTATTGGAAGAGAAAATCCAGGACGTCGCAAGACGTATTGCTTCTCTTCGTGAAGACATGGGCCTTACTCAGGCTGAACTTGCGAAGAAGATTGGTTTGACACCTGAGGAATATGCATCATATGAATCAGGCGAGAAAGACTTCAGCTTTACTTTCATCTACAAAATTGCTCAGGTTTGTAATGTAGAAATGACAGACCTTATGGAAGGTGAAAGCGCCGCACTTACAGAATGTACTGTAACAAGAAAAGGCGAAGGTGTTCCGATTACAAGACGAGAAGGTTTTGAATATCTGAGACTTGCAGCTAAGTTCAAGAACAAAATGGCCGAGCCATTTTACGTAAAGATTCCTTATTCACAGGAAGCGCTTAATCCACCTTATGAGTATTCAACTCACGTAGGTCAGGAACTTGATATCGTAATTAAGGGAAGCGTTAAGATGGTAGTAGGTGATGTGGTAGAAATCCTTCATGAAGGTGACAGCATCTATTACAATTCAGCAATACCTCATAATGAAATCGCTCTTGGCGGTGAAGACTGTGAGATGTATGCAATCGTTATGAATCCTGATGCCAAGAGTGCAAGCAAGGTTGAGAATAAGGTTCAGAAGTTTGTTAGGACCAACACAGATGCTGCTAATCTTAACAATCCTGTTTATGAAAAATTTGTTGAGACAGACCTTGATGAATATGGTGTTGTATCAGCAGTTAAGTTTAAAAATGATGAGAACTTCAACTTTGCATTTGATGTAGTTGATGAACTTGGTAAGAAAGTTCCAAGTAAGACAGCAATGATTTATGTATCAAATGACAAGAAGGCTCAGAGATTCACATTTGGTGATATCAGTAAATATTCATCAATGACAGCTAATTACTTCAAGTCACTTGGTATCAAGAAGGGCGACAGGGTAATGCTTGTACTTAAGAGACATTATCAGTTCTGGTTTTCAATCCTTGCACTTCATAAGATTGGTGCAATCGTAATACCGGCAACACATCTTCTTAAGGATCATGATTTTGACTACAGATTTAATGCAGCAGGTATATCTGCAATTGTTTGTACAGCAGATAATGGAGTACCTGAAGAAGTTGACAAGGCTCAGAAGAACAGCCCTACATTAACAACAAAGATTATTGTTAATGGTGAGAGAGAAGGATGGCATAACTTCAATGTTGATTATAAGAAGTTCGACAGCCACTTCCCAAGAACAGAAGAGAGTGCCGGCGGTAACGATCCACTCCTTATGTTCTTTACATCAGGAACTACAGGATATCCTAAGATTGCAGAGCATAATCATAAATATCCATTAGGTCATTTCTTAACAGCCAAGTACTGGCATAATGTTGATCCTAATGGTCTTCACTTCACAATCTCAGATACAGGCTGGGGTAAAGCATTATGGGGCAAGTTATATGGACAGTGGTTATGTGAGGCTGCAACATTCGTATATGATTTTGAAAAATTCCATGCCGAAGATATACTTCCAATGTTTGCGGAATATAAGATTACTACTTTCTGCGCACCTACAACTATGTACAGATTCTTTATAAAGGAAGATTTGTCCAAGTATGATTTGAGCTCCATTAAGTACGCAACCGTTGCAGGTGAGGCTATGAACCCTGAGGTTTACAACCAGTTCCTTAAGGCAACAGGCGTACGTATTATGGAAGGTTTCGGCCAGACAGAAACAACACTTACAGTTGCAAACTATGTAGGCGAGCGTAACAAGGTTGGTTCAATGGGTAAACCAAGTCCTATGTATGATGTAAGAATTCTTCTTCCGGATGGCTCAGAGGCTCCTGCAGGTGAGACAGGTGAAATCTGTATAAGAACTGAGGAAGCAATCCCTAATGGTCTTTATATGGGATACTACAGAGATGAAGAAAAGACCAGGGAAGCATGGCATGATGGCTACTATCATACCGGTGATACAGCATGGAAGGATGAGGATGGCTACTTCTGGTATGTTGGTCGTGTAGATGACCTTATCAAGTCCAGCGGTTACAGAATTGGACCTTTCGAAATCGAAAGCGTAATCATGGAACTTCCATATGTACTTGAATGTGCTGTTGTTGCGGCTCCTGATGAGGTAAGAGGTCAGGTTGTTAAGGCTGATATCGTACTTGTAAAGGGTACAGAAGGAACTGATGAACTTAAGAAAGAAATTCAGAACTACGTTAAGAAGCATACAGCACCTTACAAATACCCAAGAATCGTTGAATTTATGGATGAACTTCCTAAGACAATCAGTGGTAAGGTAAGAAGAAACGAGTTAAGAAAATCGAATTAGTAATTACAGATCTTTCTAATAATAAATAATTTATAAAAAGATGGCAAAATGGGGCAGATTAAAGCGTTCCGTCTTGTCATCTTTTTTTGAATTTGATATAATTATTGTGTATTTTTTACATATATTCTACAGGGGGATAATTCTATGGCAAGTAGAAGTTTAAAAAAGAAACTTATTATGATAATGATTGCACTTACTGCAATTCCTATCATTATCATCACAGCAATCAATTACTGGCTTACTACCAGAACTACAAAAGAAAGTGCATATACCCTTGATGAGCAGCAGGTTAAGGCTGTATATATGGATTTTAAGTCCATTATGAACCAGAACTTTAAGACCATTGATGCAATGGCCTGTGCTCCGCTTGTTCAGAATTTCCTGTTAAATCCTGATGACCCTGAATTAAAGGCACAGGTTCAGGAATATGTTGCACATATTGACGAGGCTTATGATGACGGTAATCCGATTATCATTACCGCTGCTGATGGACAGCAGTTAGTAAGATCATATGGTGATTGCGTTAATATCGCTGACAGAACCTATTTCCAAAAAGCGATGGAAGGTCAGCAGAATACATCAGATATCATCGTTTCCAAATCAAACGGTAGCAGAATCATCATCAATATCGTACCAGTTTATCATGATGGTAAAATAATCGGTACAGTAATGAGAAACTATAACCTTTCAGTTCTTCATGAATTAATGATAAGTGAAGTTATTGAAGAAAATGAAGAAGTTCTCATTGTAGATAATACAGGTTCTGTTATATGTCACAGCGCAAGAGAGATTCCTGCTGATGAACCGGAAGATCAGAGCATGAATCCATTCTATACAATGTCAAGAGATGAGATGGATGCTTCCGGTATATATGAATCTGAATGGCAGGGTGTTATGTGGCAGATAGCCTTTCAGAGAGATCCGGATACAGGTTTCGTAGTAGTAGTTGCAAGAGATTCTTCAGTGGCAGCAAAGGCGGCAATGAAGACTCAGCTTCCTCCACTTATTGTTGGAATCGTTATGATTATTATAGCGGTAATCATAGCAGTATCAATTGCAACATCCTTCATCAGACCTATTATCAACATGGTAAGACACGTTGACAGAATGGCCAAGAATGATTTTACCGGAAGAGATCTTCAGGTTAAATCCAAAGATGAACTTGGACTTATGTCAGGTCGTTTCAATACCATGAAGAAAGAACTTCGTGATGTGCTTATTAAGACAAGAAATAATATTGATTATGTAGCAGATTCAGCAACTCAGTTCTCGATTGTAGCTGAACAGTCAGCTCAGGCTATGACATCAATTGCAGAATCAACATCAGACCTTGCTGAGAATACAGGTGCTCAGGAAGAAGTGGTTGATACAGCAGTTAATGAAACAGATGAAATGACAGCCCTTCTTAACAAGGTTATCCTTAATATGAAGGATGTTAAGGAAGAATCAGATAAGACTACAAGACAGGCTAATGAAGGTACAAGAACCATTCAGGATGCAGTTGAACTTATTACAGTCTTAAGTGATGAGATGAAACAGGCTGAAAAGACAATGCTTGAACTTGATGAGCAGTCCAAGTCCATTTCAGAGATTACAAAGACAATTGCAGATATTGCTTCCCAGACTAACCTTCTTTCACTTAATGCTTCAATTGAGGCTGCAAGAGCAGGTGAAGCAGGTAAGGGATTCGCAGTAGTTGCTACAGAAGTTGGTAACCTGGCATCTGAATCACACAGAGCATCTGAACAGATTTCTCAGATCGTTAAGAATATTCAGGTTAGTACAAGTGATATGGTTAAGGTTATGAAGACCAACGTTGACAAGACAGCACAGAGTGCTGAAGCAGTTGACAAGGCCGGAGATGCATTCGGAGCAATTGCCAATAATATTTCAGTACTTAATGCCAAGATTGTTGAATCAGCCAAGGCTTCCAATGCAGTACTTACAAAGACTGATGAAGTACAGAGCGCTATTAAGGAAATCGAAGAATTATCCAATAAGATTGCAACAAGTACTGATACAATCTCAGCTGCTACAGAAGAGCAGACAGCAAGTATGCAGGAGATTGCAGCATCATCCCGTCAGATGACAGAGGTTGCTACAGAACTTAAGAGCAGCATCGACTGTTTCGTACTTGATAGTTAAAGCACAGCGGCTAATAAAACATAAGGCGGCGCCACACAGGCGTCGCTTTTAATATTGAATCTGTAGGTTCAGGCGGGTATTTTACCTTGTATTATGGATATAATTGGGGTAAAATGTAAGGTAGTGTTTTTAAGTATTTGTTATATTTATGGAGGGGTTTATGGGTCTTAATTTTAGAAAGAGCATTACGCTTGGAAAAGGAATAAAACTTAACCTGGGAAAGAAGTCAGCCGGCATCAGTGTTGGTGTTAAGGGTGCTCATTATTCAGTAAATACAAAGGGGAATCAGAGAGCAACCATCGGTATTCCGGGAACAGGTCTTTCTTATACACAAAATCTTGGTAAACTGCCGATTCCTGGTATTGGAGGCAAGGATTCCAAGTCATCCAAGAAGAGCGAGAAAGAGAAGACTAAGGAATTAGAGAAGGCCCAGGCACAGGTTGAAGAATATAATGAGTCAATGCAGGAAGTTAAGGCTATTCATACTGAAGGTGTTGAGCCGATTAACTGGAATGGTAATCTTATTCCACGTTCAGTATCCGCTCTTAAGGACAGAGTTTTAGCCGGTGATATTGATGCTTTCTACGAGGTTATTAATATAACAGAGCCATTTAAGGCCATAACAGATTTCGGCAGCAAGTTCGAAATCGGAACTGATGATCCGTCATATATGATGGCTGAGTTCGACATAAGAGGTGAGGAAGTAGTTCCAACCAAGGTTATGACAATGACAGCTACCGGTAAGGTATCCGAGAAGGAACTCACAAAGACGGCTTATTATGAGATGTATCAGGATTATGTATGTTCTGTTACACTCAGGGTTGCAAGAGACCTTTTTGCACTGCTTCCTGTTGATACAGTCGTTGTTCATGCAGTTGATGATGTAATTAATACAGCAACTGGTAATAAGGAGACTACAACATTCCTGTCGGTTGCTTTTGACAGACAGACATTTAATAATCTTAATTTAAATGCGCTTGATCCATCAGATGCCATGACTAATTTCACACATAATATGAAATTTGCCAAGACAACAGGATTTAAGCCGGTGGATCAGCTTACTGTATGGTAAAATCGGCGAGTGACTCGCGAAGTCAATTACTATAATTTGGTTTACATAAGAAAGGAGGATATGAAATGGAGACAACTGAAAAGAAAGAAGAAGAGAAGATTGTCATTGATGACGAGTTCATTATTGATGATGGACGAATTGAAACCATAGATGAATATTTGTCGCCGGAAGAATTATATAATGACCTGATTTCAAGAATTCATTCATATCATCCTTCCAATGATTATTCATTAATAGAAAAAGCCTATGATATTGCGCAGGGTGCGCATAAGGACCAGAAGAGAAAGTCCGGCGAGCCATATATTATTCACCCGCTTTATGTGGCAATAATCCTGGCTGACCTTCAGATGGATTTAGAGACAATTGCGGCAGGACTTCTTCATGACGTAATTGAAGATACCAAATATACTTATGATGATTTGAAGGAAATTTTCGGACCGGAGGTTGCGACCATAGTTGATGGCGTGACAAAGTTGGAAGTCCTTAATTATGCGGAGCAGTCATATCTTGAGAAACAGGCTGAGAATCTTCGTAAGATGTTCCTTTCAATGGCAAAGGATATCAGGGTTATCATCGTTAAACTTGCCGACAGGCTTCATAATATGAGAACCCTTAAGCATATGTCCAGAGAGAAGCAGATTGAGAAATCAAGAGAGACTCTTGAGATTTATGCACCTATAGCTCAAAGGCTTGGTATATCCAAGATTAAGGTTGAGCTTGAGGACCTTTCATTAAAATATTTAAAGCCGGATGTTTATTATGATCTGGTTGATAAGATTGCAATTAAGCGTTCCGAGCGTGACCGTTATGTGGAGAGCATCGTCAAGGAACTTAAATATCACCTGGATAATGCAGGTATAGAGGCAAGAGTTGACGGCCGAGTTAAGCATTTTTACAGTATTTACAAGAAGATGGTTAATCAGAATAAGTCACTGGAGCAGATATATGACCTTTTTGCAGTAAGAGTTATTGTGAAAAAGAAGAGTGACTGTTATTCCGTGCTTGGTCTTGTTCATGATATTTATAAGCCTATTGCAGGAAGGTTTAAGGATTATATTTCACAACCTAAGACCAATATGTATCAGTCTCTTCATACAACACTTATCGGTACAACGGGACAGCCTTTCGAAGTACAGATTCGTACTGAAGAAATGCATAAGGCAGCTGAATATGGTGTGGCAGCACACTGGAAATATAAGACTGAATCTAACGGTGGAACAGTAAAAGGTGACAAGGAAGAGGAGAAATTAACCTGGCTTGCTACTATCTTAGAGTGGCAGAAAGAGTATGACAATCCTGAGTTCCTTTTAGAGGTTAAGAACGAACTTGATCTTTATAATGATGATGTTTACTGTTATACACCTAATGGCGAAGTAAAGCATCTTCCGATGGGTTCAAATACCATTGATTTTGCATATGCAGTTCATACTGCTGTAGGTAATAAGATGATAGGTGCCAGAGTTAACGGAACCATAGTGCCTATTACATATGTTATTCAGAATGCGGATGTGATTGAGATTATTACATCTGATAATTCAACAGGACCTAAGAGGGACTGGCTTGCAAGTGTCAGAAGTCCTTCTGCAAGAAATAAGATTAAGAAATGGTTTGAGGAAGAGTCCAAGGAAGAGAGTGTTCTTAAGGGTTCTAACTCGATTAAGAAATATTGTATAGCTCATTCAATTGATATTAATGAGATTATGAAGAGAGAGTTCCAGGAGGCAGTGCTTGAGAAATATCATTTCAAGAACTGGGAGTCCATGCTGGCAGCAGTTGGACGCGGGGCTTTAAAAGAAGGTCAGGTTGTTAATAAACTTGAAGAGTTATACAGAATCTACAAGGCTAAGAAGGCGACCAATGAAGAAGTTATGGAAGCCGTTAATGAGAATGCCGAGAAGAAGATTAAGCCAAGGAGCAAATCCAGCAACGGCGTTATTATTGAGAATGTGGACGGTCTGTCCATCAGACTCAGTAAGTGCTGCGGACCACTGCCTGGTGATGATATAGTTGGTTATGTCACAAGAGGAAGAGGCGTAACGGTACACAGAATTGACTGTATCAATATGCAGACTCTCTCAGATGAAGAGAGACAGAGACTTCTGCCTGCATCCTGGGATAAAAATGCCATCGACAATAAAGAGAGATATGAAGCGGAGATACGTATTTTCTCACAGACCAGAAATGGCTTATATGCAGATATTACCAGGGCGATTGAAGAGAATAACATTCAGATTGTTCGTATTGAAACAGTTAAGAGTAAGAGAGAAGGCTGCACTATTTTGCTGTCCCTGGAGATTTCCGGTAAGGATGACTTAGACAGAATTATTCAAAAGATTAAGATGATCAATGGTGTAGTTGACGCGGAGAGGAATTAATATTAATGGGTGAAATAAAAGTTGGCTGCTTAGTACTTGGCAGCATCGATACTAATGTATATTTTCTTCACAGAGAGGGAGAATTTGATGCAATAGTTATAGACCCTGCCATGAGAGGTGATGTGATTTTCACCCGTTTGAGAGAAAAGGGATTATTTGTAAAAGCGATTTTGTTAACCCACGGTCATTTTGACCATATAAGTGGCGTTAATGAAATGAGAGATATCTCTGAAGCAAAGGTTTATGCTTCAATAGATGAGAAAAAGCTGATGGCTGATCCGTCACTTAACTTATCAGCAACCATGGCCAAAGAGCCATATACCACTGAGGCTGATGTGTGGGTTAAGGATGGAGATGAGATTGAAGTTGGCTCCATGAAGTGCCGTGTTATTGCAGCGCCTGGACATACAAGCGGTTCCATAGCATTTTATTTTGAAGATGATAAACTTTTATTTACGGGAGATTCACTTTTTGCTGGTTCTCATGGAAGAACGGATTTCCCTACCGGGGATGAAGGACAGATGATGGAGACATTAAAGAAGTTCAGTACAATGGACTCAGAC
>JAEEGG010022726.1_pt1 | contig 12316 bp, 10 predicted proteins | sample 9134161 | NCBI WGS metagenome assembly JAEEGG01 (sample SAMN16246543, study PRJNA631951) | gut metagenome | biome: gut microbiome; feature: rumen; material: CR-attached | host: Bos | place: Iran: Karaj | collected 2018-10
ATGTAAAGCACGTCGCAAACCTCGCCGCCTTGGCTGAGGGTGTTGTTGCCGTGCATGCGGACGAATTTCGCCACCTTCTCCGTCCAGGCATTGCGGACGACAAACATCTCCGAGAGGTTGAATTCCTTGCCATACATGCGAAGAATCTCTGCCTCAACGAAGCCAATGCCGGCAAAACACCAGCAGGTGCCTGAGCTGCCTTGGTTGTCGACAGGTGTATGTTTCACGTTGACGGTCTCAGTAATTTGATAGACGGGGTCTTTCTCTTCTTTTTTGTCTTGGGCAAAAAGTGTTGAACCCGTGCCCAACAGCAGCGCAAAGGCTGCCAATTTCATGAATCTATTCATAATATTTTGTTTTTGTTGATTTTATAATCTAATGAGTTTTGTTGTCATACAGCCATTTTCGGTCATTATCTCAATGAAATAGCAGCCTTTAGGCTCAGATGATAGGTCGATAATGGCGTGGTTGTCATTCAAGATTTGATGGATGATCTCTTGTCCCGTCACGTTGAAGACTCGAATCTGACGAAGTCCGTTGGCCTCGATGGTGACTTGGCCTTCTGTTGGATTAGGATAGAGGGTATATTCTGCCGAGTTGGTTTCGTTGACGTTGGTCGTCCAATCGACATAAACCATATTGGAAGGGTTGGATTCGATGAAAGCAGTGCAGCCTGTCACAGTGTAATGATAGCTCTGTTGAGGTGTAGCCGTATAGTCGACGAAATCGGTGCCAGATGAATGGCCGATAAGTTGGCCGTTACGGTAAACATTATAGCTTTCGGCCATGGTAGCTTCACTCCATTGCAGGATGACATGTCCTTCGTGGATATAGAAGCCAAGATGCTGCGGAATAATAGTCTTGTTGACTTCAACAAAGTGCATCTCTGGGTTGTCCATAGCTGTGGCATAGCCTGAAATGCAGTCTTCACCCCTATAGTAAGCTGTTACGGCATACTCGTAACGATTGTTGGGTTGTGAGGCAAGGTTGTCGTTGTAGTAAGTGTTAGTAAGAGCCTTGATTCGCTTGAATTCTTCACCTTTGACGCGACGATAGAGGTAATAACCCGTAACTCCATCGGCTTCGGGAGCGTCCCACATGATTTTCACCTTGGAAGGATTAACCATCTCGTAATGCAAATTGGTGGGAATAGTACAAAGTGATTCTTGCATTACATTGTCGACATTGGAATGCAGGGTTTCACCATTTTGAAAGACCGCAGTAACAAAATAGTTATGGAAGGCGTCGGTAGTTTGTTCATCGGTGTATTGTGGGCTATCGGAAACAGCGATGAGGATGTTGTCGCGGAAAATGTAATAATGCATTACATTCTGGATATCAATACCATCCCAAGTCAAGGTGACGTGGTCTCCAACGAGGTTGGCCTTCAGGTTGAAGGGACCATCTGTTTCATCATCTTTATCGCCACAAGTGTTGTTGGCGATGAAGAACATGCCATTGTTAATGTCGCTAACAGATCCTTGGAAACTGACTTTGCTTTCGCCAGCTGAATTTTTAATGTTAAAACTCAAGTTGTCAATGGCTTGAGCTGGTTTTTTCCATAGAATGTCAATATGGCCAAATGGCAATGAGATGGTGCGCGTGGCATCACTATTATCGAGGGTAACGTGTGCCACTTCATCGCCAGCTCCATTGACGAAAGAAAGTGCTCCATCATGCCAACCTTGGGAGTCCGATGAAGTCATTTCAACGGTCCAATTGCAGGTCGGACCTAATTGGACTTCGCTTTCAACCGCTGGCAATCCTTTGGCATTGTGGACAACAGCATAAACCTTATATTCCACAATAGTAGGGATGTAGTGGTCGGTATAACTCATATTGGCACCAGGGGCCACATTATCTTCGGTGTAAACGATTTTTCCGTTGCGGGTCACCACGATTTGATCGATTGTGGTGAGGTTGTTGAGGTGGATGTTTTGGGTAGGATTGGTCCAACTCAAAGTGGCGGCATAATCGAAATCGTTGCTGGATTCAACCGAGAGGTTTTCAGGTTGCAAGGGCATGTATGTATATACATCGGAAGGTACATAATTGATTATGGCTTGAGCCCAGCCAGCATAGTCGATTTCGTCGATGACGAACCAGCCGTCGCTACTGCCCCCCCAGCCCCAGTTGAAATGGAAAAGGTCATCGTCGTCGTAGCCGTCGCACACAAAGGCATGACCACCGCTTTCGCTGAAACCTGAATAGTATACCGGCCAGCCTAAGTCGAACTGTTCTTTGAGCATATTCTGCCAGGCCAAGAGTGAGTGCTCGTCACGTCCTTCGAGGCTGCATTGGTTGGAGTAGGAGAAGTAATGTCTGATAGCGTAAGGTACATCCCAAGAGTTGGCACCGCTGCCAGTAGGAGAAAAGTTCATGTCGACCGAGACACCACAATGGTACATTAAAAGTGCTACGGCCTCAATTTCCTCTTGTGAAGCACCACCAAGACGGTCGGGCATATGCTCCCAATCGTATGTGGTTGCTCCGAAATTGGCTGACAGTGAGCCGTATCCATAGCAGTAATATGAATGGCTACCGGTACCATGTGTGGGATGGTTCCAATACTTCATCACCTGACTCATGGCAGTGGCCACACAGCCTGCATAGCAACGGCCACCAGGACCGCTACTGGCTTCAGGAGCATATAGGTTGTAAGGCGAGTCTTGGTTCCATTTAGTGGTGCATATGAAGTCTACACCACGGCCTCCGTTGCGTGAAATCAGTTTGCCCGTGGTGGCCACGCTCTCCCATTCTTGAGCGGTGTTGTCAAAGAGGACTGCATTACGGCTGGTGCGGGCTTCAATGATCTTGTCAAGATAGAAGGCAAGCTCAGGCGACATGTTTTCGGTGTCGAAGATACCCTCGTTGGAGTAGCCTACGATGGGACGAAAACGGTCGTCAGCAGATACGATGACGAAACCTGTCGTGCCAGCATTGAAGACATAAAAACAAGTCTCACCGCGCAGGGAAGTACCCGTGTAGACCAATTGTAAGTCGTTGCTGTTTAACTCATTATTGATTTTAACGCAGGCAAATTTCTGCCCAATGTTCTTGGCCTTTTCCTTGTCAACGGGATTGGCGTTCATAGAGTTGATGCCCAAAAGTAGGGCGAAAAGCATTAAAAGGTGTTTTTTCATAGCTTGAAATGATGTTTAAAAGGCTTCAAAAATAAGCAAATAATCGATGCGCGGGCTCGATTTGGAAAAGAAATCCCAAAAAACCTTATAGCGACAGCACTTCGTCCATACGAATGTCCAAAGGCTCGGTGGGCACTTCATCGACAAGTTGGAAGTCGAAACAGATGCCGATGCGTTTTACATCAAGATGCTGGCATAGGAAGCGATCGTAGTAACCACGACCTCGTCCTATACGGTTACCGCTACGGTCAAAAGCCACACCAGGAACGATAATGAGGTCGAAATCACCATGATAAGGTTCATTCTGTGGTTCAAGTATGTTAAAGTTGCCCACGGCAAAATCGGTATCTTTTCCGTAGGCCACGGGGATGATGTCGTCGCCTACCACGGTGGGAAGAATGATGGTCTTCTTAAGGTGCCATTTTTCGAGGAAGGCTTGTGTTTGCACTTCATCTGGCAGGGCACTGTATAGCATGATTTTTTCGGCGTTGATGAAATCGGGATGCTGTTCCAACTTGGCTAAAATCTTTTCCGACTGTTCCATCAGTTGCTCTTTGGTATGTTGTTTTTTCAAGGCTTTGATTTGAGCCCGCAATTCTTTTTTCTCCATGATGCTAATGTTGGTATTAATTGATTGTTTCCGTTGTGGTTATGCCGATTCCTTTTGGCAAGATTGCAGATGCTGTGACACTATGCTTTGGGGCGTTGTCAATCCATACCACGTTTATTCTGTTGCCTTTTGATTCAAGGATAACGCCGCCTTCGACTTGCCAACTGGTGGCTAAAGGATAGGGTCTCACATAGTAGTAATCGTTTTCTTCTACAATTTCGAGTTTTTGGGGTACAATGATTTCGTGGAAAAAATCTGACATCATGTCTTGAATAACGAAGAAGTTGTCGTTCAAGGCTTTGGTCCCAGGATCCACGTGAGGTGAATGCTTATAGCCCGAAAAAGTGACCAGTTGTGCTTTGTGCCCCAATTTGATGGCGCGGTCAACGATACATGACGACCCGTACATTTTTTCGACCAACATCGTTTTTAGGACGCCAGCAACGCCAAATGGATAGTCGAAATCATATGGGACGATGTCGTCGGCATCGCCATGGAAGGCAAGGATGGGAATGTTGCGGTTGCGCATAAGGGCTGTGTCGGGCATGGCGCCCCACATGTCGATGATGCCTTTGATGCGGAAGTTGCATCTGATGGCGTTGCCGCAAGTGTCGATGCTACCAAGGTCAGGTGTCAGAAAGCTGCTGTAGGTATATTCTGGACGAGTCTCGTTAGTCATAAAAGCGAGGTTAAGCGTAGTGATGGCTCCCGCGCTGCAGCCACCTACAAACAACATGGAAGTGTCGATGCCATATTCATCTTGATGAGACACTAAGAAACGCATCGCGGCATGAGCATCCTGCACAGCGCGGTAGCCCGCCCGCCCTATGCTGGTCATAGTGGGGAGGAATCCTATCCTATAGTCGATGGAAGCAGTCACATAACCCATCGAAGTCAAATGTCTGCACCATTGGGTAATCGACTTGTCGTCTTTCGAACCGAAATAGAACGCACCACCGTGAATCAGCATGACCAATGGCCGTTTTTGTAAAGTGTCGTTTTTTGGACGGAAAACATCGAGGTGGAGCTGTAAGGGAATCTCGCTTATGGCATCGCCCATTCGGAAAACCTTGTCGCTGGCAGCAGTTTCATCTCCCAATTCCGACCAAAATCCCAACACATTGGCGTATGGGATGTCGTTGATTTCTTCCACCTCAAATAAGGTGTCTTGATAGCGCTTGTTTTCAAAGTTTTGAAAAACAGGTGCTTCGTGTATGTCAAAGTGAAATCTTGCAGTCCCCAATACACTCAATCGGGCATAGCCTTTTGCATGTATGCTGTCCATTGATATAATACGAGGTCGGAAGGTCTCTTTTTCGCCATTGTAGTAAAGGATGGCATTGCGTTTTCGCGCTTCCAGCCTGAAAGGGAGGGTGTCTGTCGTCGTTTCTTCCAAGCCCATATAATGCCCCTTGATGTTTAAGCTGTCGCTGTGTTCGATGAAAACCAGAAAATCTTTGCCGTGAACAGTACTTGTGAAGCAAGCTGGGGTCTCAATAACTGGAAAATAGACCTTTTTTAAAAAAAGACGTGGTTTTGGGAAGCCATCATTACCGAAAAGAGGGGCAAACAATAAGGAAAGGACCAGAGTAAAAATGAAACGACGCATATAATTCTTTAATTTAGGTGCAAAAATAGCAAACTAAAACAAAATTGGCATAATCAAGCTGAAAAAACCGTATTTTTACGGCATAAAACATAGTTTTTATGAAAAAGAATTTTCTTATAATATTGGCTTTCATATGTTTGGCCAAACTGGCATACCCACAAGAGCATCGCCGTTATGCCTTGATTTGGAACGATGAGTTTAATTCCAAAGCCTTGGACGCCAAGGTTTGGTCGAAGATATACCGTAGTCAGGCTGACTGGGCCATTCACATGTCGTCGCACGACAGCCTTTATGCCTTTGAGAATGGTGATTTAGTGTTACGTGGCATGGTGAATGACTTTTTGCCGAACGACAAGGCTCCGTTTCTTACAGGTGGAGTGTGGAGCAGACACAAAAAAAGCTTTGGGTTCGGACGTCTTGAAGTGCGGGCAAAATTCGATGTGGCTCAAGGTTTTTGGCCTGCCATTTGGATGTTGCCTCAAACCAGCACTTCCTTGAATTGGCCTCATGGCGGTGAAATCGACATCATGGAGCATTTTCGGGACAATCCTTATATCAACCATACGGTTCATAGCCATTACACCTATAATCTTGGTAAGCGCAACCGACCTTCGCAAGTGGCTTACCCTAGGTATAACGAGGGTGAATACAACACGTATGGAATGGAGCGCTTTCAGGATAGCCTTGTGTTTTTCCTCAACGGGAAGCGAACATATAACTATCCGCGTTTTCGTAAGGGTGAGGATGGCCAGTTTCCCTTTAGCCAGCATGATTTTTATCTGATTTTGGACGCACAATTGGGCCGCGACCGTTCGCCTTATATTGATACAGCGAACTTGCCAGTGGAATTACGGGTGGATTATGTTCGCTATTATGAGTTGGATACCAAGACGGATGTGATCCCTGAACCGAAAGAGTTTAAGCAGTTGGGCACAAAAAGGAAAAGACTGAGAAAGGTGGTTTACGATGCCAATACTCATTTCGATAATCCTGATGAATACCGCTTGGTGGTGAAATGTGGCGAGGCGACCATTTCGGGCAATCCCTATTGGGCGCAAAGCACTTTAGCACAGTTGGTGGATGAGGATTGTCGCATTTCCAATCTGGAAGTTCACGACTGGGCCTCATATCCTTTCCGAGGCTTCATGCACGACACAGGGCGCAACTACCAGCCCATCGGTAAGTTGAAGGAAACACTCGATTTGATGAGTTTCTACAAGTTGAACTATTTTCATTGGCACTTGACCGATTATCCTGCATGGCGCATCGAGTGTAGAGTTTATCCGCAACTCAATGATCCTCAATGTCAAAGGCCTGGCCGCGACGAGGGTAAGTTTTACACATACGATGAAATCCGAGAGGTGATAGCCTATGCTAAAGAACGGGGAATCACTGTTGTGCCTGAAATCGACATGCCTGGGCATTCCACCTATTTCAAGAATGCTTTTGGCTTTTCGATGAACTCTGAACAGGGCCGAAAGGTGTTGGAAAAATGTCTTGAAGAGTTCTTCACCGAAATCCCGAAAAGCGACTGTCCCTACTTCCATATCGGTTCTGATGAAGTCCATATCGAAGACCCGAAAGGCTTCATGCAATGGATTGAAAACCTGATGGAAAAGTATGACCGTCAGCCTATCGCATGGGATCCTGGTCTGCCAGCTTCCGACAAAGTGATTCGTCAGATATGGAACCAGGCGGAAGGCTCCAATGCGGCGGCTTCAAACAAAGCGGGGAAATATCTCGATTCCTTTGTGGGTTATTTGAACTATTACGACCCGATGCTGTTCACAAGCCGTTGTTTCCTGCACACCGCCGCGGCGCAAACCGTGCCCGACACGACCAAAGCTTTGGGTGGCATTCTCTGTCTTTGGAACGACGTGCGTGTGGATAACAAAGAGAACATCGCGCTGCACAACGGCATGATTAACGGCGTGATGGCTTTCGCAGAGCGTTTTTGGAACGGAGGCAACGCTGGAGCTATCGAAAACGAGAACCTTCCTCCTGGCCCTTTGACCACGGCGGGCTCGCGTTTGGCCAATTTCGAGGAAAAGATGGCTGTTCACCGCGACCGTTTCCATCAGGACAGGATGCGTTGGGTGGCCAATTCGCAGATGGAATGGCAGGTGCAGATTGATGATAACGAGCCGTTTTTGGCCTACGGTGGCGCGGTTGATTTGGATGCTTTTTGTCAGGCCCATCATATAATAATAGGTGAACAGGCCTTGGCGAAAGCGCAAACGGTCATTGTGGCCGACCAAGACATGGACATTGTGGTGTGGTTAGGCTTCTGTACACCAGCCCGTTCCAACCGCAATGGTTATGGCATTGGAGAGCAAGGTCATTGGGAAGGCGGCTGCCAATGCTTTGTGAACGGCAAAGAGGTCTTGCCGCCAAAGCAATGGGAAGAACCAGGAAAGTACGCGTACCATTTCAACACTTGGGGCAAGCGCGAGGAGGAAGAGCCATACACAGATGAACAGCTCTATTGGATGCGACAACCCGCACGGATTCATTTAAAAAAAGGGGAAAACCAAGTGGAGATTCGGGTGCCGAAGACCTATCAGGGCTTGCGTTGGAGTTTTGGGTTTATTTCTGTTCGTACTTGGTCGGATGGTTCTATGACTGAGGCAAAAGGAATCAGTTTCAAGAACTCCGTCGACAACTAGTCCTAAAACACAAAGATGGCCACAACCCAAATAAGGGGTTATGGCCATCTGCAAAAGTCATAGTCAAAAAATCATCTTCCGTTATAATTCCCGCTCAAAGTCTCAATAAAGCCGTTGGCGGCGGTCTTCATGTTGACGAAGTCACTGCCCAATGAGCTGGAGCAGTCGAGCACGAGCATGATCATCGCGCTCTTGTACTCGTTGACGACCTCGGTGTTGCCTGAAGGTGTGAACTCACTGTTATACTGCCATTGTGAAGTGGATTCAAGCCAGTTCCATTGTTTCACGTAGTCGGTGCTGATTTGGTTGCCGCCCATATCGGTGAGGTTCTGGAAAGCAAACACGTCGAATATGCCTTCCGATGATGCCGTGACGGCGACGCCCGACATGCATTCCAAACCCACATAACGGATATCGGTCAGCTGACCTTTGCCGTTGGTGCGGATGTAAATGCCTTCAATGTAGCATTGCGAGGCGGTGGCTTCGCTCACATTGTCGAAGGTGAAACGGATTCTGGTGTTAGGTTCTTGTGCCGGCAGCTTGAGGGTGACATTGTAGAAGGTGCTCTGGTTGTAAAGTTGTTGCGCGATTTGGGCAAATTTCTCAGAGGCTTCACTCATGTTGCTGACCTCAAAGACATTGTGGACGGGATCGCTCGACAGTTTCTTGAGGTTGTTGCGGAAGCTTTCCACATCAGCCACATCCGAACCACGCACGCCGATGGAGTAGGCCGAGATATTGGTGCCGCCGATGAGCTCGTTGTTGATCCTTGAGTTGACGGCGGCTAAATATTCGCTGCCCGAGTTATAATCTGAAAGGATGTAAGAGCCTTGGTCGAGGCCGTCGGTGAAGGTCACCACGGAGACATTGATGAGGTTTTCCGGAATCTTGGCGGCAGCCAGACTGTTGAGGCCTGTGTTAACGGCGTGATAAAGGATGGTGCCGTTCTGCATGGCCAGACCGTCGATGAAATTCACGAATTCGCGTTTTGTGTCTTGGTTGAGCAGGCCGAGCGGCATGGTGTAAAGGTCACTATTGAACCCGACGATGCCGAGATAAAGACCTTCCTTGGCTGGGGTGTTATCTTCAGCCTTGGGTTTTCTGCAGCTGGTGAAAGTGGTGAGCATGACAGCAAGTGCCAAAACCGCCACTGATAAGATGTGTTTCTTCATATTTGTTAGTTTTTAATCTGTTCTATAACGCAAATGTGTCAATTAAATTGTATGAATCTCAAAACGCTCAATTTTCTATCGCTTGTCGAATGGCACGGCACAGTTGGTCGGGGCAGGAGGTGTTCTTGAAGCCGCATCGGATGCCTTCCAAACGCTGTAGCACCTCATCAATTTTCATGCCATCTACTAATGCGCTCACACCTTGTGTGTTTCCATTGCAGCCGCCGTAAAACTGTACATTCTTCAGAATGCCGTCCTCGATTTCAAACTCAATGGCTTGGCTGCAGGTGCCTTGGGTTCGGTAGGTGTATTTCATTTCAGATTTAAAATTCAAGATTTAAAATTTAAAATTTGGACATAAACTTCTCGCTGTCAACGATAAAACGTTCGTGGATGCCTTCGCCAACAAGCGTTTCGTCTTCAAAACATTTCACCTCGAAGACTAAGCGGCGACGGTCAACTTCGACGAGTTCGGCTTCACAACGAATAGTTGAACCCACTGGACTGGCTTTCAAATGCTTGATGTTGACCGCGATGCCCACGGTGGTGTTGCCATCGCCAATCTTGTCGGCGACGCTTTCGAGGCAAGTCTTTTCCATCAAGGCAATCATGGCGGGGGTGGCAAAGACCTCTAATGCACCCGAGCCGTAGACGGCAGCGGTGTCTTTATGCTCCACCGCGAGCATCTCGCTGTGGCGGAGTCCTTTTAGCATGTCGTATTCCATTAGGCTTGGAAATTCATGGTGATGTTGACGATGACATCGGGATGCAGTGAGCGGCCAACGGGGCAGCTTTCGGCGGCGGCCCACAGCAAGGCTTTCTGTTTCTCGGTGTATTCCTTGGCGGGGAAGTTGAACACGATGTCGATCTGCCCAATGCGACGCGGGTCGGCATTCATGGTCTTCTTCACCGTGTAGGTGGTGCCGTCGATGTCAAATTTGTGGCCTTGTGCGCTAATGCCCATGATGGTCATCATGCAGCCAGCAAGGGCCGCACAAGCGAGGTCGGTGGGCGAGAAGGCTTCGCCTTTGCCGTGGTTATCGGTAGGTGCATCGGTGAGGATGGTGTTGCCCGACTGCACATGGGTCATCTCATTGCGGAGATTTCCTTTGTATGTTCCTTTAATGGTTACCATATTGTGTCTTATTAATTCGGAATGCTGAATGAGGAATGCTGAATGAGGACTAAGCCCAGCAGCGCATCGCGACATTCAGCATTCATAATTCAACATTTATCATTTGTTTATTTGTTCTAATATAAGTCCAGCGAGACGGCTTGTGCCCACGCGGAAGAGGTTCGGGTTGAGCCATTGTTCGCCGAGAATGCTCTTCACCAAATAATAATAGGTGAGGGCATCTTCCGGTACTTTCATGCCACCGGCAGGCTTGAAGCCGACCTTCTTGCCTGTAGCTTCATAATATTCCTTGATGGTGTCAATCATGATGATGGCAGCCAAAGGTGTGGCGGCCACTGGCACCTTGCCCGTCGAGGTTTTGATGAAGTCAGCACCCGCGAGGATGGCCAGTTCGCTGGCTTTGCGGATGTTTTCCACCGTCTTTAGTTCGCCCGTTTCAAGGATGACTTTCAGCTTGGCCTTGTCGCCGCAGGTCTCTTTGATGGTCTTGATTTCGTTGAAGACCTCGTCGTAACGACCAGCGAGGAACGTACCGCGCGTGATGACCATATCCACTTCGTCAGCACCTTCGTTGACGCAGTATTCCACCTCCTTGACTTTCAGGTCAAACGGCATCTGACCCGAGGGGAAGCAGCAGGCTACCGTAGCCACACGGATGCCACTGCCTGCCAATTGTTGTTTTGCTTGACGGATGAAGGGACTATAGATGCAGATTGCAGGCACGCTGAGGTACGGCTTATGCTTCGGAAAAGCCAAGGCTTTCTCGCAGAAGTCCTTGATTTTCGCCTCATTATCAAAGGCTTCCAAAGTCGTGAAGTCAATGCTTTGGAAGATGGTGCGCAGGGCTTCCTTTTCGTGACCTTTTTTCTTCTCTTCGTTGAGAATCAATGCGATGCGCTCGTTGAGCGCAGCCTCACTATGGTTGTAGGGTTTGAATTTCATGATGTTTGATATTTTGGGCAAAGGTACAGTTTTTTTTCGTGGTATGTAACTTTTTCGCTGTTTCTACGTATTTAGAATTAACTAATGATTATTTTTGCGCCATTTTTTTAATCAACCAATCAAAAACCGATGCCCCGATGGTATATAACAGCGGTCAGTTTTAAAATGAAAAAGTATTTGTTCATCCTTTCAGCCTTGGTTTTGTTAGCCTTCGACAGTTGCAAAAAGTTTGCTGGCGACCCCATCACCAAGGATTTCAACAATCCTGGAGCCTACACTGCACTTGAAGTGGAGTCTGCGTTTGATGTCACCGTCAGCAATGCTGTTGATGTTGTCACCATTACGGCGGGCGAAAACGTCATGCCGAAGGTTGTAGTGGAAGTCATAGACAATACGTTGAAAATCAGACTTAAGCCTATTGCTAACATCTATGATGGTGAATTGAAGGCTATTATTCCCTACAATGCCAATTTGACGAGCGTCAATTTGTCGGGTGCTTCGGAATTCCGTTCGGAATATGGTCTTGAAGGTCAAAAGGTTGATGTGGAATTGTCGGGTGCTTCCGATTTCTATTGCGAAATCGATGCCGATGAGGTGAATATTGATATTTCGGGTGCTTCTGATTTCTTTGGCGATATTTGGGCCGACGAAATCGACATGGCTTTGTCGGGTAGTTCCAACATCAAGGGTAATGTGGAAGCCCTCGACCTTGACCTTGAGATGAGCGGTGCCTCTGATGCCACTTTTGAAGGATACGTTGGAACACTCAAGATTAATTTGACCGGCGCCAGCAACATTAAGAAGACTATCAATGAAATGAGATACGGCTTCGAATGCGACCAATGCGAAGGCTCAATGTCAGGCTCAAGTGATGCCTATATTCATTGCAATGGCACCATTAAGGTCAACCTTTCGGGCTCAAGCGAACTGCACTTTACGGGTAATGGCAATCCCGCTGACAGCCACGCATCAAGTGGATCCGATATTATCCATGATGTGCTGCCGTAAGTGATTCTATCGTCATTTTCATCCGCCATTT
>JAEEGG010022727.1_pt1 | contig 12316 bp, 9 predicted proteins | sample 9134161 | NCBI WGS metagenome assembly JAEEGG01 (sample SAMN16246543, study PRJNA631951) | gut metagenome | biome: gut microbiome; feature: rumen; material: CR-attached | host: Bos | place: Iran: Karaj | collected 2018-10
GACGATAGGACCCGTGACGACAGGTGGGAAATACTGCAGAATCTTCTTCACGCCAAACGACCTGATCAGTGCCGCCATGACGAAATACATCAGTCCGGCACACGCTACGCCCAGACAGGCATAGTCCAGCGCCAACGTTTCGGAGAGTCCTTGCGCGACGCCCATCTCCTTCACCGAGGCATAGCCTCCCAGAAAGGCAAACGAAGAGCCCAGGAAGGCGGGCACATTCCACTTGGAAACGAAGTGGAAAATCAGCGTTCCGATACCTGCAAACAGCAACGTTACGGAAACGTCCAAACCCGTAAGCAGCGGCACCAGCACCGTTGCTCCGAACATAGCAAACAAGTGTTGCACGCCCAGTATCATCATGCGGGGCATACCCAGCTGGCGCGCGTCGTAAATAGCATTTTCTTTCTCTACCATAGTTTCATTTATAGGCACTTACATCATTTTCGCCTGCAAAGATACAAAAATCTCCTGTATTATGGCGAATACAGGAGACGTTTTTTCGATATTTTTTTTGATGGCATCACTTCATTACGACCTTGCGGCCATTGTGGATATAGATACCACGCGCGGGCTTCGACAACCGACGGCCCTGCAGGTCGTAGAAGGCGGAATTCTGGGGAACAGCGTTTGGCAGCACTTCACGAATACCCGTGGTAGACTCGTACTTCTTGAAGAAATTCATATATACCGTGTACCAGTTATCTGCTCCGCTGTAATTCACCTGGTGCTGCAACTCGGGGTTGATGACAAGCTGTTTGTCGGCAACTGGTGTCAGAAGGTTGTTGTAAGGTGCCAGATTGGTATGCGGCGGGCATACGTTGTCCTGCAGGCTAATGCTGGTAATGACGGGACATGAGATGCGCGTGGCCAGGTTCTTCGTGTCGTAGTAGGAGAGGAAAGCAAACATCTCTGCATCGGTCATCGTGCCTTTGTTGGCGTAGGCAACCGAAGCCGGCCAGCTGGCCAGTTCGAAGTAGTCGGGGAAATCGCCCAGGAAGGTGATGGCAGGGGCAATGGCCTTGAAGGGGTGTCCGCTCAGTGCCGCTGCAGCCACCGTGAGTGCGCCGCCCTGGCTCTGTCCCTCGGCAAAGAGATTGTCCATGTCGCTGGTGGGGCACGTTGCCATGAAATCGATGGCACGCACACAATCCATATAAGCTCCCCGATAGTAGTAACTGTCCTTGTTGCCGAATTGATAGGCAAACCAGTCTCCGTAGTCGTTGGTAAAGTCGCGGTTGATGCCATCGGCGCGCCCTGCTGCCGGACGGTTGTTTATGCTCTGTCCGCGAGTAGAGAGATAGAATTCGGCATACTCTGGGTTGTCGTTGCCACCAGGACAATATGGTATGTTGTCCTGACCTCCTGGAGCATAGCCCGAGTCGTAGCCCAGAAAGTGCATGATGACGGGATGTTTCTGGCCGTCCTGCGGCTCACAATAGTAGCCACGAACGGTGACAGCGTCTCCGCTGGGGCCGTCGGCCACTGACTTGAACTCGACGAGGTACACCTTACGTTTGCTGGTGCTTTTTGACGTAATCTCTGTCAGAACGGGTTGGTCGGAGGTTTCCACCTGCTCCAGTTGCGTCTGGGCGGCCTGCCAGAAACTGTCGAAATCGCTCTGCTTGTCGGGGGCAGAGACAACCTCCGTAGGTTTTACGGCAAAGAAGAAACCGCGTGCCAAGTCTTCGTTGACTGTTGCTGTAGCATGGTAGATGCCGGCAGCAGGCATGGCGTCGAAGGTCAACACGAAGTCGGCAGTGCTGTTTGCAGCAATCTCCTGGCTCTTCGTTGTTTTTGTCACGGGGACCATCTTGTCGGTAGCGATGTCCACTACAGCGTTCGCCGTGACAGCCTCGTTATAGGGGTTTGTTATCTTGATGGTGAAACTTGGCACGGCATCTGTGAACACCCAGCCGCCGGTGACGGGAACATGGAGTGTCAGCGTCTTCACGTCCGAGCCGTCCCATAATTCTACAGCGGTACATGTGAAGTTGACGCCACCGACTATCAGGCCCTTGTTCTTTAAAACGGCCAGCATGTCGGCAGTTATGGTGAAGTCGTGCTTGGTGCCGGCTATCGTTACGTTTTCAGCATCAGGCAGTTGTACCCAACCGTCAGGGTTGCGAAGCGACAGGAGGGCTCCCGCACCCAAATCTGTGAATTTGATGCGCAGCAGCTGACCTACGGCAGCATTCTTGAACGCATTGGCATCAATCTGGAACCCCGTCCAGTTGCCAACCACCGTTTCGCCAATCCAGACAGCATGGCTGTAGTCGCCGCCATCGCCTTCTTCGAGTTCTATCTTCGTCATGGTGCATCCAGTACCCCGAATCTTGGCACCCGAGGCAATGCCTTCGACCAGTGCTTGTGTGGCATAAATCTTCGATGTCGTCATGCCGGCAGTCAGGGCCGAATTGGCCAACACGTTGTAGCTGAGGTCCTCAATACGGAACTGGGGCCAGTTGTTAGCGTCGGTCACTTCAAAAGTAAACACAAAGCAGTCGCCAGCCTTGATAGAGCCCAATTGCTCGGTTGTCAATACAAACGAGTCGTCCCATCCAACGGCCTTGGAACCTGTCCAGACGGTTCTGGAACTTGCCGTGAGCGACATCAGTGCTACCAGCATCGATAATAACAGTTTTTTCATAAGTTACTTGTTAGTTAATAGTATATATATCACATCCGGCTGCAAAGGTACGACAAATAATCCAAAAACAATGATACTTTATTGCTCGTTTATTTGCATTTTACGAGAAATGTGTAAAAACAAAGGGGGCGGTTCCGCTGTGTGTATCAAGGGGTTGACCCCACGATACTTATTTGTTCTTTTCGCTGATTAGCTTCTCTATCGCCTTGATAAAGTCTGCAGCAATGGCGATACCGTCAACAATGTCCTGTTCCGACACGTCGAAAAAGCAGTTGTAATCACTCTTTTCGCGAAGTCTCTGAAGGTTATTATAGCAGTACTATTTTGTCGTGTTCAACATTCTTGTAGAATGGGGTGAAATGGTAGTCGGCCCATTCCTTTTTAGAATAGACTTGCGCATTGATCTCCTCGTTGATTTCCCAACCCAACTCGGTTAACGGATAACCATAATCGTAATCCTTGAAGGTCAAGCTCGGCTTGTCGAGCAATATCAGCAAGTCCCAGTCGCTGTCAGGACGGTTGTCACCACGGGCCCGTGAGCCGTAAAGCAACAACGAAGAATTGGCCGGCAACGTCTTGCCAGCGACCTCCTTGATGTTACTTATTACTGTAGCCTTCGTCATATTACTCACTATTTGATGCTGCAAATATACGGATTTTTTGAGATACTTCCCAAAAAAATAATCGACAACTTTCAAATTATGTGTAATTAGGAGGCGTCTTAAGTGTCTACTAGCGAGAGGCCGCTTTGCCAGGGGCGGAGACTTTATTCCCAGGCTGGGAACAATTTATTCCCAAGGTGGGAATGTTTTGTTCCCAAGGTGGGAATAATAAGGGGCAAGTATTGCAGAATAAGTGCCGAGTATTGAAAATTAAAGGCACCTTATTTGAAAATAAGAACTGGTTATTTGAAAAGTCCCTCATTTCTCCCGTCAACCCTTCGGAATGCCTTTATTTAAAGGTGACTTGGATGTTGCATCTCTCCCTCAATCTCTCCCATGATCTCTCCCATCATCACTCCCGTTGTCTTTCCTCTCTTGCCGATATTTTTTATAAAGGTGAAAAATTGGGAATTAAACTTGCAAATAATTGACGATTTTTGGGCGAAATATTTGCAAACCTCAATTATTTTTTGTACCTTTGCAAAGTCAAAATAGTGAAAAACATTGCATACTAAAAGCCCGCTGTGAAAAGCACGCTAATATCACTAAGGAAATAGCTCTAAGGAGTAGGACTAGACATTTGAAACTATATATATGGAGAAGTGTGAACTTTTGCCTGTAGGGACTCTAGGAGCCTCTCAGGAAGGAATGCTTGTCATTGAGCAGTTCCTGATGGCAAACTACCGTTTCCGTCGAAACATCCTTAACGGGAAGGTTGAGTTTGCGGTTCTGCCGAAGGCTGATAAAAAGGCTGACGGCAATACTGTCGAGCAAGGCGACAATCTCTCGTGCGCCTCTTTTGAGGCAGATTTGTATTATCGACCTCTGACGCCAGCTGCCCTGAACAGCATCATCATTCGTGCCAAGCGCGAACAGGTGCTGGAAAAGGGAAGTCCCAAGACAGAGATTACGGAGTATGTGCAGTCGGAGGAGGTGCCTGAACATAATCCTGTGCAGGCATTTCTGAAGAGCCTGCCTGCTTGGGACGGTCAGAACCACATTGCCAAGGTTTTCAGTCGCATTCCAGGTGTTACATCTGAACAGCTGAACTATCTCACCATCTGGCTGCGCTCTGCCGTAGCACATTGGTTGCAGATGGACATGCTGCACGGAAACGAGTGTGTGCCCACGTTCATCGGAGCTCAGGGCTGTGGTAAGACCACTTTCGTGCGTCGGCTGCTACCACCAGCGTTGCGAGAATATTATCTGGACCATCTGAACCTGTCGAATAAGTTCGATAAGGATATGGCTCTGACGAATAATCTCTTTGTCAACCTCGACGAGTTGGAGGCTATCCGTCCCTCTCAGCAGTCATCGCTGAAGCAGACATTGTCTGTCAGCAAGGTGAATGGTCGCCCCATTTTTGGACGTACTCAGGAGGATCGCCCACGATTCGCGTCGTTCGTAGCCACCACCAACAACCGTCATCCGCTGAAGGATGTCACAGGATCGCGTCGAAATATCTGCATTCTGATTCCTGATGGGCAACTGATCGACAATACGGGTGACATTGACTACGGCCAGCTTTATGCGCAAGTGATCTACGAACTTCAGCAGCAGAAGGCACCCTATTGGTTCAACAACGACGAGGTGGCCCGTATTCAGCAGCTGAATCAGGACTTCATGGAGAAGAAGGATCTCGGCGAGATGTTCGTTGCTTGTTTCCGTCAGCCGCATGAAGGTGAAGTGGTCAAGACCATGAACTGCGACCAGATGATTGACATCATGCAGAAGGATTATCCCACGCTGGAGAACACCATTGGCAACAGGGTCCGACTTGGCAAAACCATCACGGCGCTGGGTTTCGAACACAAAGAACACTCGCATGTGGCGTATTACAAAGTGGTTCCACTGAAGGCTGCATGAGAGCCGATGGGAGAGATGAAGGGAGAGATATGGGAGAGATTCTGGGCATCTCTCCCGTACTCAAACCCCTTTCTACAAAGGCTTTCCGCAAGATTTAGGGAGAGATGATGGTTTTTTGTTAAATAACTAAAAAAACGAATATGGAAGAAAGGAAATTGACTTACAAAGATGTTCCAATGGGATATCCGTTGTGCTTCAACGATGAATGCGCAAAGAAAGCGTGTTGCATGCACTATCAGGCCAGACTTCTGATGCCTGAGGGACGTTATTGTGGATCGGCAGTCTTTCCTACGGCTTGGCAGGATGGAGATTGCAAGTGTTTCCGTGAGAAGCGATTGGTGAAAAAGGCTTGGGGCTTTAAACACCTCTACGATAACGTTCCACAGCGAGACAAGGCTGAGGCCCGATATTGTGTACGCTCATCCTTTAGTGGAGGCAACGGCCCGTACTACCGAGTCCATAATGGTGAAAACATGATCAATCCTGAAAAGCAGGAAGAGATTATGAAAATCCTGGCCAAGTTCGGTAGTACCGAGGGCATCAAGTTTGACCATTATATTGAAGGGTGGGACTTCGGGTAAAACGTAGCATAGTTCAAACCTTAGGCCTTCCTTTGGTTCGGATTACTCAGGTTTACACAAAAGAGATGTTGTGCAAATGTTGTGCAAATTTGGGTATTAAAAAAGTTAACAGCCTGATAATCAGACTGTTAACTTTCGTGTTTGGTCGGGATTACTGGACTCGAACCAGCGACCTCGCGCCCCCCAGACGTGTGCGCTACCAACTGCGCTAAATCCCGATCGTTTTGCTCGTAAGCGGGTGCAAAGGTACAACGAATTTTTGAATCTTGCAAATTTTCTGCGGCTTTTTTGCAGAAAAGAATCAAAATATATGTTATTTCCTTGGCCGTTCATCAAATAAATCGTACTTTTGCACGTTATTTATATAAATATAAGAACACAAGAACATATGCAATATACGATTTCAGCCCCGAGCGTGCTGCGCCATACTGCCAACTTGCCAGCTTCGAAGAGCATTTCGAACCGTGCGCTGGTGATTCATGCTTTGACGGGTGGGGCGGTGGTACCGGAATTCGCGTGCCACACTCCGACCTTTAGGTTGGAGAATTTGTCGGACTGCGACGATACGGAGGTGATTGTCCGTGCACTGAGGGACAATCCGTACGAAATGAACATCAAGGCCGGTGGTACGGCCATGCGTTTCATGACGGCCCTGCTGTCGGTGAGGGACGGTGAGGAGCACGTGCTGACGGGTACTGAGCGCATGAAGCACCGCCCGATTGGTGTGCTGGTAGATGCCCTGCGCCGTTTGGGAGCGGACATCAGCTATGTGGATGCCGAGGGTTATCCCCCGTTGCTGATCAAGGGCCGGCAATTGAATGGCGGTGAACTGGACGTGCCGGGCAACATCAGTTCGCAGTTTATTACCGCCCTGCTGTTGATTGGTCCGATGTTGAAGAACGGACTGACGCTGCAGCTGACGGGTGACGTCATCTCGAGGCCGTACATCGACCTGACGCTGTGGATGATGCGCGAATATGGTGCCGATGCGGAGTGGACGGACTACAACACCATCGAGGTGAAGCCCCAGCCGTACCGGGAGCGACCGTACTATATTGAGAACGACTGGAGTGCCGCATCGTACTGGTTTGAGATGATGGCCCTGGGCACGAACGAGGACGACGAGGTGGTGCTGACGGGGCTGATGGACGGTTCGAAGCAGGGCGACTCGTCGGTACGTTACATATTCAGTCTGCTGGGTGTGAAGACCATCTTCAAGGACAAGCAGGGTGGGGTGCCCACGACCGTCACTTTGCGCCATTCGGGCCGCTGTGTGCCCAGGCTGGAGTACGACTTCAACAATTCGCCCGACCTGGCTCAGACGTTCGTCGTGTGCTGTGCGTTGCTGAATGTGCCGTTCCATTTTACAGGCTTGTCGACGCTGAAAATCAAGGAGACCGACCGCATTGAGGCCTTGAAGCGTGAGATGCGAAAGTTGGGCTACGTCATCCACGACGTGAACAACTCGGAGCTGTTCTGGGACGGTGAACGTTGTGAGCCGAACCTGGAGGAGGGCATCGATACCTACGAAGACCACCGCATGGCACTGGCTTTTGCCCCTGCCGCGCTGCGACACGAGGGACTGAAGATTAACAATCCGCAGGTGGTGACGAAGTCGTATCCGAAGTTTTGGGAAGATATCAAAGCCGGAGGCTTTGAAGTTGAGAGTTAGAGTTTAGAGTTTAGAGTTGGCTGCCGCCGTAGAATAATGGATTTCCTGCTGATAGTCATCGTATCGCTTGTGGCACTGGGTGCCGTCGCTGCCCTGTTTTCGATAGGGGGCAAGGACGAGCCTATTGTCACGAAGGAGGGTGACTGCGGTTCTTGCAGTAGCAGAAGCGAATGTAAACTCGCCGACTTAGTAGAAAAAGGCAAGAAGACCTGCCACCTCCTGTTGATTCTCTTGGTGCTCACTGCCTGTAGTACGAAGAACAATACTGCCAAGAGCCGTTGGTGGCATTCGTTCAATGCTCGCTACAATACGTATTTCAACGGCTCGCAGGCTTTCATTGAGGGCAGTATGGAAAAGGAGAACGGCAACAAGGACAACTTCACCGAGCTGATTCCCCTCTATACCGTTGCCAACAAGCAGAGCCGTGAGATTGGCAAAGGTCAGTTCGACCGTGCCATCGAGAAGTCGCAGAAGGCCATCAAGTTGCACAGCATCAAGGCCCGTCCGGAGTGGAACAAGAGCCGCCGGAAGACGGAGAAGGACATCGAGTGGCTCAGCCGCAGGGAGTATAACCCGTTTCTGTGGCGTGCGTGGCTGCTGATGGGTAAGTCGCAGTTCCAGTCGGGACTGTTCGAGGAGGCTGCCGCGACGTTCTCGTATATGGGTCGCCTGTATGAGACGCAGCCGGCCATCCTTGGCATTTCCCGCGCGTGGCTGGCTAAGAGCTATGTGGAGCTGGACTGGTTGTACGATGCCGAGGATATCATCACCAAGCAGCGTCGTGACTCGATGCACTTCCGGGCTGTGAAGGACTGGGATTACACCTATGCCGACTACTACATCCGCAGCGAACGCTACGAGGAGGCCCTGCCTTATCTGCGCAAGGTCATCAAGCACGAGAAGCGCCGTAAACAGAAGGCCCGCGAATGGTTCCTGTATGGGCAGATACACGCCCTGCTGGGACACCGTCTTGAAGCCTACGATGCCTTCAAGCATGTGGTGCGCCTGAATCCCCCTTACGAGATGGAGTTCAATGCCCGCATTGCCCAGACCGAGGTGATGGCCCAGGGTAATGCTCGTCAGATGATTCGCAAGCTGAAACGTATGGCGGCGTCGGACAACAACAAGGACTATCTGGAGCAGGTGTACTACGCCATCGGTAACATCTGGCTGAGTCAGCGTGACACCGTGCAGGCCATTCAAGCCTACGAGGAGGGTAACAAAAAGGCCACCCGTAGCGGCATTGAAAAAGGTGTGCTGCTGCTGACGCTGGGTAATCTGTATTGGGAACGCGAGAAATTTGCCGATGCCCAGCGGTGCTATGGCGAGGCCATCGGACTGCTGGATCAGGACCGCAAGGACTACAAGCAGTTGTCGGAACGTTCGAAGGTGCTCGACGAACTGGTGCCACACACCAGCAGCGTGGAACTGGAGGACTCGTTGCAACGGCTGGCTAAGATGCCCGAGGCAGAACGGTTGAAGATTATTGACCGCATCATCGACGAGTTGAAGAAGAAGGAAAAAGAAGAAGAACGCCTGCGCGAGGAGGCCGAGACGGAGGCTGCACTGCAGAAGCAGTCGGCCATCGGTAACCGTCAGCAGACAAACCGTCAGACCACGCCGACACAACAGACGGCAGGTGGTCCCTGGTATTTCTATAATCCGCAGGCCGTCAGTCAGGGTAAGCGCACCTTCGAACAGCAGTGGGGCAAGCGTGAGAATACGGACGACTGGCAGCGCGTAAACCGCACCGTGGTGAATCTGACGCAGGACAATCAGGAAAGCGAAGACAACGCAGACAGCCCGGACAATCCGGATAATCCGGAAATGCCGGATAGTTTGGGGAATGCCGGTTCGGTGGTCGGCGATTCTATCGCTGACACGAAGGCTGAAAACCCTGCCGACACGCTGGCCAACGACCCCCACAACCGCGAATACTACCTGGCGCAGATACCGTTCACCGAAGAGCAGCTGGCTGCCAGCCATGATGCCATCAAGGACGGACTGTACCATGCCGGCATCATTTTCAAGGACAAGCTTGACAACCTGAGGCTCTGCGAAAAGTTCCTGACCAGGCTGACCAACGATTATCCCGACTACGAGCATAACGACGATGTGTGGTACCACCTGTTCCTGATGTACTCCCGACAAGGGCGCACCACCGAGGCTGACCGTTGTCTGGCCATGCTGCAAAGTGACTTCTCGGAGAGTCAGTGGACTACGTTGCTGACGGACCCGTATTTTGCTGAGAACCAGCGGTTTGGTGTGCATATCGAGGACTCGTTGTATGCTGCCACCTACGAAGCCTTCAAGACCAACCGCCACGAGGAGGTGAAGGGTAATGCCCAGTTGTCGGAGACTCGTTTCCCCTTGGGTGAACACCGCCCGAAGTTCCTCTTTATCGAGGGTCTGAGCATGCTGAACGACGGTGATGCCAACGGCTGTACGGAGCGCATGAAGGAGGTGGTGGAGAAGTTCCCGCAGAGCGAGGTCAGCGAGATGGCGGGCATGATTCTGCGTGGCGTGCAGCAAGGACGGACACTGCATGGCGGCAAGTTCGATATGGGTGATGTGTGGTCGCTGCGTACGGCAGTCAGTGTGTCGGGTGACTCGACGGTGGTGGATACCCTGCGGTTCGAGCGCAATGTGAAATACGTGTTCCTGCTGGCCTATCAGCCCGACAGCGTCAATCAGAATCAGCTGCTCTACGAGATGGCCCGTCACAACTTCTCAAACTACATGGTGCGTAACTTCGACATCGTCATCGACCAAGATGCCCACGGATTGTCGCGCATGCTGATCAGCGGCTTCCTGAGTTACGACGAGGCCCGCCAGTATGCCCGCCAGCTGTACACCGTCGAGGGTCATCTGAAGGAGCTGCTCCAGGCGTGCCGCAGTCTGATAGTCAGTGAGGACAACCTGCGACTGCTGGGTACTGTCTTCAGCTATCAGGACTACGAGGTGTTCTTCGAAAAGCAGATAGAACCCACGGAGATTACCACGCAGCCGCTGCTGGAGGAGCCCGAGGAGATTATCCAACAGGAAGATCCTGAGGAGTTCTACGAGGAGCCTGCTGAAGACAACCAGCAGCCGGCAAACAACAACAACGACGTGCCCGACGATTTGTTTAACGACGGTCCCACGCAGCAGCAAGGTGGACTGATAGAGTTTGACGATGACTTCTGGCGGTAGATAGTCGGAATCACGGTATAATGGAATACCGGCGTAACGGAATAACGAAAAAAGAAAGAATCGAAATATGATTAACGGACGACTGCTTTGGGCTGACGACGAAATGGAATTGCTGAAGGCCCACTTGCTTTTCTTAGAGAAAAAAGGATACGAGGTGGTGACGGTGACCAACGGTACCGATGCCATCGAGGAGTGCCGCAAGGGTGGACTGGACTTGGTGCTGCTTGACGAGATGATGCCCGGACTGTCAGGACTGGAAACCCTGCAGCGCATCAAGGAGATATCGCCGCAACTGCCTGTGGTGATGGTGACCAAGAGTGAAGAGGAGGATATCATGAACCAGGCCATCGGACAGCAGATAGCCGACTACCTGATCAAACCCGTCAATCCCAATCAGATTCTGCTGACGCTGAAGAAGAACATCCACCGCAAGGAAATCGTCACCGAGGCCGTGCAGTCGGGCTATCAGCAGCAATTCCAGCAGATAGCCATGCAGATTATGGACTGCCGCACGTGGGACGAATGGTGTGACATCTATAAACGGCTGGTACGCTGGGAGTTGGAGTTGAGTGCCACAGACTCGCAGATGACCGAGATGCTGCAAATGCAGAAGGAAGAGGCCAATCGCGGTTTTGCCAAATACGTGAAGCAGCACTATATGGACTGGATGCAGGGTGCGGAGCATCCTATGATGTCGAACGAGTTGTTTAAAACCAACATATTCCCCGCATTGAACGAAGGCGAAAAAGTGTTTTTGGTGGTGCTTGATAATTTCCGTTATGACCAGTGGAAGATGTTGGAACGCGAGTTGGGCGACCAGTTTGAGATTGACGAGAATGTGTATTGCTCGATACTCCCCACGGCCACGCAGTATGCCCGTAACGCTATCTTCTCGGGACTGATGCCCGAGCAGATTGCACAGATGTTTCCCGACTTGTGGGTCGACGAGGACGAAGAAGAGGGCAAGAACCTGAACGAGGAACCGCTGATTCAGACGCAGCTGGAACGGTATCGTAGGAAGAACACCTTTTCGTACCATAAAATCAATACGTCGCAGGATGCCGACCGGTTTATACAGCAGCTGAACTCGTTGGGCAAGAACGACCTGAACGTGGTAGTGTTCAATTTCATCGACATGCTCAGCCATGCCCGTACGGAGTCGAAGATGGTGCGTGAGTTGGCTAACAACGAGTCGGCCTACCGAAGCATCACCCTGTCGTGGTTCCGCCATTCTGTCATAGCCGACTTGTTCCGCCAGTTGGCTCAGACTGACTATCGTGTCATCATCACCACCGATCATGGCTCGATACGTACCAACAACCCCGTGAAGATTGTAGGCGACCGCAATACCAACACCAATCTGCGCTATAAGCTGGGCAAGAACCTGGCCTACGAATCGAAGGAAATCTTTGTGATCAAGGATCCCCGCAAGGCCCATCTGCCGGCGCCGAACCTGTCGACGAGCTATGTGTTTGCCACGGGTGACGACTTCTTTGCCTATCCGAACAACTACAACTATTACGTGTCGTACTATCGGAATACCTTCCAGCATGGAGGCATCTCGATGGAGGAAATGATTATACCGATTATTACGTTAAAAGGAAAGAAACGATAGTCCTTGAACTTTGAACATTGAACTTTATGAATACTATTAGGATTCAAGATATAGACCACATCCGTGAGGCTG
>JAEEGG010022731.1_pt1 | contig 12314 bp, 9 predicted proteins | sample 9134161 | NCBI WGS metagenome assembly JAEEGG01 (sample SAMN16246543, study PRJNA631951) | gut metagenome | biome: gut microbiome; feature: rumen; material: CR-attached | host: Bos | place: Iran: Karaj | collected 2018-10
CGTCAGGCATACCGTCCTTCATGCCTTCCTTGAAACTCTTGATGCCAGAGCCGAGACCGCGCATCAGCTCAGGAATCTTTCTACCCCCAAAGAGGACGAGAACTACTATGGCGATGATAAGGATCTCCTGCATACCGATAATGCCGAGAAGGGGAAGTTGAAGCAACATACTATAAATAATTAATCAATTAATAATTAGGTGAGAAATACAACTTACATTTGTCAAATCTCACGGTTTTCGTTGCAAAAATAAGGAAAATATCAATAGGATGTTCATTTTATGATAAGTTTTTTGTAAATTTGCGCCGTTTTAGACCGGAATTGAAAGATTGAATGACAAATTATACGCAATACCAAAGCGTTACCCTCGACAATGGCCTGCGCATCGTGCATCGCACATCCGACAGTCCAGTGATGTACTGTGGCTTCATGGTTGACTGCGGCACACGCGACGAAAAAGGACCCGAGATGTACGGTATGGCTCATTTCGTGGAGCACGTACTCTTCAAAGGCACGACCACTCGCGACTCGTGGCACATCAACAACCGAATGGAGAGCGTAGGTGGCGAACTGAACGCTTTCACGACAAAGGAGGAGACCACATTCTACACCATAGGATTGAACAAGGACTTCGATCGCGCCTGCAACTTGCTGTGCGACCTGATTTGCAATCCCACTGTGCCCCAACACGAGCTTGAAATGGAGCGCGAAGTGGTGATTGACGAGATAATGTCGTATCGAGACACACCTACAGAACTGATTTTTGACGAATTTGAGAACCGACTGTTCTCTTCCTCTTCGTCAAACGTTTCCTGGCAAGCCTTGGGACACAACATACTCGGCAACGAAGAAACCGTGCGCACTTTCGACCATGAGAAGAGCATCCGTTTCATCGACGAGAACTATACGCCCGACCGCATGATCTTCTTCCATCAAGGTGCCACGCCCTTCGACAAGATTGTGAAACTGGTGGAAAAGTATTTCCATTGCACACGAGTGCCCCATGCCAATAGAGAGGGATTGCCGACCAGCGACCAGGTCAACAGCTATCGCTCCTCGCTTATTGGTGGCGATGCAGCGTCATCGCAGCCTATCATCATCCATCAGGACACGCATCAGAGCCACGTCCTGCTAGGTGCTCCCACCTATCCCATCGGGCATGAACATGCAGCAGCTTTGGCCCTGCTCTGCAACATTCTGGGAGGTCCGGGTATGAACAGCCGCCTGGGACTGGAACTGCGTGAACACCGAGGGCTGGTATATACCGTTGAGAGCAATATCAACAACTACACCGACGCCGGCTACCTGGGCATCTATTTCGGTTGTGACCACCACGACGTGAATCGTTGCCTCAAACTTTGCCACAAGCAGCTCGAACGATTCCAGGACGAATTGCTTTCGCCTCGACAGATCAGCAACGCGAAGAAACAGCTGGGCGGACAGCTGGGCGTTGCCATGGCCAATATGGAGAACAACGCTATCGCCCTTGCCAAAAACCTGTTGAGGCTGGGCAAGGTGGAGACGCTCGAACAGACCTGCAATCGCATCAACAGCGTCACTCCCGAACTAATCAACAAAGTGGCTTGCGAAGTTTTCGACAAGGCCCTTTTGAAGACCGTGATAATCCAATAACATCTTTTAATATATCTTATGAACAAAAGCATTACTAAAATCTTTGCCAGCGCGATGCTCGTATGCAGCACCATTCTGCTGGCAGCTTGCAGCGGCAACAACCGCTACCACTACGAGACCACGCCTGGCGACCCCATGAACGTCCAGACCTACAAGTTGAAGAACGGACTAACCGTGTCGATGACTGTCAACAAGGAGCAGCCACGCATCCAGACCTACATCGCCGTGCGCACCGGTTCGAAGAACGATCCCGCCGAGACCACCGGCTTGGCACATTACCTGGAGCATCTGATGTTCAAGGGAACCACACAATTCGGCACTCAGAACTACGAGGCTGAGAAACCCTTGCTCGACACCATCACAACCCTTTTTGAAAACTACCGCACACTCACCGACCCAGCTGCTCGCAAAGCAGCCTATCACATCATCGACTCCATCTCAGGCGTAGCTTCGCAGTATGCCATCCCCAACGAGTATGACAAGATGATGGCCATGATTGGTGCCAACGGTTCGAATGCGTTCACTTCGAACGACGTGACATGCTACACCGAGGACATCCCATCGAACCAGGTGGAGAACTGGGCAAAGATACAGTCGGAGCGTTTCAAGAACCCCGTGTTCCGTCTCTTCCACACCGAGCTCGAAGCCGTCTATGAGGAGAAGAACATGAGCATGACTCGCGACATGTCGAAGGAATTCGAAACCCTGTCGGCAATGCTCTTCCCCACCCATCCATATGGAACTCAGACTACCATCGGTACCCAGGAGCATCTCAAGAACCCTTCGCTCGTCAACATTCAGAACTACTTTAACAAGTGGTACGTTCCAGGCAATGTCATCATCAGCCTTTCAGGTGACTTTGAGCCCAATGCCATGGTGGACCTCATCGAAAAGTACTTCGGCGACTGGAATGCCAAGGAAGGATATTCCAACAGCCCCGACCAGCTGACCTTCGCACCTCAGCCCGCCATCACCGAACCTGTCGGCAAGGATGTGCTGGGCCAGGAGGCTGAGAACGTGATGCTCGGCTGGCGCTTCGAAGGTGCAGCCTCGAACCAGATGGACACCCTGAACCTCATCAGCGGTCTTCTGAGCAACGGTACTGCCGGCCTCTTCGACCTCGACCTCAACCAGCAGCAGAAGGTGCTGGCTGCAGGCGTTGAGACCGAAGCTATGCGCGACTACACCATTATGCTGGCCTACGGCATGGCTCTGCCCGGTCAAAGTCTCGACGAGGTACGTCAGCTGATGCTCGACGAGGTTGCCAAGATTGCCCAAGGCGAGTTTGACGACGAGCTCCTCTCCTCCGTGCTCACCGAACAGAAGCTCAACCAACAGCGCGGCCTCGAGAACAACAATTTCCGCGCCATGCAGATGGTCAATGCTTTCATCAATGGCGAAGAGTGGTCACACGCCATCAAGACCCTCGACCGCGAAGCTAAGATTACGAAGCAGGACATCATGGCATTTGCCCAGCGTCACCTCAACGCAAAGAACTATGTATATGTGAACAAGCTGCAGGGTACCGACCCCAACATCCAGCGCATCGACAAGCCGGAGATTACACCTGTGCAGTCGAACCGCGATGCCAAGTCGGACTTCCTCAGCGCCATTGCGGACAACGAACCTGCACCCATCGAGCCCGTCTTCGTAGATTATTCGAAGGAGGTCGAGACTTCACAGACACCCAACGGCCTGACCTTACTCAGCAAGTTGAACGAGACAAATCAGCTTTTCGAACTCGACTACGTCTTCGAAATGGGCGCAGATGCCGACAAGGTGCTCCCTCTGGTTGGCGAATATTCGAACTATATCGGCACCTCCGACATGACGCCCGAGCAGTTGCAGAAGGCATTCTATGCCCTCGGCTGCACCTTCCATCTGGGAAGCAGCAACCGCCGCTTCTATGCCGTTGTGGAAGGTCTGAACGAGAATCTCGAAGCTGCCATCAAGCTCCTGGACAAAGTGCTGACCGATGCACAGCCCAACGACCAGATGTTCCCCGTCTTCCAGCAGGCACTGCTCAAGGCAAGGGCTGACAACAAGCTCTCGCAGGGTGCCAACAACAGCCAGCTCATCACCTACGCCAGCTACGGTCCCGAATATGTAAAGGCACACACGCTGACCACTGCCGAACTGCTTGCCCTCAAGGCCCAAAACCTCACCGACTGCATCCACGAACTCCAAAACCTCAAGCACCGCGTTGTCTATTATGGTCCAACTTCAGCCAATGAAGTAAGCCGCCTCATCGGCGAATACCACAAGGTGGCCGCCGAACTGAAGGACTGCCCCGCCAACAAGACCTACCTGATGCTGCCCACCGAGACCAATGTGGTCTATTTGGCTCCCTACATTGCCAACAACACCTATCTCCGTCAGGTTTGCAACCTCGGCAATACCTATGACACCACCTTGGAACCCGTACGCAACCTTTACAACGAGTACTTCGGCGGTTCGATGAATGCCATCGTCTTCCAAGAGATGCGTGAGACTCGCGGTCTGGCCTACAACGCATGGGCAAACTTCATCCGTCCCAGCAGCCACGAACAGACCTACAATATGCAGGCCCACATCATCACACAGAACGACAAGCTGCCCGAGGCACTCAGTCACTTCAACGAAATCATCGAGGAAATGCCCGAGTCGGAGGCTGCATTCCAGAATGCCAAGAATGCGCTGATCAGCCGTCTGCGCACCGAGCGCACCACTCGTGCTGACGTGCTGTGGACCTACATCGACCGCGTGGCTGAATTCGGCCTCAGCGAAGACCCCAACAAGACACTCTATGAGGGCGTGCAGAACCTCACCTTGCAGGATCTTGTCAAGTTCCAGCAACAATGGGTCAAGGGTCATCACTACAGTATCTGTGTACTGGGTGACCCACGTCAGATTAACCAGAAATGCCTGAAGGAAATGGGTCCCATCAAGAACGTCAAGACCGACGATATCTTCGGATATTGATTGCAAAAAAGGCTCGCGATTTTCATCGCGAGCCTTTTTTTATCAGGAATGAATTATTATTTCTTATGGCGCTTGGCAGCAGCTTCAACCATACGGATGATGCCAAGCTGGTCGGTAGTGCGCTGGTCGGTGTCACCATAGACATCCTTGGCGTTCTCGTACGACTTCTTGAGCTGCTTGAGCGACTGCTCGTAATTGCCGAGCTTGTAGTTGAGCCAACCGCAAGTGTAGAGGGTTTCGATGGTGTCGGTGTTCTTCTCACCATATTCCTTGTCGAGCACCTTGAATACACGTGACTGCATATCGAGGGCATCCTGAAGCTGACCCATCTCCTGATAGATGCGGGCCACGCGACGAAGGTTCTTTACGAGGTCGATTACCGAAGTGCTCGGGAACAGTTTGTCGAGCGTACGACGCAGACCCTTCTCAATGAAACGTCCAAGTTCCTCCTTGGTCTCATATTCGTAGGTAGCCACGCCATCGATGAAGTGACGCTCCTTGTTGGCATTACCCGAATTATTGAAAATGAATGCATACTTGTGAGGATTGTCAGCCACCGTATAGCTCACCAGATACTTGTGAACATCCTGCACAAACAGGGGAGCAGTCCAAAGGAAATTGACGATGATGTCTCGCTCCTCTCCAAGGTGCGAAAGGTGTGGGAAGACATACTCCCTGAGGTAATCACGCTCCGTCTGCACGTCACCAGAAGCGGTAGGAGTGATAACAACACGAATCTCGCTCTGATCAATTAATGATTTTGCCATAGTATAAAAATTATTGTGTTAATGATTAGAAATTACTTTTAACGGTGCAAATATAGGGAGAAAAGACTAAAAAAGCAAGATTTTGGGCCAAGAAAATGTGAAAAATAACACTTTTTTTACACGTGCAATCGTTTTCTGTGTTTTTAAACATATAAAAAAATTTGGAGCCAATGAAAAAAGCCCCTATCTTTGCAGCACCTTAAAGAACATAACCATAGCACAATACCTTAAATAACACAACCTGAAAAGACCTATGTCTAATGCTGCTGCAAAGCAAGTGAAAAACATGAAATAAACAACAAAATTAAGTTAATCGGGTCAAGAACCCGAATAGAAAAAGGGCGGATCGAGACGATCCCCCCTTTTTTTTGTTTTCTGTAATCGAAGTATTCTGAGGTTTCGGAGTACTCGGAGTTTTCGGAATATTCCGAGTAATCCGATATATGGTCTCCCCTACCGTATTTTGTCAAACTTATTGAGCCAGGCATTGCCACGCAGGCGCACCAAGAAGATGATGCCACGGAAGGTGAGTTCGATAGCCATGGCAATCCAAACGCCTGTCAAGCCATAGGTGCCAGCAAGCAAGGCCGCCAAGGTGATACGCACAATCCAGATTGATCCCAAGTTCATTGCACAAGGCACCTTCGTGTCGCCAGCTCCTACAAAGATACCGTAGCACACAATCGATGCAGCGAACATCGGCTCGGCAAAGGCCTCGATGCGAAGCACACGCGTGGTGAGCTCCTGTACCAGCACGTCGGGCGACATAAACTGCATCACCCAAGGTGCAGTCACAAACATAACTACTGCCATCAGGGACATAATGGCGATGCCACCAGCCACGGTGATATGTGCAAACTGACGAGCCAGTGGCTTACGTCCAGCACCAAGGCTCTGTCCTACCAAGGTGGTAGCAGCGTCAGCAATGCCATAGCCTGGCATATAGCAAAGGCTCTCGATGATAATGCCGAACGAATTGGCTGCCAAGGCCACCGTACCAAGCGGAGCCACGATGATGGTCGAAACAATCTGAGCGCCACAGAGGATAACATGCTCGATGCCCATGGGCCCGGCAATGTTGAGCGACTTGAGCAAGGTGATGCGCGTCGGACGGAAACGGGTTTTGTCCACATCCTGCAGCAGATTCATCTCAGGGCACTTCACGATGGCGTACCAGCTCAAGGCTCCAGCTACAACCAGTTCGGCACAGCAAGTGCCGATGGCCGCACCGAGGACACCCAAGCCGAAGACGAAAATGAACAGGTAGTTGAATCCGATATTGAGTACGCAGGCCAAGACCTGCAGATAGGCCGGAACCTTTACGTGGCCCGCACATCGTAACACACCGCCCGCCAGTGAACACATCTGGTGAAGAGGCATCGAGAGACAGAAGACTGCGAAATATAGTGTCGCGTCGCGCCACAACTCGCGGTCACCGCCCAGCCACATTGGCAACCAAGGTGAGATAGCTATGCCAATAGCTACAAGCACGCTGCAGAATGCCAAACACGCTGTGATGCCCTGACGAAAGACGTCGCGCGCTCCTCGGAAGTCGTTGGCGCCAATGCGATGGGCCACTTGCACATAGAAACCAGTCGAAGCAGCATGCGAAAGACCTCCAATGAGCCAGATGCTCGTACTTACCAAGCCAATCGAGGCCGAGGCAGCCGCACCCATCTGGCCCACCATCATCGCATCAACATATTCCTCAACAATGGTGCTGAGCTGCGACAACATGGCCGGCATAGAAAGGCTGACAACAAGGGCCAGACGCTGGCGTGCAGTCAGCTCCTGGCCTCCACGAATCATGGCTAACAGTTGGTCTTTACCCATCCGGAGAATCTCGTTAATGCTTCGGTTAATACTTCACGTGTGGTGGCAAGGTTGATACGCAGGAAACCTTCACCAGCGCCACCATAGATCGAGCCAGCTGCAAACCACACCTTGGCTTCGTCAATAAGCCGACAGCTCAGCTGCTGGCTCGGCATCGATGTGTAGTTGCGATAATCGACCCACATCAGGTAGGTGGCCTGAAGATCGGCCACCTTAAGTTCCGGCAATTTCTCTTCGAAGAAATGCAGGGCATATGCATAGTTGGCCCAGATGTAGGAGCAAAGATTTTCGAGCCAAGGCAGACCCTCGTTGTAGGCAGCAATCGTAGCCTCTACGCCGAAAGGATTGACATCGCATGTCTCGTTGAGGTTGATAGCACGATCCACCCGACGACGCAAACCTCTGTCGGGAATCATGATATTGGCATTCTGCAAGCCCGCCGTGTTGAACGACTTCGATGGCGAGGTGCAAATGGCATAGAGAGGACGAGCCGGCAGGTCTTCGAGAACAGGTGCAGCAGGCACATATAGCTTTCCCGGACGGGTCAGCTCGTTGTGTATCTCGTCACTGATCAGGAGGACATCATGCTTGCTGCAAAGTTCGCCCAAACGACCCAGTTCGTCAGCAGTCCAGATACGCCCAACGGGATTGTGAGGGTTGCTGAGCAATAGCACCGTAGACTTTTCAAGCGCAAGGGCGGCCTCGAGCGCATCCCAGTCAATGGAGAAATTAAGGGTTGAACCCTCAGCCTTGCTGAGCAAAGGCACATCGAGTGCCTGACAACCAGCATTGCGAATGAGGTTGTAGAAACAGTTATAGACGGGCGTCAGGATAACCACATTGTCACCTTGTTGGACATGTGCCTTCAGGATGGCAGCAATGGCAGGAATCACACCGATGGTATAAAGAATCTCCTCGCGACGAATATGCCACTGGTGGCGCGACCAGAACCATCCGATGATGGCCTGATAGTACTCATCGGGCACCAACGTATATCCATAGCATGGATGAATGGCACGCTGCATAATGGCATTCTGGATACAGGGTGCGGTGGCAAAATCCATATCTGCCACCCAAAGGGGCAACACGTCCTTCGACTCCTCGTCCCATTTCACCGAACGTGTACCCCGACGCTCAATGGGTTGATCAAAGTTGAACAATTGTGGCATTGGCTGGCTGTTTTTGATTCTTGTCGAAGATGATTTCTCCCACTTTGCCCTGCACGGCGATATGGCCCGATGTAGGGTTCTTGATCGAAGTAACGTCACCCTTGATGGTGGCATTGAGGGTGCTGTATTCGAAAAGAAGGTTGGCATCTTCACCAAATGTGCAGTCCTCAAGGATCAGGCCATCGACATAGCAGAGAAGCTGTTCGCCCGTCAGGTGGCAACGCACCAAGCGAATGTTCTTGCCATACCACGCCAAGTACTCCCCGTTGATCTCCGAGTCGTAGATAGTCACGTTTTCCGACTCCCAGAAGGCATCCTTCGAATTGATGACGGCGTTGTGAATCTCGACATTGCGGGCATATTGGAAGGAATAGTTACCATCCTGACGATAGTTGTCGATACGGATATTCGAACAATGCATAAAGGCATAGTCAGCCTTGGCGATGGTCACGTCACGCAGTCTGATGTCCGAGCAGTCCCAGAACGTCTCGAGTGCATTGGGGAACTGCGTGCGCTCGACCTCGATACCCTGCATGCGGCGGAACATCTTCGGCGCATCCACCTGGCAATCGACCAAATGAACGCCCTTGCTGTACCACAAGCTGCTGCGTGCCGACTCGGCGAAATAGCAGTTGCGAACCTTGAAGCCATAAGTCTCCCAAAAGACATACTTGCCTTCGAAACGGCAATTTTCGGCTTCTATGTTGCTTGATTCCTTTATAGAAGACTCTCCCACATGGATAGTGACATTCTCAAGCCTCAGGTCATGCGAAGCATAGAGAGGACGCTCACCTCCAAATTCTTGATTCCTGATTATTTGCATATAATAAAATATTTAGAGGGCGCAAAGATAGCGAAAAATTCCGAGAATTGCAAATCTTGTTTGTTGCTTTTGCAACCAATTTCTCTAAATTTACATTTTTTCTCTATTCTAGTTGCGTCACATTACATTTTTACTCCCTTATCTTTGCTTCTTGAATATCAGTTTCATTGTCTCAGGGTCGAGCGGAACCATGGTCGGAAGCTTCAGGCTCTTCACCATATGGAGTGTGCCCTGTTTGTATTTCTGGAAATGATCGGTCTTCAAGTGGCTCTGATACGCTTCCTCGGAAGCATAGATTTCGAGGATACGGATCTGCGTGGAGTCCTCGGCGCTCTGCATAGGGAACAGGCAGACCACACCCTTCTCACGCTCCACACTCAAGCGATCCACTTCGTTGGCAAACGTCAGATACTCGGAAAGATATTGCGGATAGACTTCGATTTCGGCAATGCGTACAATCATGTTTTCGTATGTTTTAGGACTTGTAGTTTGTGCCTTCAAAGTAGCAGAAAGTAAAAACAAAGCAGAAAGCAAAAGGAAAGACAGTTTCTTCATAATCATCGGTCGTTAAATAGTTGATTAGCATTCTTGTAGAGTATCATTTCGCGGAATGGAGCAAGGTCCGCTTCCGTCGTCAGATATTGCTTCATCCTCGCGAGGCTTTGCGTCAGCACCTGCGGGGCAACATAGGGATAGTCGGAGCCATAGAGCAGATGGTCGGGCGTAGTGATGGTAAGCATCATGCGGATGACCTCGGGCGAATGTGCTCCTGCCAGATCGTAGTAGAGAGCTCGCAGGTTAGCCTCCCAGTCGATGTCGCCCACCAGTTTGTTCGCCTGCATCACAGGCGTCAGCGACTTCATGCGGGGCACGGCCAACGGCAGATAGGCTCCGCAATGGGGAACCACAACCTTGACGTTGGGATAACGTGCAAGGACGTTGCGACTGATCATGTTTGCAACGGCACGAGTGGTCTCCGACAGATATTCCTGCATGGCGAGCGGCGTCTGTGCCATCACCTCGCGGTTGACAGGTTCCGGGCGATGGGGATGGAGGATAACAACGGCCTGCCGCTCGTTGAGCATAGCGAAAAGCGTATCCAGTTCGGGGGCACCAAGATACTGGCCTCCGACATTCGTTGCCAGCTTGATGCCGTCGGCTCCCAGCGTGTCGAGTGCATACTTTGCCTCACGGATAGCAGCATCGACATCCGGCAGCGGCAGGGCAGCACAGAAGAGGAACCTGTCGGGATGTTCGCGCTTGATGAGGGCAGCAGCCTCGTTCGTTTTCCTCACTACGTCAGCAGAAGTTGGCTGGGGAGCAGCCAGCGTCAGCACAGAGGTCTGCACCCCTGCTTCGTCCATCCACTTCAAATGATTATCTACATCGTATTTCGGCAAAGGGAATCCTTCGTCCAGCAATCTGCCTTCTTTCTCCAAAGCAGACACAAACTCAGGAGTGATGATGTGGCTATGCACATCTATCACACCCTGAGCAAATGCGGTTGTAGCTATTATCATCGAAACAACGGTTATCCTTAATCGTTTCATTAGCCTATATTTAATAACTTAACTTTCGCAAATGCGAAAGTAGGAGTAAACGGGAGTTAACAGGCTGAAAGCCTGTGAAGTTATCGGGAGTTAACGGATGATACCATCTCCTTGAAGAATTCGGAACCCAAGAAACATTTGTCCGTTAACTCCAGCGCGGAGCGTTTAACTCCTGTTAACTTCCGATAACTTCCTTAATAATCATCAAGTTGAGCAAATGCGAAACTTGAGTTAATAAAACTTATAGATTCTGAGCAAAGAACTCGGCAAGCTTATCCCAAGGAATCAGATTCTTCGGCTCGCCCTTGCCCTTCATCTCGGTATAGCCACCGTCGTAGAGGTCGCAGTGCGAGGCACCGGGGATGATGAGCAACTGCTTGTTCTCAGGATTTGGATTGGGTTTGCCGACGGTGTTGTAACCTTCGGCCTTGCCTTCGACCATATATTTGTAGGCAGCTTCGCCGAAATAACGCGAATGAGCCTTCTCTCCGTGCATCACAAGGACAGCCGAACGAATCTCGTTGATATAATAAAGGAAACGGGCGTTGGCATAGGCCTGAGTGCCGATGACGCGCCAACCGTCGTTCGAATTGCCGCTGCGGGCATGATATCCGCGCTCGGTCTTGTAATAATCGTAGTAGTCCTTCACAAACTGAGGAGCCTCGTCGGGCAGAGGATCGATTACGCCACCGGCCATTGCCATCGGGTCGGCCAGGCGCTGCTTGGCAAGTGCTTCACGGGCAGCATGGCGCGACTCCTCCTTGTCCTCGCTGTCGAAATATCCGTTGCCGCTGACGCGGGTCATGTCGTACATCGTCGAGACAACAGTAGCCTTGATGCGTGTGTCGGCAGCGGCAGCATTCAAGGCGATTCCACCCCAACCGCAGATGCCGATGATACCAATACGCTCGGCATCCACATTTTCCTGTTTCGACAGGAAATCGACAGCGGCCATAAAGTCCTCGGTATTGATGTCGGGTGAAGCTGTGCGACGAGGCTCTCCACTGCTCTCGCCAGTAAATGACGGGTCGAAGGCCAATGCCACAAAGCCGCGCTCGGCCATCTGCATGGCATAGAGACCGCTCGACTGCTCCTTGGTGGCGCCGAATGGGCCACTCACGGCAATGGCTGCCATCTTGTCCTCGGCATCCTTTGGCGTATAGAGGTCAGCTGCCAACGTCAAGCCGTACTGTGTTTCGAACGTCACCTTGCAGTGGTTCACTTTCTCGCTCAGCGGGAACACCTTGTCCCACTCCTGTGTCAGATTCAATGTTGTCATATTCTCTTCTTTTTTATTTTGTTCTTGGTTTGTGCAGGCTGTGAGCAATCCGCCCATCAGTACTGCGGCTAAAATTACTTTCATATTATTTTTGACTATTGGCCTTGATGAGATCAGCTAAGCTGACATTCGGATTACGATATCGTGCATTCCTGTTTGCCTCTTCGGGTTCCGGAGGCGTGGGAATGATTGAAATTGCTTTCTTCGGGCAGTTGTGAACACATGCCAGACAATTTTCGCATTCCCCATTGGCAACCGAATGACCATCAATCACTTTCCAGGAGCCATGCGGACAAACCG